>Ga0137388_10001185_pt1 | contig 15613 bp, 16 predicted proteins | sample 15con2h14AmetaG_FD_104644 | JGI IMG/M metagenome (GOLD analysis project Ga0137388, IMG submission 104644) | Vadose zone soil microbial communities from Angelo Coast Range Reserve, California, USA - 15con2h1.4A metaG | ecosystem: Environmental > Terrestrial > Soil > Vadose zone > Saprolite...
ACGCCGGGCGGATCATCAACATTCATCCCGCCCTCCTCCCGGCATTCGGGGGCGAAGGCATGTACGGTGCACGAGTTCACGAGGCCGTGATCGCCTCTGGCGCCAAGGAGAGCGGTGTGACGGTCCATTTGGTCGACGATGACTACGACCGCGGACCCATCGTTGCGCAGTGGCGCGTTCCGGTGGAGAAATCGGATACGGCGGATTCGCTCGCGGCGCGCGTCCTGAGCGCGGAGCACGTCGTTTATCCGCGCGCCGTCGAGATGGTCGCGATGCTACAACAACTCGAATCGAAAACTTCTGCCTGATATGCCCATTGCACTCCTGTCTGTTTCTGACAAAAGCGGTCTTGTCGATTTCGCCAATGGCCTGATCAGCCTCGGCTGGGATCTCATCTCCACCGGGGGCACGGCGAAAGCGCTGCGTGATGCCGGCGTTAGCGTGCGCGACGTCAGCGAGATAACCCATTTCCCGGAAATGCTGGACGGTCGTGTGAAAACGCTGCATCCGGCGATACACGGTGCCCTGCTGGCGCGGCGCGATTCGCCCGAGCACATGAGGGCCCTGGCCGAGCTTCACATCGCGCCGATTGACCTGGTCGCGGTCAACCTCTACCCATTCGAGGAGACAGCTGCGCGCACCGGTGCCAAGCCGGAAGAGATCATCGAGCAGATCGACATCGGTGGGCCCTCGATGCTGCGATCGGCCGCCAAGAATTTTGCATCCGTCTTCGCGATAGTCGATCCCGCTGATTACGGACGCGTGCTCGCGGCGCTCCAGGCGAAGGACGACGACCTGGATCTGCGGCGCTTGCTCGCGGAGAAAGTCTTCGCGCGCACGGCAGCATACGACGCCGCAATTGCGTATTGGTTCGGCTGCGAACGCTCCGAGATATTCCCTGACCGCATCGCCATCGCACTCGAAAAAGCGACCACGCTCCGGTACGGCGAGAACCCGGGCCAGCGTGCCGCATTTTACGTCGAGCGCCAGAAGGACGGCCTTTCCGCGCTGGAGAAGAAGGGAGGGAAAGAGCTCTCGTTCAACAACATTCTCGACCTCGAGGGGGCCCTCCTCGCCACCGATCCATTCGAGGGTGAAATCACTTGTGCCATCGTCAAGCACACGACGCCATGTGGGCTCGCCACCGGTACCAGCGGTCTCGATGCCTACAAGAAAGCGCTCGCCTGCGACCCGGTATCGGCGTTCGGCTCCGTCATTTCCTTCACGGTTCCCGTCGATGACGAGACCGCCGAAGCGGTGTCAAGCCTTTTCGTCGAATGCATCGTCGCGCCCCAGTTTACAGCGGGTGCTCTCGAGATACTCGGCCGCAAGAAAAACCTCCGTGTGCTCGAGGGCCGCGCGCAGTGGCGCGAGCACGCCCTCGACTATAAGCGCGTACGGGGTGGGTTTCTCGCGCAGGAGCGGGCCGCGCGTGACGCGGGGGAAGAATGGCGCGTCGTGACGAAGCGTCAACCGACCGAGGTGGAGCTCAAGGACCTGCAGTTCGCGTGGCGCGCGGTTGGAAGCGTCAAGTCGAACGCGATCGTCCTCGCGCGTGACGGCGCCACGATCGGGATCGGCGCCGGACAGATGTCGCGAGTAGACGCGGCTTTTCTCTCAGTCTACAAGGCGCGTCTCACCGGCCACGATACCAAAGGCTCGGTGTTGGGCTCCGATGCATACTTCCCGTTTCGCGACGGGGTTGAGCAGGCCGCAGAGGCCGGAGTCTCCGCAATCGTTCAGCCGGGTGGCTCCATCCGTGACGAGGAAGTGATCAAGGCGGCGGACGAGTACAACATCGCGATGGTATTCACGGGCAAGCGGCAGTTCCGCCACTAGATGACAGCGACGCAAGCCGCGCTGGAGGAGCTCGACTACAGGCCGTCGTACCGTGCCGCCGCGGTGGTATCCGCGCTCGTGTTCGTTCTCTATCTCATCACGCTCGCGCCTTCCACCGCGATGTGGGACACGAGCGAATACATTGCCGCCGCTTACACGTTCGGACTTCCCCACCCGCCTGGGAATCCGTTCTTCGTTCTACTCGGACGCTTTTTCGCGATCCTCCCGATCGCGCCCAACGTCGCGATGCGGATCAACATTCTCGCCGCCCTCTGCAGCGCCGGCGCGGCGGCCATGTGGTTTCTGATCACCGAGCGGGTTCTCGTTGGATGGCTACCGGAACGTTGGCAGAGAATCGTCGGCGGATCTCTCGCCGCGCTAATCGGTGCGACGGCGTTCACCGTCTGGGCGCAATCGGTCGTCAACGAAAAGGTCTATACCGTGTCGCTGCTGGGACTCGCGATCGTGTCCTGGCTGATCGTTCGTTGGTGCGACGATCCCGATGGACCGAAGGCGGACCGCCTGCTCGTCATGATCGCCTATCTGAGTGGACTGGGCTACGCGAATCACATGGCCGGTTTCCTCGCCCTGCCCGCGGTCGCCGCTGCCGTTGTCATTCGCCGTCCGGGCACGCTTATTCGTCGCCCGAGGCTTCTGCTGGCCATTGCCGGCGCCCTTCTGCTCGGCATGACCCCGTTCCTCACGCAGCCGCTCCGAGCGGCGTACTTCCCCGCCATCAACGAAGGCGAGCCGACTGGCTGCGCGACGCGGATTGGCGTCGGCTGCACGCTCAGCAAGGCGACCTACGATCGCTTCATATACAACTTCAATCGCGGCCAGTACGCGAAGCCGGGACTGACCGACAGGCAAGCGCCGTTCATCGCGCAAGTCGAAATGTGGTGGCTGTATTTCCGCTGGCAGTGGCTGAGAGATCCGTTCGACAGCCATCCCGCGGTTCAGAACATGCTCGCGACGCTATTCCTGCTTCTCGGCGGGCTTGGCGGTTACGTCCATTGGAAACGCGACCGGAGATCGTTCTCATATTTTGGCCCGCTCATGTTCATGGTGACGCTCGCGCTCATCTATTACATGAACTTCAAGTACGGGTCGTCGCAGGCGCCGGACCTGGGCGAAACCGTTCCGCGCGAGGTGCGTGATCGCGATTACTTCTACCTGTGGAGCTTCTCGGCGCTGAGCGTGTGGATCGCGCTCGGCCTCGTCTTCGTTTGGGAAACCGTCGCCGCACTGATCGGATCCGAGAAGATCCGCGTAGGCGACGAGACGCTCGATCTCCCGCGCCGACGGAGCTGGTTACTGGCGACTCCGGTGCTCGCGATTGCAATCATTCCGCTCTTCGCGAACTGGCAATCGGCGTCGCGCGCCGGACAGACCGACACGGCTGATTTCGCCGCCGATCTGCTCAACTCCGTCGAGCCGTACGGAATCCTGGTCACCTCCGGCGACAACGACACGTTCCCGCTTTGGTACGCGCAGGAAGTGGAAGGAATCCGGCGTGACGTCATCGTTGCCTGTCTCTCGCTGCTCAACACCGATTGGTACACGCGTCAGCTGCTGCGCCGCCCGATTTACGAATACGATTCGCTGCGCGGCCCGGCTATCTATCGTGGCAAGGTGTGGAAGAAGCCGAGTGGGCCGCCGCTCGGGCTGACGATGGAGCAGGCGGATGCGGTGCCATCGGTGATCGAGCTCTCGGCACCGCAGACCTTCCGCAAGGAAGGAACCGACATCGTCGTCAACATCCAGCCGCGCTCATTCGGCGATTTCGCTGGCCTCGAAAGAGCGGATCTATTCGTGTTGTACATGATCCGAGATGCATATCCCGAGCGGCCATTCAATTTCAGCCGGACAACCGGCGGATATCCCGAGGAGATGGGACTCGCGCCGTATACCGTCACTACGGGCCTCGCGCGGAAGCTGGTGCCCCACATTCCGAAGGCAGGCAATGGCATCGTCGCGGTTCCGGGCGAGGGTTGGTTCGATGTCGAGACGACTCGCGTACTCTGGGAAACCGCGTTCAGGGCACCGAAGTCGATAGCGAGTCGCAGGCTATGGGTGGATCGTCCGTCCGCCGGTATTCCTTTCCTGTACCTCCGGACAGGGTTGGTTCTGAGTTCAGCGCTGACGCAGTTGGGCCATGCGGATGACGCCGCTCGCATCCGCGCCCAGGTCGAGAAGATCGCGCGCGCGACTCAGCTCGATGACGTGTTGGCCAGGTCGACGCAGTAGGGCGCTCGACGAGGATGCGCCCAAATCGCGCGTTGCCCGTGCCAATAGCCACTCTTATCTTGCGCATGGAGGGTTGGCAGAATGGCTATTGCACCAGTCTTGAAAACTGGCGCCCGCAAGGGCTTGGGGGTTCGAATCCCTCACCCTCCGTCCACAGTCTACCGCAGTCCCTCGGCTAGCGGCAAAACATCTATTCACCGCTGACGCACGAAGGAAATCGACACAGCAATGACAAGAGGCCCGCGCTTGAGCGCGGGCCTCTTGCTTTTCTAAACGATAAGCGATTGGGCTAGTGGAGCGTTACTGCGAGCCCTACTTGTCCGACGTTCGCGTCTGTATTCGAGTTCCGCATTGCGAAGCCGTTCCAGTACGGCGTGATACTCGTATTTCTTGCCACACGAACATCATATCCGAGACCGAACAGCATTCCGAGGCCCGTCTCCGTGGCAGTATAACCGAACCCACCAGCGCTGACGGAGGCGACTCCGAGGCCGGCGGTCAGGAAAAATCCGCCAGTAGTGGAGGGGTAGAATCGAACGCGCGCGTCCAGCGTGCCTACCGTCAACGTTGCACCCTGCTGCGACTTCGCCCAAGCCTCGCTGCCAACACCGAGCAGGAACCTCGGTGTGATCGTGCCACCAAGTGATAGCCCGCCGCTGATTCCGCTTTCACGCGAGCCGCCACAATTATCGCAGCCGAGCGAGCCGTAACCAAGCCCGCCGCTAAACCAGAATCCGTCGCGTATTTGCGCGTTCTGGGCGTGGGCGAAAGCAGCGCTCACGGCAAGCGATCCGACGACGGTTAAACATTGAACCAGCCTCTTTACACTCATAGAGCTCCTCGAGATTACCGCATGAAGCGGCCTGAAGGCGTCGCCAGTAGCGCCGGGGGACGGGCTTGCATTAAGTCCAGATCAGGCCCGCGGCCTGGTGAAAGTCCCGCGGGTCGGTACCGTGATTCAATGACTGGTTCGTCAGGCAACAGCAACAACCGTTGATGCCGACGTTTGTACCTCGTAGACAACTAAAAAGCGCCACCCGGCACAGTACACCGGATGGCGCTTCGTGTATGCGGAAGATCCGCTATTGCCCTTGAACCCTCGGCGCCGGTCCGAGCCGCGCGAGTCTCGCCTTCATCGACGCGAACCCGGCATCGTTGACCTGAAGACTGTTCAATTGGGACGCCGGCACCTGATTTAGCATCCGCTGGATGTCGGCGATGCGGTCCGTCGTACCCGGGTGATCCGCGAACCATGCCGCTGTGCTGCCGCGGCCCCCCGACTGCTGCTCCTCAGCCAGAAGCTTCTGGAAGAACGTCAGCATTCCCCGAGGGCTGATTCCAGCGCGCATCACATTGTTGAAGCCGCCCTCGTCCGCCTGTACCTCGTCGGTTCGGCTGAATTTCGCGAAAACGGCTGTACCGCCGATGTTGATGGCCGCCTGAGCGACCCCGCTCTGACAGACTCCCGTCAGCGCACAAAGAATTCCCACGCCGACATTTGCGCCCTGCGCTTGTTCCATCTGCTTGACCGAGTGGCGCCTGACGACGTGCTCCGTCTCGTGCCCCAGAACTCCGGCGAGCTCCGACATGTTGCTCGCGCGCTCGAGCACGCCGCGATTCACATAAATGAATCCGCCGGGAAGGGCGAACGCGTTTACGACGTCAGAGTTTACGACTTGATACTGCCAGTTGAGATCAGCGCGTGATGTCAGATGCGCAATTCGATTCCCAAGCGAATTGACGTAGTTCTGAATCTGCGCATCCTGAACCATCGGAAGCTGCGCGTTGACTTGCTGCGCTTCCTGCTGGCCCATTTGGACCTCCTGCTGGGTGGAGACGCCACGCCCTGCGAGCAGCGCGATTGCGCCGACTGTGACCGTGATATTCCGCATCGAGTGAGCCCTCGAAAAATTGTGTTCGTCGCCGCCCATGTCCCCCGGCGCAGACTCATGTGAATGGCAGAAAGCAGACCAAGGGGGGCGCGCTGTCCCGAGTGAGCAGGCCCCGCGAATGGCCGGCGCGGTGCTGGCGCCCGCTCGCTCAGACCATCACTTTGTAGTTCTCGTTACCGGAGCCCTGCCCGATGGCTGACTTCACGAAAGAATGGATCGAGCATCTCAAAACGCAGATCTCGGGACGCATGAGCATCGTCGCGGACAAGATGGATCCGCAGGCGTACGACGAGCTCGTGACAGATCTCGCGTGGTTCACCTTCCGGTTCGCGCGCGACCCGGACACCAAGATGAGGAAAGTCTTCCGCTGAAAACCCCGTTCCAGCGGCATTAGATTCGCCGTAGAGTGCACCTCGGCAACCAGTCTGGAGGCGCCAATGGCGAAGTGTGAAGTCTGCGGCAACGATTACGACAAGTCGTTCACCGTCACGATGAAGGGCAAAGCCCACATCTTCGACTCGTTCGAGTGCGCCATCCACTCCCTGGCGCCGAAGTGCTCACATTGCGGCTGCAAGATCATCGGCCACGGTGTCGAGAATAAAGGGACTTTCTATTGTTGCGCGAGCTGCGCCGTGATGTCGGGCGTCAAGGGACTCGAAGACCGCATCTAGATGCAGAAGCGAGGGGAAATAGCGTGAAGTGGAAGAATAGGAGTGATCCGCACGGCAAGATCGGCGACGAGCGCGTACGCACAAAATTCGCCTGGCTTCCGGTCGAAGCGGATGATGGATTCACTTACTGGCTCGCTCCGGTGGTAGTGCGCGAGAAACTGTTGCCCAAGGTCACGCGTGGGGGCTTCGAGGACGACGAGCAGTCATGGCAAATCGTCGAAGCCAAGCCGGTGAACGGCAAGAAGAAAGACCGCAAGAAATAGCTGCTCTCCCGGCTTGCCACTTAGCATAGATCTCAACGCCGACCTGGGAGAGGGCTTTGGTCGCTCCCGCGCCGCGGAGGACGAGGCCCTGCTCGATCTCGTATCCTCGGCCAACATCGCCTGTGGCTTCCATGCCGGCGACGCAATGACGATGCGAGACACGGTGAGAGCGGCAACGCTTCGGGGTGTCACGATCGGCGCGCACCCTTCTTATCCGGACATTCCGGGGTTCGGCAGGCGCGAGCTCGGCCTTCCTCCGAAAGAAATCTCACGACACGTGGCGTATCAGATCCGCGCGCTGCGCGACGTGTGCGGATATGAAGAGGCAAAGCTGTCCTACGTAAAGCCACATGGAGCGCTTTACAATCGGGCCGCGCGGGATCGTGAAGCCGCGACCGCGGTCGTGACAGCGATACGCAACGTTGAATCATCACTCACCTTGCTGGGACCGGCTGGCAGCGAGATGGCTCGCGCCGCCGAGCGCGCTGGAATCGCATTCGCGACCGAGGCATTCGTCGACAGAGCGTATAAACCGGATGGGACGCTCGTTCCCCGCGACGAGCCAGGAGCAGTGATTCACGATGTCAACGGCGCCGTACAGCGCGCGGTAATGCTCGTCAAAGGCCGTACAATCACGGCCGACGACGGTTCCGAGCTCCACATCAAGGCGCAATCACTCTGCGTTCACGGTGACAATGCCGATGCAGTCTCGATCCTGCGCGCGTTGAACGCGCGGCTCAAGGAATCCGGCGTAACCATCGCGCCCTTCGCCGCTTGAGCCACACACAGCTCCGCGCCCATCCGCTCGGCGATACGGCCGTCACCATCACATTCGGAGCCGATCGCAGCGCCGAGCTCCTCCGCCAGGTTCACTCCGCAGCCCACTCGCTCAAAGCCGCAAACATTCTGCATGTCGAAGATATCGTTCCGGCGTATCTCGCACTGACGGTGTTCTACGATCCGCTCGGCACCTCGTACGAGGAGATTTCAAGGAAACTTCTCGATGCCTGCGATCGCGCAATGCACTCGCCGCCCAAGGCAGCGCCGTCGCGCGAGCACCGAATTCCGGTGAGGTACGATGGTGTTGACCTCGAGGCGGTCGCCATTTCTACGGGGCTCTCGGTGGAGGAGGTCGTCGCTCGCCATTCGGGCAGGATCTACACTGTAGACCTGCTCGGATTCGTCCCCGGCTTTGCCTACCTGAGCGAGCTCGATACGGCATTGCAGCTGCCGCGCCGCGCCCAGCCACGGCCCCGCGTGGCAGCGGGCAGCGTCGCCATCGCCGCCGCGCAGACAGCGGTCTATCCCCTCGATACGCCGGGTGGGTGGCACATCATCGGTAGGACGCAGACGGTGATGTTTGACCCGACCCGCGACCCGCCGGCGCTTCTCGCGCCGGGCAACACAGTCCGCTTCGAGCGTGTTGAATGATCACGATCACACGGGCGCCACCGTACCTCGCGGTGCAGGACTGGGGGCGACAGCACTCGCGTTCCTTGGGAGTGCCACGCGGCGGCGCGATGGATTTGTTCGCGCTCCGCACCGTCAATGCCGTCGTCGGGAATTCTCTTGACGCCTCGGCATTGGAGTGGGCGCTCGGAGGCGGCGCTGTGCGTTTTGATCGCGATTGTCTGTTTGCGGTCGGCGGCGCAACTGCTCGCGCGACGGCCTCAGGAAGGGATGTGGCACCATTCACGACCAGCTTCGCCCGGGCCGGCGATGAGCTCATCGTCGAACAGATCATCACTGGCCGTTTTCTCTATCTGGCCTGCGACGGGGGAATCGACGTCCCCGCCCTCCTCGGAAGCCGATCCACCTATCTCCCTGGACGCTTCGGAGGATACGAAGGACGGATGCTCAAGAGTGGAGATTCGGTGCCGCTGGGTGCCCAGTCAACCAGACACCCGGCGCTGGGATTTCACGCCGCCGCCGATTTAATGCCTCGCTACGATAGCGGGATCGTTCACGTGACTCCGGGAACGCAGGAAGACCTGTTCGATGAATCAGCCATCCGCACCCTGACCGAAAGCGAATACAGAATCTCGAGCGCATCGGACCGATCCGGCTACAAACTCGAGGGGCCGCCACTCGCAAACTCCCTCGGCACGCTTCCCTCCGAAGCTGGCTGCCCCGGTGCGATCCAGGTACCGGGCGACGGACTGCCCATCGCGTTAATGGCCGACGCGCCCACCATTGGCGGCTATCCCAAGATCGCCGTCGTCAGCGAGGCAGATCTTCCAATCCTGGCCCAGCGTCGGCCGGGTGCGAGCATCAGGTTCCAGCTCATCACCATCGACCAGAGCCAACGCGCGCTCAGGCGTCGTCTATCGGACATACACGCGATCAGTCAGCACGCGAGCCGTTCATAGTCCGGCTGGATCGACCTGGCTCCTGCGTTTGCACCGTGAATTCGTCCAATGGGCGAGACGGAAAGGGCTCGTTCCACCGGCGCGGCTCATGCATGTAAATCTCGTAGCCGCCGCTTGGAGCGGCTCAACAACCGTTGGGAGAGTGTGCCATGGAACGAAGCGATAACGAAGGTATCAGCACGAACGCGGAAATCGACCAGACTACGCGCGACGGAGGAGTCTCGGGACGTGTGAAGAGCCTGGCATCTTCGGTCAAGCAGAAGGCTTCGACTATCCCCTCGCTGCTCGCCGACGGACTCGAGGCGGGAGCGGAGAAGCTCCGTCAGCAACGGCTCGCGACGAGTGCCGAGAGTGCCGCCACACCCGGATCGTCCGTGACGGTCGCCAATGATTCCAGCATCACCGCCGTTACTGATACTCTCGCCAGCGGAATGCAGTCGAGCGCCGAGTGGCTCCGCGATGCGGATCTCGACAAGCTCAAGTCAGGTGTCGAGAAGCAGGTAAAGGAGCATCCGGCCAGGTCGCTTCTCGTCGCCCTCGGCGCCGGGTATCTGATCGGAAAAGCCCTGCGGCGTTAGCCATGAAAATGGCGAGCGCGCCACAGACAAATCGCGGAGTCGGTCAGCTTCTCCGCGCGGTGGCGGAAGACGGAGCGCATCTGGCGCGCGAAGAAGTCCACCTCGCGCGCATCGAGTTTGCCCAGATTGCGCGCGATATCGGAAAGGGCACCGGCTTGACGGTCGCGGCAGCAATGCTGGGACTGCTGACTGTGCAGATGCTCATGTTCGGCTTCGCTCTTCTGCTCGGAGATGCGCTCTTTCACGGGCATTACTGGATCGCCGCCTTCGTGCTCACTGTAATTCTTGGCGGAGTCGCGTTCTATCTGCTGAAGCGAGGTGCCGCGCTTCTCTCGCCGAAGAACATCAAACCCGAGCAGACACTGTCAACGTTACGGAGACACAAGGATGGGTGAGACTACGACCGAAGTCCGCGCGGATATCGAACTGACTCGGGCGCGTATGTCGGGCGCGATCGCCGAGCTGGAGCGCAAGGTAGATGTGACACAGAAAGTGAAGGACCATCCCTGGACCGCCATGGGCGTTGCGTTCGGCGCAGGAATCGCTTTGAGCGCGTCGCGCGCCGATGTAAGAGCGGCAAAGGTCACGGCCGATGCGACCAGGGACACGGGCACCAAGCTCGGTGGTGCGCTCGACGCAGTCGTCGCCGCTCTGATCGCCGGAGTCGCCGAGGCTTTCAACTCCCGAATCGAGGACGCGGTCAAGGAGGTCGTTACATCCATTCGCGGAAACACGAAACCGAGAGCGATCGGCACGACCGACGGAGCCGTGGAGGCGCCAATCAGGGCAGACTGATGGCACAAGTAGCGACGCGCGCCGAAGCCACACGATTCGACTTGCGCTGATCGCCACAAGCTCCTAAATCCGTGGTGCCCGCGACCGGAGGCGATCCCGCTTCCCGCTCGCCCAAGCGGAGGCAACGCTGGTTCCTCGGATCAACGTCGTAGTTCCTGTCATTGGCGCGCTCTTGCTCAGCGCGGTCGAGCGACCGATCGCTCGACTGCAATCCTTTGCGCCCCCGCAACAACAGACCGCCAGGCGTCTCGTTCCCTTTCGCGTTCCATCGGAGAACGAGATGAAAGACAGTGTCTACCGGGCATCGGCGCTCAGGGGACGCGCGCTTCTCCTAGCCACGCGCGACAGCCTTCCGCACAACGTCGGCAATTCGCTGCGCTGCGCGAGTTGTCACATCGATGGTGGGCTGCGACGGGACGCGATGCCGTGGGTCGGCAGCTACGTGAGATTCCCGCAGTATCGTGCGAGGAGCGGCAAGGTCGATCTGATCGAAGACAGAATCAACGACTGCTTCCGCCGAAGCATGAACGGTCGAGCCCTAAACCCGGCGGGCGGGGACATGCGTGACATCGTGACTTATTTCGCATTTCTGTCGAGCGGAATACCGGTCGGCGCGGAGATGGATGGACAGGGTTTTCCGCGCCTTCAGCCACTCAAGGGAGATCCCGGGCGCGGCGCCGGTGTTTTCACCACCACGTGCGTGCGGTGTCACGGAGCGAAAGGTCAGGGCACCGCGCTCGCACCCCCGGTGTGGGGACCCCGCTCGTATAACGTCGGCGCAGGAATGGCGAGAATCAACACAGCTGCATCGTTCATTTACGCGCTCATGCCGATCGATCGCGCGCAACGTCTCACCCCGCAGCAGGCGTTCGACGTCGCGACGTACATCAACACACGTTCTCGCCCCGATTTTCCGGCGAAGGTGCGCGACTGGCCGCGCGGACAAAAGCCTGTCGACGCCGACTATCACGTGCTGCCCGACCGCGAGTGAATTCCTTTTCCAGGATGTGACCTTCCGGTAACCCGAACGGATACCGCAACCTTCGCATGCAATCTCAGCTGTTAACGTCCGGCCCGGTGACGCGTCTCTCAAGCTGAACGGTGCGCGAATGCGCCCACCCGAAAAACAGATCCTCGAGAGAGGAAGGAGACAACAGATGTCGAATGCGAAGCTTGCGGCGTTCACGGCCGCTCTGGTTCTGGCAGTCAGCTCACACGCGTCGGCACAGTCCGCTCAGGCCGCGCTGAAAGCGCCCCCGCACATGACGAGGGCACAGCTCGTCACGTGGTGCAGGAACCACCCAAAGGCAACCGCGGATTGCAAGGAAGTTCGTGCCGACACTCGTGATATTCGCTCGGATCGCAAGGAAGTCGCCGCCGACCGCAAAGAGGTGAAGGCGGATCTCAAGGCGGGCGACAAGAAGGAAGCCAAACAGGATGCCAAGGAGCTGAAGTCCGATCGCAAGGATCTTCGTCAGGATCGCAAGGACAGACGCGGAGATGTGCGCGACATTCGGAAGGACGCGCGCAAGTAGTCTCGCTTCGAGATCGCAAAACGGCCCACCACCGATTTTTCGGTAGTGGGCCGATTCTTTTTCATTCTCGTTCAACCCGCGGCCGTCAGCTCTAGCGCGAAGCCGTCAGCCGGACCCCCCAATGGCCCCCGGCCGGTAGTCGTCAGTTGCCGTTCAGCGTGGAACTCACAGAGCTAGCGGGCCGGACTCAGAGTCGGGGGGTTTTCAGTCTTGAGGTAGCGCGCAAGGTAAGAGTCCGTCACCTGCCTAATGAGCCTCGCGCTCATTCCATTGTACGCGGCTCCGTGCCGGCCCGGCGGATAAATGCGCAGGTCGGCATCGCGACCCGCGTTCGTGAGCGCCGTCAGCAGCTGCATTGTGTTCTGCGGATGCACGTTGTCATCCATCATCGAGTGAATCAGGAGCAGGTTTCCGCGCATCTTGGGCGCCTGCTCGATCGGCGCGCTTTCCACGTAGCCGCTCAGGTTGTCGCCCAGCAGGCTCATGTAGCGTTCGGTGTAGATCGTGTCGTAAAGCCTCCAGTCACCGACCGCCGAGTTCGCAACTCCAACCGGGAACAGCTCGGGATACATCTCCATTGTGTAGACGGTGCTATACCCGCCGTAGCTCGTGCCTATGATCGCGACGCGCTTTGGATCGACGTACGTCTGCTTCGCGAGGTACCGGGCGGCTTCCGCGAAGTCGAGCGCCTCGTATTTGCCGAGGTGCTTGTAGACGACTTTCATGAACGCGCTGCCGTAGTTATTTGTCCCGCGGTTGTTGACGCCGACGATGATGTAGCCTTCCTGCGCCAGCCACTGCGTCCAGCCACTGGTTGAGAAGGCATCGTAGACCTGCTGCGATCCGGGCCCGCCGTAGATATCGAAGATGACGGGGTAGCGCTTACGGGCGTCGAACGGAATTGGCTTGACGATGCTGCCATCGATGTGAGTGCCATCGGACGTCGTGAACGAAAAAATCTCGGCGGGCGAGTACGCGTGCGTTTCCAGCCATTTCGTCACCGCGGCGTTGTCCTCCAGCGTTCGCAGCTTCTGCCCCGAGGCGGCCCAAACCTCCACCTGTGTCGGCTGGTGGAGCGACGAATAGCGGTCGAGGAAGAACGTCGCCGTCGGCGACATGTTGATTCGGTGATTCCCTTCCGCGGTTGTAATCCGGCGCTTATCCGTACCGTCGAATCGAACGGAGTAGAGCTGGCGCTGGAGTGACGACGCTTCAGTCGATGTGTAGTAGACGATGTGCTTTTTCGCATCGCTGCCCTCGACGCGCGTCACGCTCCAGTTTCCCCGCGTCACCTGGTTGATCAGCTTCCCGGAATAGTCGTAGCGATAGAGATGCTGGAAGCCGTCCCGATCGGAGAGCCAGAAGAATTCGTGCGAATCCGACGGGAACGTCATCATGTCATCGACGCCGGCGTAGAAGTCGTACACGTCGAGCCAGGTTTTCGACGTCTCCGTCATCACCTCCCGCCGCCCGCCGGTTTTCACATCGAAGAAGAAAAGCTTCATCGTGTTCTGCGGGCGGGTTAGCGTAATCACGGCGAGCGTGTCCGGCCTGCTCGTCCAGTAAATTCGCGGAATGTAGAATTCGCCCTTCTCTCCCGTGTCGAGCCACGTGTTCTGGCCGGTGGAGACGTTCACGACGCCGATTCGCACTGTCGCGTTCGAGTCGCCGACCTGCGGAATGCGCAGCTTCTCCCAGTCCTGATGGAAACCAGAGTAGTCTGAGATCTGAATCACTGGCTCGGCTGAATCGTTCAGTTGCCAGTACGCGATGTAGCTGCTCTCGGGCGACCACTTCCACGCCTGCGCCAGCCCATACTCCTCTTCGTAGACCCAGTCGAAGTGGCCGTTGTAGATGTGCTCCGATGCATCGCGCGTCAGCCTCTTCTCCTGGTGGGTTGAGAGATTGGTGACGTATATGTCACCGTCGCGCTCGAAGCCGAGCATCGCGCCATTGGGTGAGAGCTCGCCGGTTCTCGCTCCCTTGGTCGCGAGCTGCATGCTGCGGTCGGCGAGCGAGTAGATGTAGAAATCAGAGATCCCCGACCGTCGGTAGATCGGCTGGAAGTTGGACTGAAAGACGAGGTGCCTGGAGTCCTGCGCCCATTCGAACGCGTCGTAGCTGAACGGCTGATTCGTCCCCGGAAACGTCAGGCCCGTCGTGGTGAAAAGATCCGTGTCTCTTCCAGCGACGGGATCATAGGCACGAATGACCGGCGTCCCGGTTCGCGCATCACGATCCGTGTAGGAGAATCGCATTCCGCCTTCGATCCAGTTCACGTTTCGCGGCCCCTGACGTCCGCTGAGAATCGCGCCCGCCTGCATCGCTTCGTCCATGTTCGCGAATCGCTGTTTCTCCTGGGCGCCAGCGACAAGAGGAAGACAAATGACGAGCGCGACAAAGTAGAGGCTGGAAAGTCTTTTCATTCTCACTTCGGTTGAGGGGGAGGAGCCATCAATCGCGAGCGGATGCTCAGGCACTTCGCTGGTTGCGAGAGTCAGCGCGTCGCTCTTCGCACTTCTTGCAGAGGACGACGCCCCGGAACGTGCAAATGATGCAGATGAATGTCCCGCAGTCGTCACAGGGATAGCCTTCGGAGGCGCGCTCCTCGTTGCTGCAGGACCGGCAAATCATCGCGTCACGTTCGCGGAGGATCTGGCGCATGTAGCGGTTTGTGCTCGCAGTGAGGTCGCAGGAGATCGGAGCGCGCTCCGAACCGCTGAATCTATATCAGGGCGCACATTTGACAACGCGCTTCGCTGCCTGGAGCCAGGTGGCAAGTCGCTCTGGCCCGGCTTCATACCAACCTTCCGGCACCGGCGCGAGGCGTCGCTTGTCACCGTCGCCCTCGAAACAGAGCCATCCGGCGCTGTATTCGCTCGCCACTTCCATGGTTCGGTGAAATGGGTTCTTCCGCCGCTCCGGCGTGCGCCGCCGGTCAGAAAAGCCCGGTGAATCGACAGCCCCTCCGCCCGCCCTGCGTCGGTCGGCCTTCCGTCTTTCCGCGGACGCGGGCGTCACCAGCCAGACCTCCCACCGCTTTCCACTAGAGTCGACAAAGGTCCGATAACTCACGCCGTTTCCTCCCGCGCCGGTTCAGCGCAAAGGGCCGACCTCACGAGTTATGGTTTGCAGGGCCGGTGCCAAAAAGTGTTTGATTCACTCCTGAATTGTTCGTCGTGCGGGGAAACGTACGTATTCCCGAATGGTCACTGTCACCGCTGATCGAGCTTTCTGCCGGTATCCAGACGATCGAAGTTGAGCAGAGCGTTGAACACGAGGAAATAGCTTCCGATCGTCTCGCCGCGGTACGTAGGGTTGTTCGCGAAGAGAATGATGTGCCCCTTAGCCAACGGGACGTCTACGACCACCGGCCTCTGCGCGACATCGCTGCCATCGAGAAGGCCCGATGCTAACAGCTCCC
>Ga0137388_10001197_pt1 | contig 15506 bp, 14 predicted proteins | sample 15con2h14AmetaG_FD_104644 | JGI IMG/M metagenome (GOLD analysis project Ga0137388, IMG submission 104644) | Vadose zone soil microbial communities from Angelo Coast Range Reserve, California, USA - 15con2h1.4A metaG | ecosystem: Environmental > Terrestrial > Soil > Vadose zone > Saprolite...
AGGCTTCCTCGAACGATACGCGAGCGGTGAGGGCGTCCCCCTGGCTATAAAAGCGGATCAGGCCCAATTGGAAGAGCAGGGAAGCCATGCCTTCCGTGTTGCCCAGGTCCCTGAAGAGCGCCAGGGCCTCCTCGAGGCGGGCACACGCACGTGTGAGCTCGCCTTGCGCGAAGTCCACCAGCCCGAGTGCCATGAGGGAGCGGCCGAGGCGATACATATCACCCAGCCCTCTGAGAAGTGCCACGCTCTCCTCCAGCGGCGAGCGTGCCTGGGTATACTCGCTGCTGTACGTGGCGCTCATCCCCAGAAGAAAAAGGCAGTACGCGATCCCGACCTGATCTCCCACCTGCCGGTAGAGCGCGAGGCCCTGCTCTGCCAGTGCTTTTGTCCTCTGCTTATCGCCCCCGGCGAGGGCCAGGTCTGCAGCAGTGAAGAGCGCCCTGGCCTGCAGCGCAGGAGCAGCTCCTGCGCTGACTGCTACTGCTCGCACCAGGAAGGTCTGTCCTTCTTTAAGATGCGCATGGAGATATCAATATAGCCACAGGGCTCCCCCAAGGCGCAAAGCCAGCTCCCTGCGCTGCTCCCCCTCCTCATCTGGCGCGGGCTCAAGCCCCCACCTGAGCGCCGCACGTAGATTGTCATGCTCCCGCTCCAACCGCTCCAACCACCTGACTTGTTGTGCGCATTCGATCTGGGCCTCTGCTTCCTCCGAAAGCCGCAGATAGTAGGCGGCATGAGCGTGCTGCGTGGCCTCTAGCTCGCCACGCTCCGAAAGCTTCTCCAGCCCATACTCCCGAATTGTCTCGAGCAGTATGAGGCGGGGTTCTGCTTCCTCATGCTCGCTTTGTTGCACCGGGCTCTTGTCGAGAAGCGAGGCGATCCCATCTACGGTCTGTCTTGCGCGGTCCTCGCCATCAAGGGCCGCACACACCGCCTCGACTGCCTGCAAGGTGCAGCCGCCGACGAACACGGAGAGCCGACGGAAGAGCTGCTGCTCCTGGGCATCTAACAGGTGGTAGCTCCAGTCGATCGTGTTCCGCATCGTCTGCTGTCGTACTGGCACATCGCGTGTCCCGCTCGTCAACAGCGCCCACCGATGGTCCAGACGTGCGAGCAATGCGGGTGGCGGCAGTAGTTTGATGCGGGCGGCCGCCAACTCAATGGCCAGTGGCAGCCTATCCAGGCGGACACACAGATCTGCTACGGCACGACGATTGGCATCGGTAATCTGGAAGTCAGGCTTGCTCATACGGGCACGTTGTTGGAAGAGCGCCACCGCTGCATACTGCGTGAGTCCTTCGCTCTCTGGAAGATGCCTGAGATCGGGGACAGCTAGTAGGAGCACGGGAAACTCATGTTCGCCGGAGACGTGCAGCACGGCACGGCTTGTTACGAGCATCTTGAGGTCGATCAACAGTGGAGCGGCTTTCACCACCTGCTCGAAGTTGTCCAGCAGCAGCAGGTGTGCTTTCTCACGCACAGCGGTTTTTAACTGCTCGAGCACTGGCTGCTCTCCCGCTCCTGGGAGTCCCACTGTTTGGGCAATCGTGGGGATCACTAGGTCAGGATCATGCACAGAAGCAAGAGCCACAATATACACGCCATCGGCAAAGTCGCCAAGCAATTCGCCGGCAACGTTCAGACCCAAACGCGTTTTGCCAACCCCACCTGGTCCAGTGAGCGTGACGAGGCGAATGTCTAGCTGGCGCAAGAGCGCACAGACGGCTGCTATCATTTGCTCACGCCCAATCAAGGGGGTCAGTGGTGCCGGTACGTCATGTATGATTAATTGTCTGCGTTCGACCGGTTCTTTGGCAGCAAGATGGATAATCTTGTCCTGCATCATCGCCTCCAGTGCCTGTGAAGGCAATTACTATCGTGTGGTCTGCCTGAACCACACCTCGCATGTATTATACCCGATGAAAGTATACCGATATCGCTACGCGCTCACATGCGTAACCTTACCCATGTGGGCGGCATTTGCAAGCAGCGAGAACTCTTACGGGCTATTGAGGAGCTAGCGCAAAAGGAACGTGCCATGCGCGATACTTTACAACCGGAAGGTGAGACTCATGACGGTCTGCACAAGCAGCCGTTCCCAAGCTTTCTATTGTCGGGGTCTCCATCATTGATGACGAGAGCCTGGGTGCATTGAAAGAAGCTGTGTGGAAGCTCATTGATTTGATCCGTGTCTACCTGCGCCACAACAAACACGTGGACGAGGCACCACTGGCAATGGAGCCAGGAGCAACCATCATCGATGTTGCCACGAAAGTACATAAGGAGTTGGGAGCAACCTGTTGTGGTGCTCGCATGTGGGGTCCATCGGCACGCTTTGATGATCTGCTGTGGAAGATTTTTGATGAGGCCATATACCATTTTCTCTCCCCATATTGGGGCTTTCCCACTCTTTTCTCAGCAATGCAATGTATTCTTTCCCTGGAACGACCATCTTGTCATCATGGCAGTTGCACTGAACTGTCTGTGAGAAACGTGCATGATTGAGTCCGCGGTCCGCCTGTTTCACTATCAAGCAGCGCATGAAATGAGGATGCCTAACTTGTTATTTTTGTTTATTTTCTGAAAAATACGCTCGTTTACCCCTTGACAAAAGGAAAAATGTTAGGTATCCTAATAACATGGATACAGGAAAGCCATCAGTCGAACTACAACCGTTGACCGCGCGAGGGCTGGCGAAACAACTAGGCTTACGCATCATAAGAATCACGCAGTTTCTCACGCGACAGATGCAGCAGGAGGTACTCACTCCGTCACAGGCCACGGTCCTGACCTTGCTCCAGGACGGTCGAGCATGGCGTCTCAGCGACCTGGCCAGCGCGACAGGGGTACGTCCCCCAAGCATGACTGAACTCATCTCGCGCATGGAGCGTCAAGGCTGGCTGAGCAAAATGGATACGGCCCATGATCGCCGAGGTGTCGCTGTCACGATCACCGAGGAGGGGCGAACGCTTCTTCAGGCGCTGAATCGTCGGCAAATCGATCTGATCGCAGGGCGGCTCGCACTGCTTTCCGACGAGGAAAAGCGCATGATCGAGCAGGCCTTGCCTGTACTTGATCGCCTCTTCAGTGGGCCCGAAGACCTTGATCAGTAAGCACATCGTCAGCATGTGTTCGTCAGCTCCATGCTTATAGGAGAAGCTTATGCTCTCATACAGTCAACCGATCATATGTATGAACACTCGGCCCTTCCAGCCTCGTACTCACTGATCTCGTTTCTTTCTGTTTCAGCACCTGACGTTCGTTCATCTCTCAGTGGGGTGATTCCCCAGGAGGCACAATATGCATAATACCCTCTGTGACGTCTATGGTATCGACGCCCCCATTTTTGCCTTCAGTCATAGTCCGGCAGTTGTTCTTGCCGTGACTAAGACCGGCGGCTTTGGCGTGCTGGGAGCCGCCGGTATGGAGCCAGAGCAACTCGATCAAGCATTGCAGATGCTCACCAGAGAGTGCGCTGGCAAATCCTTCGGCATCGACCTGATCATTCCAGAGCAGTACGTCGGGCGCGAGGAAGGTGGCCTTTCGCTCGAAGAACTCCAGAGCCGTATTCCACAGAGACACCGCGATTTCCTCGACAAGCTTCTGGAGGACAATCATGTCCCTAAACAGTCTGCACCTGCTACCCTCGCTTTCAGGGCGGGCATGGGTATTTCTGAGAGGCGGGGCAAACAATTAGTCGATATTGCCCTCGCGTATCCTGTGAAGCTGATTGTCAACGCGCTGGGCGTCCCCCCGGCCTACATCATCGAGCGCGCTCATCAGCAGGGGGTTCGTGTGGGTGCCCTGGTCGGCGCAGTGAAACACGCGATGCATCAAAAGGAGGCCGGAGTTGATCTCATTATTGCCCAGGGCTTTGAGGCGGGAGGTCACACGGGCGAGATCGCCACGATGGTGCTGATGCCGCAGGTGGTGGATGCGGTGGCCCCAACACCCGTCGTCACCGCCGGCGGCATTGCCAGCGGACGGCAAATGGCCGCTGCACTCGCGCTGGGCGCGCAGGGGGTGTGGACCGGCTCGGTCTGGTTGATGACCGAGGAGGCCGAGACGCATCCGGTGGTGAAAGAGAAGTTCCTGCATGCCACGTCCAGCGATACCCTGCGCTCGCGTGCTTCCACCGGCAAACCCGCGCGGCAACTGCGTTCGGCCTGGACCGATGCCTGGGAAGACCCGGCCAATCCCAAGCCCTTGCCGATGCCACTGCATAGCTTGCTGACCATGGATGCGCAGCAAAGTATTCAGCAAGACGCCCGGCGGGGAGGAGAAGGAGGCAAGAAACTGATCAATTACTTCGTGGGACAGTCTGTCGGTATGCTCAATCAGGTGCGCCCGGCAGCAGCAGTGTATCAGTCGATCAAAGAAGAATGCGAGGCCGTCCTCAAACGGATGGGGCAGTTAGCGAATGGGTAGGACTAGTACAAAGCAGACATCACAAGGAGAAGCTCTTTATGGCAGTACAGAGTCTGTATGAAACCGACGAAGTCCAGCAGCTCCGCGACTCGGCTCGCGGATTTCTGGCACGCAACTGGCCGCCTGATAAAGTGCTCGAACGCGCAGTTCGGCCAGAGGCCTTACAGGAATTGTGGCAGCGGGCGGCTGTCCAGGGATGGACATCTCTGGGTTCGGATGCTGAAGCAGGTGGTTTGCAAGAAGTTCTGGCCCTGCTTGAGGAACTCGGACGGGCCGCCTGCCCGGTGCCCCTGCTGGATGCCTTTCTGGCGACGACCGCCCTGCGACAGGCAGATACTCCTGCCGCACGTGAGGTCCTTGAGGCTTTGGAAGCGGGAACGGCTGCCATCAGCGTGGCCCTGGGTCCCGCCGATGGCGACAGCAATGCGGGCAGCGTTGTTGTCACGGCGACAGGCGATGGAGCCGCCCATGTCACCGGCACCGTTCGCTTCGTGGAAGGGCTCTCGTTTGCGACACACCTGCTGGTCGCCGTTGGCTCGTCTGAGGGGACCGACGAGGTGGCCATCATACGTACCGATGCACAGGGAGTCACGGTGACGCCAACTCCTGGCTTCGCGGTCCCACCGCTCAGCGAGGTGCATCTGGAGAACGTGTCTGGCCAAATCATTCCCCTTCCCCATGGAAGTCTGCCGAGCCTCGCCACGCTTGCCAGACTTGGCTGTGTTGCACGCGCCTACGGAGCGGCCAACCGCTCCTTCGAGCTGGCTGTAGAGCACGCCAAGGTGCGCAAGCAATTCGGTGAGTTCATCGGGCACTTCCAGGCGATCCAGCACAAGCTCGCCAATTGTCTCATCACCCTGGACGCGACTCGCCTCCTGCTCGCCCGGGCGGCCAAAGCCTACGATAGCTCCGATGCCAGTTGGCAGTATATTGCCAACGCCACCTGCGCTTTTGCCAACCCTGCCCTTCGGCAGACCATCCTCGAATGTATGCATGCCCTCGGCGGCATCAGCTATATGGAGGAGCACGAGGTCCCACGGCATTTCCGGCGCGTCCATGCCGATCTCTTCCGTTTTGGTGGCGTGCGAGCCGCGCGCGCGGGCGTGGCCCATTTGCTCCTCGATGCCGGGATGACGACCCCCGACCTGGATCTCGGACCCGAGGCAAATGCCTTTCGCCAGGAGGTTCGGGCCTGGCTGGTCGAGCATTGGACGAAAGAGGATCAAGAGGCCCATCACCGGCTTCCTATTCGAGAACAAGGCTCCGACCGGGCCTTTACCGAGGCCCTGGCTGAGCAGGGCTGGCTGGGAGTCTCCTGGCCCAGGCAGTGGGGAGGGCAGGAGCGCAGCACCTTTGAGCAACTGGCCTTTGAGGAGGAAATGTCGTATCAGGGGGCACCGACGCGCACCTTTGGCTGTGGGATTGGCATTGTTGGGCCGGCGCTTATGGCCTATGGGAGCCCCGAGCAGCAGCAGCGTTTACTCCCGGCGTTCTTACAGGGAAAAGACACGTTTTGTTTAGGATACAGTGAATCGGAAGCGGGCTCTGACCTGGCATCATTGCGCACCACCGCTACACGTGACGAGATCGGTTGGGTGATTAACGGCACCAAAATCTATACGACGATGGGAGACCTTGCGGACTACGTCTGGCTGGCAGCTCGTACCGATCCAAATGCCCCCGTCAAACATGCGGGCATCAGTGTTTTCCTGGTACCGACGAAGACCCCTGGTATCACGATTCGACCTGACATTGCTCTCTATGGGCATCCGGCCTGCACCGTTTTCTACGATAACGTCCATGTCCCGGAGAATGCGCTCGTCGGGCAGGTCAATGGCGGCTGGAAGATCATCACTTCCGCACTGGCCAGCGAACGCGTTCTGATGGGAGGCATTGTTGCCGAGATCCGTGCGTATTTCGACCGGCTCACCGCCTATCTCGCCACGGCAGAACGTGCAGGCAAACCGCTGCGCCAGGATCCACTGGTGCGAGACAGGATCGGAAGCCTTGCAGCAGATCTCGAAGCGGCGCGCATGCTGCTGATGCAGAGCATTGAGCTCGTCTCGCGCGGCCAGGTTCCCTTCCACCAGGCTGCCATGACCAAGGTGTTCACCAGCGAACTAGGAGAGCGTCTGCCTGAAACAGCATTGGAGCTGCTTGGGACAGCAGGAACATTCGCTCCGGGAACACCCCAGGCGCTGCTCGATGGAACCTTCGAGTACGCCCTGCGCGATTCCATCTACAAAGTGATCGGTGGTGGGTCGAATGAAATCCAACGGACATTGATTGCGACGCGAGGCCTGGGACTGCCTCGCTAACTGACGCTGACAGATATCGAGGGGCACCATGTTCGGAGGCCCCTCAGCACAAAGGAGTTTGAGGCCATGACACACACACCAACCTACTCACCCGAGCGTTTGCGTAGCCTGTTTCAACCACGCAGTATTGTTCTCGTCGGAGCTTCGGAAAAATCAACCTGGTCCTGGAACTTTCACAACATCCTGCATGATGGGCATTTTACGGGGCCGGTCCACTACGTGAACCCGCGAGGAGGGACCGTTCACGGCCTGCCAGCTTACTCCCGCCTGGCCGACATTGGTGAGCCGATCGATCTCGCACTGATCGTCGTGCCACCTCCCGCTGTCCTCTCCGTCTTCCTGGATATGGCTGAGATGAACATACGCAACGCCGTCCTCATCACGGCTGGTTTTGGAGAGCTTGGTGCAGAGGGAAAGGAGATGCAGCAGGAACTCATCAATTTCGCGCACACACATGGCATCGCCTTCCTGGGACCCAACTGCCTGGGATACATCAACGTGGCGCACAACATTCCCGCCATGCCCAGCCCGTTTCCTCCTGTCATCGAGGGCCACGTGGCAGTGATCGCCCAGAGCGGTGCCCTCACCAGCACGCTCTTCAATTACGCCTATATGCAGCATATCGGCATTAATGCACTCGCCAGCACGGGGAACGAGGCGGTGCTCTCGGTCAGTGAACTGATGGACTACTTTGTGGAAGATGAAGCAACACAGGTGATCGCGCTCTTTGTCGAGGCCATACGCAACCCAGAACACTTCATTTCGGCTGCGCGGCGGGCGCTGGAAAAAGGCAAACCGATCGTCGCCTTCAAGGTCGGGCGCAGCGAGCGCAGCGCCGAGGTGGCCCAGGCGCACACAGGAGCGCTGGTGGGCGATGACAGGGTCATCGATGCCCTCTTCCGCCAGTTGGGGATCATTCGTGTCAACTCCATCGAGGAACTGCTCATCACCGCTGGTACGTTGGCGCAAACAGGAGTATTACCCGGCAATCGGCTCGGCTTTGTGGCCCTCTCAGGAGGCTCCTGCGATAGCGCGGCTGATTACGCCGAGCAATACGGGATCACGCTGCCGGAATTTAGCGAGGAGACCAAACAAGGACTGCGCAGCTTGCTCCCGGCACTCGGCCCGGCGCATAATCCCCTCGACACGACCGGAGCGGTGGTCAACGATCTGCTGTTATTTGAGCGAATCGTCACCCAGGTCGGCTCCGACCCCAATCTCGATGTGCTCGTGTGCGCCAATTCACTCCCATCGGAAGCTCAGGGCGAATATATCAACGCGTTTAGTGTGAAGCTCGTGCAGCATATTGTAACCGGGCTGCGCAGCGCGTCCCACCCGGCCTTTCTGCTCGATTTTGTCAGTAACGACGTGGCGAAGCACGCGCGCGAGGCCGCCGAGCAGAACCAGTGGCCACTGCTGCCCGGCGGCGTCGATCGAGGATTGCAGGCCCTGGGGAAAGCCATGTGGTGGTCGGAGCGCTTCCGCCGCGCCCAGGCGCAACAAGCATCTGCTCCGCAAGAGGCCCTGCCTGCTCCCAGCATGAGCGGGGCCGCCGTGGGAATCTGGTCGGAGTCCCAGGTGCGTCCCCTGTTGGAGGAGTATGGAATCCCCGTAGTTCCGGTCCGTCTCGTGACCAGCGCGGATCAGGCGGTCGAGGCGGCCAGGGAGGTGGGCTACCCTGTGGCGCTCAAAGTGGCTTCCCCCGATATCGTGCATAAAAGTGATATCGGCGGGGTTCGGCTGAATCTACAGAACGAGCGAGAGGTACGAGAAGCCTTCCAGCAGATCATGCAGGCGGCTGGCAGCACCAACCCCGCCGCGCGTCTTGAAGGGGTGCTGGTGAGCCCCATGCGCAGCGGGGGAGTAGAGCTGCTGGTGGGGATTGTGCGCGATCCCGCCTGGGGTCAGGTGATGGCGGTGGGTCTGGGCGGCGTCTGGGTCGAGATCCTCAAAGATACCAGCTTGCGGGTGCTGCCGATCTCGCGGGAGGTGATCCGCACGATGCTCGACGAGCTGCAAGGCAAAGCGCTCCTGCGCGGGGCGCGCGGCTCCATGGCCGCCGACCTGGACAGGCTCGTCGAGGTGATCTACTGCACAAGCAGACTGGCCCAGGCGCTGGGAGACACGCTGGAGTCGCTTGAGATCAATCCTCTGCGCGTGGCAGGTTCCGAGATCGAGGCGCTGGACGCCCTCATTACCTGGCGGAGCCTGGAGCAGCCCTCGTAGCGCTTCCTCGTCGCCAGGTGCCGCCACAGGAACAGGCAGCAAGAAGTACCTGGTGGAACGCACGCGCACCAAGCCATGAGAAGGAGAAATATATGATAGATGCAACTGATTACAAGAAACCGATTCCGGTTCCAGACGAAGCCTCAAGACCGTTTTTCGAGGGTGCCAGACAACACAAGCTCATACTCCAGCGATGCGCCAGCTGTGGAACCTGGCACTGGCCCGTAAAGTCGCGTTGCCCGGTGTGTCTGAGTACGGATATCACCTGGGCGCAGGCGAGCGGCAAGGGGACGCTGTACACCTTCGCGTTGATGCACCAGGTCCTACATCCGGGGTTTGCCTCCGAGGTACCCTACAATGTCGCCGAGGTCGATCTGGAGGAAGGCGTGCGCGTGACCAGTACCATCGTTGGCTCTCCAAACGACAACCTGCGCATTGGCATGCCCCTGGAAGTGACGTTCGAAGCCATCACCGACGAGGTCTCTTTGCCAAAGTTTAAGCCCGCCGAATAGCGTCTTCTATGGGCCTGTCATAAACGTGGCGTTTCAGGCCTTCTTTTTTGAGCAGTACAGGCAGATAGTGATCTTTCTTATCGAAACGATGTATGAGGAGGCACAATTTGGCAAACTATCAGTACGTTCTCTACGAGAAAAAAGGACACATCGCCTCTGTGACCATCAACCGGCCCGAGGTGATGAATGCTTTACACGCCGACGCGAATATCGAACTGAGTGAGGTCTTTACGGACTTCAAAGAAGACGACAACGCCTGGATCGCCATCCTGACCGGCGCGGGCGAGCGGGCGTTTTCCGCCGGCAACGACCTCAAGGCCACTGCCGTGGCGACCGCCAGGGGGGAGTCTATGGCTGCCCGGGCAGCAACGGACCGGCCTGTGTACTTCGGCGGTGTGGTCGGCTTGCAGTGCAACAAGCCCGTTATCGCCGCCGTCAACGGCGTCGCTGCCGGCGGCGGCTTTGAAATCGCGCTGGCCTGTGATCTGATCATCGCGGCTGAGCACGCCCGCTTCGCCCTGCCCGAGCCGCGCGTGGGCCTGGTGGCGGGGGCGGGCGGCATGCATCGCCTGCCGAAGCAGCTCCCGCTCAAGCTGGCCATGGGCCTGCTGCTTACCGGTAAGTGGCTCTCGGCGCAGGATGCCGCCCGCTACGGGCTGGTCAATGAAGTGGTTCCCGCGAAGCAACTCATGGCGACCGCCGAACGCTGGGCCAGTGAGATCCTGGAGAGTTCGCCCCTCAGCGTGCGGCTCACCAAGGAGTCGGTAATGGCGGGGCTGGCCCTCTCTGTCGAGGAAGCGATGGCAGCCGACCGTGAGCGCATGCAGGTCCTGCTCTCATCGCAGGACTTCCGCGAGGGGCCAGCCGCCTTCGCCGAAAAACGCAAACCGAACTGGACCGGCAGGTAGTTAAGAGCAAGCAAGAAGGAAAGGGAAAGAAACGATGAGTGTAAAAGGAAAGTGCGCGATCGCGGGCCTGGGCGTCACGCCGATGGGCAAGATCTACGGGCGTAGCGCCACTGACTTCGCGCTTGAGGCCATCGAGTTGGCGCTCCAGGACGCCGGTCTCCGGAAGGATGAGGTGGATGGCCTGCTCATCAACGCCAATATGTCACGCGAGATGAATCCCCAGCTCCAGCAGGCGCTGGGGTTGGAAAACCTCTCGCTGCTCAATGTGATGAACGCCTACGGCTCGACAGCGGGCACCATGATTCAGTACGCTTCGATGGCCATCGACAACGAGTTGGCCAACGTGGTGGTGCTGGTGTATGCCGATGACCCGCTCAAGCCAGCCAAGGGATCAGGTGCCTCCTACAGCGGCGCCGACTACTACCCCCTGACCGGGATGACCGGGCTGCAGGTGGCCTACGGTTCAATTGGGGCGAATCTCGGCTACGCGATGGCGGCCCGCCGACACATGCACCTGTTCGGGACCACCAGCGAGCAACTGGGGGCCATTGCCATCGGGCAGCGCAAGTGGGCGCAGATGAACCCCTGGGCGCAAATGCGCAAACCCCTGACGATGGAGGAGTACCTCTCCTCGCGCTACATTGCCGAACCGCTGCACCTGTACGACTGCTGCCTGGTCTCCAACGGGGCGGTGGCGGTGATCGTGACCTCCGCCGAGCGGGTCAGGAGTCTCAAGCAGCCGCTGGTTTACATCCTGGGCCTGGGGCAGGCGTCGCCCGGAGGCACCGGGCGTGCAGACCGCGAGCCGGGTATCTACACGGGCGCGAAGCAGTCGGGGGAGCTTGCGCTGCGCATGGCGGGAATCGAACTGAAAGACATCGACATCTGCGAGCTCTACGACTGCTACACCTACACCGTGCTGGTCACGCTGGAGGACTACGGCTTCTGCGCCAAAGGCGAGGGCGGGGCCTTCGTTGAGGACGGCAAGCTCGGCCCTGGTGGTTCGCTGCCGACCAATACGGGCGGCGGGGAGCTCTCGGCTTACTACATGTGGGGCTTCACCCCGCTCTCCGAGGGCATAGTGCAGGCGCGCGGCCAGGGTGGCGAGCGTCAGGTTCAGAAAAACGACCTGGTCCTGGTCAGCGGCAACGGGGGCGTCCTCAACTTCCATTCGACGACGATCCTGAGCAAGCACCCGGCCTGACTATCGCAGGTGTACCAAGCGCAGGTGGCAAGAGGAGGAAGGAGCATGCAATAGAGAAAGGATGGCGCGTCGCGATGCCAGAAGAGATTATCCCGGGGCTTTATCGCCTGCCCATTCCGTTGCCGAACAACTCGCTCGGCAGCGTCAATGTGTACGCGGCGGTGAGCGCCGACGGTCTGCGGCTCATTGACAGTGGATGGAATGCGCCGGAAGTCTATGCCGCCCTTGTGGATGAGCTGCGAGAGCTTGGCATGCAGGTGAGCGACATCAAAGAGATCCTGTTGACGCATAACCACCCGGACCACATCGGCCTTGCCGAGCGGTTCGCGCGGGAAGCGGGAGCGCGCCTGCTGCTTCATCAGCTCGAGGCCGCGTCCGAGGCCGCTTATGCGGAGGACAGGCAGGGGATGCTCGCGGAAATGCAGATCTGGCTGCAAACCAATGGCATGCCGCGGAAAGAGCGGGAGACGCTCATAGGCGGGATGCATCGCATGGCCTTTCGCATCCCGACGTACCGGCCTGACACGCTTCTGGAAGGGGGCGAGGTGCTGGCATGGCATCCCTTTCGCTTCGAGGTGATCTGGACACCGGGACACGCCGCCGGGCCAATACCGTTTAGATAAGAAGAGGAGGTCCAGATATGACATACTATTGCCAATGCAAATTGCAACCGTTGTCCTATCTAAGGAGCCTCCTCATGTTGTACAGCCTACGCCACATTGCCCCGCAGCGCAAGTTTGCGCACGCGCTGCACCTGGATATCTTTGAGCACCTCATCCCCCCGACCCTCATCGGGGACGTACTCACCGAGACCCAGGGCTGGGAAGAGCGCGAGAAGACCCTGAATATGCCGATGGTCATCGCTCTCAGCATTGCTATGGGCCTGTTTGCCTCCTGCTCGATCCCCCATGTCTTGCACAAGATCGCCCAGGGACTGCGCTACATCTGGCCTGATCCACGCCTGCGCTTGCCAGGGGCCAGTGCCATCAGTCAGCGTCGTCAGCAGTTGGGCGTCAAGCCCCTGCGCCGCTTGTTCGAGCGGGTCTGCCAACCGCGTGCCACCCAAGAGACGCCAGGGGCCTTTGACTTGCTGCGTTTGATCCAGCCAGGCATGCTGGTGCTGCTGGATCGGGGCTTTCACTCGGCACGCTTGATCCAAGTCATCCGGGCGCTGCGGGCCCACGTGCTGGGGCGGCTGCCCAGCCATGTCGTGCCCCGCTACCTGCGCCAACTCGCTGATGGCACCTATCTGGCCTACCTGTATCCCGAAGATGACAGCGGCAAACAGCAAGGCCAGCCGAGGCTTTTGCGCATCATCGAATACCACCTTGAGGATCCGCAGCGACCGGGGCATGGCGAACTGCATCGGCTGGTCACCACCTTGCTCAATCCCCGCACGGTGAGAGCCATGGACCTGATCCTGTGCTATCACGAGCGCTGGGAGATCGAGACCGCCATCGACGACATCGATACGCACCAACGCCTCTGTGACTACACGCTGCGCTCGCAGACCCCCGAGGGGGTCGAGCAAGAGCTCTATGGCGTGCTGTTGGGCTACTACGCGGTGCACGCCCTCATGCTGCAAGCCGCCGAGCAAGTCGGCCTGGATAGTGATCGACTCAGTTTCACCCATGCCATCACCCTGGTCACCGATGCCCTGCATGAATTCCAGCAGACCGCCAAAGAGCAGCGGGAGGACTTGACCCAGCGCTTGCTCAGCGACCTGTGCGACCCCCTGTTGCCGCCGCGTCGCTGGCGCAGTAACCCGCGGGTCTGCAAACAAGCGGGCTCGAAATTCCCGCGCACGCGTTCCGAACACCGGCACGTGCCCAACCTGGAGCACGCCTTTGCGGAGGTGATCGTGCTGCTCACCTGCTCGACTCGCTACCACGGGCCGCAGCCCATCAAGCCCTTCAAGCGCATTCAACGCATCGTTCTCCGTATCTAAATGGTATTGGCCGCCGGGCTGGTCTGCCTCTACGAACCACAGGCGCCGGTCTTGTTCTCCAGCGATCATGTCCTGGAGCGCATCAGCCCGAACAACGGACTCTATGCCCAGCAGTCGGGCGATCCCCTTGAGGAGTACCTCCGCTCGCTCCAGCTCGTGCGCGACGTACCGGTGAAGCTGGTGCTTCCAGGACACGGTGCGCTGTTCTCCGATCTAGCCGGTCGTGTCGATGCCCTGATAGCGCATCACGAGCAGCGCCTGCAGGAGATGGTGGACGCGCTGGCCGACGAGGATGATGGTGGGCAGACGCCTATGGCATCGCCAGTCGTCTTTCCTGGCGTGGGTCGGAGCACGGCTGGCAGCGGCTGCAGCCCTTCGATCGGCAGGGGGCCCTGAGTGAGACGCTCGCACATCTGCACTATCTGACCAACCAGGGACAGGCGAGCAGGCATGTACAGGATGGCGGCATCTTTTACCGCAGAGATGGGCAGACCGCCCGATGGAAACGCGCCTGAGTCGCGCAGCATTGCCCTGGTGGGAGCTTCTGACAAATCAGCATGGTCGCTGATGATCCACGTCGGCCTGGCCGAAGGCGGATTCGAAGGGAGAGTGTATTACATCAATCCGCGCAGTCCGGCCGTGCATGGGCAACCGACGGTTGCCAGCCTCACTGAGATCAAGGAGCCAGTCGATCTGTGCTACATCATGGTGGGCACGGAAGGGGTGCTGCCCGTCATCGCATTGCCTGCATTGCCACACGGGAGGGAAATCTTATTTGGCGATCTTGTTTTCTCTGGAAATGATCAACAGGATGTCACATATTGAGTAAGAAGAGTAAGAGCTTTAGTGAGGTAGGACTAAGATCCTGACGAAAATGTGCAGTACAGTAATTTGTTATATGTGCTTGGAAACATTTTGACTTCTCTAGGTGGTAAATAACGCGAAGACTGGGTCTGGCACAGATTTGGTGATTCGAACTCATCAGCAGGTTGCTCCGGAAATCTTCCTCCGCTTGAAATGCGATTCCCTGAGACCGCTTCATAGCTCTGCAATAATCGAAGCACCAAATCTGTGCCAGACCCACATTTCACGTCATTTACCACCTGATGAAGAAGGTTTCACATAAACAAGGGGGAGAAGTTCATCCACGAGCTGGCAATTGAACAGCAGGAACCAAGCCTCCCACAGGAGATACAGAGCAAGGGGTCCCGACATGTTTTCCTCCCATGTTCCCCGCTACGCTTGGTGAGTAGACGGCTCACCTGTCTCACCGCTCTGCAAAGAAGCCCTCCCTGGTCACTTGTTGAGCGAAAATGGCCGAGCATATGGCCTCCTATGCTGCCAAGCAACAGGGCGGTCTGCTGTGTGCAGCCCAGTCCGGGGCGCGCTGCCCCGAAGCCTGGAACATGAGAGGAAAACATGTCGGGACCCCTAGTTGACTGTAACGCGGCTGGCTTTTCGCTGGCCTTCGACGCACTGCCGAGCATTCTGTACGCGATCCCGAACACCGGCCGGCTGGCGCGCATGAACGACGCGGCAGCCTCGTCAGGACCAGACTTCACGTCTGCTTGATTCGACAGAACTTCATCGAGGCTAGCGTCGTCCCGTGAGTCCCGTCCGAGCTCACCGAGTCAGGAGCCTCACACTCCGCCGGATGGTGATCGAAGATTTGCCAGTTCCAGGATCGCGCTGGCGAACGCGTCTGGAGACTCCTGGGGAAGGTTGTGGCCCGCGTTCGGCACCTGGTGGTGCACGCGGGGCCCGGTGAAGTGACGTGCAGACGTGCTGCCGTCAGTTGCCGGGAAGTTGCCATCTGCCAAGCCATCCAAGGTGACAGCCGGGACCGTGATGGTCGGCTGCGCAGTAAGCTTCTTCTCGATCTGATCATACGGAGGGTAGCTGGGTGCGTATCCGAGACGATGACGGTAGGAGTGAAGCACGACGTCGACGTAGTCGGGATTG
>Ga0137388_10001204_pt1 | contig 15486 bp, 13 predicted proteins | sample 15con2h14AmetaG_FD_104644 | JGI IMG/M metagenome (GOLD analysis project Ga0137388, IMG submission 104644) | Vadose zone soil microbial communities from Angelo Coast Range Reserve, California, USA - 15con2h1.4A metaG | ecosystem: Environmental > Terrestrial > Soil > Vadose zone > Saprolite...
ATTTCTTGGCTGGGCAGTTTGTTCAAATCCAGCGTGCCCTCGCCGACTTTTATCTTCCAACCGTTAGATGGAGACGCCGCCGAGCCGCCGACATATTGCACCTTGTACACTCGGCCGCGTGTGCGATCCCACTTGTTGGCGGGATTCACGTGGTTGGCGAGCTTGTCACACCAGTCGGCGATATAGAGAGCGCCGTCGGGCCCCACGAGACAATCCACGGGGCGAAAACAATTGTCATTGCCAATCAAGAAATCCCCGCCGAAGTGAGCGGTGAAGCTGGAGCCCTTCGGCTCCAGCACGTGCCAGTAGACGGCGTTGGCAAGGACGTTGCCGGCGATATAAGCATTGTCGAACGACTTGGGAAAGGCGCCGCCGTGGTAGAGAACGCCGCCGCAAGTGACATGGCCGCCTTTGAATCCCTTGTAAGGCACATGCTCGAAATAGCCGAAGGTAAACGGATTGTGCAGCGGGCCGTGCTTCGCGAAGCCTTTAATGTAATAGCCACCCTGAACCTGGTGCAGCATGGTCGAAGGCCCCCAATTGGTGCCGGCGATGGCGTTGCCGTGCTGATCAAAATCGAGGCCCCAGGTGTTGCCGCCCCCCTCGGCGAACAACTCGAATTCATGAGTGATCGGATGGTAGCGCCAGACGCCTTGCTGGAATTCGAAGCCGCGAATGTGAGCTGTGCACGTGCTGCCCTGAGCGCCGTAGAGCCAACCGTCCGGCCCCCATTGAATCGAGTTGGCGACAGCATGAGCGTCCTCCATGCCGAAACCCGTCAGCAACACTTCCGGATCGCTGTCGGGAACGTCGTCGCCGTTGCGATCGGGATAAAAGAGCAGATAAGGCGCCTGCAGGACGAACACGCCGCCGTAACCCAGGGCCAATCCGGATGCCAGATTCAAATCGCTGACAAAATCCTTGTTTTTACGATAGCGGCCATTCTCATCGGGATCATAGAAGATGGTGATGCGGTCGGCGCCCTTGGGACCTTTGGGAGGCGGCTCGGGAACGCGGTCATAGGTGGTGCGCAGATATTGATCGACTTTGATCGGCTTGAGACCGTTGGGATTGGGATATTGCAAATACTGGATGACCCACATGCGGCCGCGACCATCGAAAGTGATGGTCACCGGCTTGCGCACCTCCGGCTCGGAGGCGACCAGTTGGACTTGGAAGCCCGGGGGGACCGTCATATGCTTGACAGCTTCCTGGGGGGAATAGCCCTGGGCGAAGACCGAACTTGTAGAGCAACCCCAGCAAAGCAACGTGAGAACCAGAATTCGGCAACAGCGAGTCATTCAAGATGATTCCCGAGAAAAATTGATTGAACCATAAGCTCTGGCTCTTAACAAGCGACAACCGACAAGAATTGTTTGAGCGAGAGGAATTCACGTTACCGCAGGATTCAAAAGTGGACGAGCGAGCGGGGTTGCGTAAGCGCCCCGAGTTGGTGGATCGTGCTTTCTCGGGGCGCTTACGCAACCCCGCTCGCCGAGCATCTTAGGCCGACCGGCATCCAATTGATTTGACCAGTTGCAATCGTAGGTTATGCTCACGCTGTCCTGTGCTTGGCCTGGAACCAAACCGGCACAAGAAAGGTAGCCGAGAGAATGGCACTGAATGCGAGCAAAGGAATTGCCCGAGGCCAATGGATGGCCTTGGCAGCCGCTCTCTTGGGCTGGATGTTTGACGGCTTCGAGATGGGGTTGTTTCCCCTGGTGGCTCGGCCGGCGTTGCGTGATTTGCTCGGTTCCACGAACGATCAAGAAGTTGGCTTGTGGTTTGCGGTCGCAACGGCCGGATTCTTAGTGGGCGCGGCGACCGGGGGCGTCCTGTTTGGCTGGCTGGGCGACAGGCTTGGCCGGGTGCGCGCCATGATGCTAAGCATCCTCACTTACGCCATTTTCAGCGGACTTTGCTGTGTGGCCCAGACGGCCGAACAGATCGCCCTGCTTCGTTTCATCTCTGCTTTGGGCATGGGCGGCGAATGGTCGTTGGGGGTCGCCCTGGTCATGGAAATCTGGCCGGATCGCTCACGAGGATTCCTGGCCGGCTTGATTGGAGCCGCCGCCAACTTTGGATATCTCCTTATCGCCTTGCTGGGGCTGGGTTTGACCAAGATTTTAGGTGGAGTGGAGACCTGGCTTGGCAATTTGGGGTTACCTGAATCTTGGGTTCAATCGTTGGTGGCCAACTCGGGCTGGCGGCTGTTGATGCTTGCCGGCGCTGTTCCGGCCCTGCTGACGTTTTTCATTCAGTGGTTCGTGCCCGAGTCGGCGCGGTGGCAGGAGGAGCATGGGCGCGGCACAACTTCCCATTGGGCCGCTCGTGACCTGATCGGAGTCTTGGTTGGAGGGATCGGCGCCTGCGTTATGATTTTTCTTTGGGCCAAGGAGTTCCCAGCCGAAGTGCGTCTACCCGGGTCGGCTGCCGCGCTGGTCGTTGTCACGCTCGGATACACCTATCCGGTTTTTCGCTATTTGCGGCGGTTCGGAGCCGGCAGCGTAAGCGACCGGAGGACAGAGGCAACCGAGGACGTCTGGTGGTTCCCCATCGGCCGGATGTGGCTGGGGGCGTGCCTGAGCGGCGTGGCTTTGCTAGGCACCTGGGCCGCGGTGCAGTGGGCCCCGTCTTGGGCCGACGATCTCACCAAGGGGCAGGTTCCAGAAGCGAAAGCTTACACGCAAATCTGGGGCAGCTTAGGAGCGATACTTGGCACGCTGGCCGCAGCATGGGCCGGCAAATGGGTAGGGCGGCGAATTAGCTATTGTTTTCTGTGTCTGACCTCTTTGGGCTCGGTCCTATTGTTGTTTCAAGGCAACGATCGCTACGGCGCCTTCTTCTTATTTTGTGCTTTGCTTGCCGGCACTTGTACCGCTTCCTTTTACGGTTGGCTGCCGCTGTATTTGCCGGAGCTTTTCCGCACGCGCTTTCGCGCTACGGGTCAAGGATTCAGCTATAACTTTGGCCGCATTTTGGCGGCGATTGGGACCCTTCAAACCGGCGCTTTGATGAAGGCAGGATACCCGACAGCATGCTCTGTTATGAGCTTGATCTATATCGTGGGCATGGGTATCATTTGGCTAGCGCCGGAAACCAAAGGCCAGCCGCTACCGGAGTAGTTCCAATTTGCAAACACGCACGCTAGTCCACGGCGCTCAATCCCGGTCTGGTGAGCAAACCTGTTTCCAAGGTTCCATCGGTGATGTGAAACATGCCGGGGAATTTGGACTGCCAAGGCTGGTTGGCGGCCGGGACGTATTGGCGGGCGTTGCTCTCGATGGCGGCCACGCCGGGGACATGGGCGGCTAGGCCGGCGGAATGAATGAGGGAAGCGCCGGGGCAGCTCAAGTCTTGGACGCACAGGAACATTTGGTATTTTTGGGCAGCGGCCGCCATTAGCAACGCCTGAGTTTGTCCCTTGCACGCCTTCAGAGCGGCGCCGGTGTAGCCCATTTGCCGAGCCAATTGCAGGCTTTCTAGATCGATCAAGGATTCGTCGATGACCACGGGGCGAAGCTTGGCCGCCTCGTGCATGCGGTTTTCCGGATGGGCTTTCAAATCGCGCGCAGTCGGCTGCTCGATATACTGAATGCGCTCAAAGCCGGGCGGTGTCGCATTTCTCACGCGATTCACGAACTCCAACAAGTAGCCGACGTTGGGGCACTTTTCGTTGAAGTCGAGCGAATAATACCAGTTATCCACGCCCCGCTGGCGTTGCGTCTCGCTCGCCACGCGATCCACGTAAACGACGCGCTCAACATCCCAGTCAAGATTGTCGCCATTAAGTTTGATCTTGAGATGCGTCAGGCCGTTGAATCGGATCCACTCCGGCAGGGTTTCCGGCAAGCCGTCATTGATGCGCTTCTGGATGTCACTTTCCTCAATTGGATCGAGCGCCCCAATTAGATGATAGAGGGGCATACGCGGCTTCGGCTCTTTGAGGAGATAGCGATCCAGGTATTCTCCCTTGAATTCGGAACCGAGGTAGAAGGAAAGATCACGGCTCATGAACTCCGCGCCGTAGGTGTGGTAACAATTGAGTCCATGCAACTTGCCAAAAGCATCATGCACGGCGGCGTCGAAGGCGCTAGCGACCACCATGGTGCAGAGTTTTGGAATTGGCTCCGGGAGACCGAGCTGGCGGGAAACTTCGCCGGCTGTCTTTAGGTAGGCAGGCTCCAACGTCCATCCCAGGTCGATGGGATGGCCTGATTCTTTGCAATCAGTTGTTATTCCAGCGATGCGCTTAGTCAGGACTTTCATTGCCTGGAGCGTGTCATCGTAGCCACGCACTTTAGAAGGAAAAGACCAGACGTTGCCCAGCGGCATGGAGCCAAAGCCTTGAGCCTTTTGGCCCGCGGCTCCTTCGATGACAGAATGCACGTTGAGGAGCGTGACGCGATCAATGGCCACTCCGCCGAATTTGAGCGGCGCGCGATAATGAAAGTCTTCGTAATCAAAGGAAACGTCGCGGATGCGAATGACGGTTGACTTTGTGGCCATGATGGCGTCTCCTGAAGGCGGATGGAACGCGATTCATTCTATCAAAAGTCGAATGAAGGCTGGCCAAGGAACTGTTGGCTTGGATAGGATGGGATGGAATAGAGATTAAGGAGGTGTGCCGATGCGGACCAAGGGAGCCAAGCCCATGGGGCGATTTGCTGTCAAAGTGGAACTAGCAAATTACGGCGACCTGGAAGCGGCCCGTCGCGGTCACTTGGATCAGAAGAAAGTACGACGATTGAAAATCAAAGGCGTTGTTGATCCAGGGGCCACTGGCCTGGTACTTCCTCTATCGGTTGTTAACAGACTTGGCTTGGGGGTAACCGGCCAAAGGCAGGTACGTTACGCCGATGGTCGGACGGCGACACGAGAAACGGTGGAGGCTTCCCTGGACCTAATGGGCCGGCATGGTGTCTACACCGCCACCGTCGAACCCGAGAGGCGGACCGCTCTTATTGGGGCAATCGTCTTGGAAGATTTGGATTATCTGGTCGACTGTCGGCATCAACGGCTGGTGCCGAGGGATCCACGTTTCGTGATCAGCTACATCGAGTAATTGAGAGGCCATCGCATGACACAATCCATGAATCGTAGGACATTTCACAAAAAGGCGGCCGCCATGGGCGCCTTAGCGGCTTTGCCTTCCACCAGCTTGATGGCGCTGAACAGCAACGACCGTGTGCGCCTGGGCGTGATCGGAGTGGGGAATCGCGGAGATCAGCTTCTGGATGCTCTTCTAGTGCATAAGGATTGTGAAATCGCCGCTCTGTGCGATGTGTATGAGCCTTATCTGGAGGCCGCTCAGAAAAAAGTCGGTGGCAAGGCAACGCTCTACCATGATTTCCGAAAGTTGATCGAGCAGAAGGATCTGGACGCAGTGGTGGTCGCCACTCCCGATCATTGGCACGCCCTTCAGTTCGTGGCCGCGTGCCGGGCGGGAAAGGATGTTTACGTGGAGAAACCGCTCAGCCTGACCATCGCGGAAGGGCAAAAAATGGTCGCGGTTGCTCAGGAGACCGGCCGGATTACCCAGGTTGGGCTGCACCGGCGCTCGAGTTCTTTCATTCATGAAGCAGTCCGGCAGATTCGCGACGGGGCCATCGGCAAGGTTACCGCGGCCAAGTGCTATCACCTTCGCAATGAGTCGCCGCAAGGAATCGGCAATCCTCCGAACGGCGACCCGCCGGCCGGTCTGGATTGGGATCTTTGGCTTGGCCCCGCGCCCAAAGTTCCTTTTAATCCGAATCGCTGCTTGTACAAGTTCCGTTGGTTCTGGGATTACTCTGGGGGGCAGCTCACCAATTTTGGCGCTCACTACTTAGATGTCATTCAGTGGGCACTGGGTCAGGACGCGCCTCAAGCCGTCTTCGCGGCCGGAGGCAAGTATGCGGTCGCGGATAACCGCGAAATTCCAGACACCATGGAGGTGATTTGGGAGTATGCCGGCGCCCTTGTGATCCTGTCGCAATTCAATGCCAGTCAATCGCCAGGAAACATCAAAGGCTGCGAGCTGGAATTTCGTGGCACCAAGGGGACGATGTTGATCAATGAAGGCAGCGGCTTCGAGATCATTCCCGAATCCACGCGAACGCGGGAGCTGCCCGCTTTAAGCCCCCTCAATCGCAAGGACAATGCCCTTCAATCCCAGGCTGTACGGAAAGCGCGCGAGCCTCTGGTAGTTCGCGGCCGGGCTGAGACGGCCGACCACACTCGCAATTTCCTGGATTGCGTCAAGAGTCGAAAGCCTACGAACTGTCCCGTGGACGTGGGACATCGATCCACGTCGGCCACCCTCGTGGCAAAAATCGCCCTGCGCTTGGGCAGGCATTTGACGTGGGATGGGAAAGCAGAAAAGTTCAGCCATGACGAGGAAGCCAATCGCCTGCTGGCCTATGAATACCGGCCCCCCTGGCAGTTGGCCTGAAACTATCGTGTCAGCCAGGGAAGCAGGCCGCTGTAGCGAGGCGGCGGGGCGGCCATCGGTTGAGCTTCGCCCAAGCTGGGGCCTTCGGACTGCCGGGGCGTAGAGGCAAAAGCGTTGGAGAAAACACCCGCCAGCGTATGGTTGCTGGCCGGTGCGCTCGCGTTGAATTGGGCGCCGATGGGGGTCGGAGTCATCGTCACCTGGCGGGCATCCTGAATCACCTGGGACATCGTGCGAGCGTGAACGGGCTGTTTGTCGTAAACGGCCGGTTGAAACATGCCGGGCGCTTTGGCGATGGGCCTTTCCGGTGGAGGTTCGGATTTCTCGGGTGCGGGTGCGGCGGTCTCGCTATAGCAGGAGAGGCAGTGCTGCAAAGCCATGAGCGCCGCGGCCTTCACGCGCTCTGACGTTTCGACCGGAGCGTCATCCTTGAAGGCGCCGGCGACGGTCTGCTTATCTTTATCAACTCCGTAAACACTCAAGGTCAGGGCCGTGATAGTCGCCTTGGTGCAGCAGCAGCCGTTGCCCAGGGCCATGGCTGCCTCCCAACGCACGCATTCATTGGGATCTTTTCGCAGAGCCAAGATCAGAGCCGGCTCGGCAATGTCACCCCAGTAATGACAATCGACCGTGCCCAGATAGCGGACGGCGGCGCGGCGTTCTTTGGCCTCAGCCTCGCTCTTGGCGATCTTGGCCGCGGCTACCTGTGCGTCGCTGGGCGCGTCGGGTCCTGCCTTGGCCGCCTTGGCCAGGGTGTCTTCCTGGAGAACCTTGGGGCAGCACTGCGGGAGCAAACCGCCGCTCATGGCGCCGGCCGGCTTCATCATATTGCCCAACATCATTCCGATATTCGACTTGCACAGCCTGACTTTGCATTCTCTCAACCCTGCTTTGTTGATGCCGAAGAAATTCCAGATGGTGCCGCCGCCGGCGGGCGCCGCCGCAGGGGTGGCTCCAGCGCCGGCGCCTGCTCCAGCGCCGGCCGTGCCAGCCGCACCAGCTCCCGCCCCCCCTCCGCCCGGGACTTGGGCCATGAGACTGGAAGTCATTCCCGCCACGACCAACAGGCTCAAACTGATTTTCCACATCTTCATGACTTGTCCTTTGGGTCCCAGCTTTTGTTGAAGCTCCCCCGGGGGGTCTTCGGATCGCCCGCTATCAGCCTGGCGAGTAATTCGGCAGTCAAAGCGGGGTATCTTGAGGAATATGAGTCTTTTGCCGATTTCAACGATTCTCCGGTCTCCATTTTTCGGTACCAAGTTGGGCGTGAGATCGAAATGGAGAAAGCTGCGTAAAGAGAGCAAGGCTCCGCCCTTGGACAAGACGGATAAGAAGTCAGCGCCAAGCGCATCGCCGGCAAAACAATTTCATTCGGCATAATTGTTAGATTGCTCAAGGTTTCCCCAGTCGTCAGACGATAGGCAATTAGACTTCGGTTACCTGGGGGAGCGCCCCGACTCGGACTGGAGTTAAGGAGATACGGGCATGATGGCAAAGTCATTAACAAGGATTATCGGCCAATGGGGATGGCGTGCCGGGATCGCTGCCGTGCTGACGGTGGCGTTAACCCCTGCGGCGCAAGCTCAGACAACGCAGTCCCCCAGTCAGGGTGTGTTGGGGGTCTGGACTGACAACGGATCTAAAACCACTTCTGGAGCGGCTAGCAGTACCGAACCGCTGCCCGGCTTGGCCGGAAATGCCGTCCCCGTCACCGATCCTCACGTGGAACAAGCGGGATGCGCCAGCTGCGGCCGAGGCTTACTTGGAGGACCCGGCGACTTCTACATGGGACCCGGCAGCACGGACCCTTGTGCGGGCGGCTGCGTCCCCGGTCGGCGTCGCTGCGATTGTTGTTTCGATCAATCCACCTATGTCGGCCGCATCCTGGGCGGCTTATACGATTGCATTTGCTGCCCGGATCCGTGCTATGAACCGCATTGGGTGGCTGCCGCCGACGTGGCTTTCTTTCAAGATTCCGCTCGCCCCGTCACCCAGATGCGCCTGCGCTGGGACACCGGCTGGGACATGCTCACCCCCGACCGAGCCGAGTATTTCTGGGCCAGGGAAAAAGGCCCCCTCGGACCAAATGCGGTTGCCCGCTTCCTCAACTATCGTGAACTGACTATGTACACGGAAGGGGCCATTGACAAAATCGGCGTCTTTGTGGAGCAGACGTATCGCGAAGTTGGCCTTCACGCCTCTCCCATTTCGCCTACGCCGGACACGACCTTCTCCGGTTTCGGCGACTTGAATATCGGCACGAAAACGCTCCTCTTGGATTGCGATCTCATGCAGTTTGCCTTTCAGTTCAAGACATTTATCCCGGTCGGCAGCGCCGGCAAGGGCTTGGGCACCGGCCACGTCTCACTCGAGCCCGCCTTCTTGATGACCCTGCATCTCGCGCCCGACACCTACTTGCAGATGGAGGCGGCATATTGGATCCCCGTAGGCGGTGATTCCTTGTACCAGGGGAATGTCTTCCATTCCCACATCGCTGTCAACCAAGTGCTATGGCGGCTGTGCCGAGATGTGGTCTTAGTCGGCACCATGGAATTCAACGAATGGTCCATCATCAACGGCAATTTTACCGACCCTGGCACTGGCAATCCGGTGCGAGCTCGAGACACCATCTTCAGCCTGGGACCCGGCGCCCGATTTGTGATATGCGACCGGATCGACTTGGGCGCCGGCACCGCCTTCGCCGTCACGGGCGACCGCTGGGCCGAGGAGCTGGTCCGGGCGGAATTCCGCTGGCGCTTCTAATTCGCGGGCGGCCTGGCTTCGAAGAAGCAAAACCACCGCTAATTCATCGCAATCGACAAGCCCCGTCTCAGGCGGGGCTTTTTGCTTTATTCAGCAATCACATCTTTTCCGTGTACGTTAAATTCTTGCCCGTCTTAATTGTTGCGAAAATGCCTCTAAGTCTCTATTGACACAAAATACTTTGTACTGCAAAGTAGTCTCGACTATCCGAGCAAAAGGAACCAATTATGCAACGGCCATGGGTTCCTCAAGAGATGTCTTTGCCGCCGCGCCTCGATCCCGAACTGCGGACAAGTCGTGTTCGGCCACGATATGCTTTGCTCATCAACCCGTTTTATCCCAAAGATCCTCACGCGAGTTTCGGCAAGCACGTTCTCACTCCCACCCTTGCCTTGACAAGCATCGCCGGCGCTACCCCTGGGAATTGGGAAGTGACTTACTGGGACGAGAACCTTCTGCAAGGGCCTCCTCCTTGGGAGCCGTTTCCTCAGGTGGTTGGCATTACCGTGCATCTCACCTTTGCCCAACGAGCGTATGCCTTGGCGAAGTGGTATCGATGTCGAGGAGCTCGCGTGATCTTAGGCGGCCTCCACATCCTGTCTTGTCCAAATGAAGCGGCTCCTCACGCGGACGCTTTGGCGATCGGTGAAGGAGTCCAACTTTGGCCGCGAATCCTCCAGGATGTCGAGGCGGATAATCTGCAAAAGGTTTACCAGGCCACTTACCATCGGCCCTACCGGGAGGACCCCGCGCCACGCCGAAATCTGCTACCCTCTGAAAGCTTCTTAACAACCGCGAGTCTCATTGCCACGCGCGGCTGCCATAACCGGTGCGGCTTTTGTTACCTGGCTACGGACGGCTTGAAAATGCCATATCAGATGCGCGATGTCGATCAAGTCGTGGACGAATTCCAAGCCACTGGCCAACCGTATGGGGTATTCACCGATAACAATCTCGGCTCCCGCCCGGACTATCTTCGTCAGCTATGCAAGGCTCTTCGGCCCTTGGAAAAGATTTGGAGTGCCGCCGTCACCATCGATGTCACCGATGATCCTTCTTTAGTGCGGGAAATGGCGCTGGCCGGATGCACGGGGGTCTTTGTCGGATTGGAATCGCTCGAGAACGACAACTTAACGGACGCCCGCAAGCGTACCCCGCGGCCGGCGGATTATGCGCGGCGGGTGGCGATCCTTCACGACTACGGCATTCAGGTGAACGGCAGTTTTGTTTTAGGGTTTGATCATGACCGCAAGACCGTGTTCGAGAAGACAGCGGCCTGGATCGAGGAGAACCGATTGGAGTGCGCGACTTTTCATATCTTGACGCCGTATCCGGGCACGCCGCTGTTCAAGCAGATGGAAGCCGAGAGCCGTCTTCTTCACAGGAACTGGACGCTCTATGACACCGGTCACGTGGTCTTTAGACCCCGGCACATGACTCCGGAAGAATTGGCGGAAGGCTATGCCTGGTGTTATCGCCGGCTGTTTTCCCATCGATCCATCTGGCGACGTCGGCCTGCCGATCCACGAGCGGTGTTGCCTTATCTAGCCATGTCTTATCTCTACAAGCGCTCCAACCGTCTTTGGCATTTCTTAATCCAGCATCGACTCACGGCCCAAGTTTGGCGGCCTTTGGTAGAGTTGACACGCCGACGTCACTTGACTCTCCGCAAACGTTTGGCCGATCCAAAATCACCCTTAATTGCCCCGGCGGTAGTTGCTGCGGGAGTTTGATAGTTTGACTGGATTCTGCAAATTGTGCCTACCGTTGGTTACCTTGGGGCCGGACCGGCACCGCTTAGCCTCTCAAGGCATAGGTTAAGCCGCCGTAGGGAAAGATTGACACCGTCGCCGATTTGCCAACGGTTTTTTCCGCCTCCGTCATCATGGCCGCCAGCGATGGAAAGCGACGCAAGGCGCCGAGCTTGCGGAATGTCTCACGCTGGAGATTTTCGCTGAAGCACCAGAGCTCATTTCGCTCCAGCATGCGCAGGCCGAACTGGTCGAGGAATTGCTGTTCCAAGGACTCGTGCAGCACGGCCCAACGGCTAAAGCTAGGGAGCCACTTGGGACCTATGGCGTGCAGCAACATCCGTAAGGTTGGATAAGGCAAGGTGAAAAAGGGAGTGGAGAGATCGCCCAAGCCGCGTTGGCAATATAAGAGACCGAGAATGAGGCCGCCCGGCCGAACTGCTTCCAGCACATTGCCCAGGCATTTCAGTCCCTGACGTAAGTCCGCATCAAAAGGACGAGAGTTGGTGATAACCACGTCGGCCGGCTCATCAATCATAACGGCGCTGCTTCGTTGAACGAAATCGGCGCCGGCTCGAAACGCCTTGAGAGGGTCGCCGCAAAAGAACCGGACAATCTCCGCGTCATGATTGAGAACCGCATTCACCAGGAATATCTCTTTCTGGAGCAGGCCGACGCCTTCTTCCAGATCGAGCCGAACCGGAGAGTGGTGGGCGCCCGCCCCGACATAGTTGAAGCGGTTTGCCACCATCCCTTGGAGATGATTTCGGCCGATGGTCTCCTTTCCGGCGCAGCCCGGCAGGATCATCTTCAAGCCGCCGGAAAAACCAAGCAACAGATGCGGCTCGATGACACCGAGGAGCACGATCAAATCAAATTGCGTCAAGAGCCGATTGAGAATGACCGGCGTTCCTCGGCGGGTGATCCCAAGGCGGATCAAATGGGCAGGATCGAAGCAGTTGTGATTGTGCCAACGGTGAGCCGCCAGGTTTTGCTTGCCGATTTTGGCTTCGGCTTCCGGCTGCGTCATAGGGCGATGCACGCCCAAAGCGAATAGGATTTCAATATCAGTCGGCTGGACGCCGGCTTGGACCAAAGCGTCCCGGACGGGTCCGAAGAAGCGGGACACTGGAGTTGGCCGGCTGATGTCATCCGTGACGATCAGGACTTTCTTACCACGCAGCAGATGACTGGACAGAGGTTTAGCGCCAATGGGATTGTCGAGAGCTTCTCGACAGAGAGTTTCCGGGTCGAGGGCCGGCTTGGTCGATACTGGAGAGAAGGTGCCCAGAACCCGCCATCCGCTCGGAAGCGGTATGGATAATTCGAGATTGCCCCAAGGAACTGTAATCATCGGCGCGGGAACTCCATGTCAGTCTTTTAACAACAGCGACGCGACCGCACCTTCGGGCGGAACGGCCTTCGCGTGACGAGGCTGTGCGAGGATCATCTGCAAGTGAACGGCGACATTTCGGCTCGTTTTCCGAGGGAAGAGCGGCAAAAACCACGCCGTGACCTAGCTGACCGCCAAACAGCACGTTGGGCAGGCCACTGTAGTTTGAAAAACAGCCAAGTAAAATAACTCAGGCATTTTTCGGCGTGAGTTTTCTCTGCCCAATCTCATCCATAGCTGTGCCTTCATGGGCATGACAGTACCTATTCTTAGGAACATGCCTTCTCCAATAATCCATGCGCCCGAACCAGAATGTCATGCGTACTCGCCGCTCATGGCGGCATAGTAGTTGCTGTGAATGGAGTATGCGGGAATCAGAACTGCGAACTCAGAAAAAGAAAGGAATTCCATATGTCTCCCACTAGCAAGCCATTACATCCCCGGAGTGAATTTGAAAACATGCCTGGGAGTCTTGGGCCGACGGAAACCGAAAGAAAGACATCTCCGTCAGACCTTGAGGCCCGTGCCGGTGAAAAGGCTGAAGAACTAGCGTCGGCCGCCGGACAGAAGGCCGCTTCGGTCGCGGAAAAGGCTAAGGAAATGGCTCGCGATGCGAGCAGTAGGGCCGGCGATCTTGCTAAGAATGTCGGACACAAGGCCGAAGAGGCGGTCTCCTCGGTCGGCGGACAAATGAAGTCATTAGCCGGCACGATTCGGGAAAAAGCCCCGCATGAAGGTGCGGTCGGCTCGACCGCCTCGGCCGTGGCAAACACCCTCGATTCCAGCGGCGCTTATTTGCAAGAACATAACTTGCACGGCATGGCGGAAGACATGACGAGTCTCATCCGCCGCTATCCGATTCAGTCGCTGCTCGTCGGCATCGGCGTCGGCTTCCTCATTGCCAAGGCCACACGGAGTTAACACGCGATGATCGACCAAACCGTAGAAAATGTTCCAAGGCTGTCGGAGCCTTCCCTGTCATCTTTGGTGGGGGGCATCATCAACGATTTTCAATCGTTGATGAAGCAAGAAGTGGCTCTGGCACGACGTGAAATTGCCGATGAGCTTCGCAAAGCCAAGCAGGCGGCGATCTCCTTGGGAATCGGCGTTGGTGTCTTGGCTATTGGCGGATTGCTCTTAATTTTCATGCTGGTGCATTTGCTGAGCTGGGCCGTACCGGCGATCCCGCTTTGGGCATGCTATGGCATCATCGGCGGGTTGCTCATCCTGGCGGGCGGCGCCCTTCTGCTCCGCGCCAAGGCAAAAGCCGAAGACATTCACGTCGTGCCGGAGCGGAACGCTGAAACTATGAAGGAGAACTTGAAATGGATAAAGAACCCGACCTCATGAATCAGGAACCGGATGAGATCCGCGAGCAAATCGAGGACACTCGATCCGCCTTGACCGCCAAGTTGGAAACCCTGGAGCAAGGAGTCAAGGAGACCGTGCATGATGCCAAGGCGGCCGTCACTGATACTATCGAAAACGTTAAAGAGACGGTGAAGGGAACCGTTGAGACCGTCAAGGACAGCCTTGACGTGCGAGGCTACGTTCAAGAATATCCTTGGCCGATGTTGGCGGGCTCGGTGGGTTTGGGCTTCGCCTTGGGATGCTTGTTTCCGCGCTCGACCAACGGCAACGGCGATAAGATTAGTCGCATGGCATCCAACGGTACGCCGATGGAAAATGGGTCCCAACGGACCATTGAAAAAGCGCACGTGCCTGAAAACCGTAAGGGCGGCCTGAGCTCCTTGGTTGAAAAGTTTCAGCCGGAGATTAATGAATTAGAAGGGATCGCGATTGGAGCGCTGGGCGCTTTGGTTCGTGATCTTATTAAGCAGGCTGCGGCCGAGCCTTTGGCCGAGCAACTGGAGGACGTTGCTAATCGTGTTACCGAGAAATTGGGCGGACACGTCATGAATGAGCCTCTACTGGCTCATACTCCCCAGGATTGATACGATAAAATCAAACTGCAAGCCGGTACCAGCGTCCCATTCCTTGCAATCGACAAGCCCCGCATCAAGCGGGGCTTTTTATTTGTGAGTTCAGTGGTTTGGCCTACGTTCCTGATGTAAAATGAGGCTCGATCCCGGTGGAGAAAAACGAGCACGAATATGGCGGAAGAATTCACGACGCAACGGGTCCTGGCACTTCGCAAGCTGACGCGAGCGATGGCCGATTTGCTGCGCGGCCAGGCCAAGGATTACTTGGCGACGCTGGGCCCGCTCTTTCGTCCCCGCTCTATTCTGGGTGGCTACACCGAAAGCAATCCGAAAGAGACTATCCCCGGCGCCGAAAAAGCTTTTAAGGAGCTGCAAGCCCTGCACGAGGCGATCGCGGCCAGCAAGCCGTTCGGTCTTCCCAAGGAGTTGAATCCGCCCATCGAGCTGACCAGCTCTACCCTGGAAGTGACGTCGTTCGAATACTCTCATCCGGCTCAAGTTGAAGGAGGCGCGGCCAAGACCGTGGCTATTACCGGTCCCTTACGCTGGGTATTAAGCTATGCCGGTTTCACCCCGCGCCGGTTCAAAGAGCTGCTGGCCGAACGCAATCGCAATAGCCAGCAGGTGCAAGAATTCCTCCTGCACTATCTGGTCTTGCATGTTGTGATTGCTCGACAGCCCGGCCTCAAAAAGTTGTTCGAAGCCCTCCACTTCCCTCTTTCCAGCGGCAAATTGCCCGAGCTCGGCGAGCTGCCCATCGCTTTCCTGTCCGGACCGATCAACACGACTCGGCCTCCCGACAATGTGATCATCGAAAGCACCGAGCTGTCGGGCACCGATGCCTTTGAGGAAGTGATTAACCTCGAAGACGTCATCAAGCTGCGAAATCCTTTCAAAGACCAACTCGAAGAGTTGGTCAAAGCTCACGGCCAAACGCTGCCCTCGGGATGACGGGTTAGCCCGCCGCGCTAGCAAGGGCTAGCAAGGGCGCCCCTTGCTAGGGCTGGTCCTATTACAACACCTCGGATTGGCAGAATCATCGGGCTGAAGTAGATTAACACCAGCGAAAAAATTGCTCCGGCGAGCTTACGGCCGAAATCTGAGATTTGAATTGGAATTCAGAAAAAGCTTCATGCGAAAGTTCCTTGCCGTCGCGATTCTTCTCACGGCCGCATACCATCTCCCATCAGCCGTAGTGAGTGC
>Ga0137388_10001205_pt1 | contig 15484 bp, 10 predicted proteins | sample 15con2h14AmetaG_FD_104644 | JGI IMG/M metagenome (GOLD analysis project Ga0137388, IMG submission 104644) | Vadose zone soil microbial communities from Angelo Coast Range Reserve, California, USA - 15con2h1.4A metaG | ecosystem: Environmental > Terrestrial > Soil > Vadose zone > Saprolite...
ATTGCGGCCTTCATACCGTATGCCATCGAAGGGCATGGTCTCCTCCTAGCCGATGGTTGCGCAGCGGCGTCTCTTGGAGGGCGCACGTAGGTTGATTTGAGACCCGCGGCCCGGTGAGCTGCAAGCGTCTTCTCGGGGGAAGCTGGGGGCACGCGAACGGACCGGAAGGACCCCTGGCGCCTTTTAGGAGGTTCTTGCGCCGTTGCGGCAATCCGCACGGGTCCTCCTCGCCAGCGTGAGCGAGCGCCATGGGGAAACCCTCCCCGTCCACGGCCGACGTGCCAGGCTGGCCGGCGGGACCCACGCCCGCCCTGGGCAATAAGGGTGGTCAAGAGGGGGACATACCCCTGGTCTTTCCGTCCGTCGGCTTCGCCTTCGCGAGCCTGATACCAGGACCGCCACCGTTCTTGAGGATGGCGAGCCCTCGAGCGCGGCGCCAGTTCACCACCAGCTCGCGTTCCTTAGAGTCGCCGAAGTAGGCGAGCACCGCAGCCTTGGGGAAGCTGGCGCGGACCACCAGTGCGGACCCAGGGGGCCAGCGTGCAGCGAACCATCGGGCTCGCTCAGGATCGAGCGTCCATGACAAACCCGCGGCCGACTGCCGCGGCGTGACACCACGACCGCCGCGCCACGCCTCGACCGGGTCGGGCAGCGCCGCCAGCGTGGCGCGCTCCGCGTCATCCATCAGCGTCAGCGGCGATGCAAGCTCAAGCCACGCGAGCACGTCGCGCCGCGGCCAGATGGCGAGCGGGCTGTGCATCTTTCCGCTGATGAGCGCATGTCGCAGGACGGCGCCGCGCACTTCAGGGCTGGCGCGCAACGATCCGCAGATGAGGCCGGCCAGCTGCCCGAGTTCTGGGCTGTGGTGGCTGTGCAAGCAGAGCAAGTCATCGGTTTCGACCAGCAAGTTCTCGCCAGCCAGGATGCGCGCCAGCGTCAGCTCGGCCTCGGCGCGTCGATCTGGCGGCAGCCATGCCGGCAGCAGGTTTTTGTAGCGGCTCACCGCTTCCCCTTTTTCTTGCCGATCAACCGAACCCCCGGCGCGTTGCCGTTCGTGAATTCGACACCAGCCGCCTCCAGCGCATCTTGAATAGCCGCCAACGTCCTCGGTAGCGGCAGGCGTGCCTCGCGCTCGAAGTCAGCGATTGTCTTCTTCGCCACGCGAGCCGCCTTTTCCAGATCCTCCTGCGACCACCCGAGCAGCGCCCGAGCTGCACGGCATAGTCCCGCCGTGAATGCACTTTCAGTGTTTTGTGACATTTTTGATGTTGATCCATTCTTGATGTCAGATTACACTATAAATGCAAGTACGTTGGGACGCAACCATGACCACCACGCCGCACAACTACAGCCCCGGCCATCTGGCCGATGAGCTCTCAGCCTCAAGGCCGAGATCGGCAATTAGAAAGATGCGCTGCCAGGGGCCAGCTAACGCGCCGCATGGGTCTGCCGTGCGCCGCGCTCCGGTACTGATGGGAAAAGACGCATTATCCCAGCAGTCCTGCTTTTCCGCGGCGCCAACGGTCGCAAGCGACCAATCGGCGGCTGGACTGATCGGGACGGTGCGCCAGGGCCGATTTGCTTATCGGTCCCAGCCTGACCGATGAGCGGTCAGGGCAAGCAGGCAAAAATCCTCTCCGAGGCGCAGATCCGCGCGGCGCTCGGCCAAGTGGAGCGTTCGCGCTATCGCGACCGCGACCGAGCGATGATCCTGCTGAGCGTGAAGGCCGGCCTGCGCGCCAAGGAAATCGCCTCGCTCACTTGGGCAATGGTGACCGACGCCGAAGGCGCGATTGGTGATGCCATTCATCTGACGAACAGCGCGAGCAAGGGCAAAGGCGGCGGCCGGACAATCCCGCTCAATGCGGCACTGCGGGAAGCGCTGCTGAGCCTCAAGAGAGCTCGAGGGAACGAGCCTGGACCAAGCCTGCGCATCATCCATAGCGAGCGTGGCGAGGGTTATAGCGCCGCCTCGGTGCAGGTGTGGTTCGCCCGTTTATACGGCAAGCTGGGGTTCACGGGCGCGAGTTCGCACAGCGGCCGGCGCACCTTCATCACTCGAGCGGCGAGGAAGATCATCGAGGCTGGCGGCAGTTTGCGCGACGTGCAGGAGCTCGCCGGCCATGCGAGTCTCGCCACCACGCAGCGGTATATCGCCGGCGACACCGACGCCAAGCGCAAAGTAGTGGCCCTTATCTAGGCGCTAGTCTCATCGGAGACATCCCGCCGCTGTCGCTAGGGTCGAGTAGAGGCGCCGATCGCTCGACGCCCCCCTCACAGATCCGGACGTGCAGCTTTCCCGCATCCGGCTCCTCTGACGGGTCACTTGATCAGGCCATTTGGTGACGCCAGTCGCGTACATGCCCGGTCGGTATCGGGAAGACCTTCAGAATTGCGTTGAACCGCTCCCACGACAGCTTCGGCCGTTGGCTTCGCCGTAGCAGGACCCGGCGCCACGCCTTCATCACCTGAAGGCGGAAGCGACCGAGGCAGGTGCTGTTGCCGGGGATGCCGAAGTAGGCGTAGTGCCCGCGCAGCACCACGGCCAGCCACCTGTGCTGGTCGTCGAGCCGTTGGTGCATCCGTCGCCTCATCTCCTGGCGCAGCTCCTTCAGCTTGCGGATCATCCGCTTCCTTTGGGTCTTCTGGCAGAGGAGAAAGCGTCCGTCCCTGGTCTTGCCGCAGTAATGCGTGAAGCCCAGGAAGTCGAACACCTCCGGCCGTGCCCTGCCCTTGCGCCGACGGTCCTCTTCGGCAAACCGTCCGAACTCGATCAGGCGCGTCTTATCCTCATGGAGATGAAGACCGAACTTGGCCAATCGCTCCGCCATGGCCGCCGTCATCGTCTCGGCATCCTGCCGTCGCTGGAACATGAGCAAATAGTCGTCGGCGTACCGGACCAGCCGGACATGGCCGGTCGCGTGCCGCCGCTTCCACTGCTCCACCCAGAGATCGAGCACGTAATGCAGGAAGATGTTGGCAAGCAACGGGCTGATGCCCGCGCCCTGGGGCGTTCCTTCCACCGTATCGGCGTACACGCCACCCTCCAGGATGCCGGCGCGGAGCCATTGGCCGATCAGCCGCAGGACCCTCGGGTCGGCAATCCGGTGAGCCACCATCCGCAGTAGCCAGTCGTGGTCAACGCTGTCGAAGTATCTGCGGATGTCGGCATCGAGCACCCAGTTCACCGGCTCCGTCGTGATGGCTTCGCGCACTGTCCGCAGGGCCTCGTGGGCGCTGCGGCCAGGGCGGAAGCCATGGGAGCAATCGAGGAAGTCGGCTTCATAGATGGCGCTCAGGATCTCGGCCACCGCGCCCTGGACGATCTTGTCTTCCAGCGCGAGGATGCCGAGCGGCCGCTGACCGCCATCGGCCTTTGGGATGTACGTGCGGCGAACCGGCAACGGCCGATAGCGGCCGCCGTGGACCCTGTCGGACAGATCGCGGAGATTACCTTCGAGGTCGTGCCCGTAGGCTTCCACCGTCATCCCATCTACCCCGGGCGCCGCCTGTCGCCGCAGCCGTCGATACGCCCTCTCGAGCGCGGCGACGTCGACGTGGTGCAGCAGCGCCGTGAACCGGGTCTGGCGCGACCGTTTGGCCGCCTCATTCACCCTGGCGAGATTGGTCGACAGGATGACCCGGCTCTGTGTCCGGTCCCGCGCCTGCTCACCCGGGTTTCCCATCAGTCGGGGCCTTCCCTCCGGTCGGCTCGTTGCCTTCGCCGCCATCGACGGTACTACGCCCCGATCCGCCACCCTGCCGTGCCTGAGGAGCCGCCTCTGCTTTTCGCTCGGCCGGTTCCCCCTCCGGTGACGAGCCGGAGCACACGACAGGGCTTCTCAGGTTCCCACGATTTCTGTGCGCACGTGATATGGTCTCCGACCCCGGCGGCCCGGAACCTGCTCGCCATAAGCGCAGATCCCGGTGTTGCCTTCGACCTTTGAAGCAGCCTCGGCGTCCGCGACGATCCCATTACGTGGCCCAATACATACCCTGCGTGCTTGCTGTCTACGCTTAGCCCATTCCGTTACCGGTTTGAGCTCAAGACTCGCTACGGGGCGTCTGGCTCGGACCTACCCCGATGGAACTTTCATCCACGAGACATCATGAGCTTCTCCTGACGCACTTCAAATCGGGGACCTGCAACCACCGACAGTTGAGCCTGCCGGCGGTCGTTATTTGAATCATTAAAAACTAGGTCTCGCTCAGGGGACCTCGGAACGGTAGGTTCAAATCGAGGAACCGCAGCCATCTTGACTTGCGGGTCGCCGATCTCGTTGAGCAAGTTAAGATGGTTGCGGGGGCTCGCAACTGCCTTAATTTGCTCCTCACCGCATCCGCTATCCCGGCCGTGGCCGGTTAAAATCCCGGGAGTGCAACCTGTCCCTTCCGAACATGCGATCCGTGACGACATCGCGCGGGCATACGGACTCGTGTAATGATCCTCCGTGTGTGCACCGGCGCCGCACATTGACCCCCTTCGGCGTCCATTTGACCCCGTCGGAGCTTTCGCGCATCACTGAGATTTAACGACTTGAGGCGAGTGATCCCCAAGCCGATCGGGTCATTCGGACGCGCCGATTTACAAGCAGAAACAACGGTACTAGAGATTTTGCGCCCTACACGTCTCCATAAGGGATAACGGAGCCGTTCGGCCAGATTATCTTCAGCGCGTCTTGGCCGACGATGTTCCCGCCAAACGGTTCGATATTCGCGCACTCGCCGAGTGGAAAGGAAAACTTGCGGTCGTTCATTCTACGCACCATCAGCCGACCGTCAGTGACGTCCCCCTGGGAGACCGACGCCCCGATCCGCGCGGAACTCTTCAGCGCCGAGCGCCTCGAGCAGCATGCCGAGAGCCTCGCGGCCGCACAGCGCATCACACCGACATCTGGGATCGGTCGACCGCTTGCCAGGCGACTCAGAGACAACGGCAAGATTCTGCTCGAAGCGTATCGTGCCATCGCGAAGGCGACCCACGAAGACGATCCAATCACCCCAGCGGCCGAGTGGCTGGTCGACAATTTTCACGTCGTCGAGGCGCAAACTCGTGAGATCAGAGACGATCTTCCGCCGGCATTTTACCGCCAGCTTCCGAAACTGGCGGACGGGCCATTCCTAGGCTATCCGCGCGTGTTCGGACTGGCTTGGGCCTTCGTTGCTCATACCGACAGCCGATTTGACCCGGAGATGCTGTGCCGGTTTGTGCACGCCTACCAGCGCGTACAGGCACTCACGATCGGCGAGCTGTGGGCGATCCCCATCACGCTACGGATCGTCCTCGTAGAGAACTTGCGGCGCTTGGCTGACCGGATCGTGGTCCGCCGAGCGGCGCGCCGGGAAGCCGACATTTTGGCCGATCGCTTATTGGGAGTTGACGACGGCAAAGCTGAACCGGCGGCGATGGTCTTAGGTCACATGGGTAAGACACCTCTGGCGACGGCCTTTGCGGCTCAACTGGTCCACCGACTCCACGATCAGTATCCCAGACCGACACCCGCTCTCCTCTGGTTGGATGAACGCCTGACAGCCCAGGGAACATCAGTCGACGAGATCGTCCGAGAAGAACACCAGAGTCAGGGTGCGAATAACGTGACGGTCCGCAACATCATTACGAGCATGCGCCTTATATCAGCCGTGGATTGGCCGGAGCTGTTCGAACGCATCAGTCTTGTCGATGCGATGTTGCGCTCCGGCAGCGGTTTTGCCGAAATGGACTTTCCGACGCGGGATCTCTATCGCCGAGCGATCGAAGAGCTGGCGCGCGGCTCGACGCACTCGGAGCTTGAAGTCGCACGGCTCGCCCTTCAGGCCGCAGAACGCGCCGGAGATGATCCGCAAAACGAAGGCGACAAGACCTCGGCTCGCGAGCGCGACCCCGGTTACTACCTGATCGCGAAAGGCCGCCGCGCCTTCGAAAAGGAGCTTGGATTTCGTGTTCCAGTCAGGGGATGGCTCGCGCGCGCGAACGCGGTCATCGGGATTGCTGGCTATCTCGGGGTCATCGCGGTCATAAGCGTAATCATTGTCGCCGCGACGTTGTACTGGGGGGCGAAGCCCGACGGCACGTGGGCTCTCTGCCTCCTTGCGCTGGTCGCACTGATACCGGCATCGGACGTCGCAATAGCGCTGGTCAACCGCGGCGCCGCGATCCGGTTCGGCGCGACGATCCTGCCAGCGTTGGAGCTCCGCGACGGTGTGCCGCCAGACCTACGCACAATAATCGTCATGCCCACGCTCCTGTCGACGCGAGCTGCGCTCGATGAGCAGATCGAGCACTTGGAGGTTCATTATCTCTCGAGTCCTGATGGCGATCTCCACTTCGCTCTGCTTTCGGATTGGGCAGACTCCGCTACGGAGGGTGCGCAGGGTGACGACGCGCTTCTCGGCGCGGCCGTCGAAGGAATCGCGCATCTGAATCGACGCTATGGCCCCGCTCGCACAGGCGAGCGATTCCTCCTGCTCCATCGTCGACGTATCTGGAACGAGGCGCAGGGAATGTGGATGGGGTGGGAGCGCAAGCGCGGGAAGCTGCACGAGCTAAATCGACTGCTTCGCGGCGCGGCTGACACGACATTCCTGACGTCCAGTGACCACCCTCCCGTCATTCCCTCCGATGTCCGTTACGTCATCACCCTTGACAGCGATACACGGCTACCGAGGGGAGCCGCTAAGCGGCTGGTTGGGAAGATGGCTCACCCGTTGAACCGTCCGATGCTCGATCCTCGCACCGGAAGCGTGCTCGAAGGGCACGCTGTACTTCAGCCGCGAGTCACGCCGTCATTGCCGACTGGTCGTGAGGGATCGCTGTACCAACGCGTCTTCTCGAGTGCTAGCGGCTTAGACCCATACGCGTTCGCCGTATCCGATGTGTATCAAGATCTATTCGGTGAAGGTTCGTACTCCGGAAAGGGGGTCTACGATGTGGACGTCTTCGAAGCAGCCCTCGCGGGTCGAATCCCCGAGAACTCGCTCCTCAGTCACGATCTACTCGAGGGAACCTTCGCTCGAGCCGGGCTGATTTCCGACGTCGAGGTCGTCGAGGAGTTTCCATCGCGTTACGACGTCGCCGCGGCTCGCCAGCATCGGTGGGCACGCGGTGATTGGCAGTTGCTACCGTGGATTTTAGGCCGCGGGCGGTACTCGAAGGGCGATCAGGGCGGAGCTGCGATCCCGCTGATCGGTCGGTGGAAGATGATCGACAATCTGCGCCGGTCACTGTCTGCACCGGTCACCGTCCTTGCATTGCTCGCTGGATGGACTCTGCCTTTCGCCTCCGCCCGGATCTGGAGCGGGTTCATTCTCGCGACGATCGCGATGCCCGCTCTCCTGCCCTTCCTCATGGGAGTCATGCCCCGACGGCTCGGGATCTCGAAGCGGACCCACGTTCGCGCCGTCGGAATGGATCTCAAGCTCGCGCTTTCGCAAATTGCGCTCCATGTCGCATTCCTGGCGCATCAGGCCTGGTTGATGGCCGACGCCATCGCACGGACGCTGTTTCGCTTGTTCGTGTCGCATCGGATGCTCCTGGAATGGGTCACAGCCGCGCAGGCAAAGGTCGGCCCCCGGCTCGAATTGGGCGGGTTCTACCGGCAGATGGCCGGTAGTGTCGCCCTCGCCGTTTTGGCAGCGATCCTCGTCGCGTGGGCCAAGCCAGGCTCTTGGCCGGTCGCGGCTCCGTATTTGATCTTGTGGGTACTGTCGCCAGCCATCGCGCGGTGGACGAGCCTGCCCCCGGCCGTGGCTATCCATAAGCGGGTTTCGGCCTCAGACGCGCAATCGCTGCGCCTCGTCGCGCGCCGCACGTGGCGCTTCTTCGAGACCTTCGTCACGATGGAGGATCATATGCTTCCTCCCGACAACTTCCAGGAAGAGCCGAAACCGGTCCTGGCTCATCGGACGTCTCCCACGAACCTCGGCGTGTATCTTCTGTCCGTGATCGCCGCTCACGATTTCGGCTGGCTGGGAACGCTCGACACCGTGCAGCGGCTCGACGCGACTCTCAGGACGATGAGCGCCCTCGAACGCTTCCGCGGGCACTTCTACAATTGGTACGGAACGCGCGACCTTCGCCCATTGGCGCCGAAATATGTCTCCTCGGTGGATAGCGGAAACCTCGCCGGCCACCTGATCGCTCTTTCGAACGCCTGCCGCGAGGCAATCGGCGATCCCGTGACGGCTCCGAACTGGGTTGCCGGCATCGAGGACGCGCTGGCGCTCACCCGCGAATCCGCGCAGGTATTTTCCGACGACCAATCAGCGCATACCGCAGCCCGCAAGCAGCTGGACGACGCACTCGACACACTCTCCGCATCGCTCCGACGGATTTCAGCGACCCCGGCAGGCATCGCGCGACAGTTGGTCGAGCTTGCGCTTCACGCCGATCAGGTCGCCAATAGCGCGCGAGCTTTAGCCAAGGAGCGCGGCGACAGCGGCAGCGGCGACCTGTTGACCTGGGCGGAGGCCGTGTGCGCAACCATACGAAGCCACCGGCGCGACCTCGACTCGCTGATGCCTTGGGCTGGTCTCATCGCGAGCGACGGCGGGCATGTCGCGGCGACGACCACGGATGGGAACGGCCATTCAGACGAGTCATTCGAGCGCTTCTTCGACACGATTCCGACCCTGGCCGATCTCCCGGACCGCTCCGAGGCGGCCATTCGCGCCCTAGCGATCCACCGGGCGGAACTCGCAGCGCAGGCCGACGGCAGAGAATATGCACTTGCGCGCGCGGACACGTTGGTCGAGGCCCTCGAGCGATCCGTTCGCACCGCCCGGTCGCTCGATCGGCGCATTGCGGTGCTCAGCGATCTCGCGCAGACGATGTTCAAAGCGATGGAATTCGACTTTCTCTTGGATCCCACGCGTCAGCTCCTCTCGCTGGGATATCGGGTCGACGAGGGAACTCTCGACCCCAACTGTTACGATCTGCTCGCATCAGAGGCGCGCCTTGCGAGCTTTGTCGCGATCGCCAAGGGAGATGTACCGGCCCGGCACTGGTTTCGGCTCGGGCGGGCCCTCACGCCCGTCGATCGCGGCTCGGCACTTATCTCGTGGTCGGGATCAATGTTCGAATATCTGATGCCCTCCCTGGTGATGCGTGCGCCGGACGGCAGCGTGCTGGAGCAATCGGCTCGCCTGGTGGTCCGGCGCCAGATCAAATATGGCACCGAGCTCAGCGTGCCGTGGGGTGTCTCGGAATCTGCTTACAACGCACGCGATCTGGAGTTCACCTATCAGTACTCGAACTTCGGGGTTCCGGGCCTGGGTCTGCAACGCGGTCTCAGCGAGAACGCGGTCATTGCTCCCTACGCGACAGCGCTGGGAGCAATGGTCGATCCGGAGGCCGCGGCGCGGAACTTCTCCCGTCTGACCGCCGCCGGCGGCCGTGGGAAATATGGCTGGTACGAGGCTCTGGATTACACACGGTCACGTCTGCCCGTGGGAGAGGATGTAGCGGTCGTTCATGCATACATGGCGCACCACCAAGGCATGACCGTGGTCGCCATCGCCAATACCCTCCAAGACGGCAAGATGCGCGCTCGCTTTCACGCCGAACCAATCATCCAGGCGACGGAGCTCTTGCTGCAGGAGCGGCCACCGCGCGATGTCATCGTTGCTCGCCCCCGAATCGACGAGGTGAGGGCAGCCGCGAACATTCGCGAGCTCGTTCCGCCGATGCTGCGCCGGTTCCAGTCGCCGCACGACCTCGTTCCCCGCACGCACCTTCTCTCGAACGGCAACTACGCGGTGATGATTACCAGCGCAGGCTCGGGTTACAGCCGCTGGCGAGATCTGGCGGTCACGCGGTGGCGGGAGGATGTCACCTGCGATCCCTGGGGCTCGTTCGTCTTTCTCCGCGATGCGCACAGCGGCGACGTGTGGTCCGCGGGATACCAGCCGAGCGGCACCGAGCCGGATAGCTACGAGGTAGCCTTCTCAGAGGATCGCGTCGAAATCGTCAGGCGCGATGGGTCGATCACAACGACCCTCGACGTGGCAGTTTCGCCAGAGGAAGACGCCGAAGTTCGCCGTGTGTCGATATCCAATCACGGGCACCAGCCTCGCGAGATCGAGCTGACTTCCTACGCCGAGGTCGTGTTGGCCCCGCGCGAGGGCGACGGGGCGCATCCCGCCTTCTCCAAGCTGTTCGTGCAAACGGAGTTCGTCGCTGACGTCGGCACGCTCTTAGCCACGCGGCGCCGGCGGTCGCCCGGCGAGCCTGAAACCTGGGCGGCGCATCTCGCCGCGGTGGAAGGCGACACCGTGGGCGATGTCCAATTCGAGACGGACCGGGCGCGCTTCATCGGGCGCGGGCGGGGGATCCGGGCGCCAATTTGCGTGACTGATGGCCAGCCGCTCTCCAATACGGTGGGCACCGTGCTCGATCCGATCTTCAGCCTCCGCTACCGCGTGCGGGTTCTGCCCGGCACCACGGTGCGCATCGCGTTTTGGACGGTGGTTGCGTCTTCGCGCAGCGGGGCGCTCGACCTCGCCGACAAGCACCTCGACGCAACCGCTTACGAGCGCGCGGTCACCCGGGCGTGGACGCAGGCGCAGGTGCAGCTCCGCCACCTCGGTATTTCCTCCGACGAGGCGCACCTATTCCAGCGTCTCGCCAATCGAGTGCTCTATTCCGACCCGACGTTGCGGCCGTCCTCGGAAATTCTGAAGCTGAGTGGATTTGGGCCTTCGGCGCTTTGGCCCCATGGAATCTCGGGCGACCTGCCGATCGTTCTCGTTCGAATCGACGAAGTCGAAGATTTGGAGATCGTCCGTCAGCTGCTGCGCGCCCACGAATATTGGCGGATGAAGCAGCTGGTGGTCGACTTGGTGATTCTGAACGAACGGCCTTCGTCTTACATCCAGGATCTCCAGGCCGCCCTGGAGACCGTGACCCGGACAAACCGGTCGCAGTCGACACCGGCAGGGGAAGGGGTGCGAGGCTCGGTGTTCATCTTGCGCGCCGACCTGCTTTCCGTAGACGCCCGGATTGCTCTCCAGACCGTCGCACGGTCGGTCCTTCTGAGCCGACGCGGCAGCCTTGCCGAGCAAGTCAAACGGGTCAGGGAGCCCAAGCCCGTCATCGCGCCGCGGCGCCGACCTTCCTCGGCGCCGCAGTTGCCGGAGTCCGCTGCCGCAATACCCGATCTGGATTTCTTCAACGGTCTCGGCGGTTTCACCTCCGATGGGCGGGAATACATGACGATCCTCGGCGCAGGCCAGTGCACGCCAGCGCCCTGGATCAATGTGATCGCCAATCCCTCGTTCGGCTTCCAGGTCTCGGTCGAGGGCGGCGGCTACACATGGTCGGCGAATAGTCGGGAGAACCAGCTCACCCCCTGGTCGAACGACCCCGTCAGCGACCAGCCAGGTGAGGTCATATACCTCCGCGATGAGGAGAGCGGGGATGTATGGGGTCCGACGGCTCTGCCGATCCGCGAGCATGCCTCGCCTTACGTCGTACGGCACGGCCAAGGCTATAGCCGGTTCGAGCATGCCTCGCATGGAATTTCGCTCGATCTTCTGCAGTATGTTCCGCTCGATGGCCCGATCAAGATTTCTCAGCTGAAGATCCAAAACAATTCGGGGCGATCCCGGCGTCTCTCGGTCACCGCCTATGTGGAATGGGTGTTGGGCACATCCCGCGGAGCCTCGGCGCCGTCCGTAGTGACCGAGATCGACTCAGGGAGCGGAGCAATGTTCGCGCGCAACTTCTGGCGCCCTGAATTTGGTTCTCGTGTGGCGTTCGCCGATCTCGCAGGACGGCAACAGGCGTGGACGGGCGATCGGACCGAGTTCTTGGGCCGGAATGGCACACTTGACTATCCCGCTGCGCTCGCCGGCGATACCCCGCTCTCAAATCGGACCGGCGCGGGTCTCGACCCCTGTGGCGTCCTGCAGACCCACGTCGAGCTTGAACCGAACGGTGCGACGGAAATCGTCTTCTTCCTGGGCGAGGCGGCGACGGCGGAGGATGCGCTGGCCCTGATCACGCGCTACCGAGCCGCCGACCTTGGCGCCGTGTTGGATGCGGTGACGCGGCACTGGGACGAGACCCTTGGCGCGGTTCAGGTAAAAACTCCAGATCGGTCCATGGACATACTGCTCAACCGCTGGCTTCTTTACCAGACACTCGCTTGCCGGGTCTGGGCGCGATCGGCGTTCTACCAAGCGAGCGGCGCTTTCGGCTTCCGCGACCAGCTCCAGGATGGGATGGCGCTCGCCGTGTCCGAGCCCGCGGTGACGCGAGAGCATCTCTTGCGCTCGGCCGCCCGCCAGTTCCTCGCCGGCGATGTCCAGCACTGGTGGCTGCCACAATCAGGTCAGGGGGTTCGGACGCGGGTCTCCGATGATCGCGTGTGGTTGTCTTACGCTGTCGCCCACTATGTCGAGGTCACGAGCGATCTTGGGGTGTTGGATGAAACGGTTCCGTTTCTCGAGGGGCCCGCCCTTCAGGCCGGCGAGCACGACTCTTACTTCCAGCCTATGATCTCTGAGGAGCACGCCACGCTCTTCGAACATTGCGCTCTGGCTCTTGACCGGAGTCTTTCAGTCGGCGGTCACGGCCTGCCGCTGATCGGTACAGGAGACTGGAATGATGGCATGAACCGTGTCGGGCAGGAAGGAAAAGGCGAAAGCGTCTGGCTCGGCTGGTTCCTTCACACCACGCTCTCGGCATTCGCTCCGTTGGCCGAGCATCGCGGCGAAGCAGCGCGCGCCGCGGCTTGGCGGCAGCACGCCGTTACCCTGCAGATCTCTCTCGAACGAGAGGGGTGGGACGGCGGTTGGTATCGGCGTGGTTATTTCGACGACGGCACACCGCTCGGTTCGGCCGCGAGCAGCGAATGCCGTATCGACTCGATCGCTCAGTCCTGGAGCGTGATTTCCGGTGCCGCTGATCCCGGGCGCGGTGCGCGCGCCATGGCGGCTGTGGAGGAACAGCTGGTGCGCCGCGGTGACGGTTTAGTCCTCCTCTTCGCCCCGCCCTTCGATCGGACATCACACGACCCCGGATACATTAAGGGATATCCGCCAGGCGTCCGAGAAAACGGCGGCCAATATACCCATGCTGCGATCTGGTCGATGATTGCCTTCGCGATGCTCGGCGATGGCGACAAGGCGGCTGAGTTGTTCTCGATCTTGAGTCCCATCAATCACTCGAGCACGCCGGCTGACGCTCACCGCTATAAGGTCGAGCCATATGTTGTTTGCGCGGACGTCTATGCCGCGCCCCCGCATATCGGGCGGGGCGGATGGACATGGTACACTGGCTCGGCTGGATGGATGCACAGAGCAGGCCTTGAATGGATTCTCGGGTTCCGACTAAAGGGAGCTTCCCTGCTCCTCGAACCGTGCGTGCCGAGGGCGTGGCCTCGCTTCGAGATCCTGTTCCGATATCACTCCGCGAAATACGAGATTGCGGTCGAAAACCCTCATGGGGTCAGCCGCGGAGTCTCCCACGCCGAGTTCGACGGCATAGCGGTGCCGGAAAGGCCATTGCGGATCGCGTTGATGGATGACGGCACGACCCATAGGCTGCGCGTTATGCTCGGATGAGGTCGCATCGCGCCGCCGTCATGACCGCGGTTCTGAGATTACTGTTTGCGACGTTGCTAGCGCGCTTGAGGTCTCGCTTCCAGCTTGAGATCGAGAACCTGGTCCTTCGACATCAGGTCGATGTCCTTCGCCGAGCCATTCCCAGAAGGCTGCGATTAAGCAGCAGCGAACGGCTGCTGTTCGTCTGGCCCTATAAAGGGCGCACAATGTCGCAGATACCTCACTTGGCTGGCGTCACGGATCGGCTTTGGGAATCGGCGATATCGTGAAGGTACCTGATGATTGGGAAGATAAAACTGGCTTTGTGGCCTGTGTGTTCACATATAGGTATTATCACCGCGAACAGATCATGGGCTTCGGTGGCTGGGTGAGGCGCCTCGGAATATAAATGGTGCGATCATGGCATCAAACGTTCCAAATATCCTCAGCGAGGCGGGTTTGCTAAACGTTTTCGACTTACACCGTGACCTGATATGCCCGGCCGCAAGCTAAGGTGCACGCGCACGGTCGTAAGGGGTCTTACGTTCTGGTGAATTCCGACTTTTGACGCGCCATCGCAGGTTCACCGACCAGCTCCCGGTGCGGAAAACACGGCTGTGAAAGCTTTGACGGACAGCGAGATTCGCGCCGACCGGCTGCGGTCTGAGATCGCGCAGCTTGAAGCACGCTACGACGGGTTGTTTCCGCCTGGGGTCTATTCTGTCCTCGAAAGCCTCAGACGGGAACTTATTGCCCTCAATAAGAGCTTTTAGCCGGAACAATGTCCTTACATTTGATGCAAGCACTCTTCATCGGGCAGACTTATATCGACGTGACCTTTTTGACCGATCGGATGCCGATCGGAGACGAGAAGCATGTCGCATCGGCCTACGCTATCTCGTTCGGTGGCAACGCAGTCACGGCTGCGTTCTGCTGTGCAAAGTTGGGACTTGTGCCCGAACTGCTCGCGACGGTAGCCGATGACTGGCTCGGTCGCATGTTCCTGGATATGGCCGCGAAGTATGGGATTCCGGTCCATCCGCGGAAGGTTAGAACGTCGTCGCTGTCATTCATCATGCCGAACGATGGCAAGCGGGCCATCGTCCGCTGTCGGGACGACGATTATATCGACCCCTTCCCCCGCCTGAACCTGTCAGGCTACCGGGCGCTTCATGTGGATGGCCACCAGCCGGATGCGGCGATGTATCATGCCAAGGTCGCCCGGGAAGCAGGGATACTCACCTCGCTCGACGGCGGCGGACTGCGATCAAACACGCATGAGCTCCTTGCCTTCATCGACATCGCGATCGTGTCCGAGCGCCTTTGTGAGCAGATGGGATTCGGGCCGGCAAGAATGCTCGATTATCTCAAGAGTCGGGGCTGCAGCATTGGCGGCGTGACGCTCGGAGAGCGTGGGCTGGTCTGGTACGACGAGGTGGGTACTATCCGAACGCTTCCAGCTCTTACCGTTCCGCCGGATCGTGTTCTCGATACGAGTGGGGCAGGCGATGTCTTCCACGGCGCTTATGTCTATTCCTACCTCACCGATGCAGCGAAGAGTTGGGAGGAGCATTTCCGCTTCGGGCGCGCTGCTTCCGCCTACAAAATCCAACACCTCGGCAACGAGGCAGGGTTGCCAGCCCTTGCCGACATCGCCACGGTTCAGCGGGAGTTCAGGAACATCGATTAGATGCAATATTTCGTTCGTCTTTGCGCCGAACCCACAGCCACCCATGTCTTCGACCTCGGCTATTACGACCACGCTGGTGGGCGAAGTTGGACCTGGCGCAATGCCGGATCGTGACCCGCTTCAAGTCCAACACGCCGCTGGCGCTCGCCAGGGAATTGCCGGTGCCCAAAGGGAGGATCGATCCTGTCCGACGGTATCGGCCACCTGCTGGCACGCCAAACCAAGAACCGGCGCAATCCCCTCCGCCTGAAG
>Ga0137388_10001210_pt1 | contig 15450 bp, 10 predicted proteins | sample 15con2h14AmetaG_FD_104644 | JGI IMG/M metagenome (GOLD analysis project Ga0137388, IMG submission 104644) | Vadose zone soil microbial communities from Angelo Coast Range Reserve, California, USA - 15con2h1.4A metaG | ecosystem: Environmental > Terrestrial > Soil > Vadose zone > Saprolite...
CCGAATTCTTCCCTGATTAAGTCGGAAAGGCCTTTGCCGGTGACCGCTCCCATGCGCGAACACATTTCGAGCGACACGTACAGCACAATGGTCATGGGGATCAGCATCCACAGCACGGTGTTGCCGTACTTGGCTCCCGATTGCGCGTAGGTGTAGATTCCACCCGCATCGTTATCTACGTTGGACACAATCAGTCCCGGACCTACGACCGCCAGAAAGAGCGCCAGCCGATGCCGATACGGACGCAGCACGGACATCGCGCGCTCCGCGCGTTGCGTCCAACCCGCCCACTGCGTCTCGATATTCTCGCGATTCCACATCTCGATCTGTTCTTCCCCGCTTACTTCAGCAGTCTTGATACCACGTCGTCCACCGTGACCGCGCCGATCGGGCGATTATTCTCATCCACAATCGTCAACATCCGCAGGTTGTATTTATCGAAAATTTCAAACACTTCCTTTTCGCTGGCATCCGGCGGCAGCGAAAGCAACGGCTCGGTTTTCAGCCCTGCAAGCGATTGCTCCGCGTCAGCCAGGAGCAATCTCGCCACCGGCATGGTGCCGGAGAATTGCGCTGCCCGGTCCAGCAGTACGATGGTATCCAGTTGGTCCAGATTCAAATCCTGCTCCTTCATCCACTGCAACACTTCGTCTCGGCTGGATCCTTCTCCAACAAACACGAACTCGGTATTCATCATTCCTCCCGCAGTAGAAGGATCGAACTCCAGCAGCTCGCGTACTTCCGCCGCTTCATGGCCCGGCATTTCTTCCAGCAACTCCTCCGACGTTTCCCTGGGAAGATCGGCCAGCAGATCGGCTGCGGCGTCCGGCGCCATTTCTTCCAGAATGTCCGCAGCCTTTTCCGGATCCATCTTTTCCACGATCTGCGAAGTCAGACGTGCGTCCAGTTCCGCCAGTACCCCGGCCGCAGTCTCCTCATCCAAAGAGGCAATGATTCCCTGCCGCTCGGCCGCGGAAAGGTCTTCCATGATGTCCGCGAGATCGGCGGGATGCAGGTCTTCCAGTTTCTCGTGCGTGATGCGCAGTTTTACCCGCCTCAGCGGGTCCGACTCCACCAGGTTCACAAATTCCCAACGAATCGAACGCGGCGGAAATTGTTCCTGCATCTTGCGAATAAACTTTTGCGGCGCAATTCCCTGAAATAGCCTGCGCACCGCTCCGGGCAGCCCCACATCCACCTGTGTCACCCGCAACTCGATCGAGCCGTTGGTGCGCTGCTCGGCAAGGTCCACGTCGTTCACGCGGACTACTTTTCGCCCGGCGGTATCGATGATTTGCTGATCCAGCAGATCTTTCTGCACCGCCAGCCAGGCTTCATTCGGTTCATAGGGTTCCAGCAGCCGTTCATTTACGTTGAGCCGCACATTCCCAGGCGCCACCGATGCGATCTGATCATGACGCGCCACCAGTGGCTGAAAACTCCCGCGCGACAGCAAATAGTGCGCGATGCGATTCGGCTGGTCCGCCGGTTCGATAAAAAATTCGCGAATCTTCCCCACATAGTTGCCCTGAGCGTCGTAGGTCTTGGCTCCCATTAATTCCGTGGCATAAAGCATGACATGCTCCGTTCCGCGGGCAATAAAAAAGCCCGCACGCCGGAATCGCTCGGCTGCGGGCGCTCTACCGCTGCAATGACTCGCCCTAGCCGCCGATGAATCCCTCCACCTCTGCCCCTCGGACGTACCCCTCGCCTGCGCGACAGGTTATTCTCAAAATCCGCCCCGCCTTCTGTCCCAATCCGGGCTGCAAAGCACGACGGCGGGGGCCAGGTTCGGGTTCCTTGGGAGAGTTCATCGAAAGAAATTGACTCCGAGCGTAGTGTTAAGTTGCCTGAGGAATAAAGTCAAGAAAAAACGACACTTGTTGAAATCATTTCTTATTTTTCGACCGTTGCCGGGTGAGATTTACTTTTTCTTTGCGGATGCGAACAGCATATTTCCAGGCGTGATCCCGCGCCGCCTGCAATCTTCCGCGTATAGCTCCAGATAATTCTTAAGCAAGTAGTCTTTGCGCGAGTACCCCAGCGCCTCCGCTGTCTTGTCGATGGCTTCGGGCGAACCCTCCAACTCCACAAACACCCCAGCGGGAGTTTCGTCTAGTTCAATCAGCAGATCCTTCGCCCAACGCGTTGCCGCGCCCAGTTTCCAGGTGGTCCGGTATTTTTCGTAGGAAAACCAGCCTCGCAATCCCAATCCTTCAAAAATCTTCCGTAGCATCGCCGCATCCGCGACTTCAACCTCGGTTTCTTCCCGTATTTTGAATCTGCTGCCGTCGTCACCAAGGGCGCGCACCGCAGGCTGCTTGAACGTCAGCACCACCCGTCCCGGTACAGCTTTCTTGCCTGCGGCCTGCGGCGTTTCGGTTCGGATCCTCAGCAACTGGCCATGCTTCGCCAGCCCTCCATCCGGAGTGTCGAAAATGACATTCAATTCGTGCACGCGACCATTCCCCGCCTTAACAGGTTTTCCGCCAAGCTTTTTCACCTTTCGTTCGAAAGCTTTAATGTCGCGCACAGCCAGCTTGATTTCTGTTTCTTTCGCCATCGTGTCCCTTCGTGCCAGTTTTGTCCGCAGTGCGCTTTTGCGCTCGCGCGACTTCCGTTAGTATAACCAACGCGCACCAATTGTTTTCGCTAGCTGGCCGAGACGCCAGCTTCACTGAAAATGTAAAAAATGGAACCCAAAAGCACTCACGAATTCTCAATTGCACCCGCCGATGTAGCGCACGAATTCGCTCACCCCCAGCCGCCGATTGCTGCTCGCAAACCGGTCGAGCATCGCCTGCATGGCGATCTGCGCGTAGACGACTACGCCTGGCTCCGCGAAAAGGATAATCCCGAAGTCATCCGACATCTCGAAGCCGAAAACGCGTACACCAAAGCTGTCTTGCAACCGACGGAAGCCTTCCAGGAAAAGCTCTATCAGGAAATGTTGTCGCGCATTCAGCAGACCGACTTAACGGTGCCATATCAACTTCGCGGCCATTTTTATTTCACGAAAACCTTGGGAGGCAAACAGTATCCGCTTCACTATCGCCGCCCAGATAGCGATTCCTCTGTCGTAGGGGCGCAACAGGTTGCGCCCCAGCTCGGCACGCAATCCTCCGAGGACCTTCTTCTGGATCTGAACGCTTTGGCCGAGGGCCACAGTTTCCTCGGCCTCGGCGCGTTCGAAGTGAGCGATGACAATCAGCTGCTCGCCTATTCGACCGATACCACCGGCTTCAGGCAATACACCCTGAAAATTAAAGATTTGCGAACCGGCGACCACTTGCCGTTTCACGCCGGGCGAGTCACCAGCGCAGCCTGGGCCGCCGACAACCGTTCACTCTTTTACACGGTCGAAGACCTGGTCACCAAGCGTTCACACCGACTCTACCGCCACACTCTAGGTGAACTTGGGCCCGACCCGCTGCTCATCGAAGAAGCCGACGAGCGTTTTCGCATCGAAATTGAACGAACACGCAGCGGCGCGTATCTAATCCTGCTCGCCGCCAGTCACACCACCAGCGAAGTGCGCTACCTCTCGGCGGGCGATCCGTCCGGTGAGTTTCAGCTCATCGCGCCGCGCGAAAATGCCCACGAATACTACGCCGACCATCATCCGAAGTTTGCGGCGGCACCAAACGATTCCTCACCGTCTGATGTCTTTGTGATTCGCACGAATTCCGGCGGACGCACCTTCCGGCTGGTCGCAGCTCCTGTTAGCTCCCCGCAGCGTTCGAATTGGCAGCAACTAGTCCCCAATCGCCCGGCAGTGATGCTTTCCGCAGCCCAGCCTTTTCGCTCGCACCTGGTCCTGTTCGAACGTGAAGACGGCTTGCCATTTCTTCGTGTCATTCCACTCACTGAAAATTCCAAAGACTTGCTTCAACAGTCTTATCGCATCAATTTCAACGAATCCGCATACAACGCCGCGCCAGGAATGAATCCCGAATTTGACCAGACGCATTTCCGTTATTCCTACGAGTCTTTCATCACGCCGCGCTCCATTTTTGATTTTGATGTGCGCGGCCGGCAGAGCACCTTGCGCAAGCAACAGCCGGTGCTCGGCGGCTACGATGCCACGCTCTACGGCAGCGAAAGGCTGCACGCCGCGGCGCCCGATGGCACGCGCATCCCAATCTCGATCGTCTATCGAAAAGACACGCCACGCGACGGGAAAGCGCCCTTGCTGCTCTATGGTTACGGCAGCTACGGCATTTCCATGCCAGTCAACTTCAGTTCGAACCGTTTGAGCTTGCTTGATCGCGGCGTGATCTGTGCTGTGTCCCACATTCGCGGCGGCGGAGAACTCGGCAAACCCTGGCACGATGCCGGCCGCATGCGCCAAAAGAAGAACACATTCACCGATTTCATCGCCTCGGCCGAACATCTGATCGCTTTGCGGTTCACCAACAGCAAAAAACTCATCATCGAAGGCGGCAGCGCCGGCGGATTGCTAATGGGCGCAGTATCCAACCTCCGCCCCGATCTTTTTCACGCGGTCATAACTCACGTGCCGTTTGTGGACGTGCTCAACACCATGCTGGACGTAACCTTGCCCCTCACCGTCGGCGAATACGAAGAATGGGGCTATCCACAAATCGCCGAAGACTACTTCTATATAAAGAGCTATTGCCCTTACACAAATCTGGAATGCAAAGCATACCCGGAGATGCTCGTCAAAACCGGCCTGAACGACAGCCAGGTCATGTACTGGGAACCCGCTAAATACGTCGCAAAACTCCGCGCGCTAAAAATAGACGCGAACTTATTACTCTTCAAAATCAATATGGGCGCAGGCCACGGCGGCGCGTCCGGCCGCTACGACTATTTACGCGAAATCGCACTGGACTACGCGTTCCTGCTGCAACAAATCGGAATCCACTCATGAACGCGGGGACTCTTGCCATCGACTATCCCCGACCGTCGTCATCGCGAGGAGCGCAGCGACAAGGAATCTCTCTTCGCGTTGGGCGGGCTACATGATTGAAGCCACCACACCTCTGATGCAGCAGTACCAGTCAATCAAATCCCGCTACCCGCACGCCTTATTGCTGTTCCGCCTCGGAGACTTCTACGAACTCTTCTACGAAGACGCCATCCTCGCCTCGCGCGAACTGCAAATTACTCTCACCTCGCGCAATCGCGAAAAAGGTCAGCCCATCCCGATGTGTGGCGTTCCCTATCATTCCGCCGACGGCTATATCGCGCGCCTCATCCGCTCCGGCTTCAAAGTAGCCATCTGCGATCAAATGGAACTCCCCGGCCCCGGCAAAAAACTGGTTCGCCGCGAAGTCGTCCGCGTCATCACTCCTGGCACTGCCACCGACGTCGCTGTCCTCGACGCGAAGGAAAACAATTTCCTCGCGTCCGTTTTCCAAGACAGCGCCGCCAGCGTCATCGGCCTTGCATTCGTCGATCTCTCCACCGGCGAATTCCAATGCACGGAATTCTCCGGCGCTCTGTCCGAAGAATCTCTGCGCGACGAACTGCAACTCTTGCACCCACGCGAAACGCTTCTGCCCCGCCCCGCGCAGCTTTTTGAAACCGCCAAGACTTCCCTGCTGGACGGAACCGGCGGAGTGGAAAGCCGCATTGATGACTGGGCTTTCCAGCACGACTACGCGCAACGGATCCTTAAAGAACAGTTCGGCGTCGCGGAACTCACCGGCTTCGGCCTCGACGGTCATCCGCACGCTCTCGCGGCCTCCGGCGCCATCGTCCACTACTTGCGCGAAAATGCGGCTAAAGGCGTTGAATCTTCCGCCAGCGCAAGTACGAGTGCTACGCCCACGTTAGAAGCGCTGCGCCACCTCGATCGCGTTCGCTTCTACGAACAGCACGACTCGCTGGTCCTCGATCCCGTCTCCGTGCGCAATCTTGAATTGCTGACCGCAATTTTTTCTGACGACTCCGGCAAGAACTCTCCAACCACACTCCTCGCCGCGCTCGATGTCACCGTGACCGGAATGGGCGCGCGCCTTCTGCGTTCCTGGATTCTTCGTCCCCTGATTGACCGCAACTCCATCGAAGAACGCCTCGACGCCGTTGCCCATTTTGTTCAGCAAACCGTGGTACGCGGCGAAATTCGCAAAGAACTTCGCGGCATTCAGGATCTTGAGCGCCTCACCAGCCGTATCACTCTCGGCCAGGCCGGCCCGCGCGAGCTGGTAGCGCTTCGTAAATCCTTGTCTCAGCTTCCCGTACTACGAAATTTCGTCACGCCAGCCCCAACCAGCGGCAGCGCGCTGCTTCGCCGTTTGCACGATGAAATTGACGAGCTCACTGACGTTCGTGAAACCCTCGAAGGCGGTATCGCCGATGAGCCACCAGCTCTCACTACCGATCCCGGCATGATCCGTCCTGGCTTCCATGCCGAACTCGACGAACTTCGTAACCTCAGCCAGCACAGCAAGCAAATCATCGCTTCCATGGAAGAGCGCGAACGCAAAAGTACCGGCATCGGCTCCCTGAAAATTCGCTTTAACCAAATTTTTGGTTACTACATGGAAATTTCAAAGGCCAACATGCATCTCGCGCCGGCGCATTACGAGCGCAAACAAACTCTGGTCAACGCCGAGCGCTTCACGTCTCCTGAATTAAAAGAATACGAACACAAAGTTCTCGCCGCCGACGAACGCATCATCGAGATCGAGCGCCAACTCTTCGTGGAAATCCGTTCCAGCATCGCCGCCAAAGCCTCTCGCCTGCGCCGCACGGCCGCCGCCGTTGCGCAACTCGACGTGCTCGCTTGCCTGGCAAAACTAGCCGCTGATCGCGGCTACATTCGTCCAGAATTCAATGACGCTGGAGAGCTCCTGATCGTCGCTGGCCGCCACCCGGTCATCGAAGAGCTCCTGCGCCAAAAAGGCGAACGCTTCGTCCCCAACGATCTCTACTTCGAACCGCGCCGCCAGCAGCTTCTCCTCATCACCGGCCCCAACATGGGCGGCAAATCCACCTATCTCCGCCAAACCGCGCTGATCATTCTCATGGCGCAAATGGGTTCCCTTGTTCCTGCGCGCCAGGCAAAACTTCCGCTCACCGATCGCATCTTCACCCGGATCGGCGCCAGCGATAATCTCGCCCGCGGCCGCTCCACTTTCCTCGTCGAAATGAGCGAAGTCGCCAGCATCCTCACCCACGCCACTCCCGCCAGCCTGGTCCTGCTCGACGAGGTCGGCCGCGGCACCGCCACCTTCGACGGCCTCTCGATCGCCTGGGCCGTCGTCGAACACCTGCAAAAGCACACCCGCGCACGCACCCTTTTCGCCACTCATTATCACGAATTAACGGAACTAGCCGATCTCTTGCCTGCCGTAAAAAACGTTCATGTCTCCGTAAAGGAAACAACCAACGAAATCATCTTCCTCCGCCACGTCGAACCGGGCAGCGCCAGCAAGAGCTATGGCATAGAAGTAGCGCGGCTCGCAGGCCTCCCCCGCAGCGTTATCGAACGAGCCCGCGAAGTCCTGAAAAAACACGAACAAAGTGAACACGAACTAAGCGAGCGTCTAAGCCCCGGCGCAACCAACGGCGCAACTCCCGTCACCGCACAAGAAGTCCTCTTCACCCCCATCGACCGCGAAGTCCTCGACCGCCTCCGCGCCACTGACCTAGACCAACTCACCCCCATCGACGCCCTAACCCTCCTTGCCGCCCTAAAAAAACAAATCACCTAGTCCTTGCAGCGGCCGCCTTCCGAGGCAGGCGCCTTTTGTGAAGTCGCTATCTCCCCTATTTGGCACGCGTCCTACATCCGTCATTCCGAGCGGAGTGAGGAATCTCTCTTCGCTTGATCGATACGGGAGTCGATCCGTAGTTCGCCTGACCGCGCCTTGCTGCCGTTAACTCCTTCGCCGGTCTTCCCTTTCTGCTCTCTGTGTTCTCTGTGTCCTCTGTGGTAAAAATTTCTTTCACCCTCTCATGCCCACAAAACCCATGCTCGTCCTCGGCATAATGTCCGGCACCTCCGCCGACGGCATCGACTCCGCCCTCGCCCGCATCTCCGGCGCCCCGCCAAATCTAAAAATCAAACTACTCGGCCATGTAAAACAAAATTTCCCTCCACAGATCCGCAAAGAAATCCTGCGCGTAGCCGAACAAAATCCACTCACCCCTGGCGAATTCAGCCAACTCCACGCTCGCCTCGGCCAGGTCTACGCCGAAGCCGCTCTCAACGCCTGCAAAAAACTAAAAATCTCGCCACGCAAAGTCGATCTGATCGGCAACCACGGCCAAACAATCTTTCATCAGGGCCAGCCGGTTAATTTTCTTGGAGCAAAAACCGCCTCCACACTACAAATCGGCGACGGCTCAACAATCGCCGCACTAACCGGCATCACCACCGTCAGCAACTTCCGCCCAGCCGACATCGCCCTCGGCGGACAAGGCGCACCATTAGTGCCTTACGTGGATTACCTCCTCTGGCGCGACAAAACCCTCGGCCGCGTTGCACTAAACATCGGCGGCATCGCCAACCTCACCGTAATCCCCGCCGACGCCAAACCATCCGACGTCCTCGCCTTCGACACCGGCCCCGGCAACATGCTCATTGACGCTCTGGTCTCGCATGTCACCCGCGGCCGCCACAGCTACGACAAAAACGCCCACCTCGCCGCGCAAGGAAAACTCATTCCGCAGCTACTGCAAACCCTCCTGAACGACTCTTATCTCCGGCAAAAACCGCCGAAAAGCACTGGCCGAGAATACTTTGGGGCAGCCTATACAAAAAAAAACCTGACTCTGGGCCGTCGCCTCCACGTAAAACCAAACGACCTGATCCGAACCGTCACAATCTTCACCGCCCTCTCCATCGTCGACGCCCTGAATCGTTTCGTCCTTCCAAAAACAAAAATCCACCAACTAATCGTGTCCGGCGGCGGTGCAAACAATCCCCTCCTAATGGCCCAACTCACCGCGCTGCTCGCTCCTCCTACCCATGCACGTGCGTCCCATTCCTCTCCCGTAGGGGCACGATATATCGTGCCCTCGTCTTCACCCGAGACGTATTCGAATATCGCTGTCTTTCCGTCCAGCCAATTCGCTGTTCCCACCGACGCCAAAGAAGCCCTAGCCTTCGCCATCCTAGCCCACGAAACTTTCCACCAACGCCCATCCAGTCTCCCGTCCGCCACCGGCGCAACCAAACCAGCTATCCTGGGAAAAATATCGTATGCCCCGCCCCGCTAGTCTCCAGCCGAACCCTTTCTACCCTCGTGTCATCCCGAGCGCAGCGAGGGATCTGCTTTTGATCCTTACTTCAGTATTTCTTTGCTTCCTTATTTCGTGCTCCCGCCCCACAAAATTCGATCCCACCTCGCTCACTTTCCTAATCGAAGCCAACCCCGTCAACCTCGACCCACGCTTCGCTACCGACGGCCAATCCCAGCGCCTCGACGGCCTAATCTTCAGCGGACTCCTCGCCCGCGACACCCAGATGAACCTCCACGGCGACCTGGCCGAATCCTGGCAAACGCCCGATCCGCTCACTTACATTTTCCATTTGAAATCCAGCGTCCATTTCCAAGACGGCCACCCGCTCACTTCCGCCGACGTAAAATCCACTTTCGACTTCATCCTCAACCCCGCCAACAAATCCCCAAAACGCGGTGGCTTCCGCATGATCGACAAAATCGACGCCATTGACCCGCTAACAGTAATTTTCCATCTGAAAGAACCCTACGCATCCTTTCTCTGGAATCTGATTCCATCCGCCGCAGGCATCGTCCCCTCCAAGGCCGCGCCCGATTTCTCGCGCCATCCCATCGGCACCGGCCCATTCCGTTTCGTCAGCCAATCCCAAGACGACGAAGTCGTCCTCGCCCGCAGCGAAAACTATTTCGGAGCTGCTCCTGACCTTCAATCCATCCGGTTCCGTATAGTCCCCGACGCTGTAGTTCGCGCACTAGAACTTCGCAAAGGTTCCGCCGACCTCGAAATGAGTTCCCTGTCCGCCGATCTCATTCCCGTCCTGGTGCGCAGGCCATCGCTCGCCCTCAGTGAACGCCCCGGCACCAACTTCGCCTACCTCGGAATAAATTTCCAGGATCCTCTCCTGGCCAAACGCGAAGTCCGCGAAGCTCTAGCCTTCGCTACCGATCGCGAAGCACTGGTAAAATTCCTGCTCCACGGCCAGGCCCGCGTAGCCAGCGGCATCCTTCCGCCCAATCACTGGGCCTACGAAGCAAACGTCACGCAATATCCCGTCGATACCGCGCGCTCAGAAAAACTCCTCGACGCTGCCGGTCATCCCCGCGCGGCCAACGGCATCCGTTTCCATCTCACACTAAAAACCTCCACTGAAGAACAAGCTCGTCTCATCGGCGCCGCATTGCAGGAACAATGGCGCAAAGCCGGCATCGAACTAGAACTGCGCCCTCTCGAGTTCGCAACTCTGCTATCCGATTCCGTCCGCGGAAATTTTCAACTCACTTTCTTTCGCTGGGTTGGCGCCAACAACGATCCGGACATTTTCGAATTTGTTTCCTCGACAAAACGCTTCCCGCCCGACGGCGCCAATCGCGGCCACTACCGCAACCCGCGTATCGACGCGTTAACCGACCAGATTCGTGTGGAAATGGATCAGGAAAAACGAAAAACGCTTTGCAGCGAAGTACAAAAAATCCTGGCCGACGACCTTCCCTACATTCCCATGTGGTTCACCGACGTAGTTTCTGTCCATCGCCGCGAACTAGGCGACCTGCAACTTTCGCCCACCGGCGATTACGACTTTCTCAGCACGCTAAAACCCGCCCCAGAGCTGCGTGCAAACAGTCTTCACTGAAGAGCTTCTTGAATCTCTTTCGCGCCAATCGCACCCTCGCGCAAAATCTTCCACTGATCCCCACGCAGTTCGATAATTGTGGACGGCGTCGCAGACTTCGTCGGCCCTGCATCCAGAATCAAGTTCAGCCGGTCTCCCAATTGCCCAAACACCTGCTCACAATCCGTACAAGCCGGCGATCCGGAAAGATTCGCGCTCGTTCCGGTGAGCGGCCCGTCAAACTCTTCGATCAACCGCGCCACCACTTCGCTGCGTGGCCAACGTAATGCAATCTTTCCAGTATTCGCGGTTACCTTCAACGGCAGGCGGTGCGACGCATCTACTACCAGCGTCAGCGCGCCCGGCCAGAATTCTTCCGCTAACCGCAAAAAATTCCGCGGCACTTCCCGCGCCAGCAGCATCGCCTGATCCAGCGAATTCACCAGGATCGGCAATGCCCGCTCATCCGGCCGCCCCTTCACCCGATAAATTTCTTCCACCGCCGACAAATTAAAGGGATCCGCCGCGAGCCCGTATACGGTATCCGTGGGAATCGCGACTACTTCCCCGTGCAGCAACCGCTCTGCTGCGTATCTCAAAACATCTGCTGAAGGCGACTGCGCACTTATCCGCAGGATTTCCGCCGGCAATTCAGGGCCTCTCGCGAAGCATTCTTCCGCTCGCCGCAGCTCTCCGCGCAAGCTGCCTTTCTGCGCGCGACGCTACCACACCCTCCAGTACCATGCAATAACATGTAACTCTCGGGTCTCTGCGCTCTTTCCTCCGTGCCCTCTGCGTTAAATCCTTCTTTGTTTTTTCCCACGCCCATTTGCTACGCTCAATCCAGCCAAATCGTCATGCCCCCTCGCATCAACTCCTCTGGCGCCACGCCATCTCAGTCCGGTGTAATCACCAGCCGCGACAATCGCTGGCTAAAAGAATTTCGCATCGCTCTCCGCGGCGGCCTGCCCTCCGAATCGGGCGCAGTAGGCGTCGAAGGTCCACGCCTCGTCGAAGAAGCCCTCCACTCTGCCTCTCCCATCCGTGCCGTACTCTTCAGCGAATCTGGTGAACGCCACCGCGCCCGCTTCACGCAATATCTCGATCGTCCCGAAGTCGCCATCCCAATCCTGCTCACCACCGACCGCCTCTTCGAAGGCATCGCTGACACCGAAAATCCCCAAGGCGTAGCTGCATTGGTAACTCCGCGCACATTCACTTTCGACGATATCTCCCGCCCCGCCACAAACAATGCCGCACCACTCATCGTAGTTCTCGCTGGCGTGCAAGATCCCGGCAACGTAGGCACCATCATTCGAACCGCCGCCGCCTTCGGTGCCACCGCCGCAGTGGCAGCTCCCTCCGGCCAGAGCGGCACCGCCAATCCCTTCGCGCCCAAATCCCTTCGCGCCTCCGCAGGCGCCGCCCTGCACCTTCCGCTCCTCACAGGAGTAGCCCTGCCCATCCTCCTCGCACAATTCCGCGCCACCGGTATCCGATCTCTAGCTTCCAGTTCTCGCGAACCCTCCGAAACCGATCAGCCTCAACTAACTCCGTGGCAGGTAGACTGGTGCCAACCCGTCGCCCTCCTCATCGGCAACGAAGGCGCCGGCCTCCCCGAAGAAGTCGAACGCAGCGCCGATGCCCGCATCCGCATCCCCATGTCCTCCAGCGTCGAATCCCTTAACGCCGCCGCTGCCGCCGCCGTCCTCTTCTACGAAGCCGCCCGCCAACGCAGCTCCCGCTGCTGATGTCTACGCTCCCGTAGGGGCGGAGCACTGCTGCGCCCCAGCTTGCCCGGACGTAAAACTCAACCCCTCTGCGCGAAATTTCCACATTTCTCACACCCCTGCTATGTTGGAATCGGCCCTGAACCCGCCCGAAGCCCTGAGCATCCGCGCACCTCTCAAATCACCAGGACGGCACCCATGCGCGTCACGATTTCGCACGATCGCCCGAAAGCTGAAGTCATCCAATCGGTTGATCGCTCCTTTGACGATTTATTTAAAACCGCTGTGGATCTCCCTGTAAAAATAATTGTTCAGCAGAGAGTCTGGCAGGGCTCCACTCTCGTCTTCGCTCTAACCGCCAAGTGGGGACTGCTCAGCACACCTATCAAAGGCACGGTGGAAGTCACCGACCACGACGTCACCGTGGACGCCGACCTCGGCATCCTCAATCGTTTCGTCTCAGAGAAAACCGCCCGCGCCGTCCTGACAGATCGAGTCAAAGGCCTACTGAAATAGCAGGGTTCAGCTCTTCATGTAGCGGCGGGTTATCCCGCCGATCTTGGCAGTCGCCGCCTTCGCAACTCACGGCAAAACAAAGAAGCCGTCATTCCCAGCGAGGCGAGCGAAGGTTCTGACCTTGTCGGCAGGAATCTCTCCTCTCTTCCTCATGCGTTAGAATAGGCATCCTGGTGACCGCCATCGCTCTCCACGGACACATCGGCGTTCTCTTCCTCTACGACGTAGCCGAAGCCATCGGTCTCGACGTTATTCGCTCCATGGCCGAAAAGAAAGGCGTCGAGCTCCGCGCCAGCCTCGCGCATCCGGTTCCACACCACCTCCGCTTTGAACGCCCGCCCTCCATCGAACCGTCCGGCCTGATGGCCCTCGACACCGGCGAAAGCGTCGAAGTGACCACCAAATACTACGACTACGGGGTCGTCAGTATCGAAATGGAGCTTCCCTTTAAAGGCGACTGGGACTCGCTGGTATTCCAATCCAGCCGCTGGACCAACGCTACAGAACTGGAAAATCGCGCCAACGATTTGCTATCCGTCGCCCTCAAGCGCGTCAGTCCCGCCCTTGTCCGCCCCTACAAGACCTGGCTCCGCGAAGACTACTTCATCGTGCATCTGCCGGAAATCGCCTCGCCGGACGGCACCACGCTCTCCGCTGGCGATCTTCTTTCATCACGCGCCCGCGAAATCGCGCAACTGGTGCGCGGCGAATCCGTTCCGCTCTCCGACGCCGAACGCCAGGAAGTTCTGCAATCCAGCATTTCGTATTCCCGCAACGACCTGCTGGTCGTCGGCTGGACCGGCGCTCTGGTCTACGGCCACACCGAAGTCGCCGAAATGACCATCCAGATGCTCGAGTATGCCAACACCCAGCTGCTTGAATTCCGCCACTACGACGGCTTGCTCACGCAACTGCTCGACGGCGTCTACCGTTCCCTCGAACGCAAAAGCGGTGTCGCCGCAGCCTGGCGCCTCTCCCGCGAAGCCGCCAGCCTCAACACCATTCGCCTCGATGTAATGGAATTGACCGAAAAAGTGGACAATGCCATCAAATTCTTGAGCGATATGTTCTATGCTCGTCTCTACAACCTGGCCGCCGCCAAAGTCGGCGTGCCCGACTACCGCGCTCTCGTCGACCAAAAACTCCGCACCGCCGGCGAGCTGTACCGCTTCATGGTTGATCAGTTCAATCAAACCCGCAGCTTCATCCTCGAACTCGCCGTCGTCATCATCCTCATCATCGAATTCTTCTTCCTCTTCCGCGGCAAATAGCACTAGCTCCCATACTATCAACTAGCTCCGGGTTAGATGCACGATTACGGCGCTCAACGCGGAACCATGCCGGTTGGAGGTCTGCATGCGGCGGCCACTTTGTACGATTCTTGCTTCATTCGTGCTGGCCACAAATCTCTTGGGCGCCCAAGCGAGCAAACCTCAATCCTCCGAGTCTGGAACGATTTCTCCCGGTGGTGCCGACGCCACGATCCTGAAACTCCTGCAACAGAGCCATGATTTAGACCAGCAGTTGCCGGTCTGGGACCGTGCGACTCTGCTCGCTCGACAAGCTGAAATGGTTTCGCGATTGCGCCCCGACCTGGGTCGAGACTGGGCTGATGAACTGTTTAGGTTATCGTCTCAAATGAAAGGGGAGGACCAACGCTCGTTCGCGCAGAACCACGCGATGGGTATGTCGATTAGATTAGATCCCGACCCAGCCTTAGAACTACTGAACAGCATGAACATACAAGAGCCGCCCGCATGGGCCGCCTCTGCGCCGGAGATGCAGTTGGTGCAGGCGATATTCGGGGTTTTGTCTTCCCGCGATGGAGTCAGCGCACTGCCCTTGTTGGAGCAGGAAGCCGAGCGCCTGGGTACCCAGGGCCGCTACCCTTACGCTGCGCTGGGGTATGCCGCGATGCAGACTACTTTGAAAGACTGGGGCACCGACAATCAACATGCAATTCGCGTACTCCAGTCAGTTTTCGATCCGGCATTCGCCAGATACAGTCGAAATGCACACACATACTTCGATGACTTCGAGTTTGCGCGGATGCTTGACGTGTTTGCTGGCGGTCTGCCATTTGAAACTGTGCAGCCTGCTTTGCGCATGCTGGTAAAAAACCTGCTCGCAACGAACATCCGAAAATATCAGTTTGAAGCAAAAGTGTACACAGTGGATGGCAAAACCGCGAGAGTGGATAACGCGATCGACGCGACCATCTTGGTCTTCGGATCGCTAATCAACCGCGACCCGGAACTAGTTACAGAACTAGAATCAACCAGGCCGCAATTGCAACTGGCATTGGAATACACTCAGGTTGGTCGCCAACGCTTGATTGAAGGACCTGCACGACAACCACCGGCCTTTTATTCTGCCGACCCAGCCGCCGAAACGCTCATGGATGCGCTGCGGCTCTCAAGAATCAACCCTGAAGCC
>Ga0137388_10001215_pt1 | contig 15430 bp, 12 predicted proteins | sample 15con2h14AmetaG_FD_104644 | JGI IMG/M metagenome (GOLD analysis project Ga0137388, IMG submission 104644) | Vadose zone soil microbial communities from Angelo Coast Range Reserve, California, USA - 15con2h1.4A metaG | ecosystem: Environmental > Terrestrial > Soil > Vadose zone > Saprolite...
CAAAACGCTGCTAGTCCTCCAGCGGCCACGCGGGGTGCTCTTCGCCGAGGTTGACGTGCAGAATTCCTTCGGCGGGCAAGACATCGACGGGCAATCCTCCGTGCCAGAGCGCGACGCCAAGTCTCAGCTTGGTCTGGCCCTTGAGGTTGAACTGGTCCTTCTGGATGGCCACTTCCAGGATGCGGTCGAAAGCAGCTTGCGCCACGCCGCGGGGATTGAGAAGGCACACGCGGTCTTTTTCGACGGCGAACTCCTGCAGACGGCCGCGCCGCAGCTTCGCGACGATGGTCACATCCTCGGCCGCGCCGAGAGTGACGCGGAACTCCGGGTCGTCCAGCTCCCCGAGCACATCGGCGAAGGGATCGATGCGCACACAAAAGCGATCCGCTTCGAAGCCGTAACGCAGCTCGTGGAGGTAGAAGACGCGCCCGTGCATCGCGCCGCCGCGCCGTTCCGGGGAGTACAACCCCGCGCCGAGCCACTCGAAGTAAGAGCTGTCTCGGCCGTCGATTTTAATATGGAGAAAGCCCGTCGGGGCGAGTTGCAGGGCGTGCTCCGGACGGCGCTTGATGGGCTTCGCCAATTCTTCCGGAGCGACTTGCCCCAGCGCCAGGTAGATTGCCGTCAAATGCTTCCGGTAGAGCGCGTCGAACTCGGCATCGTTCGCGGTACTGTGTTCCGGGCCGAACCACCAGCACCAGTCGCTGCCCTCGGCAATCAGCAGGGATTCCCACGCTACCTTCAGGGCGGTTTCGCCGGGCGCGTCCGGGCGGCCCTGTTTTCGCGCTTCCGCCGCGCGGCCGTAAGCGTCGCGCGCATCCCAGAGCAATTCCCAGGCGGCCACGTCTTCGCTATGCCCGATCCAAACATCGAAATTCGCGTTGATCCACGAGGCCGGGAAAATTCCGCCGGTCGTGGGGATTTCACCGGCAGCGGCGATCGCCTCGCTCGCCGTGAGCGCACGGAAATCCGGATCCCCCTGAATGCGCCCGTAGAACTCACGCAAGAATTCGCGCCCGTTGCCCGGGTAGTATTCCCAGGCGTTCTCGCCATCCAGAAACAAACAAACCGTCAGCGGCTGGCTGCTTCGGACGTTTTCTCCGAGCAGCCGGAGCCGGCTGTGCAAATCCGCCGCCGCTGCTTTCGCTTCCATGCGGCTGTAAACGAATCCCACCAGATCGGAGAGATGGTGATCGCGGAACAATCCGGTAATGCCGTTCCCGCCCAACTGCACGCGCCAGGGCTGGTAGAGGCGGTCACCGTTCGCGGGGATGCCATTGGCGTCGCGAAAAAATCCGACGTTAAGCGTTCGGCCGAGCACGCCTTCATCCGTGCCGAACCACTGAAAGCCTTCTTCGGCGGCAATGGACAGCACCTGATCCGAGACGGAGCCTTCGGAAGGCCAGAGGCCCGCGGGCTTGGCTTCGAAAGTTTTCTCGTGATACTCGCGCGCGAGCCGCAGCTGTTCGCGAGCGTCTTCCGGGCGGCGAAAGGCCCGCCGCGGCAGCGGCGTCGCGGGGTTCGCCACACGCGCAATATCCGAATCACAGATCAAGGGAAGGATGGGATGATAGAACGGCGTCGTGCTGATTTCGATCTGCCCGCGGCTTGCGGCGTCCCGATAAGCCGGCAGGACCATGCCCAACAATTCATTCTGCTTTTTCTTCAGCGCAGATTTGTCGTTCTCGGTGTACTCCTTCCCTTTCGTGGCCAGGTGGCCGACGACCTCATCCTTCTGGAGCCACGACTCGTCCATCCACGCGAGCTGCGAAAGGAGCTGGAGGTCGCGCCAGTCCCGCGGCGTGAAGGTGACGAGCGCTTGCGCGCCGCCGGCGGGACGGGACCACTCGTATAACTCCAGGAACCGGGGCCAGCGCGACATCAGCCGTTCGTGGTTCACTTGAAAGGCCCGCGCGATGATTTCCGCTCTGTCTTCGCGGGTCAATTCCTCTGCGTTCTTGAACGCCAGGGAAAACCAGGGCTCGTTGAAATTTCCAGCGGCATACTCCTCGAGCTGCATTCCCAAGGAAGGCACGACGTTGAAGGTGGCGTGAAAGCCCGGGAAATCCTTGAGCACCTCAACCATGCCCCAGTAATCCTTCAAAGCGTGCAAGCGCGTCCACGGGAGGACGTAGCGTCCACTCTCCGGATCGCGGTACTGCGGCTGATGCATGTGCCACAAGACCACCAGGTGAACCTGCTTCATCGTTCGCCTCTCTCCCGTGTTACTGCCATGACCGTGTTACACTCACCGTTCGCGCCATGCGCATCCTGGACCGCTACATCGTCCGCGAAGTTTTCCGCCACGCACTCCTCGGGCTCGTCGTCTTTACCTTCGTCTTCTTCGTGCCGCAACTGGTCCGCTTGATGGAGCTCTTCGTGCGCCATGCGGGCTCCGGCACCCAGATTTTCAAGCTATTTCTCTGCATTTTCCCCGGGGTGTTCGTCTTCACCGTTCCGATGGCCACGCTAATCGGGGTGCTCCTCGGACTCGGACGGATGTCCGCGGACAGCGAAATTATCGCGCTCACCGCGTTGGGCATCGGCCGCCGCCGGATACTCCTGCCCGTGGGCGTCCTCGCGCTCGCGGGCACCCTGATTACTCTGGCCATGGCCGTCTGGCTCGGCCCCGTGGCTCTCCGCACTTTGCGCGCTATTGAGTCGGAACTCCTTGCGTCGCAGATCTCGTTTCAGGTGCAGCCGCGCGTGTTCGACGAGCGATTTCCGCGCCTGGTTCTGTACGTCAACGACGTTACGGCCAGCGGCACCCAATGGCACGGGGTCTTTCTAGCGGAGGCCGGCGGAGAGAGCGGCTCGCGCCTCACCCTGGCGGAGGATGCGATTGTAATTGCGGAACCGAAACAGGGCAAGCTGGAGCTGCATCTTCAGGGCGGGACCACTCACGAATTCTCGCGCGAAGATGCGGACCATTACTCCGTCACGGCTTTTGGGCAGAGCGACTGGCCCATCGAAGTCAGCGGTTTGGCTGCCGCCCCTCCCCGGCAAGTCAGCAATGCGGAGCGATCCATGCGGGCACTCGCGTCCGAAAACGGCCGGGGATGGCGCGAGGCCCGAGTCGAACTGCATCGCCGCCTTGCTTTTCCCGCCGCCTGCTTTGTGTTCGCACTGGTTGCGGTGCCCCTCGGGGCGCAACCGCGCCGCGGCGGCCGCGCAGCCGGTTCCTTGATCGCCGTTATTCTGATCGCGTCGTATTATCTGCTTTTCGTGATGGGGGCAGGACTCGCGCGCCAAGGGCCCCTGACTCCCGCTGCGGGGGTGTGGATTGCCAATGCCCTCCTCACCGTGATGGGCCTGGTGCTCTTGCCGCGCATGGAGCAATTCCGAGGAGAGAGCCGCTGGATCAGGCCGATGGCCTACTTCCAATCCAGAAGACGGCTTCTGCGCCGGCGGCGAACGCAGGCACGCGCCAAAGCTGCGGAGGCGCGGGCGGCCAACGGCGAACGGCCTCCACAGGAACTCACGGCGCCCGCGAGCGGCAGTTTTCCGCGCATTATGGATTTCTACGTGGTGCGGCGTTTCATCTTTCATTTCACGGTCTTGATGGCGGTGTTTGTCTTTCTGTTCGAGACGTTCACTTTTTTCGAGCTTCTGGACGACATCGCGCGCCACCGCGTCCCGTTTCTGATTGTCATTGATTACTTCCGCAATCTCGCGCCCTTCCTGCTCTACCAATTAGCGCCGCTCGGCGCCCTGGTCGGGGTGCTCGTTACGCTTGGAATCATGAGTAAGAACAACGAGATTGTAGCCATCAAGGCCAGCGGCATCAGTCTCTACCGGCTGGCCATCCCGCTGCTCCTCGCGGGACTTGCGCTTGCCGCGATTATGGTGGTCCTTGACGACACTTATCTTCCCTATGCCAACCAGCGCCAGGACGCCTTGCGCAACCTGATCAAGGGGCGCCCGGCCCAGACCTACGCGCATCCGCAACGCTGGATTTTTGGCGAAGACGACAAGATCTACAATTACGATCTGTTTGACCCCGCGAAGAATCTATTCGGAGGGCTCAGCGTCGTCGAGATTGACCCGGCCAGTTTTCAGGTCCGGCGGCGAATCTTTGCTTCGCGCGCGCGCTGGTCGGAATCACAAAAGGTGTGGGTTCTCGAAGGGGGGTGGGTCCGGGATTTCGTGGACGGTGCCATTGTCCGCTACGACCGCCTGCCACCCGTAACTTCTCTGCCGGAACTGACGGAGCCTCCGAGCTACTTCAATCGCGAAGTGCGGCAAGCATTCCAATTGAGCTGGCGGGAGTTGAGCGCCTATATCGACGGCCTGCACCGCGCTGGATTCGACGTGTCTACGCTCACTGTGCAGTGGCACCGGAAGCTGGCATTCCCGCTGATTGCGCCTGTCATTATGCTGCTCGCTGTCCCCTTTGCCTTTCTGGTGGGAACCCGCGGGGCGATTGGAGGCGTGGTCCTTGGAATTGCGATCGGAATCATCTACTGGTCCCTTGCGGAACTGCTGCAAGCGATGGGCGGGGTAGGGCAACTTCCGCCACTGCTCGCGGGGTGGTCGCCTGACATTATTTTCTTTTTTCTGGGGCTCTATTTTTTCTTTAAGATGCCAACCTGAACAGAGGAAGCCGCGGAACGCACAAGAATTTTGCGGAAGTCTGCGTGCCAACAGCTTCAAGTATAACTTTAACTTTGTTCGAGTCACTTGTTCGATTATTTTCTCTTTTTTTCTTTGCTTGCTTTTCTTCAACAATTACTTGAGCTGCGACCAGGCGCGCGACGGGCACGCGGAGGAACGAAGCGCTGACGTAATCCATGCCGGCGCCGCGGCAGAACTTTAAATTGTCGGCGTCGCCACCATGCTCGCCGCAGATGCCGATCTTCAGTTTGCTGCGGCTTTTGCGGCCGTTGGCGATGCCCCAGCGCATGAGCATGCCGACGCCTCTGATGTCGGAGGATTGAAAGGGACTGGCGCTGAATGCGCCGGCCTTTTTCTCTTCCACATCATCGGGCAGGAACCGTCCGGCATTGTCGCGGGAAAGTCCCATGGTGGTCTTGTTGAGGATGCGGTCATCGAGCTAAAACGATGGCCGCAAAAACTGTCGACGTGCCGACCGGGACATAGTTCAAGTAAAACTTGAAGACTTACCGCCGCTCTTCCCCGCCGATTTCCGAAAAATCGGCCACCGTAGTAAATTCCCGGAGCAACTCCGCAAGAAGAGTGAGGCGATTGGCGCGAACCGCCTCATTCTCTGCCATCACCATCACGTCATCGAAGAACTGATCGACCGCTTTTCGGAGCCCGGCAATGACTTCCAACGCTTCCTGATACTTCCCAGCGCGCTTTTGCGTTTGCACTTTCGAGGCTGCGTCGCGAACCGAAGAGTAGAGTTGGTGCTCGGCGGGGCTTTCGAACAGGTCGGGATTCACGTGGCGGCTATTGCCCGGGAGCGCGCCGGCCTTCTCGAGGATCTTGCGGATGCGCTTGAAAGAAATGGCAAGCGGCTCAAAGTTCTTCGATTTGCGGATGGCTTTCAGCGCGACCAATCGCTTCTGAGCATCCACCAGATCGTCCGCTCCGGCGCGAAAGACGGCGCTGACCTCGTCATAGCCGAAACCTTCCCGCTCCCGAAAGACAAATTTGGCGCGGTCCAAAAGAAAGTCGAGGATCTGCGCTTCCTGCTCCGGGGTGACGCCACGTTTGGGTTTGTGGGTGAGGAGCGCCTTTGCCGCCGCGCCCACGGCCAGGGAGAGCGAGACGGGAAGCCTTTTCTCGAGAATGATTTTGACGATTCCCAGGGCGGCGCGCCGGAGAGCATACGGATCGCTTGAGCCAGTCGGCACAACTCCCACTGCAAAGCAGCCGACGACGGAATCCAGTTTGTCCGCGAGCGCGACGGCGCAGCCCGTCAAGTTGCGGGGGATGGGATCTTCTAGCCCGACCGGGCGGTAGTGATCGTAAACAGCGTCGGCCACTTCATCCGGCTCACCCTGGGCACGGGCATAGAGGCCGCCCACAATGCCCTGAAGCTCGGGGAATTCCCGCACCATTTCGGTGGCGAGGTCGCACTTGGCGAGTTCAGCGGCGCGATCGGCTTCCGCCACGTGAGCTTGAAGCATGCCGAGATTGAACCACTGTTCGGCCAGCCAGCGGGCAACGGCCCGGACCCGTTCGACCTTGTCGCGATAGCTGCCGAGGCGGGATTCGTAGGTGACTCGGTCGAGCTTCGGCAGGTAGTCGGCGAGCCGACATTTCTGGTCGGATCTCCAAAAGAACTGCGCGTCGGCAAACCGCGCGCGCAGCACACGCTCGTGTCCCGACTGGATCAGCCCCTTGGGGTCCTTGTCGAGGTTGATCACCGCGAGGAAGTGCGGCGCCAATTCCCCGTTGCGCTTCTCAACCGCAAAATACTTCTGGTGGCCGCGCATCACGGTGATCAGGATTTCGTCTGGCAAACTGAGAAACGCGGGATCGAAATCGCCTTGGATGACGCTCGGGAATTCGTTGAGATAGGTGACCAGTTTGCGCAGCTCGGGGTCTTCGTGGATTCGATAGCCACCGCGCTTGGCATGTGCGGCCAGTTCCTTCTCGATTTTTTCCCGGCGCCGGAAAGGCCGGACGATGACGCCATTGGCGTGGAGCTTTTTTTCGTAGTCGGCAAAGTTCTTCACGCGGATGGCGTTCGATCCCAGGAAGCGATGGCCGCGGGTGAGGTTCGAGGCGGAGATTCCCCCCACCGAAAATTTCATGGGCTTGCCGTCAAGCAGCGCCACGATCCAGCGAACGGGCCGGATAAACCGCGCACCTTCCAGGCCGGTCCAGGTCATCGAGCGCGGCCAGGTGAGATCGTGTACGGCGCGAGGGAGAATCGCGCTTAGTATCTGATCGGCGGTTTTGCCGAGCTTGCTTTGCTTGGCGGCAAGATATTCTCCCTTGGGTGTCTGAACGAGGTAGAGATCGTTGACGTGAGCGCCTTGTTTTTCGGCGAAGCTTTGCGCGGCGCGCGTCGGCGCGCCGACAGAATCGTAAGCTACGGACTTCGGGGGTCCGGTGACTTCCGTCTCCACATCCGCCTGCTTCGCGGGCAGCCCGCGCACCCAAGCGGTCAAGCGGCGCGGCGCGCTGAAGGTTTCCACGCTCACGCCGGCCGAAAGGCTTTCCGCGGCCAGCAACTTCTCCAGGTTGGCGCGAAGTTCTTCTTCCGCTTTTGGAAGCATGCCGGCGGGGATTTCTTCGCATCCGATTTCGAAGAGAAGCTCCACGGTCTTGGCATCTGCGGCCGCTTTCATGCGCGCACCTCACGCTGCTGGGCCGCGCCGCCGGTCTGCTCCAGGTAGGCCGTGGCCGTACGGCATGCCAGTGTGCGCACCCGGGCCATGAGCGCAGCGCGCTCGGTCGTGGAGATGACTCCGCGAGCATCCAGCAGATTGAAGAGGTGAGAGCACTTCAAGCCATGATCGTAGGCCACCAGTAGGGGATGCCGCAGCCGGTCCTTTCCCACCGCTCCTTTGAAGCCATCGAGGAGTTCCTTGGCCTCCTTTTCATGCAATTCGAATTCGGAGCGGATGGCGGGGGCATCGCTGCGATCGAAGCTGTATTCGGAAAGCTGCTGTTCTTCCATCAGCCGGATGTCGCCATAGGTCTTGTCCAGGGACCAGCGCAAGTCATAAACGCTTTCCACGCCCTGGAGGAAGGCACAAATGCGCTCAAGACCATAAGTGAGTTCGACGGAAATGGGATCCAGATCGATCCCGCCGCTCTGCTGGAAGTAGGTGAACTGCGTGATCTCAAGACCGTCCAGAAGTACCTGCCAGCCGATGCCCCAAGCGCCGAGGGTGGGCGATTCCCAGTTGTCCTCTTCGAAACGAATGTCATGCTCTTTCAGGTTGATGCCCAGGGCCGCGAGACTCTTCAGATAGATATCCTGCACATCCTCCGGCGAGGGTTTGAGGATCACTTGAAACTGGAAATGCTTGTACAAGCGATTGGGATTCTCACCATAGCGCCCGTCGGCGGGCCGACGGCTGGGCTGCACATAACCGACTCGATAGGGATGAGGTCCGAGAACGCGGAGGAACGTTTCCGGGTGCATGGTGCCCGCACCCACTTCGACATCATAAGGTTGCTGAAGAACGCAGCCTTGCTTCCCCCAGAATTGCGAGAGTTTCAAAATCAAATCTTGAAAGGTAGGGCCCTTCCATTTTTTCTCAAGTTTTACTTTAACTTTCAAGGGGTCTCCAAAAGCGCACGAGTGATCAGACGCCGCTCGCTGTGATGCTCCATCCATGACAGAGAAGCTTCGCGAAGTTCCATCGCGCTTCCCAGCATCGATTCCTCGGGGGCGATGCGGTCGAGACTCTCGGCGGCAAAACGTTCCGCCAGATCCCTCGCCTCGCGATGCAATGGCTTCATTCCAGAGCGCCGGCACTTTTCGCAGAAGAGGCCGGAGTGCAATGCTCCGTAAAAAGCCGGTTGGGTGCCGAACGGAGAGGAACACGAAGCACAGCGATCGAATCGCGGCAGCCAGCCGCCAAGCCGCACGGTCCAGAAAGAAAAGTAGCTGAGCGGCAGGGGCCAGCTGGCGGTGCGCTCAATTTCACGGGCCGTCAGGAGGACCAGGCGAAACATCGGCTCGGATACTTCGTGCTCCGGCAAAATCACCTCCGCGACCTCACTAACCACGGCGAGGCCGGTACTCAGTCCGTAATCGCTCTGGGCCTTGTGAAAGGACTCAAGCAGCTCGGCCTGCTGGATGCGCACGAGCTCTCGGGTTTCCTTCTCGAGGTACCAGAGCTGAACGTGAGAGAGGATCTCGAGCGTCGAGCCGTAACGATTCTTCAAGCGCCGGGCTCCCGCGGCCACGCCGCGAACACGCCCGGACGATCGCCCGAGAAAGCTTACCAGGCGGTCCGCCTCGCCCAGAGGAAAAGTCTTCAGGATGATGGCTTCCGTTTCCCGGGCAGGCATGAGCTGTCGGCGCGCCGACGCAGCGTCGAACCAAAAGCGGAAAAACGTTCGAACCGCTCGCACACGCAGAACTAGTTTAATTACCATACACGCTCTTGCAGCGCAATCTCTCCGTAAGAAAATGTGGCTCTCAACCCGTGACCAGAGACTGGTGTGACTGACAATCCACCGGGTTTCGCTCTGGCGGAGATCCGCCTGGCCCCGGAGGAGAACGAGAATGAGCATTTGTGGACTGGCAAGTTCGGGGCCGGAGCCGTTCCGCAAAGGTCGGGGAAGGCCCGGGAGGCCCCCTCGAATGTGGAAGTCCGGAAAGAACCGGAGAGAACGCCTGGAATTGGGTGCGTTGTGGAGGGCGAAACTATTCTGTTAACTAGAGCGAATTTCGCGCCCGATATTATGGGACACGCTGCTTGGGACTGCTTCCCCGCCCTTTTCATTTGCTGGTCGTTCCGCTACTCTGCTCGAGACCTTTTCTCATGTTCATTCCGCTCAAGGACACGAATCCTTCCCGCAGCTACCCGATCGTCAACATCTCGTTGATCGTGGCGAACCTTGCGGTATTTTTCTACCAGTTCACGCTTCCGCCTCACGCTTTCAAACTCTTCCTGCTGTCTAACTCCACCGTCCCGGCCCGTATCCCTTCCTTTCTCGACGGCCACACCGGGTTCGGAGTTGCGTTTCTTCCGCTGCTAACGAGCATGTTTCTTCACTCCGGGCTCGCACACATCGCGGGCAATATGCTTTTCCTCTGGATCTTCGGCGACAACATCGAGGACTTCTTCGGGCACTTGGTCTATGTGCTGTTCTACCTGGTTTGCGGGATCGGGGCCGGCCTGCTCCATATTCTATTCAACCTGCACTCGACGATTCCGGCGCTGGGCGCCAGCGGGGCCATATCCGGTGTCATGGGAGCCTACATGCTGCTCTACCCCCGAGAGCGCATTCTGACTCTGGTCTTCTTCTTTCTGATTCCGATCCCAGCCTTTGTGATTCTCGGCTACTGGTTCTTGCTGCAATTCCTGGCAGGGATCAGCGCCCTGGGCGCGGGCGCCTCGGGAGGAGTAGCCTGGTGGGCGCACGTCGGCGGTTTCTTGTTGGGGATGTTTCTGACAGGGATGGCGAGGCGGAAGTAGCAGGTCAAGCAGGCATTTTCACAGTTCAAGTATTACTTTAACTTTGCCGGACCACTTGCTGGGCAGCTTTTTGCGCCAGCCAATCTCCCACCTCGCTCGTTCGCTTGTCGCCGCCCAAATCGGGAGTCACATAATTCTCGCGCACCGCGCTGCGCACGGCGGCACGAAGCGCGTCAGCCTCCGGTTTCCACCCGAGAAACTCGAGCATCATCGCCGAGGCCAGAACCGAGCCGAATGGATTCGCGATGCCTTTCCCGGCGATATTGGGGGCAGAGCCATGCACGGGTTCGAAGAGCGAAGTCCTGCCGGGATGAATATTGCCGGAAGGGGCGAGGCCGAGGCCACCAGCGAGTTGTGCGCCCAGGTCGCTGACGATGTCGCCAAAGAGATTGCAGGTGACGATGATGTCGAATTGGCGCGGGTCGCGCACGATCTCCATCACCAGCGTGTCGATGTAAAGGTGACGGGACTCGATCTCCGGGTATTCCCGGCGCACTTCTTGGAACACTCGTTGCCAGAGGTCGTGGGCAAAGGTCATGGCATTCGACTTGTCGCTCATGCAGACGCGTTTCCGGTTGTTCTGCCGGGCGTATTCGAAGGCGTAACGGATGATGCGCTCAACGCCTTTGCGGGAGTTCACGTCCTCCTGAACGGGGATCTCGTCCGGCGTTCCCTTCTTGAAGAATCCGCCGACGCCCACGTACAGGCCTTCCGTGTTCTCGCGGAAGACGATGAGGCGAATATCTTTCTCGGTGGTCGCCGGCACATTAAAAAACAGATCGTGAAGTAATTCGAGCGGCCGGTTGTTCACGTAAAGGTCGAGTTGGAAGCGGAGCCCCAGAAGTATCTCCGCCGCATGCTGATTCGAAGGCACACGCGGGTCGCCGAGCGCGCCAAAGAGAATGGCGTCAAACTCGTCACGCAGCATCTCGACCGCGCCCGCAGGCAGCGTCACGCCCTCGCGCAGATACTTGTCTGCGCTCCAATCGAACTCGACGAACTCGCATGGCCGCTTGGTTGGAGCAGCGACGGCCTTCAAGACCTTTACCGCTTCCGGAGTGACCTCTTTTCCAATGCCGTCACCGGGTATCACCGCGATTCGTGCTGCCGGGCCGCCATTGCGCAGGGGCAGTTTTGCCACGGAAATCTCCTCCTTGCAGTCCGCACACTAACACAGCTTTCCATCGGCGTGACTCTCCCTAACAACTATCCTGAAACCGGTCGTTGCGTCCTACTGACCCCTCCCCGCTTCGATCCAATAGACGCCGCCGAGGGCGAGGACGCCGCCGAGCACCTGTCCCCAGGAGCCTTTTTCGCCGAGCCAGAGAATCCCGAGGATCGTCGCGAGGACCGGCAGGAGGTAGGTAAAGGCGCTCAACTGGGAGGCTTCGAGAAAACGTAGCAGCCAGAAGTAAAAAACGTAGGCAAGCGCTGAACTGAAGACCGCCATGTAGAACAAGGCGGCCCATGCTTGCCACGGGAGATGCACAAAGCTTCCGGCCTTGGCCATGGTCTTGGCTTCATAAAATGCCACTGGCAGGATGATCAGGGCGCCGGCAAAATGATTGAACGCCGTCATGGTCAAGGTGTCGAACCTCCCTGCCACGCGTTTCCCCAGCACGACGTACATGGCGAACCCGACTGAGCCGGTCATCGCAATCGCATCGCCCTCCAGAGAGCCTGCATAGGTGGAAATTCCATTCTCCGACGCCAGGATGGCGATCCCCAGGAGAGCGATCATCATTCCCGTTGCTTTACGCCAGGTAGCGCTCTCCAGCCGGAAGAGAACCGCCAGAAATAGGATGTAAATGGGTCCCATTCCGACGATGACCGCGGCGTGGCTGACCATGGTGTAGCGGAGTGCGACGGTAAAGCAAATCTGGTTGACCACCACGCCGAAGAAACCCAGATACAGGAAAATCCAGAAGTCCCCACCTGAAAGGCCACGCCGACGAGCCTGACCGGCTTCCGAGAAAGCCGGCAGCCGCGAACAGAAGAAATAGACGGGGACCATCACCATCCCCGCAACAAGCACGCGAAAAGAGCCGAGGGCCAGCGGCGCCAAGTACTTCAAACCGATTTTCGCGGCGATGAAATTGACGGCCCAGACCGCAATGAGCAGCGCGATGGAAGCCGATATGACGCCACGGCTGGGGGTGCGTCCACTGGTCGATTGAATCTGCACCGTTTCAGACCAGCCGTTCTTTTCGGGCAGTGAGCTTCTCGATGCGGTCCAGGCAGGGCATAAAACCGATGCCGGGCCCCGCGGGCACGCGGATGGTTCCCTGGCGCGAAACGGTGACTTCGGGATCGATGATGTCTTCCTCCCAGTAGCGCTTGCTGGCAGCGACATCGCCAGGGAGAGTGAAATTGGGCAGCGTGGAAAGAGCGATATTGTGGGCGCGGCCTATTCCGGTTTCGAGCATGCCGCCGCACCAAACGGGGATGCCATGTTGCTGGCAGAGGTCGTGGATGCGCCGCGCGACGGTGTAACCGCCTACGCGCCCGAGCTTGATGTTGATGATCTTGCAGGCGCCGAGTTCCATCGCGGCGCGTGCCTGTTCTTCCGTGTGGATGCACTCGTCGAGGCAGATGGGAGTGTCCAGCCGCTTCTGCAATTCGATGTGACCGTACAGATCGTCCCAGCCGAGCGGCTGCTCGATCATCATAAGGTAGAAGCCTTCGAGCTGCTTCAACAGGGGCCAATCCTCCAGCGTGTAGGCGGAGTTGGCGTCGACCATCAGTTTGATGAGGGGAAAGTCCTGGCGCAGGCGGCGCACCGGCTCCAGGTCTTTTCCCGGCTTAATCTTGATCTTGATGCGTTGGTAGCCTGCTGAGAGCTCCTTTTCCACGGACGCAACCAAATCTTCAAGCGATTCTTTAATTCCGATTGAGACACCACAGGCAATTTCCCCTCGAGTTCCGCCGAGAAGCCTCGACAGGGGAATGCGCTTCTGTTTCGCTTCGGCGTCCCAAATCGCGGCTTCGAGCGAAGCTTTCGCCATATTGTGACCGCGAACTTGCGCGAGCCTGCCCCAGATTTCGGAGGCGGAAGCGAACTCTTCTCCCTTCACCAGGGGCCAAAGATGGTCACGCAGGATATGCCAAGCGGTATCGGTAGTCTCCGGGCCGTACCGGGGCGACTCGCCTGCCACACACTCTCCCCAGCCGGTCACGCCATCGACGTTGGCTTCGACCAGGACGATGCGGCGGGCCTCAATGCGGTCCACGCTGGTTTCGAACGGAGCCACCAGCTTCATCCGCACTTCCCGCAACGTGATTTCTCGGACGCGCATGAGATTTGGAGGGTTCGCCTGTCCTAGTGCCGTTCCAACTTGTTCGAGCAAATCCCTTTGAGAAGGCTTTTCACGTGTTCGTATCTGATCTTCTGATCGTCATTTGGTCCAAATAGTTGGAACGGCACTAGAAGTCGCTCCAAGGTGCGAGGAGATACGCGCTGCTCCCCGGGGTGTTGCGGAAAGCCACGGCCGCGTAACCCCTGGCAAACCAGTTCCTGAATTCTTCGCGGATTCTTGCCTGAACCCTGGTAAATTCCGCCGAGTCCTCTCTTTGCCAGCGCTCCAGCTCCCCGGGCAGTTCGATGATGGCGGGAGCCTCCACAGGGTCCTTTGCCAAATCCTGGATCGCGGCAATGACCCTCTTCGAGTCCAGGTGCCATTCGGCTAGCAGACGATCCGTGTCCATTCCATGGTGCAGAGGGCTTGTCGTGACGCCATACAAATTCGGCAGATAGCTTCGGCAAATGACACCCAGGCGGTTCAGGTTGAAGTGCGCATTGCGCAACTCGAGCGGATCAAAAGTCCACTGAATCAGCCGTATCCCGCGGCCCAGAGCCTCCTCGCGTTGGAACAGTTTCAGCATGCGGCCTACGCCGCGGTCGCGGTAATCGACCTGCACACCGGTCATGTGGGAATGGAGGTAGGGCACGCCATTGCGAAGTCCGACCACTGCCAGGGTATAGCCCACCAGACGGCCGCCATCGAACGCGCCGAGCACCTGGCCGCCGCTGTGGGCCGCGACGACGAACATCGTGGCCGGTTCCACTTCCAAGTCCGCTTCGCCCCAGATTTCACGCTGGAGGTCCACACATTGATGAAACTCCTCGAGTTTCTGGCATTTGCGGACAATGATTTCCGGACTCATCGCCTGGTGCGTGCTCCGCTCATGGCTTTCCCTTCGGACTTTGCGCCGATCCTTTTGGTGGAATCCCAAAGTGCTTCCATCTCCTCGCGGGGGAGATCGTGGAACTCGTGGCCGCCTTCGCGGGCGCGCTGCTCCATAGCACGGAAGCGGCGCGAGAATTTTGCGTTGGCTTTTTTCAAGGCAATTTCCGGGTCCACCTTCAAGAATCGCGAGAGATTCACGGCGGCGAAAAGCAAATCTCCGAGTTCTTCTTCGATTTCCCGGCCGTCTGAAAACTTCAAAGCCTTCCTTAACTCTTCCGTTTCTTCCGCGATTTTTTCGAGTACGCCGCCCGTATCGTCCCAGTCAAAACCGACGCGGGCAGCCTTGCGCGTGAGTTGAATGCCCTCCAGCGTCGCGGGAAGGCCGCGGGAAACGCCATCGAGCAACGAGGCTTCCGTCGCGGAGCGATTCCCAGCCGGCTGGCCTTCCCAGCTCTTCGAACGGCGTTCCTCCGCCTTGATCTGCTCCCAATTTTTCAAAACTTCGGCGGAATCCCTGGCGCGGGTTTCGCCGAAGACATGCGGATGGCGCCGGACCATCTTTTCATAGATTTCGCGGATGACGTCGGAGACGGTGAAGCGGCCTTCTTCCCGCGCGATCTGGGAATGAAAAACGATCTGCAGGAGCAGGTCACCCAGTTCTTCCGCGAGTTTAGCGCTGTCGCCGCTGTCGAGAGCATCCAGGACTTCATAGGCTTCTTCAATGAGGTAGGTCCGCAGCGATTGATGGGTTTGCTCCCGATCCCAGGGGCAGCCTCCTGGCGCGCGCAGGCGGGCTTGGACGGCTACAAGTTTTTCGAACCATTCGCCGTCGGATAATTTCCCCTGCTTCGCGGGCTGGCCCCCGCGATGACGCACTTTCACGACTCTCTTTGACGCTTTTTTGCGGGCGGGCATTTTGCTTTCCCGTATTCTGAGATGGACGCAAGCGTTCCACTTTACGGTGCTGCCGCACCTTTGACAAGCGGTGGGGAGGCCGCGCGGCGCTGCGACTCCTACTGGCAACCCGTGATAAACTAGAGCGGAAATGAATCGCTGAGGAATATCACTTGTCTGACCATAAACAGGAAGAATCCTTCCGCGTCATTGACCGGCGCCCATTTACGTCCGAGGGCGAGTTGCGCAAAGAGGTCGTGGAGCAACAAGAAC
>Ga0137388_10001218_pt1 | contig 15421 bp, 11 predicted proteins | sample 15con2h14AmetaG_FD_104644 | JGI IMG/M metagenome (GOLD analysis project Ga0137388, IMG submission 104644) | Vadose zone soil microbial communities from Angelo Coast Range Reserve, California, USA - 15con2h1.4A metaG | ecosystem: Environmental > Terrestrial > Soil > Vadose zone > Saprolite...
AGCATTATGCGCTCACCCTGCGCCACTGGCTTGGTAGATTGGAAGCGCACCACGATGAAGCGCTCCGCTTCGTCGATGAAGCGACGTATCGCGCATGGCGTCTCTATACTGCCGGCTCGGCACACGGATTTTCGTACGGTCACATTGCCGTTTACCAAACGCTGCTTGCAAAATTGGATCCGTCCGGCGAAATCAAGCTGCCTCTCACGCGCGACGATTGGTACGCGCGAAATCGCTCTTGCTTTGATTGACACCGGCTTTCAGACCGGTGCCAAACCAACGCTATCCTGCAAAGCCGGTGTTAATGAACGCGAGAACGTGTGAATGAGAACTCAAAATAATTCTATTTTGTTGCAATTTGGCCCAAAAAAAATTTCGCGAGTTGACAGCGCGCACTCGGATCCTATACTCGGCTTCCCCTCCGCTTCTATCACACAGAAATTTTCCCCAGATAACCATCGCCAAATGCCTTTGACTGAAATCATTTTAACCGAGAACGTTCCTGGTCTAGGCGCGGAAGCCGACGTAGTAAAAGTGCGGCGCGGTTACGCGCGCAATTATTTACTGCCGCGCGGCAAAGCAAACGAAGTTACGCCGGCAAGTCTGCGGCAGCTCGATACGTTGAAAGCAAAACGCGCCGAACGTGAAGCGCGGGAGCTGAATGAAGCCGAGGAATTGGCACGTCGAATCGGAAAAGCACGGATCATCTTCACGCTCGAAACGGGAGAGACCGGCAAAGCTTTCGGGTCAGTCACCGCCCAGGACATCGTAAACCGGCTCAAAAACGAGCTCGGCACCGAGATTGATCGACACAAAATCATTCTGGAGCGCCCGATCAAAGATACGGGCGAGCACGAGGTCGAGATCAAGCTGCACCACGATGTGACCGCGCAATTTGTTTTTCAGGTGAAACCTGCAGACGAGCCCCGCGAACGCCGGGCGGAGGTTGTGAGCCCTGCGGCCGAGGAACCTGAGAAGAAAAAACATCGATCGCTTTTCAGGAGAAGAAAACAAACCTAATAAATGGCGACTCAACCGTCCTCGCGGACTGCTGAGAAGCCTCGCGGAGAATCGGGCAATGGGCCCGGCCGAGGCTGGCCGGAAAAAAATGGCGGCCTGCGCGGCGGGCACTCACTCACATCTTCTTCGCAGGATATTCACCGCACCCCGCCGCATAGCGTGGAAGCAGAACAAGGAGTCCTGGGCTCGATGCTCATCTCACCGCGCGAAGCAATCGGGGAGTGCGTCGAGAAAATTAACGAAGAATACTTTTATGTCCCGGCGCACCAAACCATCTACAACGTCCTTGTCGATCTTTGGAATGCGGGGCAAGCGATCGACCTGATCACGTTCACGCAAGTGCTGCGTGACCGGACTTTGCTCGAAAGCGTGGGCGGCGCCGCATTCGTCACGAGCCTGTTCACGTTCGTCCCAACGGCGGCGAACGTGCATTACTACCTCGAGATCGTTCGCGACAAATACATTCTTCGCGAAATCATCGCTGCCTCTACAGAGAGTGTTCGGCGCGCTTACGAGGAACAGGACGAGGTGAACAATCTTCTCGACGAAGTAGAACAAAGAATCTTCGCCGTGGGCGAAGATCGCTTCAAAGGTCAGATGCTCTCGATGAAAGAGCAAGTGATGAGCACTCTTGAATCAATCGAGAAGCTCTTTGAAAACAAAGGCGCAATTACCGGAGTCTCAACCGGTTTTCGCGATCTTGATAAGCTGACAAGCGGTTTGCATTCCTCAGAGATGATTGTGATCGCAGCTCGGCCGAGCATGGGGAAAACAGCGCTGGCAATGAACATTGCTGAGCATGCTGCCATCCAGTTAAAGCTGCCGGTGGCAATTTTCAGCTTGGAGATGAGCGCGCAACAGCTTGTTCAGCGCATGCTTTGTTCACGAGCTCGCGTCAACCTGGCTAAGACACGAGACGGCTTTCTTGCGGAAGCCGACTTTCCAAAACTGACGAACGCAGCTTCAAAACTCGCCGAAGCGAAAATTTTCATCGATGACACCGCCAGTCTCACGATTCTCGAATTGCGCGCGAAAGCGCGCCGGCTGAAAGCGCAGCAGGATGTACAATTGATCATCGTCGATTATCTGCAGTTGCTAAGATCGACGTCCCGCCGTGCACAGGACAATCGGCAATTAGAGATCTCGGAAATCTCCGCAGGGCTTAAAGGCTTAGCCAAGGAACTAAAGATACCGATCATTGTTGTCGCGCAGTTGAATCGCAATCCGGAGATCCGAACAGGCAGCGGCAAAGGAGTTCCCCGGCTGGCGGATTTGCGAGAATCAGGTTCAATCGAACAGGACGCCGATCTCGTCGGTTTGCTTGTTCGGGAGGAATATTACGCCGATTCAGATGAGGAAAGAACAGAGCTGGAAGGCAAAGCTGAACTTATTATTGCCAAACAGAGAAATGGTCCGATCGGCCAGGTCGGCCTTACTTTCCTAAAGAACTTCACCCGCTTTGAAGATCGCGCAGAAGATGCGGCTGAGCCGGGAGAAGCGTTCTAGAGCGACTTCGCCGCATCAACAACGTGCTGGGCGTCGATGCCGCGCTCTTTCATCACTTCGGCGCCGGGCGCACTCAGGCCGAACTCATGCAGGCCGACCACTTTTCCATCGAGACCGACGTATTGATACCAAATCTCGGTCACGCCAGCTTCGATTGCGACGCGCTTGCGGCAGGAGTCCGGGAGAACCTCTTGGTGGTATTCTGCAGATTCACGATTGAAACGCTCGAAGCACGGCACGGAGACAACGCGCACGGCATCGCCAAGCTCCTTCGCAGCAGCAAGCGCATGCTGTAATTCGCTCCCGCACGACATGATGATCAGATCGAGTTTCTCTTTTTCGCGCTTTGCGATGTAACCGCCGCGCAATACGCCTTCACGGCGCAGCTTCACGTCAATCTCATTCAAAATCGGAACGACCTGGCGCGTGAGCGCGATGAGTGTCGGACCGTCGGTTCGCTGGGCAGCGGCCACAAACGCGCCGGCGGTTTCTTCCGGATCAGCGGGGCGAATCACATCGATGTGAGGCATCAAACGAACAGAGCTCACCGTCTCCACCGGTTGATGCGTCGGGCCGTCTTCGCCGACACCAATCGAATCGTGCGTGAAAATATAAATGTTAGGCAGACGCGCCAGTGCGCCGAGCCGAATCGACGCGCGGCAATAGTCGGTGAAGACCATGAAGGTCGCGCCAGAGGCACGCAAGAGTCCGTGATGAGAAATGCCGTTCATGATCGCGCACATGCCGTGCTCGCGAATGCCAAAACGGATGTTGCGCCCGGTGGGGTTGCCGCGCGTGAAATCGCCTCCATCCTTGATGTAATTCAAGGTCGATCCATGCAGGTCAGCGCTGCCGCTCATCAGCAACGGCATCGCCTGCGCGATCGGTTGCAACGCCTCGCTTCCCGCTTTACGCGTCGCAATCTTCGCATCCTTCGGGAACTCTGGAATTTTGGATAAAAGATCGGCCGGAACTTTTCGCTCAAGTCCGTCATCGAGCATTTTCGCCTTATCGGGATTTTTCGTGCGCCACTCGTTGTAAATCTTTTCCCAACGATCGTAATCGGCGAGCAGCTTCTTTTTGTGCTCAGCGAAATAATCGCGCACTTCCTGCGAGACGAAATAATGCTCATCGGGCAATTCGAGCCCTTTGCGCGCGGCATCGACGAATTTTGCGCCAGCCTCTCCGTGCGCTTTGTACGTCCCGGCGACTTCAGGAATGCCTTTGCCGACGAGCGTATGCGCGATGATGAACTGCGGCTTCCCGTTATCTCGCTCCTTCGCGATGTTCAGCGCATCGAGAAATTGCTGCATGTCGTGGCCATCGATCTCCTGGACGTCGAATCCGTACGCTTTGAATCGCGCGCCGGTATCTTCGCTTTGCGTCTCCTTCGCTGCCGCGTCGAGTGTGACGGCATTGGAATCGTAGATGAGGATCAAATTATCGAGACCAAAGTGACCCGCGAACGCGCTCGCTTCCGACGCAACGCCTTCCTGCATGCAACCATCGCCGGCGAGACAAATCACATGTTGATCAAAAATCCTGTGTTCGTCCGTGTTGAAACGCGCGGCCGTCATGTTCATAGCCACAGCGATCCCGACCGAATTGCCAACCCCTTGTCCGAGCGGACCGGTCGTGCATTCAACGCCCGGCGTCTCACCAAACTCCGGATGCCCCGGAGTTTTGGAATGGAGTTGGCGGAAGCGTTTGATTTCCGACATCGGCAGATCGTATCCGCTCAAGTGCAGCCAGGCATAGAGGAACATGCTGCCGTGGCCGGCTGAGAGAACGAAATAATCGCGATTGATCCAACGCGGCTCGTTCGGATTGTATTTTAGCGCATGGCCGTAGAGCACGGCGCCGATTTCTGCGCAGCCGAGCGGCAGCCCGAGGTGCCCCGACTGCGAAGCTTGCACGGCGTCCATGCACAATCCCCGTGCTTCAGTTGCCGCCCGAGAGAGAATTTCGATATTTAGACTCATGGAAAAGAAGGAGGAATTTGAATTTTCGGAGTAAGGATTGAAAGGCGCGAATCTCTATATGACGGAACATTTGCATTCGACAATGTATTTTCCACCGCTGAAGTACCGCACGCTGCTAAGTCCGAAAATCGAAAGCCTGCTCAAGCCGTGAATCCGCCATCGCTCCTCCAACTTGTCGAGCGGCTCGAACGTCTTGCAGGCAAATTGCCTTCGAGAATCCGAAAAGCCATTCTCCGCGAGCTTACACCGCTCAAGCAATTATTTCTCCAGCAGCGCCCACCGCGTTTTCTTTTTACCGGCTCAGCTAAAATACCTGCAACGGAAATTATCGGTGCACTCTTCGGCCAGGCCGACTTCACCCAGGCGGATGATGCCGCCGTCCCTTTTTGCCGCTGGTTCGATCTCAGCTTTCCTGAGCGAGGAAAGATCTCGGTCCTCGATGCCCGCGGCGCTGATGATTCGGCTGCCATCCGGGTCCAGGACGAACTCAAATATTGCCCTGCCGATGTCATTTTTTTCTTCGGCGCCGACCGAATCGCACAAGAACTGGAGGAACACGAGCTGGCTGATTTGGACGGGTATCTTACCGGGAATAAAACATTGGAAACGGGCAGCAAGATAATTGAGATCATCATTCCGCCGTTGGAAAAGGCCGTTGCGCGCGATCACGGCGAACTAACCGTATCGCGCCAGGAATACGCCGTACGATCAAATCTCGGGAGGCGCGCGGCTTTTTTGGAGACGTTGAGGCTGGTTACTGCGGGTCCTGACCAGACACCTCAACTGCTCCCTCCGGAACCGCAACGCTTCATGTCGATTCTGGCACGCGAGCTGCCGAATGAGGCGCGGATGGAAATAATCAGGATATCGAGAAATCGCGAGGCGCAGCACGAAGTGGCGCAGCTTTTAGTAAAATCTACGACTGCCGTTTCTGCTGCAATCGGCGCACAGCCGATCCCGCTGGCCGATTTGCCGATTCTGACCAGCTTGCAACTGATGATGATTTCCGGAATCATGTATGTAAGCGGGCGCGAACGCAGCTTACGCGCTGCTGCAGAATTCGCCGGCGCTCTTGGTGCGAATGTCGGCGCAGCGATGCTTCTGCGCGAAGGCACCCGCGCGATCCTGAAATTCTTTCCGGGTTGGGGAAATGTTGTCTGCGGGCTGGTGGCAGGCTCGGGAACATACGGGATCGGTCGTGCGGCGACTGCGTTTTTTATCGATGGCGTTTCCTTGAAGGATGCGCGCCGCACCTATCGGGAGAAGCGGAAAAGGCGCCGGCGCCGGGCTTTGGAAGGAGCGCGATGAGTGGCGCGAGCGCGTGTCATACCTAGCTCGTTATGGGGTCATATATTCGTCGTGAATAACTTGTGAACAAGATGGCCCGGTCGGGGCATTTTGTTCACAGGATTTTGTGAACAAGCCCGTCAATTTCTGCGCCTCCAGAGACGTTTGACGACCTTTGTATGAAGCTCTCAGAGATCAGGGCGACGCTCCGAGAAATAAATGTCTCACCGGTCAAGACTCTCGGACAAAATTTTCTGCATGACCAAAATCTTGCACACTGGATTATCAATCAAGCGGAGTTAACTGCGGACGACTACGTGGTAGAAATCGGACCTGGGCTAGGCGCGCTGACCAAGCTCGCGCTTGAGAAAGGCGCGCGAGTTCTCGCGATCGAAAAAGACACACGCCTTGCTAATTTTTTGCGCGATCGCCTCGGTCATACACGGCTTGAATTAATGAACATAGACGCGCTGAAGTTGGATGCGCGTGCTCTTTTTTCGCATCGTCGAGTGAAACTGCTTGGTAATCTTCCCTACAACATCTCGAGTGCATTGCTTTTGAAGTTTCTGGAGTATCCGAGCCCTATTTCCCTGTGGTTGTTTACCTTGCAAAAGGAGATGGCCTGCCGTCTTTCAGCCTCTCCGTCTACCCATGATTACGGAGCTTTGACGTTGCGTGTGCAGTTGCACCACCACGCCAAATATCTGCGCACGATCCCAGCAACCGTTTTTTTTCCACGACCTGAAGTCGACTCCGCGCTCGTGCGAATCTTGCCACGTAATCCGCTTGAGTTACCCGAGCGCGATGATGAGTTGTTCCTAAAATTGGTCCGCTGCGGTTTTTCTCAGAGGAGAAAACAGTTGAAGAAATTACTTCACGAGCAGGTCGCTGATTGGGATGCCGCCGCTCGCAGTGTGGGCTTCAATCCCAAAGCTCGAGCGGAAGAGCTATCGCTGCGTCAATGGATTGCCCTGGCGAATTTCATCTCGCCGTCTCGGCGGACAAATCCGCGCCTAACGAACAACGAGCGCTTCCCAGTCGTCGATAAAAACGATCGAATTTTACGATATGCGCAGCGTTCCGATGTGCATGGGAATAACTTGCGCCATCGCGCCGTTCATATCCTGATATTCAACCAGGCAGGCGAAGTTTATTTACAGCAACGCGCGCGTTGGAAAGATCGGCACCCTCTAAGATGGGACTCGAGCGCCGCTGGTCACGTCAACACAGGGGAAAGCTACGACGAAACGGCCCGGCGCGAGCTGAAAGAGGAATTAGGCGTGACCGTTCCTCTCAAGAAGATTTCAAAGCTTCCTGCCTCAGAACGTACTGACCAGGAGTTTATACGGGTTTATCGAGGCGCAGTTTCTAGCGACCCTGCACCCAATCGAGCCGAAATCGAATCAGGCGCATTCTTTCCCCAGGCCGTTATCGATGGTTGGGTCGCGGCCCGGCCAAACGACTTTGCGCCTGGATTCATAGAATGCTGGAAGGTCTATCGTCGAAAAAAGCGTGCCAGCCGCGGCGCGCTTATTTAAATCCGACAAACTTCCGCCGAGGCAAACGGCGCAGAGCCGTGCGCTTGAATTTCCGTGCGGCACGTCTCGCCGCCTTCTTGCTGCCATAGACGCTGTCGCTAAACATCTTGGTTACGATTTCATTCCCGCGAAGAAAGTGGACCTGAAAACCATGCGTCTGTTTCTTCGCGCGCGCTTTTGTGTCGATGCGGCGAATGTTCGCTTCCGAGTCAGGATTGGGACGTCTTCGCATGAGGAGTTAACGAGAAGCTAACTAAAGAATTCTGAGATTCAATGAGCCGACAAAGCGGCACGTTGATATGTTTCCGGCGAGGGTAGGTCCCAGGAACTCCATTTTCTGTCGTATTCGGCGGCAGGCAATAGCGCGTAACACGGATGCCGTTTCGCTCGCAGCCACGTGATCACCTTCACCAGGTTTTCCCTCGCCATTGTGGTGCAGCCAGTCGTTGCCCGATTCACGCCACGCCGAGTATGAAAAAAAATCGCGCTCCCCGCGCCGGGCACCGGTGGATCGGAATTGTGGCGAATCTCAATCAGCCAGTGATAGGCAAAATCGCCCGAGCGCATTTTTTCGTGCGTGTAATTGTCCGGAGGATTTTTCGGATCAATCACGACATGCCGATTGTAGTTAGGCGATCGCGGATCATCGCTCCAAACGTCTGCCTCGGTCACTTGATGGTACGGGAAGTCGGCTCCAGGAGGTAGGTGCGCCTCGTATCCGAAAATTTCGCCGATCTCAAATACTCCCGCAGGCGCACGGCCGTCTCGCTCTTTTTTTCGAAGGCCAGGCTCGCTCTGTCCGGCGAGGCCTGTACCCCAAGCGACTCCATTTTTGCCAAACAGCACTAGAAAAGGTCCAGCGACCGGGGCCCACCTCCCGCCACGCGATCGCTCAAACAGTCGCAACTCTCCGCGCATTGAATCCCAAGTCGGCGCGATGCCGAGGATGAGCTGCGTACAATCATCCGGAACTCCGTCGCCATATGCAACAGCTCCCACCAGCATCAATGAGCAGATCGATAAGTAGCGAAAGATCGACATAATCATTCCCCAGACTGGATGCGCATTCAGTTGTTCCCGGCTGTTTCTACTGCAGCCGTGTCTGCGGGAAGATATTTCGCACCGATGAGCCAAGCCAGGCCGGAAGCGAAAATTATTCCGGACACAAACAGAAACGCTACATGCATGTTCGTATGACCGCCGATGTAACCAAGCAGCCAGAATGCCTGCACGTCGCCCAAAGCGTGGATGACGAAAATGTTCATGGCAAATGCAGTCGCGCGCACGGCTGGCAGAGAGACATTGGCCAGCGCCGTATTCGAGGGACCCGTGTTCAAGAACAAGAAAAAGATCGCGAAGAACATCGTGACCCACGCCGCGGGAAACGGAATGTAAAGGGTCGCAACGAAAATTGGACACGCGCTTAGCATGCCGATTCCCGAGACCCAAAAATAGGAACCAGCGAAACGCGAACGCAACTTATCCGCAACGACGCCGCCCAGCAGCGTCGAGGTCAAACCAGCGACTACAGTGATTAGTCCGAAGACCGTTCTGCTCAAGGCCGGGCTTTGATTTCGATAAGCGAGGTAAGCCGATACCCAGTACCCCAAACCACCAGTTACAAAAGTCATCAATGTTTGCGCGACGCAATTGATAAGATAAGAGCGTGTGCGGAAGAGTCTCACGTAATCCCTAAGGCTCCGACGCGGCGATTCTTGCACCAGGTGATGTGCGGTAACGCGCGGATCGCGTTGCCAAAAACACAGCAGGCCCAGCAGCAAACCCGGCGGCGACACGAGATAGAATGCCCAGCGCCAGCCGAGGTGAGCACCGATCAAGCCGCCGATGACATAGCCCAGCGCGCTGCCGACTGGAATGGCGGCGCAAAAAATCGCCATGACCCGACCGCGCGTTTCAATCGGAAAAAGATCGGACAAGATTGTCGGTGCAGCCGGGCCGTAGCCGCCTTCGCCAATTCCAACGCAAATTCGAGTCGCAAAGAGAATAGCGAACGTCGCCGCCAAACCTGAGCCGCCACTAGCCACGCTCCACAAGATCACAGCGGAACCGACGATGATCCATCGCGAGAACCGATCGGCGAGCAAGCCGAGAATCGGTGCGCTGATCATGTAAGTTACGAAAAACGCGTCACCGAGCAGACCGGTCTTCGTCATGGCGTTTACGTCGCCAGTCGCGAAAAAACTCGCGCGAATATCAGGCTCGAGCGCGGCCAGAATTTGCCGATCGATGTAATTAAACAGATTGATCCCCAGCAGGAGCAACAGCGCACCGTTGGCGCCGCTAATGGATTTCTTCATGCCGCCTTCCACCGCCAGTTGCCGATTGCAGATCGCCACGCGTTAATTGTAAATGATAAACAATGGCTTCCATGTCCGCCGCTGAACGCGCGCTCTATTTCTTCGGCCGGGCGTTGGTACGTTGCTTTTATCGGGTCAATGCACTCGGAACTGACAATTTGCCGCAGGGCGGATTTCTGCTCTTGCCTAACCACATCAGCTGGGTGGATGCAATCGTTCTGCAACTCGCCTGCCCGCGCCCAATTCGTTACATCATCGACGAGGAATTTTATCGCAAACCGATCCTGCATCCATTTTTGCAACTGCTGCAATGCATCCCGATCGACACGCGGCATTCGCATTCCGCTATTCGCGTCGCAACGGAAAAAATCGCCGAGGGCCGGATTGTTTGCGTATTTCCCGAAGGCCGCCTCGAACGCGCTGGGACGCTGCTGCGGTTGCAACGCGGTTACGAATTGATTGCGCGGCACGCCAATGCGACGGTTGTCCCGGTCTGGCTCGACCAGCTCTGGGGCTCAATTTTCTCATTTCAAGGCGGAAAATTTTTCGGGAAATTGCCAAAGCGAATTCGGTATCCCGTAACGATCGCATTCGGCAAACCGCTCAAGGCAGAAGATGCTAACGTCGCGATCGTGCGTGAAGAACTGCTCAAACTCGGCGAATTTTGTTTTAGCCAGCGGCCATCGTTAGATCGGCATCTTGCAGAGCAGTGCGTGCGCGGATTGAAGAGACGGCCCTTTGCAACTGCCGTAATCGATGGCTTGGATCACAGCGCTTTGAGCCGGTCGAAATTGCTCGGGGCCGCTGCGGCACTTAGCCGCTATCTTCGGAAAGAGTTTCGCGACGAACGAATTGCCATCGTGTTGCCCGCGAGCAAAGGATCGATGGTGGCGAATCTCGCCTTGACGCTCGCCGGAAAAGTTCCGGTCGATCTCAATTTCACCATCGGACGCGCAGCCAATGAATCTTGCTGCAAGCGCGCCAATCTGCGGGTCGCCCTCTCGGCCACGCTATTTATGCAACGACTTAAAGATTTTCCGTGGCCGGAGCGCGTTTTGCACTTGGACGAACTGATGCCGCGAATGAAACGCCAGATCATTTTCTGGTGGATGATGTCAATCCTTCTCCCGGCGCGTTTGCTTTCGCGGCTTTTGCAAATTCCAAAAGCGGGCGGTCACACTGAAGCGGTCTTGCTATTTACGAGTGGAAGCACTGGCGACCCAAAAGGTGTCGTGGTCAGCCACCGCAACGTGGTCGGAAATGTCTTGCAGTTCCGGCAGTTGCTCGACGCCAAGAAAGAGGACGCCATTCTCGCGTCACTACCGTTTTTCCACACCTTCGGATCGACAGTCACGCTTTGGTATCCGCTCATTGAAGGCGTGCGCATTGTCACTTATCCAAATCCGTTGGAAGCCACGAAGAACGCAGCGCTGATCGAACAATACAAACTGACCCTTCTGCTAGCGACGCCTACTTTTCTGCGCGGCTATCTACGCAAAGTCGAACCGGACAAGCTTCGTAGTTTGCGTCTCGTCATCACCGGCGCGGAAAAGCTTCCCCTCGATCTGGCGAAAAATTTCGAGGAACGCTTCAAACAAAAAGTTTTTGAAGGCTACGGGCTCACAGAAACGTCGCCGGTTGTGAGCGTAAATCTGCCCGAACCACAACCGACCAAGCCGGGCGAACAGGTACAACCGTCGAGTCGATTGGGTTCGGTAGGAAAAATGGCACCCGGAATCGCCGCGGAAATTCGCGAACCAGAGACGAACCGCAAACTTTCGCTGCATGAAACTGGAATGCTTTGGCTCCGTGGAGTAAACATATTTGAAGGTTATCTGCACGATCCAGAACGCACAGCCGAAGTGCTCCAAGATGGCTGGCTCAAGACTGGCGACCTCGGCCGGTTCGATGAGGACGGATTTCTTTACATCGAAGGACGGCTTTCTCGCTTTTCAAAAATCGGCGGGGAAATGGTCCCGCACGAAGCGCTCGAACATAAGATCGTCGATTTACTAGATCTCTCTGGAAAAGACGAACGCACTGTCGCGATTGTGGGGGTGCAAGACGAAGCCAAGGGCGAAGCGCTCGTGCTGCTCAGTGCGGTAGACGTCGATCTTGCCGAATTGCGCAAAAAACTTCATGAAAGCGGCGTTCCAAACCTATGGATTCCGAAACACGTCCAGCGCGTCGAGGCCATTCCAGTCCTTGCCTCAGGCAAACTCGATCTAAAGAGGGGCAAGGAACTCGCTTTGGAATAATAGCATTCGTGGCAGCGTCGCTTGCGTTGACTCTTCCCGCGCAGTCGCGACTTCACGAGACGTTGGCTAATGCTACTCGTCCATCACCAGATGATAGATGGAAAGTAAACTGGCGCTGCCGGAGAGCGGGCCGTGCATCATTGCTCTTTCTCGCGAATCAGGCGGGCAAGTTCTTTTCCGCCATTCACGTTTCCCCCGCTATATCAAGGCGGTCTGGAATCGCAATTCTACAAAATGTCTCCTGCTTGATGCTTCCGATAATGCGAACACGTTTCTTTGGCTCTTTCGGATTCGAAATCACCAGAAGACATCAGCAGAAGACGGTAGAAAAACTGGATTATGAAGCCATCAGCGCAGAAATCGAGCGCGCGAAACCGGAAACTCGTAGAAGGGAACCGCACATGACACGATCCGATGTCGAGAAAATGACCTGGGACTCGGCCTCGGACCTTCGCCTACATATCACGTACAACAACATTTCTGTCGTCGCCCGCGTCGAAACTTCAACGCTGAACCAACCTCGAATAACAGTGCTTTCTTAGCGCCCGCGAGGGAGATCAACCCATTCGATGTGCTCGTTTTTTCACTCAGTGAGTAATTATCTCGCGGCGAAATTCATGAAGGTGCTGTTTGGATGCGTTGCGCGCATCCACGTTGTGCGGGGCGAAAATTCAAATCACAATGGCGGATTCTTGCTGGCGGCAAATCACATCAGCCACTTCGATCCGTTTATTATTTCGTCGGTCGTGCCGCGCAAGATCGATTGGATGGCAATGGCGGAATTCTTTCCCCTTCCGTTGCTGGGATTTCTCTTGCGAGCTGTTGATGCGTTTCCGGCGGCTCGAAATCGTGCCGATCGCGCGACGATCCGCAGCGCGATTGAGCGGCTGAAGAACGGGCGGATCGTTGGTCTCTTCCCAGAAGGCGGCATCCGTGACGGCGCGCACTCGTTGCTGGAAGGCGCGCCCCTCCGACCGGGCCCATCAAGGCTTGCCCATATCGCCGGAGTTCCAATCCTGCCGTGCGTGATCGTCGGCAGCGATCGTCTCTACTCAAAGGAACGCTGGTTGCCACTGCGGCGCACGCCCATTTGGATCGCATTCGGCAGTTCGATCCCGCATTCTCCCGAGCTGGAAAAATCCGAAGCGCGCGGGCGCGTCGAGCGCGAACTCAGCACTGCCTTCCAAAATCTTTACTCGGAATTACGAGAAACATTTCACCTGACGACGGACGATTTGCCACATCCACCGCGGGAACGCATGAACCATTGTAGAGCAAGCGCATCACTTGCCGTCCCTTTGACGGGGAAACGAAGCGGTTGCCGTACAATTCACCGGGACGGATTTCGCCGTTTCGCCGCGAGCGGAATCGATGCGCTTATGTGTGCATCGATCAATCTGCTCCAGTCGCGTCATCATCTGCACGCGCGCAGTCGTGAGGAAATGGAGCACTATGTGACAGCGTGCGAGAAGCTTACCGCCGAGAATTTTTACGCTGTCCCAAATGATGCTGAAATTGCCGCTCCAGTCGACGCCAGGCCTGGTGCCACAATCACATGGCCCAGCCCGATCAATACAAATTTTCCCGCGAACAACATCGCGTGCGCCGATTTTTTCCCATGCGCCCGAGGATGGAGAGCGCCGACGGTCCTAATGTTGCACGCGCTCATGTCCGCGAGCCACATCGGGTATCGTCGTTACGCTGCGCGCTTTAACGAACTTGGTTGGAATGCATGCTTCGTGCACCTCCCGTATCATTACTCACGTGTCCCGCGCGGCTACTGGAACGGTGAACTGGCGATCACTGCCGATCTCATTCGCAACGCGGAAGGGTTGCGTCAGGGGGTAATCGAGGTGCGGCAATTGATGGCGACATTGCGCAAACGCGGCTGCCAAGAGTTTGGTGTGCTCGGAACAAGTTATGGCGGATGGATCGGCGCCCTTCTGGCAATGGTTGAGCGGGATTTCCGTTTCGTCGCGTTGATGGCCCCGATCGTAAATATTGAGCACGCGATCTGGGAGAGCCCGGCGGCGCGATTCATGCGGCGCGAGTTGCATCGGGCAAATATCGAACCGTCTCTCGTTGCGCGGCATTTTCATTTAAGCTCACCGATGCACAATCAACCCCTGTGCGATGCAGACCGTGTGCTATTTGTCTCCGGGGAATTCGACTTAATCGCGCGACCCGAACATGTTGAGGAAGTTCATGGAAAATGGCGCGGCTCAGAGCTGCTGCGCGTGCCACAAGGACACTTCGGCTATCGCATGTTACGCGAAACAGTCGCGCGATTGACGGAACGCGGATTATAGACGTCGCCGAACCCGCTCCGCGGGCACCTCTTCACAACCAAATGCCAGAACCGACACTGCGAATCGAACAGAAGGAGCTGGGCGACCCAGCCCATTGATGCAATCGGCTGCCCCTCGGGCGCAAAGCGAGTTGCTCTCGCGTTTAATTTCGCGGATCCGAGGGGGGCGACTTGATTCCAAGAAATTCCAGACTCGGTCCAAGGTCAGCGAACGCCGCTTCAGCGAGGACGTTGTGGCCTTCGGCGGACGCATGCCAGCCGTCGATTGGGTGGAGCAATTCCACGCGGCTCAAATCGGCTGTCGCCAAGGCATCCGAATATCGGACCTGCACCTTTACGTTGTCCTCGAGTTCGCAGTTCAGCTCAACCACCATCGCGCGTAATTCCTCATTCACCATCCCTGCAAGGCGAATCAGATTGGAGCGGTAAACTGGCCGGAAGGATGTGAAGTATTTGTAAGTAGTTTCCAGATGCGGATAGCAAGATGCGTCCTGCGCTCGCAGGCGCTCTGCGATTTCGCGCCCTTTGAAGTATGACTCGAAATTCACTAGACCGTACACTAGGACCGCGACCCGGTGACGCTGCATGCGCGCGCACTCAATCAGCCGCCGCATCTGTCGAGTAAAGTTTTCCCGGAACTGCCAGCTTTGTCGTTGCAGACGATCTTCCGGCTGTTCCAGTTCGCTAGTCGGACTTCGCCACGCCCAATCGACATTGTTGTGCCCAATCGAGATCAGAATTAAATCAGGAAATCGCTTCGCCGCCAGCAAGCGGCCAATTTGTCCAGAGAAATTGCGCGTCCGAAGAATTCTCCGGAAGAGATTCTGCAGTTCGCCTTCGTGATCTACGAGCGCGCCGATGCCGGCGCATTCCACTGCAACAAACGGGCTCAACTCCGCCAATCTCTTCGAAACGCTTCGAATGCTCGCGGGCGACGGGTTGGTGTCGAGGAACCAGTTATCGCCACAACAGGTGCGCGCACGCCAAAATGTGCTGAGAACCGACGAGACGTACACGGCCGTGCAGACGCTGTCGCCGATCATGGCAACGTGCGGCAGCCGAGCGACCAACTCATTCCAGCTAATTTCCCGATTCCGGTAAGCTTGGTAATCAGAGTGAAATCCTGACGTTGGCTCAGCTATACGCTGCAGAACATTCGCCCTGATCACCCAGACAGGCTTTCTCATGAATTCCGTCAGTTAAC
>Ga0137388_10001220_pt1 | contig 15413 bp, 16 predicted proteins | sample 15con2h14AmetaG_FD_104644 | JGI IMG/M metagenome (GOLD analysis project Ga0137388, IMG submission 104644) | Vadose zone soil microbial communities from Angelo Coast Range Reserve, California, USA - 15con2h1.4A metaG | ecosystem: Environmental > Terrestrial > Soil > Vadose zone > Saprolite...
AGCCAACTCGGGACTCAGCAAGCCCGAGTCGGCGGCCTCGTGTGCTAGCCGGCGCACGGCAGCGAGTTGCTGGTTGATGGTGTTCGCGGCCAGACTGCGTGATTCCAGGTACATGCGGTAGCGGACGACGACGATGCGGTTGAAGGCCAACCGAGGCTCGGAGCAGTACCAGGCGATGAATTGGTCGATGGCGTATTCGTACACGCGTCGCGAGGCGGGGGAGCCGAGGCTGTTGAGCACCGCCAATTTGCAATGATCCAAATCTGGAAGCCGAAGCACTCGGCGACGGTAATTCGGCTTGACTCTGTGTTTGCCCATGGCGACGGCCTCCCATGCCGCAGGATTGGAACTACGGCAAACCGTCTGGGTGATGCAAACATTAGGAGAGTATGGACTGGGTGGGTTTTGAGCGCTAACGCCTGGTTTCGACAATCATCGACGATTTGTGTCCGGTGGGGATTGGAGCATGCTACAACTCTCGGTCAGTCAAGAAAGCACGGTGAGCCATGGCTTGGACGAGTCAGCTAACGCCAGCGCAGTACACTGGAGCGTTCTTTGCTGCCATCGTAATCGTGGTGTTTACATGGCAAGGGTTAAACCTAGTTTCAAACCGGAGGAATGGCTAATTCGACATGGCCGCGCTACCGGCGAGAAGCATATTCGAGCAAGTCGCTTTATCGATGCGTGGTAATCTGCACGGTTCCTTGCTCCCTTGACCCAATGAACTTGCGCATCGTTGGTTTCGTTCTGGCGGTTACCGTTCTTCTGGGCTATCGGGTTGTGCCAGTGCTGACTCGGCGCGGGACTCCATCCACGCCGCCCGCGCCACCCGGCCGATGGAATTTCTCCACGCTGGTTCTCGCCAGCACCCTCACCCTGTTTGCCGAACTCGCGCTCATCCGCTGGATTGCCACCGAAGTCCGGATCTTTGCCTATGCAAAGAATCTGGCTCTGCTCCTCTGCTTCTTAGGGTTTGGCCTCGGCTGCGCCCTCGCGCGCCAACCCGCGCGCTGGATGACCGCCGCCCGCGCATTCCTCGGACTGATTCTCATCGTGCGTCTTCCCTGGCGCAGCGGCCAGGTCATGGAGAACTTGTCGCAATCCTTGGGCGCGGCTCAGGATGTACAGATCTGGGGCAGCGCATTGTCCCGTCACTGGACCGCATTTCTGCTGGCCGCCGCCCTCACCACCATCCTGCTCTGGCTCATCACCTCCATCTTTATTCCACTTGGACAAACCGTCAGTCGGCAGATTGAACTCGCTCCCCGTCCTCTCTACGGATATTCCTGGAATCTCGCCGGCAGTCTGGCCGGCATCCTCTCCTTCTTCGCCGTTTCGTGGCTGGCTCTCCCTCCCCCGATCTGGTTTGTAGCGGTCCTCGGTGGTATGGCGCTCCTCACATCCGCCCGTCTGGAGCGGGTTCTGCTCGTTGCCGCGACCGTGCCGGTCGCACTTCTGCTGCACGATCCTTCCACCCCACATCACTTCAATCTTTGGACCCCCTACCAGCAAATTGAAGTGGAGGAGCAAGCTTTTCCGGATGGCGAAATTTTCCGCACCGAAATTCGCACCAACCACGCCGCCTACCAGGCGATAGTCAACCTCTCCCACGATTTTCTCGATCGTCATCCCCGGCTCCTGACCGAACCGCCCGACGAGAATCCCTACAACCTCCCCTTCCGCTTCGCTTCCACGAACCCGAAGGTGATGATCGTCGGCTCAGGTACAGGTAATGACGTCGCCGGTGCTTTGCGCAATGGCAGCCGCGCCGTGGATGCGGTCGAGATCGATCCCGCCATCCTCCGCATCGGCCATCGCCACCCCGAGCGTCCCTATGACGATCCCCGCGTCGCCATCCACCTTACCGACGCCCGCGCCTTCATGAAACGCACCACCACCAAGTACGACCTCATCCTGTTCGGATTGCTCGACTCCCACACCCAACTCTCCGATTACTCCAACATGCGCATCGACAATTTTGTTTACACCGAGGAGTCGTTTCGGGAAGCGCGCGCCCTGTTGGCGCCAGATGGAGTCCTGTTCGTAAAATTCCAGGTCAATCATCCCTGGCTGGGACGGCGCCTAGCTGAAATGCTGTCGGACACCTTCGGCAAAGCTCCCGCGGTCTTTGTTGTTCCGTCGAGTTACTCGGCCGGTGCATTTTCATTTGCCATCTCGGCGTCGGGCCAGGTGGAAGGAAAACTCGCGGCCGATGCCCGTCTCCTGCATTTCGTCGACACCCATCGCCCCACCTTTCTGGATCTGCCCGCCACCTCGGTCACCACCGACGACTGGCCCTATCTCTACCACCAGGGCCACTGGATCCCCGGCATCTTCTTCCTCTTGAGCTTTCTCGTCGTGCTGCTGGCCGCCAGCTTCTATTTCCAGATTCCCGAAGCGCGAAGTCGCGTACCCTCGCTCTTCTTCTTCAGCATGGGAGCTGGTTTTCTCCTGCTCGAAACGCAAGTTGTCAGCCGACTCGCGCTGTATTTTGGGACCACCTGGCAAGTCAATGGCATCGTCATCGCGGCGATCCTCGCGGCCCTGCTGCTCGCCAACTACGTGATCGAGAAACAGCGTACTCCCTGGCCGCGGTCCTGGACTCTCGCCGGCATCCTGCTGGGCATCGCCTTCGCCTACCTTGTCCCGTTCAGCCACATTCCCGGCCCCGCAGCGTGGGTGGGAGCCATGGCGGCGGTCGTCTTTGCGATTCCAGTTTTCTTTGCCGGGTTATTGTTCGCTTCGGAATTTCGCGTCACCGACTCTCCCGCTGCAGCTCTCGCCGCTAATATGTTGGGAGCCGTCGTCGGAGGCCTGTTGGAAAACTTGTCTCTGATCACTGGGATGAAGGCGCTACTACTGGTTGCCGCAGTCTTATATGCGTTGGCGGGACTCGGGTTTCGCGGCCTCGACCTAACCGCCTCGCGCGGACGCGAAGCTCCCGCGCGATAAGGTGCACGTCCTTCCACCGCGGCCTGGGGAGCAGTCAGCCCAATGTCTGCCGCGATCATCAAGAACCGAAATGGCATTGGGCAGCAGTTTGCACAACTCATCACATCGGTTAACGTTCTGCCGTGTCAGGGTGGCGGTCAAGGGGGTGGGGGTATTTGCTAGGTAGTCCTACCGTGCTATTGCTCGCAGTCATTCCCGTTCGAGGATATAGGGTTTAAGTATTGCATCAGCAGCCTCTTCCTCGCCGAAATCGTCTAGTGTCTTGCTCTTGGCCAGAGAGACGATGCAGTCAGCTCTTTGGGAAGCTAGCTCGTTGACGGTCTTTTGGAGCTTATCGGAATCAGTTGCGAATTCTGGTTGACCGGCTTCGATTACCACATGATCATGGTTGTGCATCATGGTCTGCACGATCTTTGCCTGCTGCTCTACGTCTTCAATCACGTCCTTCGCCAAGATGCACTCTCCGTCAAAGTACCTGTCCCGGATTAGTTCGCTCGCTGCCTGAAGCGCACACACGTCTGTCACGACCTCCCGCACACGGACTGCCCATCTGTGCAAGGCTTTCGCGTCGTGACCAGACAGAGCCGCATTACGGAGTTGTTCGTGCAGAAGTGCGATCTGCAGCCACCGGCATCGGCCGTCATCGAGAATGACACTGTTCGTTCGGCTCACCAGCAAAATTAGGAAGTCTGCGTACATCTGGCCTTGTCGCACAGCCTGATGAATTCGACCTGCTTCCTGCCCCTTCATGGCCGCACGAATCGCGTCCACCACTTGTGTCTCCACCCGCGCCCGTGGCCTGGCACTGGGCGGCCGCTGCATCATGTATCGGAGATACTCCACGGATGTCCTGCCCTGGTGCTCCTGCCGCAGCCACAGAAGTACAGCTTGCTTGGGGGTTAGGGATGTTTCAATGCGGGACAGCCGTTTCTGGTTGATCATCGGGGCGAACTTGGATTACCTGGATTCTGTCGGAACAAAGTCAAAGCTCTCATGCTCGGAAAAATTGTTGTTTGAATAGTCTCGCCTCGCTAAGACCGCTTCTAAAGCAGCCAAACGCTGCTCCAGTGAACCCTTTTCGATCGCGCTTAGCAGAATGCCCGAAAGATATCCAATGGCGTTGGACACCCGCAGATCGATCTCACCCCGTCGTACTTGATTTATAGTTTCCCCCAGAAGGTCTCCAACGTCAGCCGCAGTGCGCAGTGACTTGACGGGAACATGCGCGGGCAGTACGACCCTGCGAGTACGGGCGATGCCGCCCGCCTTCCTCGCCGCCGCTCTTTGACCATCGAGTGCGGGATCGTGGAAAAAGCAAAAGGGCAACCCATTCTGCGCATGGGCCCCGCAGCGTGTCCTGTTCTTGCGTTGGTACTGGCATCTTCGAGACGTGTCTGTCGGCACGTCCGTTCCCTCTGTAAGCTGGTTCTTCATGGATGCCCTTCGGTTGCACCCCCTTTAACGAGAAAGATACATCAAAACTGTGATGACACCTTGGTCTTGCGAACGTTGGTAACGCTCTGCGGGGTAGAGCGGTCTCGGAAACCGCCATACGTCACAAACCATTGATAATTAAATATCCAATAGCGCGCGGAGCACAACTGGAGAGCACCCATACGCATAGCTGCATGGGCATGCCGCGCACCTTTGGCTGGACGCATCCCGCGGCCCTCTGAGTCATCAGCCATGCGCTCACGAACCGGAGCGTATCGCGCGCGTTTTTCATCTGCTCATAGCGTGGTCCAATTGTTAAAACAGACCACTACCCAGCATCGGAAGGCCTTGCAAAGAGCAGTTACTGGGAGGAAAATTCTGGGCGGAGGTAATCCCCCATGAGTCCCAAGACTCCTATCCCAATCGGACCCAAACCACCCGATGCCGAAGTCGAAGAACAAATCCGCCAACGTGCGTATCAGCTGTATGAAGAACGTGGCCGCCTGGATGGAAACGCAATGGAGGACTGGCTGTTAGCCGAAGAAGAAGTGTGGGGTTCCAGACAAGCCAAAGCAGCCACGGCATAGTCCCAACCGGATCTTCGTGTTCCTCTCGCTGCCCGCCCAGCCCGGGCGTTTTCCGTTGCAGCTTGCCGCGAAGAAAGGAGACGCTTTTCGGCGCACTTCACCGAGAAGCCGACTCACCGACGGCCTGCCCCAACAAGGTTCCTCTCAGAACCCTTTTAGACCCCCAACAACTGTTCCAATGCCAGACGTACCATATTCGCCTATCCCGCTCGCGAGCATACCGCGCTATGTTTAACGATAGCGTTTGGCGCGGTCCTGTCAGCGCCAGTGAGCCCCCGAGTCGCGTTTATGAGTCGGGTGTTGTGAGGGAAGCGAGCTCAAGTCGCTTTCCAGGGCCACTTCTGGAGACGCCCGATGGCACGTTATCTCTGTGTCCATTGTCACTTTTACCAGCCGCCGCGCGAAAATCCGTGGCTGGAAGCGGTCGAGCTTCAGGATTGCGCCTCTCCCTACCATGACTGGAACGAGCGCGTTGCCGCCGAGTGTTATCTACCCAACGGCGCCGCACGAATCCTGGACGAAGCGGGCCGGATCGCAAAAATCGTCAACAACTACGCCCGCATCAGCTTCAACTTTGGGCCGACGCTGCTGTCGTGGATGGAGCAGAACGCGCCGCAGGCCTATGAGCGGGTGCTGGAGGCCGACCGCCAGAGCCAGCAATCGTTCTCCGGCCATGGAGCCGCATTAGCGCAGGCCTACAACCACATGATCCTCCCGCTGGCAAACTCGCGCGATAGGGCTACACAGATCGTCTGGGGCATGTGCGATTTCCAGCACCGTTTCGGACGAGACCCAGAGGGCATGTGGCTGCCGGAAACGGCAGTGGATCTGGTGACACTAGAACTCCTCAGTTCCGTCGGCATCAAGTTCACCATTCTGGCCCAGCGCCAGGCTCGTCGGATGCGCCACCAGCCCTGGGAGGAATGGCTCACCCTCGAGGGTGGTGGCATCGATCCCACGCGCGCCTACGCCTGCCACCTTCCGTCTGGCCGCAGCATCAGTTTGTTTTTTTACGACGGTCCCATCTCGCACGCGGTCGCGTTCGAAAAATTGCTCTTCAACGAACAGAACTTTGCCAACCGCCTGCTCAGCGGCTTCAATGACGACCGCCCGTGGGAGCAATTGGTCCACATCGCCAGCGACGGCGAGACCTATGGTCATCACCATGCCCACGGCGATATGGCCCTCGCCTATGCGCTCGACTACATTGAGCGCAACCAACTGGCAAGTATCACCAACTACGGTGAATACCTTGCCAAGTACCCGCCGTCTCATGAAGTGGAAATCATCGAGAAGAGCTCGTGGAGTTGCATGCATGGGGTGGAGCGCTGGAAGAACGATTGCGGCTGCAACTCCGGCGGATGCGGCTCCTGGCGCCAGCATTGGCGGCAGCCTTTGCGGGAGGCAATGGACTGGCTGCGCGATGATCTTGCCAAGCTTTATGAACTCAGCGCGCAGGAACTTCTGCGGGATGCCTGGGCCGCGCGCGACGATTACATCAACGTCGTGCTGGATCGTTCGCCCAGCAATATAGACGCATTCCTTGCACGCCATGGTGTGCGGGACCTCTCCCTCGAACAACAAGTGCGCACTTTAAGACTGCTCGAAACGCAGCGCCATCTCATGTTGATGTACACCAGTTGCGGCTGGTTCTTCGACGAACTGACCGGGCCGGAGACGGTGCACGTCCTCCAGTACGCCGGCCGCGCCGTGCAACTTAGCGAGCAGCTCTGCGGCGAATACCGCGAGGAGGAATTCTTGCGCCGCCTAGAAGCGGCTTGGAGCAACATCCCGGAATACGGGAACGGGCGCGACGTTTACGAGCGCTTCGTCAGACCCGCCATGTTGGACCTGTTAGGGGTGGGCGCACATTACGCCATCAGCTCGCTGTTCGACGGCTATCAAGGCTGGAGCACGATTTACAGCTACCATCTGGATCTGCAGGAAGCGCGCGTATTGGAGTCCGGTAAAACAAAACTTGCTCTCGGTCGCGCCCGTATTGTCTCCAACATCACACGTGCGCGCTTGACCGTCGGCTTCGCCGCGCTTCATTTCGGCGATCACAACCTGAGCGCTGGGGTTCGCTCCTTCCAGAGCAAGAATGCTTTCCGCGTGCTGGTTGAAGAAGCGAGCCAGGCCTTTTCCAGTGCTGACTTGCCGGAGTGCCTACGGGTGATCGATCGCCATTTTCGGGGCGCGACCTACTCGCTGAAGTCCCTGTTCCGCGATGAGCAACGGCGCATTCTCTGTCACATCGTCAACTCCACCGTAGGCGAAGCCGAGGCCATGTACCGCCAGATATACGAGCATCACGCCCCATTCATGCGCTTCTTGTCCGAACTTCACATGCCTCCACCGCCCATCCTGCGCACCACCGCCGAGTTCGTGTTGGGCAGCGCGGTGCAGCGGGCGTTGACTGATCAGGAATTGGACCTGGATCGAATCACGATGCTACTCCATGCCGCCCGGCACGACGGCGTCAATCTGGACATATCCTGTCTGGAATCCGCTTTGCGCCAACGGCTGAACACGGAGGTGGAGCAGTGGGCGCGGAAACCTGGTGATCCTGAGGCACTGGAGATGGTGGAGGCTCTGGTTTCGCTGAGCCGCATCCCGCCCCTGGAAGTGGACCTTTGGAAGTCGCAGAACGCCTACTACCAGCTGGTCGAGTCGCTTTCCGGAGCTAACCAAACGCGCATGACTGACGCGTGGTTGGACCACTTCCGCAGCTTGGGAAGATGGCTGGGCGTGGCCGTTCCTCAACGGTCCCCGGAATTAACCTGCAGTCCGCAAGTCAAACCGCACGACCGCATGCTTGCCAACTGACGGCCACCTTGGAGATTGATTTTTGATTGCGCCGCGTTTTCAAAGCTGACGCTGACAACACAGGGTTTATGCGGAGAATGGCGAGAACAATCAAAAGAATCAATCAATGGAATCTAGCCGTGAGTAGCGAAGGTAACCTGTACCGCCTCGCCGGTTCCTGTAACGCTGACTGACGGCGGTACTGCATCCGTCACGTTGACCGCAAATGCTGCAGCGAATGCGGCACGCGGCGGAGTGGATGGTGCTGCTTCGCGGAGTAGCTACCTGGCGCTGCGGCTGATACCGGTCGGCCTTCTCTTCGTGGGCATCAGGAAACGCTCTTTCACTGCGCTCTGCATGGTCGTGATGCTGGTGGGTGTTCGTCGTCCGCACCTCTGAGACCAGCTTGCTGGTGGGCATGATCGCTTGCGGAGGCGGGAACGGCGGTGGTGGGGGGAGGGGGCGGTGGAGCAACTACAGTAAAGCTATCGGTAATTGCCCTTGCTCAGCAGACGCAGGCAGACTCGGGAAATCAGAAGACTCTGGGGCCGATCGTGATTACGCTGAAGTAGGCACGCTTGCGACCGCATCGCGTCGCCGCGCACACATCGAGCCCTCTTCCCGACCATGTTCGGCTGCGGGCGGGAGTGACCTTGTCGTAGGCGTAGAACGTCGGTGTGGAGTGTCATTCATCAGACGTGCTCATTGCTACGCGCATATGGAATTGATGACGACCGTACTGTCAAGGATGGCAACCCGCACGACGATAGGAGCGCCCGTGCCGAATCACGCGCTAGTGTAGGATGCGGCGTCGGGCCGATCAAGAGTTCTTCGACGGGCACCTTGTACCTCTTGATGGCCATGACCGGCTTCCTCTTTGGTGGATTCTCTCATTCCACCTGGGACAAATTTCGCCGGTCACATCAAAGACCGGAAGCCGCAATCAATAGAGCGCGCTTACGCCCTTCATCCATGAACCAAGATTATCACCTTTCGTCTTGTATTCGCCATATAATGCATGGCAGTATATGCATCAAACGTGGTGCATGAGAGTCCCAGCATCACACGGTACGATGAAAAAAATGACGAGATATGTTGCTGCTGCACAAGCGGGTTAGCCCAGTATTCCACAGCGTCACCGAGATTCAGCCTTGCGGCTGGAGCAAGGCACACTGGAGAATATCAGCACCAGCCCGAACGAGGATTACTGAGGGCTAAACTGAGAAATGAAGGCACTTGATCTGCAACGACACGACGCGCAGAAGAGAACCGGAGGGCGGCAGGCGCGTGGTGAACCATACACACCCCCAGTAAGCGAACTGGTTCACATCTCTACTCTCGATGCTCTGATTGCAGGTATTCGCAGCATTGGGTCTGAGCAGCAGACTCGGTTCCAGTCTGACCATCGGCTGTGGTGCGTGGGCGACACGTCACTGCTGCGCCGGAAGTGTGTTGCCATTGTTGGCACTCGACAGGTGTCGCCTGAAGGCGCGGCACGGTCCCGTCGATTGGCACGCGAGCTGGCAGCGGCTGGCGTCGTCATCGTCTCAGGCTTAGCAAAAGGTGTTGACACGGAAGCACTGGGCGCGGCGATTGAAGCAGGTGGCAGAGTAGTCGCGGTCATCGGCACACCTATTGACCGAGCTTACCCAGCCGAGAACAAACAGCTTCAAGAGCGAATCTATCGCGAACATCTTTTGATTTCCCAATTCGCACCGGGAGAACGGGTTTTCCCGACCAACTTCCCAGAGCGCAATAAGTTGATGGCTGCTCTCTCCGATGCGACGGTAATCACCGAGGCGGGAGACACATCTGGCACTCTGCACCAAGCAGCCGAGTGTGGACGACTCGGAAGATGGTTATTCATTTGTAGGAGTGTGGTGGACGATCCTTCCCTGCAATGGCCGAAGAGATTCTTAGGCCAACCTAAAGTCGAGAGCTTCAGTTCCACAGACGATATACTCAAGGCGGTTGGTGCGAAGCCCTAAAAGAATGCCCTTGAGCGTTGGGTATTCAATACACGACGCAACTGATGGCCCCACTTTATGCAGCTGTCGATCCATTGCATTTCGGTGGATCGCATCGGTCCGTTGAATTGAGCACTGAATACGGTCGGCGGGTAATGTCTCGCTACGCCTACAGTGATTGGACTCCGAAACGGATTACGGATGTGCTTAAGAAGCTGACGTGGGACTACCCGTCCCATGATTTTGCGATTGATGTAGTGGAGGCCGAGGAACTCGGCTTGCACGTGAAGTTGCTCGACGGTGAACTAGACGATCTGGCTCACTCCATCGTTGAAGGACTAACCGCTGCGGCAGGCTTCATTGGGCGCCAAGAGCGGCAACCCTTGAGTATTGTCCCACAGGGAGCAACAGGAGACTAACGCGATGGCTCAGAAAAACAGGTACACAGCTCTTGATCTTGAAGTAGCTAAGACCACTGGTTTCGTGGACAGAAATTGCGGCGACATGGTGCCAACGAAGGACGAAGTAGATCAATCGCGACGTTTGGTGGAAGAGATTCGTAGAGGTACCCCGCGCGAGGAGACCGGCCCGCGCGACACGAATCACAGTCCATCATGACTGGTTCTTTTCTCGTTAACGAAATTAGATGAGTACCTCCATCCTGATTGTTTGCCCTCCAAACGTTGGGCGTGATCATCGTTGACCCAGATCAAGATTTCGGGCCGATACCTCTCACAGATCACAGCTGTGCCTATTCTTTCCCCTTGCGGCTCCTGCGAACTGCTTCGATATGGCCGCAGTACCAAGAGCAGTAGATTTTATGGTGCGCGGTGGTGACCGGGAAAGGTATATGACAATCCGGTCGCCGGCAGCAGACAAAGCGTGCTCCCTGTAGAAGGTCGATCTGCATTGTTGCCATCATCATTTCATTCCATGTAACCGCCTCGGCGACTGCGATCGCATGGCCGCGGCGCCATTCGATGTGCACGGGAAGTGTGTTCTCGAAGGTGGTGCGTATTGCGAATGCCTTCTTCTCGTCTATCGGTGCGGTAGCTGGCGGCGGTAGTCCAAACCTCCGGCGCAATTGTCCGGGATCGGCCAAGAGTTTTCGGTAGTCGCGCTGTACGTCCCACATGTCAGACAGAGCAATGGGAGCTGCCCACCCTTGAACAAATCGAGCGCCGAACGCACCACTTAGTCCTCCCTTATCAGACCCTGACACGTGGTCATCGTCTTCGATCGCCCAGACTCCAACCTCCTGCAGAAAGCTGAGTGCTGATGCCTCGGTCTGCTTCATTTGAAAGAAGCGGTTACGCAGCTCCCAAGCGTCGACCTCGACTAGGTTAGTTTCATCCACATTTTCACTGAAAGAAGGAACTGCGACCGGAACCGTTCTCTTTGCTTTCCGCTGGGGGTAGTTGAATTGGCTGCGCGTGTAAAAGAATTCCACCGATTGCCCCGACGGATGCCGTATTTCCCACTGCGTGGGAATGCGCAAGAAACGCGGCTCGACTGAAAGCTTAACGCGTGTCATAAAATGTTACCTTGTTTGTGACACCGATAATGCGGTATTTATACACGCAGACGCTGATAGACACAAGCAAAAACAAGGAGGGCATTTTGGACAAGCTTCGTTCAATCGAGTCCGCCGCGGAGTTCCTCGGTGGAATCTCAGCTTGGACTGTGCGGGCTTGGCTTTCGCAGGGCAAGCTCTCGCGCGTCAAAATCGGCTCCCGCACGATGGTTCGGGAGTCAGAACTACAAAGAGTCATTCGTGATGGAGGAAAATCCCGCGCGCCGGGGCGGGGAGGCCGGAAGCGGAACAGCGGGGAATCGGTGTCCGAACACCGAAAGTGAACGGGACATTGAATCAGCGTATTTCAAATCGGGAGCTACACCAGTCATCGGCGAACCTGGATGCCGAGCGTTCCATCTTCGGCGCCATCTTACTGGACAACTCTGTCTATGCGGAGGCGGAAAGCCTAGCGCCCAGTGATTTCTTGCTGGACTCGCATCGGCGGATCTACGCCCGCATGAGGGACCTCGCGGAATCTTCGCGGCCAATTGACATGATTACTTTGGTCGAGGAGCTGGAGCGCTGCAAAGAATTGGAGGTGATCGGCGGAGTCGGCTACATCTCGGGGCTGCTCGATGGGGTTCCCGACCGACCAAGCATTGAGCATTATGTCCGAATTGTGCAGGACTATTCGGCGCGGCGTCGATTCGCCAAGAACGCGGAAGACGCGCAACGTCTGGCGCTCGATCCTAGTGTGCCCGCAACTGCGCTGGCCGAAGCCGGCACCAGGTTATCTGCGATCGCTTCGGGCTCTGACGCACTGCCACCCCGATTTTCTGAAGAGTCCCTCGCGTTGCGTTTTTCGCGTTGGCACGCCGATTCACTCCGGTTCGTCAATGAATGGGGCTGCTGGATGTCATGGGACGGTTGTCGCTGGCGTGAAGACCGCACGTTGGCTGTCTTTGATCGAGTGCGCGCCAGCTGTCGCGAGGCGAGCGCGGAGTGTGGCAACGATGAAAAGACAGGTGTTCGTTTAGCTTCAAAACTCACTGTCGCAGCCGTCGAACGCCTGATTCAATCAGACCGGCGTCATGCTGCTATCGCTGAGCAGTGGGATTCGGATCCCTGGTTGCTCAACACGCCGGCGGGAACCGTGGACCTTCGAACTGGCAAGATGCACCAGCATGAGCGCGAGCACTACATCACTAAGGTGACAACTGCCGGCGCTAGTGGTGATTGTTCGCTCTGGCTGCGATTTCTGGAGCGCATTACGGATGGCGATACCGAGCTGCAGTCTTTCCTGCAACGGGTGATTGGTTACTGCCTTACGGGCAGCACTAGGGAGCACGCACTCTTCTTCATGTTCGGAACGGGTGCAAATGGCAAGTCAGTGTTCCTTTCCACCATCGCAGCCTTGCTGGGCGACTACTCCAAGACGGCCCCAGTTTCGATCTTCACTGCCAGCAATACGGAGCAACATCCCACGGACCTGGCGGGGCTCCGCGGTGCCCGCTTTGTTACGGCCATCGAGACGGAGGACGGTCGTTGGTGGGCAGAAGCGAGGCTCAAATCTCTCACCGGCGGAGATCGGATCGCAGCTCGCTTCATGCGACAGGATTTTTTCGAGTACGTGCCGCAGTTCAAGTTGGTAATCGCCGGCAACCACAAGCCAGGACTTCGCAACGTGGATGAAGCGATGCGGCGCCGGCTGCACCTGATCCCATTCACTGTAACCATCGGCGAGCAGGAACGAGATTCCGACTTGACCATCAAGCTGAAGTCGGAATACTCAGGCATTCTGCGATGGGCGATCGCAGGTTGTCTCGGGTGGCAGCGCGAGGGGCTAAATCCGCCGCCCGCCGTGCGCGCTGCCACACAAGGCTACCTAGCGGCGGAAGATGTTGTAGGGCGATGGCTTGAAGAACGCTGCTTCCGCGGGCCGGAAGCTTGGACGGCAGGAGCTGCCCTGTTTGCAGACTTTCAGCAGTGGTGTGATCGTGTCGGCGAGCGCGCTGGGACGCAGAAACGGTTCAGTCAGGCTCTTGAAGATCGCGGCTTTGCGCAAGAGAGGACCCGGAAGGCGAGAGGCTTTGCCGGAATTGACTTGTTGGCCGATGTGACGGATGTGACAGGTTTCCCGGTTATAGGCGTACACGCGCGCATGTAGACGCTGATAACCGGGAGACCTGTCACATGTGTCACGCGCAGGCCGACGGGCGGGAGGACTGGGGATCACTAGATCCCAGCCTGAGGCCGGTTCGTTGGCCGGTGTTTAGAACCGCCACACCGTGCAAGTCATTGAAACAAAGGCACGAAATATGCGTGGAGAACAGTCGGAGCACATTAAGGCAACAGCTGGGCCATTCTTCGAAGTGTTGACCGCGGAAGAACTGGCCCAGAGATGGCGCGTTCCTGAATCCTGGATTCGAGAACAAACCCGCTCCAGATGTGCTGATCCCATCCCGCATGTACGTCTCGGAAGGTATGTTCGGTTCTCCTGGGGCTCTCCTGACCTGAACAACTGGTGGGCCCGCCGGCAGTCGAAGACTGTACATTTTGCTTGACTCGTGCATGACGCTTAGTTAGTGTTTCTTGGCATGAAAAAGAAGAATCCGCACGCTCGCGCTCTCGGGAAACTTGGTGGCAAAGCCAGGACTGAGAAGTTAAGTCCGGAGCGGCGCTCCGAGATTGCTCGAAAAGCAGGACTCGCGCGGAGCCAAAAACTAAGCGCCGATGAGCGCAAGCGTATCGCCGCGCTCGGCGGCAAAGCCTCGGCCGGTAAGCCGAAGACGAAACGAAAGGAGACAGTGTGAGGAGAGCCAAGCAATCCGGCTACATCATGCGACATCGAGGGTGGTGGGTGCTTAGATACCGCGAGCGCGTCGGTGTCGGCGGAAAAATCCACACAGTTCAAAGAGCTAAGCGCCTTGTGCCTGTCGATGCAGAACACAAGACGAAGGCCAGCGTTCGAGATCTCGCCAACCGAGAACTGGAGCCGCTGAACCGAAACTCGGCAGAGCCACTAAACGTCACCAAACTTGGTGACTTCGTGGATCGCGTCTACCTGCCGTTCGTAAAGCAGCAAAAGCGCCCGTCCACATACAGGGGATACTCTCAAGTGTGGTCGGATTATCTGAAAGTACGGTGTCAGGCGGAATGGCTGAGGGAAGTCAAAACCCATCACGTGCAATCGTGGTTGGAAGGTGTCGCGCGAGAGCGCGAAATCTCCAAGACCACGTTGAAGCACGTGAAGAATTTCCTCAGTGGTGTCTTCCGACACGCGGCACAGCAGGGCTATTTCGACGGGGCAAACCCAGTGAAGCTCGCCGAGATTCCAGCTTTTGCACCGAACGGCGCCGAAACGAAACCCTACTCGCTCGAAGAAATCGGGACGATGCTAAAAGTATTGTCGGAACCGTCAGCGACAGCTGTGGCAACTGCTGCCTTCACGGGGCTGCGCCTAGGAGAGCTGCGCGGTCTTACGTGGGAATCCTATGAGCCCGCGCAGGACGAGGAATCACTCGGCTGGCTGAACGTCACTCGATCTGTGTGGCGTAACACAGTCGGTGATCCTAAAACTGCAAAATCAAAGGCCCCCGTTCCCGTCATTCCACAACTTGCCCAACGGCTTGCCGCACATCGTCTAAAGTGCGGTAATCCGGTGGCCGGCCCGATTTTCCCAAACTCAGTTGGACATCCGCTCGACTTGAACGCTTGTTATCAGCGGGAAATGAAAGATGTGCTCAAACGTGCTGGACTCTCCTGGCACGGTTGGCACGGGTTCCGCAGAGGCTTGGCGTCGAATCTGAATCGTTTGGGCGTGGATGATTCGGTGATCCAGCGCATTCTGCGGCACAGCACAGTAGCAACCACCCAGAACCATTACATCAAGACCGCATCGCCTGATGCGATCGCTGCAATGAGGCAGTTCTCCGAGGCCTTAATGTGCTCCACTTGTGCTCCAGATGGTGGAGTCAAGTCCAAAGGCTCTCTACAGTAGGAGTGGCCAAGTGCTTATCTTTGAGTGAGTGGCGGAGAGGGAGGGATTCGAACCCTCGGTACAGGTGTTAGCCCGTACAACGGTTTAGCAAACCGCCGCATTCGGCCGCTCTGCCACCTCTCCGGCGTGGCTTTCTAGTTTAACACCGACAT
>Ga0137388_10001221_pt1 | contig 15404 bp, 13 predicted proteins | sample 15con2h14AmetaG_FD_104644 | JGI IMG/M metagenome (GOLD analysis project Ga0137388, IMG submission 104644) | Vadose zone soil microbial communities from Angelo Coast Range Reserve, California, USA - 15con2h1.4A metaG | ecosystem: Environmental > Terrestrial > Soil > Vadose zone > Saprolite...
TGCTGAATTTGGAACGTCAGTGCTTGGTCGATTTGCTCCCTGATCGCGAAAAAGCCACGGTTGCCACCTGGCTCAAGAGCCATCCTGGAGTCAAAATGGTCAGTCGAGACCGGGGTGGTGCGTATGCAGAAGCGGCGCGAGAAGCAGCTCCTGATGCAATCCAGATCGCGGATCGTTTCCACCTTTCCCAAAATGCAGGAGAAATGGTCGTGCGCATCATGCGTCGAAACTATGACAGAGTCAAAGAGATATTAGATGAGACCCCTCAAAGCGCTAAGCCAATCGATCAATCGCTGCCCTTTCAGCGGCATGAAGCCGATAAACAGGTGAGCCAACAAAGGCGCATGGCGGTCTATGAGCATGTCATCTTGCTTTATGAGCAGGGATGCAGCCCAACCGAAATCGCCGCCCAATTGCGCATGAGCCGTAAGAGAGTGCGAGAGTTTCTGAAGGGACCACCTTCTCCACCTGTATACAAGCAACGTTCAACCAAGCTCGCTCCATACAAAGCGTATCTCAAGCAGCGATTTGCTGAGGATGGGCGTGGCAATTCCTTACAGTTATATCGTGAAGTGTGTAGTCAAGGCTACGATGGATGTTGTTCGGTGATCACCAGCTATGTGACACAGCTGCGACAACTGGCAGGAACGGTAGCAGGAACTGGCGTTCATCAGAGCACACAGCCCAAGCCTCTCAACGACAATATTCCCGCACCCAGTCAGATCCGCTGGTGGTTTCTGCTCCCTGTGGAGAGACTGACTGCCAAACAACAAGCACAACTCCTGTTGCTGCGCCAGGGTGAGGCAGAGTTTTCCGTCAGCTACCAACTCGTGCAAGCATTTATCGCCTTGCTCCACCAGAAGACCGATCAGGGTCTCACTGAATGGCTAGACCAGGCTCAAAAGAGTGCTGTTGCCGAATTGGTCAGCTTTGCCAAAGGGCTGGTACGAGATGAAACAGCGGTACGTGCGGGATTGAGCTTGAAGTGGAGCCAGGGACAGGTAGAAGGTGCAGTGAACCGATTAAAATTGATGAAGCGCAGTAGGTATGGGCGAGCAAAGTTTGACTTACTTCGCATACGTGTGCTTTATGCCGCGTAATGATGGGGTGTTCTTGCCTTACTGCTGCGCTTACCACGAACTTTGCGTAAGAACCGTCTTCCGTTCCATTCGTACTCAAGGGCCAAATACGCGCTCCTCCTCTTGACAAAGGAAGCACTGCTGGTTTAATATGTGTATATACACTTCCACAAAGAGGGAAAGAAATGGCTAGGCCGGACTTTTTTGATGTACGTCAATGCGTGTGCGCGGCCCTTCGTCGTGCTGATCGCGCAATTACCCAAACCTATGACGAGATCCTTGCTCCGAGCGGTCTGCACATCACGCAGTTTACGCTGCTCGCGGGCCTTGCTCAGGCTGCTCCCATCTCTATCAACCGCCTAGCGGAACTGATGGGGATGGATCGGACGACCTTGACGCGCAATCTCGGCCCGTTACGAAAGCCTGGATGGGTTCGAGTTGAGGAGGGCGAAGATCATCGGGTGCGGGTTGTAACACTCACCGAAGAGGGCAAACAGGTTCTTGCGCAGGCCATGCCATTCTGGCAGCAGGCCCAGAAACAGATGATTCAACAACTTGGCTTAGAACATGTTGAGGCATTACTCGCTGAACTCTCAACGGCGGTCGAGTCAAGTCACTAGCGCCTTCTTTTTTTCTCTTATTACGTGTAATTACATCTATTAAGGAGAACGTCTATGAACCTTGCATTTCTTGCATTTTTGGTCAGTGTGGTGGTTAGCCTGCTTTCCTTCACACTGATTGCTTCCTGGTATGTTGTTCCCCGTTTGTCGAAGCAACCGTATGTGCAGGCATTACTCCCATTGGCGCATTGCCTCATGGCAAAATCTTACTTTGGCAGAAGAGGATGCCTCATGAATAATCTTACTTTACTGAGTTCTTCCGACCCGTTGACTCACAGAATATGGGTCATTAACTCATGGCATATGTTACTCTCCAAAACGTTTCTCTGCAAGCGCAGATCCCCAGAAACATCAGGGAGTCTGAGGGGCCATGCTCCTCAGCGGGGGTCCAGGGGGCTGGCCCCCTGGCCTCAGCGGAGCGCGCAGCCAGCCCTAGCGCGGAGGGATGGAGAGAGTTTCAGAGAGAGGTAAGGGAACGCATCGCAATGCATGGTTCTGATCCTCTCTCTGAGAATCAGGAAACGCCTACTACGATCTCGGCTCGCAACTCTGGAGCCGAGATGTGTCCATTCACGACTTCCTCGCCCCATTGGTCATCAAAGGTGACGAGGAGCCGTGCACGGAGCTTGCCCAGACCCCTCTGGAGGGTTCGGACCTGCGTTGGTCGATAACGCTCTGGGGAGAGCTGTTCTAACTTATGAAAGATGTCCACTCCTGTAAGTTCCGGGTTGGCAAGTAACCAGGATGAGATCTGTTCCCACTCGCCCTCAAACGGATCTTTCCGCGTGCGCCAGTCACGAGGCCGTCCACTCTTTTGATACTTTTTTCTTCGCTCCTTTTTGAGCAGAGATGGGGGAGTCCCAGGAATACCATCGAGCCTCGACCTGTTCCTCGGTACACTGCTTCACAGAAAACGAAAGTGGAGAAGCAGGAACAGAACTCTCTGACGAAGACGTGACGGCATGCCGCCAGAGCGCTTTCTGTAAGTGTTCGAGTTGGTGCAACAAGCGCAGCGGGTCCAGTGCACCTGTGATCCGAAGCAACTCCTGCTGCTTTGTTGGCGAGACTGCACCAGAAGCAAGCAGTCGTTGCATCGGCGTTTGCGCTTGATCGTAGGTACGGCGTACCTTACTGCCCTCTCGCTGCTTGGTCTGAAGTTTCATCGAGGGCTGAAAGCAATTGACATACACCCTCAGCGCCCGATAGAGTTCCGTGAGTTGTCGATAGGCCAGTTCCCCAACGAAGCGATCATAGCCCACCACTTGACGAACCATCTGCCCATTCTTTTGCTCTACGTAACACTGATCATTGCTTTTCTGGGGGCGCCCGAGGGTTATGGTGATGTGTTCTCGCTCACAGTACGAAAGCCTCTTCATGTTGATAAACTCCGATCCGTTGTCTGTGTCAATTCCCAGGATCGGAAAGGGGAGGAGTTGCTGCGCTCGCGCGAGCGCGGCTACAACGGCCTCCTGACCTCGATTGAGTAAAGGCAGGCATTCCGTCCATCCGGTAGCAACATCAGTCAGTGCCAGGGTGAACAGGAAAGACCCGTCAGCCTGAGTGCCACAATGCGCCACCAGATCAGCTTCCAGAAAGCCTGGCTTGACCTCATTCCAGTCCTGGAAGGTTCGGATCGGGATCTGCTTTTTCAGCAGCGTTCCAGATCTGGTGGTAGAAATCCCACGCCGCTCTTGTTTTCGGTACGGCCGTAAAATCCGATCAGCGGTAGCTGGACTCATGGAGAGGAGCTGGTTGCGGCACTGCTCACTCAGGTGGAGATGTCCATGCCGCTCCAGCGACTCGACGAGTGTTGGCAGAAACGGCATCAGTCGCTTGGCGCACATGTGATTGGCGGCAGTCCATGTCAGGTGTAACGCCTGTTGGACTTCTGGTCCGTAGCGGGGCGGACGTGGACGCTCGATGGTGAGCTTGAGCTCGACAGGATGGTTCAGAAGCCGGATAGCGTATTTGCGTGCATATCCTGTGGCGGCGACAAATTCGTCAAGGATGATCTCCTTGAGTGCTGATGATGCCTCCCGATACCGAGGGGCAATCTGGCATACCAATTCTCGTTTGGCTCGATAGCTCAAGTGTGACCTCACTTCTTTACCCTCCGCTGTATGAACAAACAAACGTTGGGTTACATTATCCATGAGGCAAGTACTCTGTCAAAAGTAATATCTTTGGTGAGGCAATTCGCCGGCTCACTGTATTTTTCGGGCAAAACATACGCTAAGCAAGGAGGGATTAATTCATGCCAAAGCAAAGAAGAATAAAGCAAACAGCGGTTAACATCGTTCCCCGTGTGTAAATGTGATTACTTGATGGCGGCAAAATTTGATAATTATCTGGCGTAATACCAACATTGCCTTCTCTTTCCCTTAGCGATGGAGAGAGCCTTGCAGGCCGGTCTAAGAACTCTCCCGTTGAGAAAGCTGTCTGTGATAGGCGTCATATAATTATCAAAAAACTATGCCATCGAGTAATCACATTTACATTCCCCTCCCAGAGGGACTCGAGATCACTGCCCTCAGTGAGTCTGCAGATACGCTCCTGGTCCATGTGATCTCACGCCGGACCAGTTCCGCGTGTCCAGTGTGCGGAGAGCCATCCCAGGCTCCTCAACGCTCCTGCTGCTCCGTGTGGTCTTGCGGGACCGGGGAGACCTCGCTTTGGGCTTGCTGCACCACCTGGTGAATCTGGGACCCAGCCAGAAAGCGCGAACGCAGTGTCTCATCCTTGATGCCCTCTGCCAGCCCCTGGATAATCCTCGCTGCTTCACCAAAGGCAGTGCACGCTTGCGCAGGATCACCCGCTGCCTCATACAACCTCCCCAACGCCGCCTGGATCTGCCAGCACTCTCCTGGCAAGCCGAGGTCTGCTGCCAGCCCTGCTGCCTCGCGCAAGTGGCCGATGGCCTGTTCGCTCTGCCCCTCCCACGCTGAAAGCCTCGCCTCCGCCTGCAGGTAGGGCAGGCGGAAGCGCCGATTGGTTCCCACGCGTTCCCCCAGTCGTTGCACGGCTTCTCTCGCCTGGCGTTCATCTCCCCCACGCAGTAAGGCTTCCGTTTCATACTGAGGGGAGAAATCCAGCGGGATCAAGGCCGCATCAGCGTGCTTGCGTATGGCGCTGGCCTGCACGGCATAGCGGGAGGCTGCTTCCCACTCCCCGGCCTGGGCATAGTTCATACACAGCAGTGAGAGGGTGGGCACGTACAATCGTCGGAGGTCTAACGTCGAGGCCAGGGCTGCTGCCTCTGCGAGGGTGCTGCGCGCCTCGTCCCACTGCTGCAAGGCGTGATAGGTCTTCCCCAATCCAAAGAGAAAGCGCTGCAAGGTGAGCGTCGGCGGAAGGGTCCGCGCCAGCGCCATGGCGTCTTGCAGGAGCCCGAGCGCCTCTTCATACGCCCCCACGTCCAGCAATCCCTGCGTGAGGTCGACCATACTGGTGATTTGGACCCAGACGTGCTTGCTCTCTTTGGAGAGCGCGAGCGCCCTGCGGCCACTGTGAAGGCTGTTGTGTACCTGCCCAGCATGCACTTGCGCCAAAGCCAGCAGCGACCAGCACAAGGCTTCTGACGCGCGATGCGTCAAGGGTTGGGTGAGCGGAGGACCACTCATAAAGTGGTCAAGTGAAAGCTTCCGCGAAGCGAGCGGCTCGGTGCCCAAGGAGGCATACAGCGCCAGGGACGCTTGTGCATCGTGCATGGCCTCCTCACAGTCTCCCCTGAGCAGATGGAACTCTCCAAATGAGGCGAGACTCCTGGCTTCCAGTTCCTGGTCCCCTCTGGCGCGTGCCAACTCCAGCGCCTGCGCTCCATGCGGTAAGGCGCTCGTTGGATCCTCCCACACGATGCCTATGATCTGGGCCCGGTTAAACGCCGTTTCCGCCAGCGCCTTCTGATCGTGACTCGTCTCGGCCATCTGCCAGGCTTCGTCCAGCAGCGCTTGCACCGTTGGTTTGTCCTTCAACTGGTGCACCGCTAGGGCCGCCAGGCGGTTGTAGGTTATGCTGACCAGGCTGGGCAGCTGGAGCTGCTGCCCATAGGCCAGCAGCTCTTCAAGGGCCTGCTGGGCCTGCTGCCAGGCGTTCTGGAAGGCATAGGCTCGCCCCAGGTTGACGTAGAGGTGCTCGACCTCGGCGGCCGAAAGCACGCGCTGCAGCGTTCTTTGCGCCTGGAGCAAGGCACGCGCCTGTTCGTAGTTCCCAATGGCCTCCTCGACAGCAAAGACCGTCAGCGCCTCATCCCCGGCCTGCAGACTATAGCGATACGCGCTCTCGGCCTCTCCGGCTATCAGTGCATGAGAGGCCAGTTCGGCGGCCCGTGCGCCTTCGACCTCAAGCAACGCCAGGGCGCGCTGATGCAAGACGAGCCGGCGCGCCGCCCCCAGCTCGGTGTAGACCACGTCGCGCATCAGGTCATGCGTGAAGCGATAGCTGGCCGGACGACCTGCCCCGGCCTCTTCTTCCCGCAGGATGCCACTCTTGACGGCTTCCTCCAGGGCCTCCACCCCTTCCGGCACTCGTAACTCGGCCAGCTGCCACAGCAGCTTGGCGCTCGCCGGGGGGCTGAGCACAGCACTGGCCATCACCAGTTGGCGCGCTGGCGCTGACATCCTGGCCAGCCGCGTCTGGATCAGCGCGCGCACCGAGGGGGGTAACAGTTCGCGCCTGGACTCCTGCCGTGCCAGGGCCGCCACCAGTTCCTCCACGGGAACGAGCCGCAAGACTCCCTCGGCCGTCAGGCGGGGCACCAGCCACTGCCGCTCGCGCAACAGCTTGAGCGTCTCCACCAGGTACAACGGCTGCCCCCCGGTCTGCGCGAACAGAAAGTCGCCCAGGGCCACCAGCGCCCTCTTCAGTTCCGGCGAATGCCCGTTCTCTGAAGTGGAGGGCCGGGCCGGGCCATGGTGGTGCTCCCCTGCCAGGGCCTCCAGCAGCTCAAAGGTCTCGGCCTGGCCGAGCGGCGGCAACGGAAGCTGGGTGAGCGGCAGGTCGCGTCCCAGGTCGAGGAGCTGAGCGGCCAGCTCCGGGTTCAGCTCCAACCCTTCACTGCGCACGTTACACAGCAACAGCACCGGGCTGCCCTGGCCCTTCCAGGCGTGGCCCAGGTAGCGCAGCAGGTCGAGGGAGGCGCCATCGATCCAGTGCAGATCATCGAGCAGCAGCACCACGGGAGCGCGCTGGGCCAGGGCTGACAGCAGGCGCGCCACCGCTTCAAACAGCCGCAGCTTGCCCGAGAGCTCATCCTGCGTGGGGGCCGGCAGATCGGGATAGCGCAGGCGCAGCTCGGGCAACAGCCGTGACAGTTCCGCCAGCCACAGGTCCTCCAGCAGGTCCTCCGGCGCGTTTTCGACTTCCAGCCGCTCTCGCAGCGCCTCGACCAGCGGTTGATAGGGCAAGCGTCCCCCCAGCTCGAAGGCGTGCCCACGCAGCACCTCGGCCCCCTGGGCCGCCGCCCACGCCACAAACTCGCGGGCCAGCCGCGTCTTGCCGATGCCGGCCTCCCCCACCAGCAGCACCCCCTGCGGCTGTCCCTGCCGGGCCTGCTGAAAGCGGCCCACGAGCTGGCGGAAGGCCGCGGCTCTTTCCATGAGGGGGGCCACTAGCTCGCCTGGTGGTCGACTCTCCACAGCAGGGGAAGGAGTGGCTGGAGCAGCGCCCCGGCGCACCCGGGTCGCCCGGATGCGCTCGGCCAGAGCCACGGTCTCCGCGGACGGCTTGACCTGCAACTCCTGGGCCAACCGGGCGCGCAGGGTGGCGTAGACCTGCAACGCTGCGGTCGGGTCGCCTTGCGCCAGGTGGACGCGCATGAGACGCCGGGAGGCCTCCTCCGACAGCGGATCCAGCGACAGCCAGCGCGTGAGCGTGGCTGTCGCTGGATCCAGCTCGAAGCCTTCCTCTTGCCAGGCGGAGAGCCGTTCCAGGAGGAGCTGCACGCGCACCTGCCACTGCTGCTGTTGCTGCTCATGCCACTCGTCAAAGGCCGTTTCCTCGCGCAGCCAGAAGCCGTCGAGGAAGGGACCACGCACCAGGGAGAGGGCGTGCTGAACACTGGCGACCAGGGCGGCCCGCTGCTCCTCGGAGGGGGCCGCAGCCAGCGCCTGGACCGCTTTCCAGGCGCGCTGCACCACGTCGAGGTCCCGTTCCAGCGGCGCCTGCGGGTTCAGGCCCAGCAGTTCCTGTTCCTGGAGCAGGTGGCTGTGCCCGGCCGCCGAGGCATCGGCCAGTAGGCTGCGCAGGAGGGTAAGGGCGTTGCGCAGGGCATTGCGTGCAGTGGAGGGTTCACTGTCGGGCCACAGCAAGGTGGCCAGGTGACTGCGGGAGTGCAGGCCTCCTTCGACCGCCAGGTAGAGCAGCAAGGCTTCGGCCTTGTGCAAGGCAAAGCTCAGGCGGCGCTCGTCATGAAACACTTCGGGCGGGCCGAACACGGCCAGGCGTAAGAGACCCATGGCATGCCCTCCGTTTGCGCTGGATTGACTCCTCTCTATCAAGAAAGATTACCATGCTGAACGGTAGAGGTCAACAAACGAGCATTGCTTCACTTGCCTGTTCTGCTGCGCAGACTCCAACCGTTCATGATATTTCCATTACGCTTCCATTACGGTTCCGTTACGGTTCCTCCTTATCTTTTAAATAAAGGAGAGGACGAAAGGAGTTCTTTGATGGCGCAGCTACAGATCGCCTACCTCCCGCGGCGGGGAACCGAAGAGCGCTGGCGACGACTTTGTCAGGACGTAGCGGAATTATGCCCGGAGCAGTTTGCCGCTCTCTGCCAGCAAGCGGGGATTACCCGGGTGCAGGTCAGACTCCTGCAACTGCTCCACAGCGAACTCCTGCTGGTCGCCGTGCAGATGCAGGAGCCGCAGCAGACCCCTGAGGCGCTGGCGAGCTCGCAGTCTCCGTTTGCCCACTGGCTGCGAGAGCAGGTGCAGGTCTTGCTGGGCTGGGACGTGCAGGAGGCACTGGCTGACCCGCCATCCGACCTGCTCTTCACCTGGGAAAGGTGAAGGCGATGACGGGTGTATACGGCTGATTCCTGAGGAAGTCAGCGAACAGCGATACATGTCAATTTATAAGGAAGGTGAGACACATACTTTCGTAGACAGTCAGAGACGACCACCTGTGAGTGATGCGAGCGCTGCAAGTCGAACGACCGTGCAGGGCTCAGAGAGAAGAAGAGGACGAGTATGGTATTCCGTAAGCATTTCCCCGGCAAGACAGAACACCCCGCCTGGGGCATGTGGAGCTGGCAGCTCGAACTGGTGGGTTTTTCGCCCCAGCAGATTGCTGATCTCAGCAGAGTCAAAGCGCTCTACCAGCAAGGGGTCTATCACGAGGCCACTCCTGAGCAAAGGCGACTGGAGTTTGTGCGCTGGCTCTACCAGCAGAATCGTCTGCAGAGCTAAGACACGAGCGCGAGGGAAGACGGGAATGGGGCAGAACCTTTTCTGCCGTCTCTCACCTCGCCGACGAGAGGAGCAGATCATGTGCCAGTTACAGTTGTCGCTGTTTGGCGTACCCGTAGTAAAGCATGGTGAGACGACCCTCACCTTCTCCACGCGCAAGGCGCTGGCCCTGCTCGTCTACCTGGCCGTGGAAGGCGGCTTGCACACGCGCAAAACCCTCTCCGAAGCGTTCTGGGCGGAACTGGACGCCAAACACGGGCGAGCGGCCCTACGGGCGACCCTGCTCGAGCTGCGCAGGCTCTTCGAGCGCTCTCATGAGGCGAGCGAACGGGCTCACCTGCGCATCGAGCATGATACGCTTGGCATCGAACAGGATGGCTCGCTCGTGCTGGACCTTCGCCTCGTCGAAGCTGCCAGCAAGCGAGTAGAGCGCGGGGTCGAATCGCTCACCGGGCAGGCGCGCGAAGAGCTCCTCTGGCAGCTCGAACAGGCCGCCCGCCTGGTGCGCGGCCCGTTCCTGGCCGGCTTCACGCTGCGCGACTCGCAGTTTTTCGACGACTGGTTCACCCAGCATCGCGAGTACTGGCACCTGCGCGTGTACCAGGTCTTTGACGCGCTCTCGTTGCTGTACGAACAGGGGGAGAGGGGGAGCGCGCCCTTACAGTAGGAGCAGGGAGGGCGAGGGGCGTGAGCTGGGCTGTGACGTGAGCAACGGCTCTCACACCTCTCGATCTCGCCCCGTCTCAGAAACAAGCGAGAGCATGGAACGGGCCGGTGAAGGCCGCTTCCGCCCAAGTGCGCCTCCCGTGGAGTTCACCACTCTTTCTTTGTGAGGATCACATATGGTGGTCATCACGACAACATCTACAGCTACGAGAAAGGAGGACGGTCATGGCTCATCCGTCCACACGCATTCTAGTTCTTGGCGCCGGGATTGCGGGCCTGCTCTTTACCCTGCGCCTAGCCGGCAAAGTGAAACACTCTTCCGTCCAGATCACCTTGGTCGACGAGTCGGATACCTTCATGGTACGCCCCAGGCTCCATGAGTTTGCCACCAATCAACACGTCTCGCGGCGCTCGCTTCCAAAGATCCTGCGCCACAGCAACGTCCAGTTTCTTCAAGGACGCATCACCAGCCTTGATCCCAGCAAGCGGAGCGTCACCATCGTGGATCAGCAACAGCAGCCGCACGAGCTGGGGTACGATTACCTGGTCTATGCGCTGGGAAGTATGACGGACCGCCACAGCGTGGCCGGGGTGGCAGACTACGCCTACAGCCTCTCGGCAAGCGGCCCGCTCTCAGCTGTTGCCTTGCGCGACCGGCTCCCGGCCCTAGCGGAAAGGTCCGGCCAGGTGGTGGTCTGTGGCGGAGGAGCCACCGGCATTGAAACGGCAGCTCAGGTAGCGAGCGTCTATCCTCGGATCAAGGTCAGCCTGCTGACGCAGGGGTCACTCGCCAGCTCCCTGGGGAAGCCGGTGGCCGAGGCGATCCGGCGCAGACTGGTGAGCCTGGGCGTCCAGATCGTCGAACACAGCAAGGTGAGCGCCGTGCATGCCCATAGCGTGGTTCTGGAGCAGGATCGCGAACTGGCCTGCGACCTGTGTATCTGGACAGCGGGCTTTGTGGTCCAGCCTTTAGCGAGGCTCGCTGGCCTCGCAGTCAATGAGCGCGACCAGATTCTGGTCGATCCCTTTCTGCGCTCGGTCTCGCACCCAGAGATCTACGCGATTGGGGACGCGGCCTCGCCAGTCGAGGAACCGGGCGTGCAGCACGTGCGCATGAGCGCTAATACGGCAGGGATCATGGGCGCTCATGGAGCAGATTGCCTGAGCGCGATTCTCACGGGCAAGAAGCCCAAACCACTCAGCTTCGCCTACTTGGCGCAGGCCATTGCCCTGGGGCGCCACCATGGGATCTTCTTCCTGCTGACTCCTGAGGATCAACCCCGGCCGCCCTACATCACAGGCTGGTTGGGTTCGCTCGCTCGTGAGGGCGCGTTGCGCTTTGTCGTGACAGCCATGCTGGTGCAACGCCGCTTGCCAGGCTTGTTTGTCTGGCCGGGGAAGGGGCGCTATGAGCAGGCACAACGTCAAAAGCCAACCCTTGCACATGTTTGAGAAGAGAAGAATTAAAAAAGGAGCCGTTATGAAAGCAACGCAATCTTTCGCGCAAGATCGAGGCACGGGCGCGACTCCGGCGGCGGGCGCACAGGCCGGAGCGACCCAAGGTACCTTCACGACGAGCGACGCCATTGCGTGGAAGCCCGTCGATCCCAAGAAGCCCGATGGAGTGCAGATGTTCGTGGTGTGGGGGAATCCAAACAGGGGCGCCTCGATGATCCTGCTCAAGTTTCCTGCGGGCACGGACGTGGGTTGGCACTGGCACACCGCGGCGTATCAGGGCGTCGTGATCCAGGGTAAGCACACGCATACTTTCAAGGGAGCAGCACCGCAGACAGGCGGGCCGGGATCCGTGTGGTCGCAACCTGCGCTTCCCGATGCAGGGCAGATCGAAGCAATGGTGACCCTGTTTCTCAGCGCGATTGTTGACCCTCGTGAGCTTGAAAGGAACCAGTGATGACAACGAGCGATGTGCTTATCGTTGGCGCGGGCCCGACTGGCCTGACTATGGCCACCCTGCTGATCCGTATGGGCGCGCGTATCAGGATTGTGGAGAAGACGCCCGGTCCCACCGAGCAGACTCGCGCTATTGTGGTACATGCCAAGACCCTGGAGCTGTTCGCGAAGCTTCACCTAGCTGACAAGGCAGTCGAGCAGGGGCAGCGCATAGATGCCTTTCGTCTCATGAATGAGGACAAACAGGCTGGATTGATCTCGTTTCGAGGCGAGAGCGAGCGCACGCCGTATCCGTTCCCATTGATTTACACGCAGGACCGCACCGAGCACCTGCTCATTGACAGTCTTGCAGAGGCTGGAGGTCTGGTCGAATGGAATACCGAACTTCTGAGCCTGGAGCAGGGCCTGAGTGGGACACGCGCCACCCTGCGTCATACTGATGGGAGAGAGGAGATCGTCGAGGCTGGCTGGATCGTTGGTGCCGATGGAGCGCACAGTTTCATCCGGTATGCCCTCTCTCTCGGATTTGCTGGTGAGAGCTACAAGCAAGCCTTGTTCCTGGCCGACATCGACCTGCAAGGCAATCTTAAAGAAAAGGAGGTTGTCGGCGGCTTCACCCGCCTGGGTTTCTTCACCTTCTTTCCCATGCCTGGAGCCCGCCGGTTTCGCGTGGTTGCGTCGCTGCCTCTGCAGTACAGCAACCAAGAGACCCTCACGGTCGATGAGGTGCAGCAGATTCTCAACACCTACAAGCTTCAAGTGACCATCACGCAAGCACGTTGGATCTCGGTATACCGCACTCACCATCGCATGAGCGAGCGCTTCCGTGTTGGGCGCGTCTTCCTGGTTGGAGATGCCGCCCACATTCACAGTCCTGCTGGCGGGCAGGGCATGAATACAGGGATCGGTGATGCCTACAATCTTGCCTGGAAACTGGGACTGGTTGTCACAGGGAAGGCCAGGATGGAACTGCTTGACTCCTACGAGGCCGAGCGCATGCCGTTTGCCCGTGCCATCCTCAATGGCTCGGACAAGCTCTTTCACGTGCAGGGGATGTCTCAGCCGGTCGTGCAGTGGTTCAAGATGTTCGGGCTTCCTCCACTCCTGAGCGTCGTGACCAGCATCCCCCCTCTCAGGCGGCGCATCTTCTGGCTCCTCTCCCAATTATGGACGAGCTATCGTCATAGCCCAGCCGTGGCAACATCTGAGCCGCATACAAAGGGGCCACAAGCAGGAGATCGCGCTCCTTATGGCATCTTTGAGGTGGGTCCAGACAAAGGGAAAAGCCTCTTCTCAAAGCTTGAAGGGGTTGATCATCATCTGCTCCTCTTCGCCGGAAGGAGAGTTGGTTTCACTGGGTTGGATCTTCAAACGATGCAAGAGCGCCTCCAATCGCTGCTCAGCAGGTATAGGGTCCCTGTTCACGTGCATACGATAGCTGCGAGAAACCTGCATTTACATCGGCAGTATGGAGCAGAGGAGCCGAGTGTCTTCCTCATCCGACCAGATGGGCATATTGCGTATCGAGGCAGAGGTGAGGATGGAGTCAGCTTCGCGTCCTATCTCGACGGCCTCTTCACGAGGGCCGAAGGATCGGCTTTCGAGGAAGCGATCGATGTCGGTGAAAGTGGGCCGAGGATGGAGGCAGGCACATCGGCACAGGGATGCAATGGTTGACCTGGAGAAAGGAGTCGGAAGCATGGTCATGTCATGGCGTCATTGGGTATTTGACCTCCTGTATCGCGTGGGAATGCCGATCTGGGATATCTCGACCCCGCCCGAAGTACGTGCCCTCGTTGAAGGGCCAGGCGCATTGCCCGCTGGGCGCGCCCTTGATATGGGCTGTGGCACCGGTACGCATACGATCTATCTGGCTCAACACGGATGGGACGCAATTGGAGTAGATTTCTCTGCGAGTGCGATCGGGAGAGCGAGGAAGAAGGCAAATGGCATTGCTGGGGCGACCTTTCTCCAAGCAGATGTGACCAGGCTCAGAGAGCAGGGCCTTTCTGGTCCATTCGACCTGGTGCTCGATATGGGCTGCTTCCACGCCCTGCCTCAGGAAAGCAGACAGGCATATGTAGGCCCTCGAGGAGTAATGGACCCAAAAACAACGATAAGAAAATGAAATGGCTTGTAGAGCGGATGGGGATACCTCCCCTTGAAAGGATATTCTCCCCTCTTCCTCAGTAAATGCCAGTTCTTTGCTTGGCTCTAACCGCCTGTTGAGCTAGAAGAGTGTTTCTAGATCATGCTTATCGTTGTTTTTGGGCCCATTACTCCTCGAGGGCCTTATCCGACTCTTTCAACTGAAAGATCTTAAACCACCCAGACCGCAGGACCAGCACATTGACAGTCCTCCAAATACATTGATCCTAACGCTGAGTCGATCAGAGCTGATCAGACGAATGCACGCAGGAGAATGCGAATATTGTGGAACAACACAGGGATCATTTGAAGTCCATCATATTCGAAAACTCAAGGATGTAGCACATGGAAAGGAGCGATGGCAACAAATGATGGCGGCTCGACGAAGGAAAACGCTCATACTCTGTGAGCATTGTCATCATGAGCTACACGCCGGCACGCTCCCTGATAGAGAGTATCTTCAGAGACACGTAAAGGGAGAGCCGTATGCTGGCAAACCAGCACGTACGGTTCGGCGAGAGGGTGACGGGTGACCCCCACAAGGGGCAACCGCTCCCTACTCGACCGCATCACGCGCGCTCTGGGTTGGCAGAGCACACGTCAGGTATTCCTCGTTCACTACGCCTGTTCACTGAGTAGCAGCCACGCTGCGCATACTCCGGCAGGCGCGTATGCAGGAGTGCCAGAAGCTGCCGGCCTCTTTAGAGGTTGGCGGAGTGTCACCGTAATAGAGGTAGGACTAGGATCACTGCGAAAATCTATCACAAGCATTTTATCTTATGAGTGGTTTTTGCAGTGATCCTAGTCCTACCTCTACTTATGTAGATCAGGAGCTGGCTCAGTATCGAAGTAGCAGGGGGATTGCCCTCGTTCATCAATGAAATACTGGCTCAGATGCAGGTAGCGTGTGTTGCCCGTCACTCGATAGAGCTTGACCAATGCAAGCTCTATCTCCTCATGCCCGCAGTAGCCGCGTTTCTTTCCAGCTTCTCTCCCAAAGACCGTATCAATAGAGTCGGCATAACGGCAGACGACATCCAGCAGTTTAGATTTGCCGGTTGCCTGGAAGTGCGCCACTCCTGCCTCGATCATATGCCCTGCACAGTAGAGTTCGTGCCCATGCCGGAGATTCGTCCATCTCTTGTCCGGCTCGACAATGGTATAGTGCGGATTGAGGTAGCCATCCGGCTGCTGTGCAGAAGCGATCAACGCAATCACCTCATCGAGAAGGCCATCAAGCGTTGAATCAGGATGTACTGCCAGGCTATAACTGGCAGCTTCTATCCATTTTGCGACGTCCGAGTCCCAAAACTGGTGAGGCGCTTTCTCCCGTCCAGGCTTCCATTGCAGAGTATACGCGTCGACGCATCCGGTCTTTTTGAGCATGGTGAAAATGTGCGGTATCGTCTTTTCTCGATTGACCCGTAAGCGTGGCGCCCAAAAAGTATCCTCTATTGTTACCCTTGTAAAGGGCACAGGATCAAAGATTCGATAGGCAGTATTCTTCACGCTGAACGCTTCCTTTCATGACACCCATGAGCGGACGTTTGTATGTACATTTATCTGCAAAA
>Ga0137388_10001223_pt1 | contig 15393 bp, 17 predicted proteins | sample 15con2h14AmetaG_FD_104644 | JGI IMG/M metagenome (GOLD analysis project Ga0137388, IMG submission 104644) | Vadose zone soil microbial communities from Angelo Coast Range Reserve, California, USA - 15con2h1.4A metaG | ecosystem: Environmental > Terrestrial > Soil > Vadose zone > Saprolite...
CCGCTGCGGATGCCTACGCTGGCTTGGGAGATGCTGCGGCCGCAGAGGCTCACAAGACCCAGGATCCTGCCCTGCGATCAAAGATTACGACGGAAGATCGCAACGAATACGAGAAGAGCTTGAACACATGGAAACAGATTACGAATCACGCTCCCATGAACGGCAACGGATATCTGGCAGGCGATCCGAGGGAAGTGGCGCGCCACCTGTCGGCTTTGGGGCCAGGCACGAGCTAAGAACTGGACTTTCGCAGGATCTGGTGGCTATCGTTGGGCGGGTTTGGGGTAGAGTAGGATTTTGGTGGCGGCGGTAGGACTCGAACCTACGACCTACGGATTATGAGACCGTCGCTCTAACCACCTGAGCTACACCGCCACTGGTGAATCTAAATGACTTGTACGAATGTTACCTTTGTGACATTGCAAACCTGCTGCAAACCTCCTACGATTCCAGCATGGCACACGGCACGGTCATCGAAGCTTCGGGCATCTTCTATGTACGGTATTCGGTCGGCACCAAAATCAGCGCCAACGGCAAACCTCGCCCTGTTCAGAAGACGCATAGACTCTGCTCCAAAGATGACCGCCACTATTCTACCAAGTGCAAAGCGGTCCGCCTATTGGCGGATGCGTTCATGCTCACGGTAAACCAGCAGCGCCACGACACCGAAGGCGAGGATATGACGGTCGCGGCGTTTTGGGATAAACAATTTCTGCCCTACTGCGAAGCCGTAGTGATAGGCGGTCGCCCACGTCGCAAGCCTTCTACCATGAAGGGGTATAAGCAAATCTGGGAGCAGCATCTCAAGGCTCACTTCGGGAGCCGGACTCTTCAACAATACCGCGCGTCGTGGGGTTCATCTTTTCTAGACGGTCTCACAGCGACACAAGGGCGAAACACTCTCCGGCACATCAGCGCTCTTGCAAGTTCGATTTTCTCGCGCGCTGTAGCAGAGCAGCGACTCAGAAGCAATCCTTGGAATGATGTGCAATTTCCAGAGTCGGCCTCTCCTGCCAACACACCGCACTATACGTGGGAAGAAGCCGAGAACGTCATCAGCGCGCTGGTTGACCGCGTCGATTGTCAGCTGGTAATGGCCCTTGCTTGCTTCGCTGGTTTGCGACCTAACGAGATAGCAGCGCTACGCTGGGAAGATGTCGACGGGGAATGGCTTCACATACGGCGCGGCATCGTGGGCGGTAAGTTGGATACTCCGAAGACTGCCGAAAGTATCCGGTCAGTTCCTCTGCTTCCGCATGTGCGCATCTCTCTGGAGCTATGGCGGCAGAAGTCTTCCAATACGGGCTGGATTTTTCCGAGTGAGGGCACGTTGACAGCAGCGCGTATCGTAGCGCCTGAGATGCAGCACCTTGCTGGTGGTCCGTCGCCTGTCGATCTACATAATCTCGTCAAACGTGTCATCCGGCCAGCGGTAGAGAAAGCTAAATTGCAGTGGAAGCCGATCAAGGCCGGACGTACGGGCGCCGCGACTGCCATCATCGAACGGAGCAACGGAAACGCGGCTCTAGCTCAGGCAGTGTTAGGCCATAAGAGTATGACCACGACTCTTGCCGTTTACAAAAAGGCGATCTCTCCCGCGAATCTGTTGGCGGGTATGAAGGCGCTTAACGAGTAACTAATAATAGTGGTTACTTCGGTTACAGCTCGTTCGTGCGGTTGGAGAGAGCCGGACATTAGGTTAGCTTAGACGCAGAAGTTATCGAAATGAAAACATCACTTGCGATCCTGCTGGTTGTTCTTGCATGCGCTCTGTCGTTCGCTCAGCCCACTCGATCATCGGCAGGAGAGCTAGCGGGGTTCTGCCGGTCCTCTGACATTGCTTCTCAGGCATTTTGCGTTGGACGTATAGAGGGTTACCGGAGTGTGGTGGACGAACTCCTGGTACTGGTACCGGACGCCACCGCGCAGATTCATATCGAACCAACGGCTACCAATGGGGAGCTGGAGCGTGTCTTTGTAAAGTACGTCGCGGATAATCCGGAAACGGAGCATAAGGATGCGTTTTTGGTGTTCTCCTTTGCTTTGCGCTCCACAGGCCTGATGACCGAAACAAAAAGAGTGGGGGCGAAATGAAGAAGCCTATTTACCTAACGGCGCAGCCTGGGGAGCCGCCGCACGATGGGTTACCGGCATACGTTCCCCATGCCGGATTCGTGCGTGGGAAGACGTGTTATATGTGCGGTGAGGCAAGTTGTACCGAGGCGATGCCACATGGGAATCATCCAGATTGGCTGGCCTTCCTTTCGATGGCCGATGATCCGAATGATCCCTGGGGAAGAGGCACTCCCCATGAGTGAACCCTGTCCGATCTGTGCGGAGTTTCGTTACATCAGTATCGTCAAAGTGTGTCCGATCTGCGGATCGCCGCAAACTGCAAGAGGTGAGGGAAACCGCCGAAGAGTTTCTGAGGAAATGGGAGTCCCAAACGTTCGAGGAGGTTTGGGACCCGATCATTCCACTCCAAGCGGACACGGCCCCGCATTCCTGTCCTCGATGCTAGCGGCGCGCAGTCGTAGCGGCGTCCAGATAGTCCCAGCAACCGGGACGTAAGACTGGAAGCCGCCTGTTCTGCGTTGTGTTCAAGATAAGCGACGAGGATGAGTCCTGAGGCAGCCATGCATGTCGGAGTAGCGGGAAATATGCTGTTCTGGGCCGCTGGACCGCTTCTCGCGGGAAGGCGTACTGCCGACCCTTACCCACCTGCAGCGGCTGGACGGCTACGGCGTGGCGCTCCTATACCGAGCAGTACCTCGACTCCACCGGGATCTTCAAGGACGCCGTGGTCTCGATCATGGCGACCATCGCCAAGCAGGAGAACATTCGCCGCAGTGAGCGCATTTGCGCTGGGTTGGCGCGAACCAAAGCGCAAGGTATGAAGTTGGGGAGACCGCGCGTCAGTGACGGGAAGGCAAGGCGGGTGACTCTGTGGCGACGGAAGCGGGAGAATTCGTAGTTGGTATATTGGCGATGTTTCAACAGTTAGCGTCTACGAAACATCAGTTCTGCCGCCGGGGCCAGGCACGTCTTACCAGCCATATCTACACGCCGTATATTCTCATCTGGTGCTTTTTCATCCCTATTGCAAACGAATTTATGACACTCATCGACTGGTTCGCTGCGAATCCCACCTGAGAATTGTTGGCGGTTCATATTCGGAGTCTGATCACACGTGGAGGTGGCGAGCAGTAGTGCGAGCGGTGGTCGAAGACGGCAGCACTAATGTGAATACCTCTGTCGGAGATACCGCAGCAGCCGTATCCCAACGATTCCCGCGAGGACTCCGATTGATGCGTACACGACGCCGCCCAAGATCATTGAGTTTCCGTCTCTGCCGAGCGGCGTTTCCTCGACAGAGTCGGGCGTGGTAGGCGGTTCGCGCAGCCAATTTCGCATGGCGGTTCGCGTCACACTCCAAAGCTCCCTAGACAATTCCAGCTCGTTCCAGCCCGGAGGATCCCAACCAAAGGTGATGTCCTGGTCGATTTCCATCAAATCGCTTCCGTGAAGAATTCCGGAACGAAGCGAGTACATTTCATTGCGCTGCTTCTTGTGACCAAGTCCGGGGGCGTATTTCTCGAAAAACGTCCGGAACCTCTCTGTTGCACCAGGGGCATCGTGCGAGGACTCCCGCCCGCACTTGGCGCAATACACTCGGTGGGTGGCACCTCGTTCCGTCAGCGACTCGACCGCCGAGACCAAGCACGCGAACGCAGCGGAGACAGAGGTCGTCCACTGGCGGCTCGCCATATCCAACCAGAAAGCAGCGCGGTCAAACTTAGCGCGGTTGGCCGATGCGAGGTGCAGGTAACGACAGATCGAGTCGTCGAGATCGGAAGGCACGCGGAGGCCCTGCCCGTCATCGCCAAAGCTTGCGTAGTATTCATGTGGCTCGACCTCCTCAACTCGTTCTCCCTTTATTTCTGATAGGGAGTCGATCACGATTGGGCCGAGATTTGCAAAGAATGACTCACAAACCCATTTGCTCTCAAACCCATGATCGAGATCGGTTGCCCAAACGTGCCGCGACCGAGGTAGTTGGAAGGTCGTATGTCCCCTAAGCAAAACGTTGAGGAGTAAGGTCAGCTGGCGGTGTACGCGAATCCGCCTCTGATTCGTGATCTCTTGAAGGGTACTTGCCTTTAGCGGGAATTCAAGGATGAATGGATGATCGGCTCCCTCGTCGAGACCGGCGCGCGGCGCATCTTCAGGCGGTGGAATGATCTGAACGCCGGAACGAGTTCCGCGCCACCAACGGGTTGCGCGGGAAGTGCAGAAACTGTATTCACGACCCACCTTCGGTGCTCCTGAGAGAAGGGCTTTCTCCACCTCTCCCCGAATTTGCTTCCACTCAGCAGGATCAAACGCTGGGCCGGGCTCCACGGCAATGATCTTCTTGCCGCTAAACGTGAGCTTGACCTTGCAGAGTGAACGCGCCTGAGGAAGGTAGAAAGCGTTACGGTTTTTGTCGCGACCGTCGTACTGCCCTGGACCTCCGATTCGCATCTTCAGGAGCAGCCTCAGTCCAGCCAAATCAAGACCCTGCCACTCGGGTTCGATCAGATTCGCCATCGTGACAATTCCCAGCCGCGAGGAGGTTCACTATTTCCTGCATACGAGGGGCGGGGCCAGCGCAACCGGGATGCTTAAGATTTTCACCGACAATAGTTTACGCCGACCGGAGCGGCTGCTCCAACGCCGAATGAAAGCCAGATTGTCGTGAACAGGAGGCAAATCGGTCAGGTACGCTGGCGTAAGCCGGTTTGATTTGGAGGCGTATGAAGTGCAGCACTTTTTGAGCTAAACTCGCTAACGACCTTAACTACAAAAACCGGCGTGAATAAGAAAGACCTCAGCGAGCGCGATATCTGTTCCAAGTTTATAAGCCCCGCAGTGAAACGCGCGGGATGGGACGGGATGATGCAGATCCGCGAGGAGGTCAACTTCACCAAGGGACGCATTATCGTCCGGGGAAGGCTCGTCACGCGTGGCAAGGCCAAGCGCGCCGATTACATCCTCTATTACAAGCCCAATATTCCAATCGCCATTATCGAGGCGAAGGACAATAACCACAGCCTGGGCGACGGAATGCAGCAGGCCCTCGACTACGCCGTGACTCTCAATATTCCTTTTGTGTTCTCTTCTAACGGCGATGGCTTTGTCTTTCATGACCGCACCGGGACGAGCATGGAAAAAGAGACCACGCTCTCGCTTGAAACGTTCCCCACGCCCAAAGATCTCTGGTCAAAATATCGCGCCTGGAAAGGGCTTACTTCCGATGAGGAAGCGATTGTCCTGCAGGATTATTTTGAAGATGGCAGCGGCAAAGGACCACGCTATTACCAGGTGAATGCCATCAACGCCGCGGTGGAAGCAATCGCGAAAGGCCAGAACCGGATCCTGCTCGTCATGGCCACCGGCACTGGTAAGACCTACACCGCATTTCAGATTATCTGGCGACTATGGAAAGCCAAGCGCAAGAAACGCATCCTGTTTCTCGCCGACCGCAACGTCCTCGTTGATCAGACGATGGTCAACGATTTTCGTCCGTTCGGCGCGGCGATGGCCAAGCTCAGTACAGGCTCGAAAACGATCGAGCGGGCAGACGGGGCCGAGGTCGAACTTACCACGGCGCTCGACAAAAGGCGCCGCATCGACACCGCTTACGAGGTTTATCTGGGACTCTATCAGGCGATCACGGGGCCGGAGGAGCGCCAGAAGCTTTTCCGGGAGTTCTCTCCCGGTTTTTTTGACCTGATCGTCATTGACGAATGCCATCGCGGTAGCGCCGCTGACGATGCCGCCTGGAAAGAGATTCTCAATCACTTCTCTGCCGCGACCCAGATCGGCCTCACGGCCACGCCCAAGGAAACCGAGTACGTCTCCAACATTCATTATTTCGGACCGCCGGTTTACACCTACTCCCTGAGGCAAGGCATCGAGGACGGCTTCCTGGCTCCGTACAAAGTCATCAAGGTTCATATCGATGTGGATGTCCACGGTTATCGGCCAGAGAGGGGTGATGTGGACCGAGACGGCAACGAGATTGAGGATCGTATCTACAACACCAAGGATTTTGACCGCACTCTCGTAATTGACGACCGCACCAAGCTCGTCGCCAAGAAAGTCTCCGACTTCCTGAAAGAAAGCCACGACCGTTTCCAAAAAACCATCGTGTTTTGCGTAGATGAGGAGCATGCGGCGCGGATGCGGCAGGCGTTGATTAACGAAAACAAAGATCTCTGCAACGAAAATCACCGTTACGTCATGCGAATCACGGGGAGCGATGCGGAGGGACAGGCGCAGCTCGGGAACTTTATCGACCCAGAGGCGAAGTATCCCGTTCTCGTCACGACCTCGCGCCTGCTATCCACAGGAGTTGACGCCCAGACCTGCCGCCTCATTGTGCTTGATCGTTCGGTTGGCTCGATGACGGAGTTTAAGCAAATCGTTGGGCGGGGCACTCGCGTCCATGAGGACACGAAGAAATTTTACTTCACGCTGATTGACTTTAGAGGCGCGACCAATCATTTCGCCGACCCGGAGTTCGATGGTGACCCCGTGCAGATTTACGAACCGGGCGGGGACGACCCCATCGTTCCGCCCGATGGCGTGCCGCCCGATGATAACGGCGAGCTCATCCCGCCTGAACCGGGAGATGACGAGGTGATCATCGATCAGCCGCCCGACATCAATATCAATATTGACGAAGAGCCGCCACGCAAAATCTATGTCGACGGAGTAGGGGCCACTATCGTGGCCGAGCGCGTGGAATACCTCGATGAGCAAGGGAGGCTCGTCACCGAAACGCTACGGGACTTCACCAAGAAGGCCCTCAAGAAGCGGTACGCCAGCCTCGATGATTTCCTCAAGCGTTGGAAGTCCGCCGAGAGGAAACAAGCCATCATCGAAGAGTTGGAAAACGAAGGGTTATTCCTTGACCCCTTAGCTGAGGAAGTGGGCAAGGACCTCGATCCATTCGATCTTATCTGCCACGTCGCTTTCGACCAGCCGCCGCTCACCCGTCGTGAACGTGCCGAGAATGTCCGTAAGCGAGATGTTTTCACCAAGTATGGCCCGCAGGCCCGCGCCGTGCTTGAAGCGCTCTTGCAAAAATACCAAGATCAGGGTGTGATCGACCTTGGCGATCCACGAATTCTGCAGATTCCGCCGCTTGACGCGATGGGAACACCCTTCCAGCTCATCAAGCAATTCGGGACTCGTGCGGATTTCCTAGTTGCAGTCAACGAACTCCAATCAGCTCTTTACCAAAAGGAAGTTTGAGCAATGTCAGTTCGCAACACTGTCAAATCTATTCAAGACATCATGCGTCAGGATTCCGGCGTCGACGGCGATGCTCAGCGGATCTCACAACTGTGCTGGATGTTTTTCCTCAAAATCATCGACGACCAAGACCGTCAGTTTGAGCTAATGCAGGACGGATATAAGTCGCCGATCCCGAAACAACTCCAGTGGCGTAGCTGGGCAGCCGATCCTGAAGGCATCACGGGCGATGATCTCCTCACATTCGTGAATACCCAGCTCTTTCCTAAGCTTAAGGAACTCTCAACGACAGGCGGTCAAGTGGACCGTCGCCGCGTTGTGCGCGAGGTCTTCGAAGACGCCTACAACTACATGAAGTCTGGGCAGTTGATGCGTCAGGTGATCAACAAAATCAGCGACGTGGACTTCAACAATCTCGCCGAGCGCCAGCATTTCGGCGACATTTACGAGCAAATCCTTAACGATCTGCAAAGTGCCGGTAACGCGGGCGAGTACTACACGCCGCGAGCAGTAACTGCTTTCATGGTTGATCGCATTGACCCCAGGCCTGGCGAACTTCTTCTCGACCCGGCCTGCGGTACTGGCGGTTTTCTGACCTGCGCTCTTCGCCACATGCGCGAGCGCTACGTGAAGGAGGTCGAGGACGAAGAGACCATGCAGGAGGCCCTTCGTGCTGTTGAAAAAAAGCAGCTCCCGCACATGCTCTGTGTCACGAACATGCTGCTTCACGGCATTGAGAATCCCGGCTTTGTCCGTCACGACAACACACTGGCGCGCCCCTACATCAGCTACGCGGCCAGTGACCGCGTCGATATCGTTCTAACCAATCCGCCGTTTGGTGGCCGTGAAGAGGATGGCATTGAGAGTAACTTCCCCAAGCACTTCCAAACTCGCGAGACAGCTGATCTCTTCCTCGCCCTAATCATTCGTATCCTCAAACCCGAGGGCCGCGCCGCCGTTGTGCTACCGGATGGTTCGCTCTTCGGCGAGGGAGTGAAGACGCGACTCAAGGAACATCTGATGGAAGAATGCAATCTCCACACCATTGTCCGGCTGCCCAACAGTGTATTCAAGCCTTACGCGAGCATTGGCACCAACCTCTTGTTCTTCGAGAAGGGCGTGCCGAGCAAGGATATTTGGTTCTACGAGCACCGCATACCTGATGGGCAGAAAGCCTACTCCATGACCAAGCCCATACGCATCGAGCACCTCAAGCCATGCGTCGATTGGTGGGGAGGCGCGAAACGCAAAGGGCGGGTGGAGGGCGAGGCTGCATGGAAGGTCACCGCCGACGAGGTGAAAGCGCGCGGCTACAATCTCGACTTCAAAAACCCCCACGCAGTCGTGGATGACCACGGTGACCCCGAGTACCTGCTGGCCAAACTCAATGAGGCCGAGGGCCAAGCGGCCAATCTTCGTGATCAGCTCAAGGTCATTCTGACAGAGGCGCTGCTGCGATGAATCCGGAGTTGCTGCTAGCCCATTTCGACCGAATCAGTGATGAGCCTGATGCTATTCCGCACCTGCGTCGGTTTATTCTCGAACTAGCCGTGCGGGGGAAGCTCGCCCAGCAAGATCCGAGGGACGAACCAGCATCTACACTACTGAAGCGTGTTCAGGAACAGAGGGCGAGGCTGCTGAGAGAGGGTGTTCTTCGGCGAGAAAAGCCATTACTGCCGCAAACAACAAGGAGCATACCATTCAATACTCCTACGAATTGGGAGTGGGCCAGAGTTCGTGAGACCTCAACACTCATTACAAAAGGAAGCACACCGACCTCTTATGGCCATGCCTTTCAATCGAGTGGAGTTAATTTCATAAAAGTTGAAGCAATTAGGAATGGTCAGTTACTACCTGAGAATGTAACAAGTTTCATTTCCGAGGAAACGAACGCCTTTTTAGGCCGGTCGTGTCTGGTCGCTGGCGATATTTTGTTTTCGATTGCTGGCTCAATTGGAACTTGCGCTCGCGTGTCGGAAAACATCCTTCCAGCGAATACAAATCAGGCATTAGCCATCATTCGTGGTACCGAAACCGTTTTTGATCCCGAGTTCGTGCTTTTTTGCATACGGTCGTCCGTTTCCACTCTGATCCTAAGCAAAGCCCGGGGCGGGGCAATGAACAACATCTCTCTGGGGGATGTCGGCAACTTTTTACTCCCTGTCCCACCCCTCGCTGAGCAGCACCGCATCGTCGCCAAGGTGGAGGAGCTGATGGCGCTGTGTGATCGATTGGAAGCCGAGCAACGCGAGCGGGAGGTCCGACGTGATCGTCTGGTAGCAGCATCCCATTACCATCTCAACAACGGTGCGGATGCAGAAAGCTTTCGCAGGCACGCCAACTTCTATCTCAGTAGTCTCCCGCAACTCGCCAAGCGCCCTGACCAGATTAAACAACTCCGCCAGACCATTCTCAACCTTGCTGTCCGGGGTCAACTCGTCTCCCAAGATCCTAATGACGAACCTGCTTCCGAGCTGCTCAAGCGGATTCAAGCGGAGAGGTTACGGCTAGTGAAAGAGGGGAAAATCAGAAAGCAACAGCCGCTTCCGTCACTGAGTCCCGAGGAAGTACCGTTTCAGGGGCCGGAACACTGGAAATGGCTCAGGCTCGGCGAAATCGGCTTCACCCAAACTGGAACCACCCCGTCTTCAAACAACCCGGAGTGTTTTGGAAGCTACATCCCATTTGTAAAACCCGCTGATCTTTCCGGAAACACAACGAACTACTCTGGCGCCGGACTCTCGAAACAAGGCGTCGAGCACTCGCGCCTCGTCTCGAAGAACTCCGCATTAATGGTTTGTATTGGATCGTCCATCGGCAAGGTGAATGTCACGGACCGCGATATTTGCTGCAATCAGCAGATCAATGCCGTTACTCCCTATCTGGAAGGTCTGACCACGTTCACATCTTTCGCATTAAAGGCTGACTATTTCCAGAAGCTCGTATTTGCGAATGCGGGTATGGGGACTTTGCCGATCATCAGCAAGGGCAAGTGGGAAATATTGCCGGTCCCTCTCCCTCCGCTCCCCGAACAACACCGCATCGCGGCCAAGGTGGATGAATTGATGTCGGTGTGCAACCACCTTGAATCGCAGCTCGCGACAGCCCAGTACGAAAGTCGTCGCCTGCTCGAAGCCGTTCTCCACGAGTCTTTGGCTGCGGTGGGAGGATAAGGAAGGTCTCTTACTGCTTCGTTCCCTCCGCGTCTTATACTTGTGATCATGGACCAGAGTGGATTTGTTGCTAAGGCTCGCCAGTTCGCGGACACTGCCTATGGGGTCGAAGTCGCACGCATTTCTAGGGAGTCGCAGGAGAAGCTTCGACAAGTTCAGGCTCAGTTAGCAGCGCGTGGACTCGTCAGATCCGGTGCCATGACTAGTGAGACGGCAAGGATTCACGCTGAGCGGATTACTGCGTTGGTTCAAGCGAGGTTGAACGCGTTGTTGGAGGGGTACGAGCTCCACGGTGTTCAACTGGATGATCAGCTCACCTCCGACACCATCAGGGAGCTCACTCAGCATAGGACTTCTATGCTTTCGCAGGCAGTGAACGCGGTCGCTATGGGCGGATTAGATGTGGGACCCGGAGCTTCGTTCTATGCGCAGGCGCTAGAGCAAAATGCGGGGATGTACGAGAATGAAATCAAGGTCCAGCTCGAACGTAAGAGGTTCACACCCAAGAGGTCCGAAGGCGGCTCGATCACCGTGTACCACGTTGAGGGTGACAATTCGCGAGTTAACGTCAACAGCACTGATAAGTCAGTGAACGTAGTAGTTAAGCCGAGCGAGCAGATCTTCGCCAACCTACGGCAGCAGGTCGAGTCTCACGTCCCAGAAGGGGACGAGCGGACTGACATCATCGAAAGACTAACGACTCTAGAAAAGGCGCAAGGCTCCAAGTCGTTCGCGCAGCGCTACACAGAGTTCATTGCGGCGGCGGCGAACCACATGGAACTGCTTGCGCCCTTCATTCCCGCTCTCACGGAGATGCTGCACAAGGCTTTGGGTTGAGTGCGGAGAGATAGAACATCCCACGAAAATTCTCGGGGCCGATTGTGTCGGCCCCTTGTCGGAGTTGAAAGATTGTGTCCTTCCGCTACGGCTAGGTTGCTGAACGGTCTTTCGCTTCGTTCCCTTTGTAGGGTTATGCCGCTACTCGTTGCTGAGTTGACTAGTACAACCCGGCAGGTGCCTTGATCGTAGCCTAGCGCGATCTTAAATCCCGAAGGCCGGACCTGCCCGATCAGCTACGGGACACTGACACTAGGTATTCCGCAAGTTTCCCCACGGATCACGCTCCTAGAGGGAAGTGTCCCTCACATTGAATTTTACGCCTAACTCAGCCCTTACTTCGTCGGCCACTTCCGGTCAATCTCCGCGAGGATCTGCTCCGCCCAGATGACCGCGTCCGCGATGGCGCAGATGGTTGCTGGGACCCTCGGCCCGGCGGAGTACTGCGCCAGCTTCCGCGCCGCGAGGATGGCGGCAGCGATCAGCAGCGCGCGCTTGCGCCCCTCGTCCATCTCGGCAGAATAGCATGTTCGCCTTTTATTCCCCATCTGCTCTGAAAATAGCTGCTCTGTAGCTCATGCGACCAAAACGAGGGTGGGAAGCTTAACGCACTCCCGCCAGTTGTGGCCGCTGCTGGTCGGCCACAACATCCTGACAACCGTATGCACTGTGGGCTATACTGTTAAGTGTTAGGTTTTTGCGTTGGACCCGTTGTTGCGCGTGCTTCGTCTCCTCGGTAGCCACACACCACTCGACCAACCCCGCTGCCTGACTGACCCCTGGGATCTAGAACTCTGAGGTTCGTTCATGGACCTTTCGAAAGTAAAGGTCGAAGTGTACGACTTCCTGGCTGTCATCGTTCCAGGAATGCTCGTTCTCTGCGAGCTCTGGATCACTCTTCGAGGGTGGTCGAGGTTTGCACAAGGAATCGCCACGCTCAGCGTGTCCGGGTTTAGTGTGCTGCTTCTCGTCGCCTTCGCGCTGGGACCCCTGTTGCAAGAACTCGCGGACCTCGCGATCAAGCGGCTCAAAGGGAAGCGCTACTTCAAATCAAGCCGCGACAAGCTTTGGGCTTCCCCCACCGGCGCTCACGTCCGGGGTCGCATCACCCACCACCTCGGCCACGAGATCGAAAACGTGGACGTGGCATTCGACTTCTGCCTCACGAAAGTTCAAAGCAGCTTCTCAAAGCGCGACCTGTTTGTCGCCAACTCCGATCTAGCCCGTTCCATGATCGTGGTCGCTACCGTGGCCGTGGCGCCGATGGTGAGAACGGTAGTGGACCGCCACTTCTCTCGCGCGGTTGAGATCGGTGTTCTTGTCCTGGGGTCGATTGCGTTGGTGTCAATTGCCGCGATCTTCTGGGCGCGCTGTGGTTTCGTCCACCGTTATGTCGACCACGGTATCCGCCTTCCTTGCCCAAGCCGACGATCCAAACGCCCTGTCCCGCGGCGACTGGTACACCTCTTTAGGTTTCATCTTCGGCATACCCACGGTAGCTATGATCGAAATGTGCATCTGTTCCGCCAGGGCTCTGAGCTCCGTCGCTAAGACCGACACGTGCTTCATGTCTTTCGCATCGGTGACCCACATATCCAACCCTTCCACGAGGACGACCTTCGGACCACCGAGGATCGATCCGCGCTTCTCTTGTCCGGCCAAAAGGATCTGCTCAATCGCCACATGCGGATGAGCATTCATCTGTTCAATTGTCGGGGTGACATAAGGCGGCGGATCGTTTCGCATACCCATATTGTCGAGCTGGCGTTCTAACTCATACTTCCCGCGGTCCTGCCAAACCACTAAGTACTCCGCGCCCTTACCTCTCCGACCGAAGAACGTCTCTTTGCGCAGCTGTGCTTTCAGCATCGCCAACGCGAAGGTCGTTTTTCCTGCTCCGGACGCGCCTTGTATCAAGTGCAAGGAGCCCCTCGCAAATAACCCGTGTACCGCGTCCCCTAACGGGCCGAGGATGAAGTCAAAGGCCGGATTAAATGCCCGTTCGATCTGCTCTTCCGTATAGTCCGGGAAGATCTTGTCTCCTAAGGTGCCGTCGGCCCTGCGGAACCATGGGTAATGCTGGTCTTCTGGGATACATTCTTCGAAGTCCACCGGTCCCAGGCTGTCTATTTCTTCCCGGGTCAGAGCCTTATACTCTTGTTCACTCATGGTGTAATACCGCTCCAGGGTGAGCTTCATCGCACACCTGCCACGCCCTTGAGGGCTCCACCAAACTGATCGTAGATGGCGTTGGCAACAACGAGTGCATCTCGCCGGTTCAGTGAGCTAAAGACCGCTTGCTGCCGGTCCAAGGTGCTTACGCGCGCATATCGCCCCACCAAAATGTGACGTGCGATTCTCTCGTATGCCGCCTCTTGCACGGGTGTTAGGTCGTTCCGTTTCGTAGTCATGAAGTCTCCTTCGTGTTGCCTGTTATGTCCGGACTCAAGCGCGCCGGACAGTCATGCGCTATTTCCGCCTCGTTGTCTTCCGCTCGTTATGCTTCTCCAACAGCAGCACCGCCGCTTGCTGTAGCGCAACGGACTCCTCAAGTTCCTTCAGCTTTCTCTTTGCCTGTCGGCTCATGCTCCCTCCATTGCGCCCTCGATCAAGTGCGCCAGTCGATTGTTTATGGTTCTTGTGTAGTCCTTACGGAGGACCGACCGGCCCGCCCTCTTAATGCGGTAGGTCGGCACGGTGTTCGGCTTTTCCCCGCCAACGGACGCAGCCTGGACATCATTCACGGGGTTGAAAAATTCCCTGCGATGGCCTTTGCGCCCGCGGCAGTGTCGGCCATTCGTCCACTTTGGCAATTCCTTCGGCACGGACAGCACCGTTACATCACGTTCGTGATACTCCCGCCACGTCCTCTTATCGTTGTCAAGGAAAGCAAGAGTGACCGTGGTGCCGAAGGTCCGAGTGATGATGCCCTTCCCCGCTGGGCAATGCGCGCGGCAGCCCACTGTCGGAACTGCGGGCAGTTTTGCGGCACGATGAGCGGCTACACGTTGAGCGTCGGAAGCGTGCATGCGGGGTCTACCAGGCTTTCGAGATTCCCCTCTACCTGTAGTGCCCACGGAATCTGTAACGAAACTCCCGGTCATCGCACGCCCCCGTTCTGTAGCGCGAGAATCCACGCCTCTAACGCCGCGCGAGTGAAAGCTACTCTGCGACCGATGCGGAAAAAAGGGATGGGGTGCGACATGCGCGCGGATGCGCGACGGCGCGTCAGCTCGTAGAGACGAGCCTCGGGCATATTGAGCAAAGCTGCAGCTTGTGGAAGATATAAAACGAGTGGTTCTGACACACGTGCCCCCTATGACCTAGAGGGCGCTTTGGGGAGACGATTTTCACGCCTCAGACTCGGCGGCCTTTGCGGCACGCGTCAGCGTCTTTGACCCGGCTCGATGTTCCCTCCGAGAGCGCGCCAGAGCTCATATACTCTCGCGCGTTTCGGTTCAGTGTCAGAGTATGCCGAACGGGGAAGTGCCACAATGGCACCGAAGGAGGATTACCTGAGGTTACTGATCGGCGGTTCAGATGAAGCGGCGATCAACCCTACTGCAAACGCTACTGCAAAGAGTTCGCCGAATATGCCCGAATAGGACAAAAGTAGGCAGTCTGCGCCAAGCTAACTCGTTGAAAACCAGCGAGGGGCGCGGCTTTCGGAGGCTTATGAGACCGTCGCTCTAACCACCTGAGCTACACCGCCAACTCGCGTAACGTGCGGAAGCCTACTGTTTCGGGGAGCCCGAGAGCGGGTACAGAATTCCGCAGACGCGGGTGGACGCGTCCCGCATTGATTCTAGCAGGCCGCAGAAAAAGTCGGAATAGAGTGCCAAACCGTCGAGCCGCGTGCGAAACTACGGCGCATGAAAGTTGTGGCCGTAATTCCGGCGCGGCTGGCTTCTACACGTTTGCCTCGCAAGATGCTGCGCGAAATCGCCGGTGAGCCCCTGCTGGCATGGACGTATCAGGGTGTGCGGCGGTGCTCGTCGCTCGACCAGGTAGTGGTAGCCACCGACTCCGAGGAGATTCTCGCGTTCTGCAAGCAGCGCGGATTTGTGGCGCGCATGACTTC
>Ga0137388_10001226_pt1 | contig 15384 bp, 10 predicted proteins | sample 15con2h14AmetaG_FD_104644 | JGI IMG/M metagenome (GOLD analysis project Ga0137388, IMG submission 104644) | Vadose zone soil microbial communities from Angelo Coast Range Reserve, California, USA - 15con2h1.4A metaG | ecosystem: Environmental > Terrestrial > Soil > Vadose zone > Saprolite...
ACGGTCGCGACATCCTGGCCCCGGTTGCCGCTCATTTGAGTCTAGGTGAAGATCCTCGCAACCTCGGCCAACCTTTCGACGACTGGGTCCGCCTGGAAACGAAGTCGCCTATAATCGAGCCCAACCGGGTGGTAGGCGAGGTCATCTTCATTGATCATTTCGGCAACCTGATCACGAACATCCCGGGAGCGGCGTTTGCTGACTTGGACAATCAGCGAGTGCAAATTGTGGTTGGCGATCAGGAAGTATTTCGGCGAGTTCGCGCCTACGGCGAGGCGGCGAAGGGGACCTTGGTTGCCTTGGTCTCCAGCTTCGATTTGATGGAAGTGGCGGTGTCCGGCGGCAGCGCCCAAAAGAAACTGGGAGCCCGGGTTGGCAGCACTGTTTCCGTCCGCGTTATTTCACCTACGGATCCCGGTGCCTAAGGCCATTGCCTAACTTCATTTGCACTCTCCTGGTAGTTCTCCAATGTGATCCTCATAATTCGTCACTCTCCCCATAAGCCTATTTCTTCCTAGGCATCGGTGGAAAGGTCGTGATGTCGAGGCCGTCGGCGCCCAGGTGGTTGTCGAGCAGATCGATTCGGCCGGTTTCTTTCATGCGGCCAAAGAGCTTGCCCATTTCCTCCCACCAAATCGCCGCCAGATAGTTGGGGTTGTCCCTACGGAGCTCATGATAGATTTGCAAACGCTTGTTAAAGCGATCGGCGTCCGCCTGGGCCAGGCGAAGCCGCTCGGTCTTATAGGCCTCCGCCTGCTTTTGAATCTGGAAGCTCTTTTGGTCGGCGTCGCGGAGAATCTCGACCCGCCTCTGCCAAGCTTCGTTTTCGACGGTGTGAATGGCGGTCTGAGCGCGGGTGACATCGTCGAAATCCGCCTTGAGCTGGGGCGGCGGCAGCAGATGGGAAACGTTGGCATGGTGAATGCGAATGCCCAAGTGATAATCTTCGATCCGCTCCTGAGTATGCTGAACCACGTGCATGGGCAAATCGGCCTGACCCCGGATCAGAATCTCGTCTACCTTACGGCTGGCGATCCACTCAGCCAGGACGGCTTCGGCGGCGCGACTGACAACCCCTTCGACCCGATCCTGCTGTTCCACGAAATCCACCAGGTTCGACTCATCCACGGCGTAATCGATCTTGGCCTGGACATTGACCAGATTGTGATCTCCGGTCAGGAACTGTCCTCGGGGAATCATGCCCTCGGGCTCCTCGGCGTCTTTATCGTAGCCGACGGCAACCCGGCAAACCTGAACCTAAATGAGATCGATGCGCTCCAAGCCCCAAGGAAGTCCGATCCACAGGCCCGGCTCCGGCGTGGCTATGACACGGCCGAAACGCCGGACCACGGCGCGCTGGCCCGGCTTGATCGGCCTCAGACCCGTCAGCAACGAGATGGCCGCCAATAAGGCAACCACGGCCAGAAAGATGCGTTTTTTCATTGATTTCCGCCGGTCCCGTTCGTTTTAGGCGATACCTTTCCCGCATCCGAAGCGGATGGGGCCGCTTCCTTTTCGGATTTCGGATTTCGGATTTCGGATTTCGAATTTGGGCTTGCGGCGCCTCCTTGAGGTCGCGGCGGCTTAAACAGCAGATCGAACAAGTCGCGGTGGCTGGACAAGAGCAGCACCGACTTGTTGTCACCTAAAATCCGCTGATACTCCTCCAACTTCTTCAAGAAGGCATAGAAGTCGACGTCTTGGCTGTGGGCCAGGTTGCGAATGCGGTCCGCCTCGGCGTCGGCCTTGCCCTTCATTTCCTGCTCGGCGGCTTTGGCTTCGGTGAGGATGTTGCGGGCTTCCAGCTCCGCCTTGCTGCGAATTTTGGCCGCCAGCACCGCGCCCTCTCCCTGATAGTCGGCCACCTTTTTGGCGCGTTCACTGCGGATGCGGGCGAAAATCGCATCCCGCACGTCGGGTGGATGACTGGTCCGCCGCAGTCGAATATCCACCAGATCGATGCCATAGACCTCGCGGGCCTGTTCGCGGAGGCCGCCGAGATTATCCCGGCTTTCGGCGGCGTCGCCGAGCAAGCGGTCGCGAAGTCGTTCCATGCGGCGATGGGCTTCTTCAGGCGCGACGACACTAATTAAGTCGTCCATTTTCATGTTACTGATCTCCGCCCCAATGCGGCTGGTGATTCGCGGTTGGAGAACTTCTTCAGCCCTCTCCGGCGTGCCCAAGGCGCGAATGAAATGCCGCACCCCCTCCTCGCCATCGATGCGCCAGCAGACGTAGGCATCCACCGTGATGGTTTTGTCGATGGTTTCGCCTTTGTCGTCGCGGGTCAACAACTCGATTGCCGGCAGATCGAAGACCTGCAGACGCCGGTCCAACCGTTGGACGGATTGAATGGGCCAGGGCCAGCGCCAGTGCAGACCCGCGTCGGAGGCGCCGTCGTAGATCGCCACCAATCGGCCGAACTGCGTGACGTACACGTATTCGGTTCGGTCCACCGCGAAAGCGCCCGACAGTACCACCAATGCCAAAACAATCACAGCCACCAGGAGTGGAATTCGATATCGCATGATGCATTTCCTCGCTGGTTGCCAGACAAGAGTGTCTGGCCCACTCAACCCATTCACCACTCACCGCTCTTCACTCGTCATTCCCCCTCATCCGCCGCAGCGGACCACGATCGGGCGGAGCCACGACCGGTGCCGGGATGCGGAACTGGTCGGGATCAAAGAGCAACAATTGCCTGCGCCCCGGCACCTTGTCCGCGTCGATGAGGATTTTTTCCCGCCCGGCCAACGCGTGGCCCAGGGCATCCCAAAAAACGCGAAAGTCGGTCAGTGTGCTCGACATAGCGATTCGCTCGGAGCGGTGGCGCTCGTAGTCACGAAAGGCCGCTGCCAGTTCCTGACCTCGTCGAACGGCCTTGGCGGTATCCAGGAGCAATAGCCATTCCTCTCGGGCGCTGAGGCCGGAGCGGGCGCGAAGCCGAGCCAAGAAGGCGTTTTTGGCGGCGTCCGCTTCCCGAACCTTTTGACGGGCGTCGGCTTGGGCGCTCTTCAGGATTTGATCTTGCTTGACTCGCGCGGCTCGGCTGCCCGGCTGCCGCGAGTCGCTGTAGACGCGCAGCTTTTCCGCCTCGGCCTCGTTTATCTGCCGATCGCGCGCCTCCATGGCCATGGTGACTCGGTGATAATCCGAAACTACTTCGGCCGGCGGATGCAGGTCATGTAAGGCCATCCCCTCCAGCCGGATGCCAAGATTTCCATATTCTTGCAAGCGCTTATCCAGCTTCGCCAACACGTCTTTTGGGAAGGAATCCCGGTACCGCGTCAACAGATCCAGAAGCGGCCGGCCCGCCACGACTTCCCGAAGAATCGCTTCTCCCGATGAGCGAATCAGCGCGTCCGGCTCTCGAACATCGAGAAGATAAAGCTGAGGATCGCTGACGGTATAGCGAAAGCTCACGTGCAGCTCCACGAGGTTGCCGTCGCCGGTGATCATGACGGCTTCTTCGGGCCTGCGCTCGATGCCGTCCTGGTGAGGACTTCGCCAAAGCTTGGGAGACATGTCGCCCCCGCGTGGGCGGAAACCGACTTCCACAATGCGAACTCGGTCTGACTGGATGCGGATGACGTGCTCGACCGGCCAAGGCCAACACCAATGGAGTCCCGGCTGCAAGTTGGGGCTTCGCGGCTCGCCGAAGCGCCGCACGACTCCGACCTCGTCCGGACTGATTTGCGTGACTCCGCTCAGCGTGTAGATTGCCAAGAAAAGTCCCAGGAAGACCAACGTCACCGGACGAAGATGGTGACTCATCCAGTGCAGCCATTCAGCCGGATCGAGATGATGAGTCAGCCAAAGGTCAATCTTCCGCAGGGAATGTTGGGCTCCCAGCCAAGTTGGATTGGAAGTGGATCGGCCAAACCACAGCAAACGCATGGAATTGAGCAACACCGCCAGGGAGCCGACCTGATGGTATATGATGGCCGCCAGCGGTCCTTGTTCATGCCACCACGGCGAGGGGCTGAACAGCGGCCACAACCAGGCAGTCAGCACGATGCCCAAGGCGTTGACCCCGAAGGCAAAGACGATAATGTTTTGCCGGATGATGCGGACCATTTCTCGCGAAACGCCGACCAAAAGCGGCAGGGGCCGCAGAGGATCGCCCATCAAGACCACGTCGCCGGCTTCGGCGGCAATGTCCGTGCCCGTGCCGCCAACGGCCAACCCGATATCCGCGCAAGCTAAGGCAGGAGCGTCATTGATGCCGTCGCCGACCATGGCCACTTTTCGGGAGCCTTGTTGCCAGGATCGGATGAACTCGGCTTTTTGTTCCGGAAGCAGCTCGGCGTGCACTTCCGCAATTTCCAAAGCGCTGGCAACTGCCTTCGCAGCCGCGGGACGATCCCCGGTAAGCAAAGCAACCGTCGAGATCCCCTGACGGTGCAGCTCTTGAAGAACCCCGGCGGCCTCCGATCGGACTCGGTCGCGAGCGCCGATGACTCCCAGCGCGACTTCGTCGCGCGCGACGACCAGCGCCGTTTGGCCCGAGCTATCGAGCCGCTCCAGATGAGCCAAGACTTCCGAGGATAGCGAAATTCCCTGATCTTCAAGAAGACGACGAGTGCCGGCCACGAGAGAGCCGCCACTCGTTCGGGCAACAACACCAGCCCCGGGATGAGCTTGGAATTCCTCGATGGGATCAAGAGATAAGTGACGAGCGTTGGCTTGCTGAAGAATAAGGCGAGCCAAGACGTGCTCGCTTCGCTGCTCCGCGGTGGCTGCAAGCCGGAGAAGCTCGTCTTCGCTCCCGCCGCGAGACGGCAAGATTTCGCCCAACTCCAACTTGCCTTCCGTCAAAGTGCCAGTCTTGTCGAAGGCGAAAGCTGTCACGTCGGCGAGTTTTTCAAGGGCCGATCCGCCTTTGACCAGGACCCCTGTCCCGGCTAGCCGACCTAAGGCGGCAAAGACTGCCGCGGGTGTCGCCAAAATCAGCGCGCAAGGACAAGCGACGACCAAAACCGCCAAGGTCGGGTCCACGCTCAAGGAAATGGCCTCGGCTAGACCGCGTCGTGTTCCTGCCAGAATTCCAAGATTCAAAAACATGGCGCCAACGAATGTGAGGGCCGCCAATCCCAAGACTGCTGGCAGGAAGTATCGAGCGAGGCGGTCCGCGGTTCGCTCCCAGGTGATCTTGTCCTTCAAAGCGGCGCGCGTCAGCTCGATCACCCGGCCGACAACCGTTTGCTCGGCCACCCGGCGCGCTTCAATCGTCAAAGCGCCAAACTGGTTCAATGTCCCTGCCAGAACCTCGTCGCCCGGACCCTTGTCCACTGGCAAGCTCTCGCCCGTGAGAGCACTGGCATCAACGGCGGACCGGCCCTCAAGGACGACGCCGTCCACTGGAATGCGGCCGCCCGGCTTGATTAAGACACGGTCGCCTACTTGAACTTCCGTGGTCAAGACCCGAACTTCCTGGCCGTCGCGAAGAACCCAACAGCGACGAGGGCAAATCTCGACGATCCGACGTATCGCCCGCTGCGTATGCTCGAAGGTTATACTCTCCAGACACTCGCCGAACATACCGACAAAAACGATTTCGGCGGCCACCAGGGGCTTACCGTACGCGATCGCCGCCACGCCGGCGATCAACAGGGCCAAATCGGCGCCCAATCGACCTTCTAACAGCTTGTCGAAGGAAATGAAGAAGAATCGAATGACTCCCAAGAACGCGGCAATATGGGAGAATCGATACCCTCCATAGAGCTCTTGCGGCCAGGTGAAATCAACGCCGACCCAGCCTGCCAACGTAGGCCAAAGGTCGAGGGCGATCAGCAATCCGATCAGGCCCGTCTGTAAGTAGAGCGACAGGTTGCGCTCTTGATAGAAGATCTGATCGGCCCGTGATATTTCGCGGTGCATGGCTTTGACCGAGCACTGACGCTTTTCCGGCTCCGATATTCCGAGCGTCGAGGTTCCCCCCCCTAGTTTATCTTCCGGGAGTTTTGATGCCAGGGTTACCGGTCGGAAGCGCTCTGAGCCGGAAGCGTTAGCGCCCGGAGGTCCAACCGGTCGCTAACGCTTCCGGCTCTGATTTTCTTCCATTTGCAAATCCACTTGGTAGGATGAAAGGAAAGACGACCGGAGGTTGGTGCCTGATTGGGAGGAGAAAACGTGCAGCGCATTTTCTTCACGGCGGCGATTTCCGGCCTGATGCTTTCTTCAGCATGGGCTGCGGAAAAAGACACACCCGCCGCGGCCGCCACGCGAAAGAAACTGCAGGCCAAAATTAGCGTCGATTACAAAGATGTTCCCCTCAAGGAGATCATGGACGACATCAAGCAGAAGGTCAACGATGCTACCGGAACGGACTTAAGCGTCACCATGGACAACCCGGGGGGAGTTTCCAACAACAGCACGTTGAGCTATTCGGCCAAGGATAAGACCGTCGCCGAAATTCTCGATGGCATGTTTAAGAACAATGACTTGGGTTACGTCGTGATCTCCAAGGAGTACAAGACCTACAAGACCCGGTATGACGGCTGGCTCCTGATTGTGAAAGGTAAAGAGCGAGGCTACCCCGAGGAACCGGGCAAGGAGCCGGCCGCAAAGGACAAAGACAAGGATAAGAAATCAGCCGAAAAGCCGAAGGGTAAACCCGACAATGACAAGCAACCGGCAGATAAGCCCCTGGATAAGCCTGAAGACGATTCCGAAAAAGCCGAGCGCGATGCGGGCCGGCAGCTGAAGTACGTCAAGACATTTATCATGGAGGAAAAAAACGACCTGGCTATCAAGCACTGCAAAGAAATCATCAAGAAATATCCCAAGACTAAGGCGGCTGAAGAGGCCAAAAAGCTCCTGGAGAAATTGGAAAAGTGATCTTTCGCTGGCGTCAACCCAATCTATGGCGCGATCCGGAGCTGACGGACGCGACGGGCCTGGTGGCCATGGGCGGCGATTTGAGCCCGCAGCGCCTCCTGCAGGCCTATCGTCGTGGCATATTTCCCTGGTATGACGACAATCTGCCCATTTGCTGGTGGTCGCCGGATCCGCGGGCGATTTTTGAGTTGGACCGTTTTCACGTGTCACGCAGACTTCGCCGGACTTGTCGCTCCGGCCAATTCCAAGTCACTTTTGATCGCGCCTTCTCCGAAGTCATACGAGGCTGCGCTGATCGCCCCGGTCAAGGGACCTGGATCACCCAGGAAATGATAGATGCCTACGAATCCCTCCACCGCTTGGGCCACGCCCATAGCGTTGAGGTCTGGTCCGATGAGCATTTGGCCGGTGGGGTTTATGGAGTGGCGGTGCGCGGGTTATTCGCCGGGGAGTCCATGTTCTCCCGGTGTCGGGACGCCTCGAAGGTCGCTCTCGTTCACCTGGTTGATCGGCTCCGCGAACGGGGATTTAAGCTCTTCGATATTCAATTTCTGAACGATCACACTGCGCGGTTGGGAGCAGTGGAGATTCCAAGACGAGAATACTTGGCTCGATTGCGGGACGCACTCGAATGCGACGTGAGCTTCTAAGAGTGGCCAGTCGACCTTTGTGTGCGCGTGTGTGCAAACTCGGCTTTGCAACGCATTGACCTGGCGCAATGCAGTGGACGTGTTGCCGATGGTCCGGCCGGGGTAGAGCAAACATGACGGATGAGCGGCAGAGGAAACAGGGAGGGCGCGAAGCGATGGCTGACGATAACGCTAAAGCTGAAATCGGATGGGGTCCCTGCTGCTTCTGCGGCCAACAGATCAATCAGGATAAAATCGACCCGTGCCGGATCACGATCGAAACTTCTGGCCAACGGTGGCAGGTCTGGTTCTGCCATGCCGAATGTTTCCGCTCGCACATGACGGATGATCCCATGCTGGAGCCGGCCATCTTTTAGCCACGGTCTACAACGCATTCCCCCAACCTGCAACACAATCAAGGCTCGCAACGCAAATGCGATGCAAAGCCGTGCAAACTCGCAAGCGCAGTGCAATCCATTAAGTGCTTTCGCTCCAGTGGGTTAGGTTAATTCACGTTGGGCTGGCGTGACCAGCGCAATGCACAAACTGTCCGCTTCCGGAACGTCCGCGTGAGAAATGTCTAGGAGTGGGGGCTGCAACCTGGTGGAATCATAGCGGTCCGCGTCACTTCCGCGCAATACCTCCGAGCAAGTCCCCCAGCAGGTTGTCTTGTGGATAACTATGTCCCAGGTGTTGGCGGAAGCCTTCCGCATAGGCGGCGCCGCAACTTCGGCCCTGATGGGCGCTCCAGTCGCGCATGCTTTGCACGTAGTGGTCCATGCCGTGATGCTTGCGTAGCCAATCGCGCTGACTGGCATGACAGGCCAACATTTGCGCCTTGGTTTCGATCACGCCGCTGACGTCGATATAAAAGGCGGGAGGGATTTCCCGACCCAGCGGGTCCTTGCCTTCGACCGCGTCGGCGTAATAAAGATGGGGAATGCGGTCCAAGGGCGGGCCGTGGCCGCGATCGCGCAGGAAATTCGGCGCGGGGGCCGCAAAGGCCGTCGCCCGGGCCAGGTAACTGGTCATCTCGTGGTCGGGCATGTAGTCCGAAGGAGAATGGGTAACGACCACGCTTGGCCGGACTTCGCGAAGCAGCTTCGTCACCTTTTCCAATGCCCGTTCATTGTAAAAGACGAGAAGATCGTGCTCTTCAAGGCAATGGTAGGTCGCGTCAATAAGGGCGGCGGCGTCGGCCCCTTCCTTTCGCCGGATGCGGCTGATCTCCTCCGGCCCATGGAGAGCCGAGCCACAATCGCCCGCGGTCATGCTGGCGATGTGCACCTGCCACTTTTTGTCGCGGATCAGCCGAATCAAGGTGCCGCCGCACAGAAACTCGGCATCGTCGGGATGAGCCAATAGGGTGAGCAGCACGTTGGCCATGACTTGTCGAGTAGAATGAGGGATTAGTAGGTGAGTCGTGAATGGTGGAAGTGATGAGTCATGAGCGATGAGTGACATCTTTTGCTGATCGCCTTTGACTCATCACTCATCACTTTGGCCGGTTTACTTCCCTTCCCTCATTCGCCTGGATCTCTTTTCATTCATCATTTGTTCCCCCGAACCTCTCATTCGTTCTGCCATTCGTTCTGCCATTTGTTGCGTATCCATTTGAAGACGCCTAAAGTCGTAAAGGCCGAGCCTGTCTCGGGCGACTTGAACGTTTTCCGGGTTGATGAACGGCTGGCCTTCGGCGTTCAGATCGTCAAAGGGCCCTTTGACCTGGGCATGAAGCCGACGATTCACTTGGATGGACGGCGAGTACCAGGGTAGCCGCACTCCCAACGGCATGTTGGCGGGCCATTGGGCGCATTGGCCCAACGCGTCGTTCAAAACGACCAACTGTTTGTATAGTGGGCCGTTCAGCTCTTGGAGCGTGTGCTTGTATCTGTGCTCGAAGCCGTAGGTTTCTTCCTGAACTTCGTCTTCCTGAGCGTAATCCGCGTGATCCAGCAAAAGTTTCTTCCAGCCAGTGGTTTTCTTCCAGCCGGTGGCTTTGGATCCCCAGGTATCAGGAGGCCCCAGGGCGCCTGGATCCTCGAACACCGGCTTGGCCTGATCGAAGTCGGCCAAATTGTTAAAGGTTTCGGCCTGGTGGAAGAGTCTTCGGGCCGTAACCGCTTCCTTGGTTTGCTCGACTTTGGAAATGACATAAAAGTGATTGAAGTTGGTCAGGGGACTGTTGATGGCGTACATGTGCTGGAGCTGGGGGTGTAGCTGTTTGAGTTGTTTTTCATCCATCATCAAAGGAGGAATGGCATGCTCCCCGCGATACTTGGTCATGTCAAAAGCTTTTTTCCACGCTTCTCTGGCCCAAGATTCGCTCCTGCCCACCGTAATTAGTTCTTCCGCTTGAGGCTTGCCTTGGGCAGGAAACTTCCAAACCGGGATTTCCCACCCGATGTCATACCAGCCCTCGGCTTCCAATTTCTCCGCGATGTAGTGTTGCGCCCGCGACGGGTAACCTTCGAAAATGATCCCACTGATAAATTTGGGCCGGCGACGGTGTTCCGTGTCGTTGTACGGATCTTGGGAGTAGCAAAACCAAGCCCGGGCGACGCCGAAATTATCCAGCGAATCACCCAACTTCGAGCTGGGACTATCGAATGTCAATTCATCCCACACGGAGCCATATTGCGATTGGGGAGGCAGCGGCGGAAAGCGGTCGGTCACGGCCTTGAGGGGCGTGGTTTCCTGGCTCGTTCCGGTACTCGCGTCCTCGAATCGGCTCGGGACCTTTTGATTGGCTTCAAGGAAGTCGACCACGTCCTCCGGGAGCCTGCAGCGTAAGGTTTCGCGTAGCCGGCGAACCAGCATCGGATGCTTCTCACAAAAATCCCTAAATTCCACCATGTTGTCGACCTGATCGCTGCCGGCGCTCCGGAATCGGCTCGGGCTCCGCTCCAGGGGGTCGATTAAGCTCAGTTGAAACAAACAGCGGAGGGTATTGGCCTCATCCGCCAGGCCGATTTTGTCTTGCATGAAATAGCCCACGTCCATGCGCAGGTCGGGATTGTTCCGGTTGTTGCGCTCTCCCTCGGATGCCAAGTCGATGCCCCGAGTAATGTAAAAATACTTGTCCTTGACCCGGTCGGATTCGACGGAAACGTTGTAAGACAGGTTCCAACTTTGAAAGCGCCAAGGCGCGATGAAGTGGGGTTGAAGCTTGGTCAACGATCGGACAATCAACTCCAGCTCGTTCCACTGGTGCTTTTTTTGCTTGTCCTGAGCGGCCGCCCACAGGCAGGTAATGGTAATCCCCCGAGAACCCACCAAGCTTAGGCGAACTGCCTGCCCAGTCAAGTCGCCTTCCCCTAGATCCTGGTCCCGAATGGACAGCTTTTCGGCCTGGGCATCTAAGCCATAGGTAGGCAAGGTCCGCAGGCCCAAGGTCACCAGGAACAGAACCAGGATGATGCCGAAATAGACGAACTTCCTGATAAGAGCCTGTCGTTGGAAGTCGGAGCCGGTCATGGATATTGTCCTTTAAAGCAAATTTCAAGAACCAAATTCCAAGAACCAATCTCGAACCCATTTCTTGGAATTTGGTTCTTGGTTCTTGGAATTTGTTGTCATGAGGCGATCTCTCGGGATCTCATGAGGTAATAAGCCAGGACGGCCCACGGCAGCAGATAGGCGATCAACAGCGCTGCCCGCAAGGCCAGCGAGTCATCGCGGAAGAAGAGGGATATATCAAATCCCTGCGCCACGTAGTCGGTCATGTCCAACCGCTCCAGATCGGGAAGGAGATTGAGAATCCGGCGGAGCACCCAAATCAACACCTTGTCCCCTCGCAGAGCGAGCTGGACCGAAGCGGCCGTATCATCCAGGGGCGATACCAAGTTGAGGTTTTGATTGATGCGCACGAAGGCCTCCAGCGGCCCGCCCCCCGACGTGCTGCCACTGGCTACGTCCTTCACGAAACTGACAAAAATGCCGCCCAGGTACAAAACCATCGTCAATAGCCAACTAATGATTCCGCTCAGGTAGGTGCTGAACGTCACCCCCAGAACAATGACTAAGCACAGGTTAAACCAAGTGCCCACAGCGCCCTTGAAGAAGTTCTTCCAAAAACTCTCTTTCCCTTCATCCTCGAGCAGATAGAGATCGTATTTGGCTACCCCCAGAAGTTGGCTCGGATCCTCCAGACGCACTACCAGGGTCAAGGGCGGATTGGGATTCTCGGCCTTTTTCTTCTTCCAATCGGCCAGGTCCTGGAACAATATTCCGGGCACATTGACCGCCAGCGTGTGGTAATCAACAACCTCCACACCCTTAAGCTCGTAGAAACCATTGTCTCGGGCAAACCCTAGGGCAACCTCCTCCGGATTGCCTTGACTTTGCTTCTGATTCAGCTCCTGCGACAGCTGCGCTTCCGTTTCTGGGGAGGCTGCCGCCGGGCACTTCCAGTTCATGAACGTGAACGAGCATTGCACGCCTTTGTTTTCATACTTTCCTTTGGAGGTTCGGAAGATGTCGAAGCCGAACTCGCAACGCACTTTCTCGCGCTTAGCGAAATCGTTCGGCAAGTCATGGAATATCCAGGCGGCCTTCTCGTCTTTGACGCCGCCGCTGATGTATTGACGCAACCCCCATTCTCGACCGACGGATTTACCTTGATCCTGGAGTCTTCCATCCCTGATGCTCTGGACCTTTAAGTCCCCAAAAACCGGGATGCGGGCTTTGAAGCTCTCTTCTTTTGCTTCCGGCACAACCTCGCGGGCAATGTACACCAAACTCAGCGCTGTCATGACCACCAAAACCAAAGTCATAAGCAAGGCAAACCCCAGGACTCGGCCCAGGACTATCTCGTACCTTTCGACCGGCTTGGTGACCACGGTGTGCATGGTTTGCTGGCGCAAGTCGGTGGGGATGCTGAAACAGGCCAGTAAGCCGGCGGTAATGACCAGGAGCCAGGTGATGACGAAAGAAACGACTCCGACATACCCGCGCACCTGATCCTCGGGCTTGTGGGGAAGATACCAGCTGGCAAACAAGAAAACCAACAATATGGCCGTGAAACCCCAAAGGACGCGCTTGCGGATTGCTTCTTTGAAGCTCAGCTTGGCCAAACCCCAAATACGCCGGAATCGCAGCCGCGCCAGGCCCATAAAAAATGGAACGAGGACGGCGGCAATCGCCCAGGAGCTCGCCACATAGTAAAGGAAATAAAGATAATCTCTTTGGATTCCCAACGGAGTCCCCGACTCTACGGTGGAGTGAAAGGGCAAGCTGAAATACCGGGTCCATGATGTTTTGGCAGGCCGCGGATGGGCTGGATCGGTAAGTCCCATCCCATCCCAAATAACCGCCAGCCCGATGGGAACGATCGCCACCAGGATTGCCAGGACGGTGCTGGATATCAACCAGGATGCGGCGGACATCCCCGATTTTCGCTGGGCCGGGGGCGGAGGATTGATGAGCCGAAAAATAAACCAAAGGATGAGGGCCAAAATGGCAAATCCGCCCACTGCCTCCACCCACTCATGCACGGCGCTCGGTAGCTTGTACCAAGTCAGCGGATCGCCTTCAATTTCCAATACGGCAAACATGTCACCTTACTTCCAAGTTGGGCCTCAACCCCGGCAAACTTCCGAAGTCTCCAAGACTCGAAGCCTATGCGAGGTGGAGAATTAGACCGGTTTCGATTCTTTAATAGCCGACGACCGATCCTTGGCTGCGGCAGGCTCCCCATCGGCCGTGTCGGGTGCGGATGTCGGACGTTCCACCGCCGGTAGGTAGCGCCGGCCCGGATGGGCCTTGCTCTCCTCGACGATGCGCAAGAACAAGTCTTCCATGGTGGTGGTCGGGTGGCCAAAGCTCTCCAAGCTCCCGCCGTGGCGGCGCAGCACCTCTTCCAAATCCCGGCGAAGGTCCTCGCTCACCGGCAAGCCCCGGGCCCTCATTTCCACACGGTTGGCGTCTTCCAATAACTTGCTGACCTCGCCTAATTCCTGAAGCTCGCCTTCATTCAAAATAGCGATTCGATCGCACGTCTTTTGCACGTCGTCCAAGCGGTGGCTGCACATCAGGACCGTCTTGCCTTTTTCGCGCAGCTCGATGATCAGACGTTTCATCCAAGCCGTGCCCAGCGGGTCCAGCCCGGAAGTCGGCTCGTCCAGAATAATTAGCTCCGGATCGTTGATAAGAGCCTGGGCCAGGCCGATGCGCTGGCGCATGCCCTTGGAATACTCCTTCAAAATACGTTTCTTGTCGCCGGCCAAGCCAACCATCTCGATCAGCTCTTGAGCGCGGCGATTGCGGACGTCGGCTTTCATGTTGAAAAGCCGACCGTAAAAATCGAGCGTTTCCTCCGCGTTCAGGAAGCGGTACAGGTAGGATTCTTCCGGCAAATAGCCGATGCGCTCGTTTTTAGCCACGCCCACCGCGGGTTCGCCGAACACCAGCGCTTCGCCGGAGGTCGGGAAAAGTAAACCCAAGAGCAGCTTGATCGTGGTCGTTTTTCCCGAGCCATTAGGTCCAAGCAGCCCGAAAATCTCGCCCCGGCGAATCTCCAGATTGAGGGCGTTTAGGGCCGTCTTTTTCTTCCGACCCCAAAAATCTCGGTACACCTTGGTCAGTTTGCGCGTCTCGACAATAACGTCCTGGGCCATCCCAAACCACCTTCGTAAATAATTGCGAATCCCATGCAGCCGGAGGAGCGCATGGTTGCCTGATGCTTGTACGCCAGATAAGCCGTTTGCGTTCGCTTTACCAATGGAAAATTGGCTCGAACGGACCGCCGGCGCCTCCGAGTTTTTTCTATCCTAGTCGCTGCCAGCGAGAAATGCTACATCTCACCGAAATTCCGGCCGGATGGATAGGCGTGGCTTTTCGCTAGAAATGGCCGGCTTTGTCCTTCTCTGCCCTGGCCTTGGCCAGACCCATTCCGCCAGTTGACGGCCCAAAGGTCAAAAACGTGCGTTTTTCTCGAGGAATTTGACCCCCTCCGCCAATTCCAATTGGCTGGCGGAGGGGGGTGGCGCGATGCAAAAATGCTCAACGTCCGCGCTCTTTTGGCCCTCCGCCAATTGCCGTCCTTGGCGTGGAGCGGCGGAAATAAGCGTGCTAAGCCAGCCCGACGCGCTAGTAAGGGCCGCCCTTGCTAGCGCGTCGGGCTGGCCAATTCCGTCGATTGACTTAAAAGGCTGCCCGCAGGATTCCCTCCAGATCCTCGACGGTCACCGGCCGGGGATTCACACGTAAAATCCGCTTGATGGCAAAGGCTTTTTCGGCGAAAGAGCGCAATTGATCTTGGCGAACGCCCAGATCGCGTAGGCGCAGAGGGATACCGATGTCGGCGCGGAGTTGCTCGACGGCCTGGATGGCTCTTTCGGCCGCGGCCTGTTCATCCAAGCCAGTCACGTCTTGGCCCAGGAGTCGGGCGATGGCGGCGAATTCGGCTCGCCGGACCCGCAAGTTGAAGCGCATGACAAAGGGCAACAACAATCCGTTGCCGGCGCCGTGAGAACAGTGGGTGGCGCCGCCGACTGGGTATTCGAGAGCGTGGACAGCGGCGACGCCGACATTGGAGAAAGCCAGACCGGCCAACGTGGCGGCCAAGGCCATACCTTCCCGCGATTCTAGATCCTCCCCGTGCCTCACGGCCTGGCGAAGATTACCGCCGATCAAGGATATCGCCTTGGTGGCCAGGGCGTCGGCCAGAGGATGCCGGCCTTGATAGACGCTCCGTGTCCCTGCAGGAATCGGGAAGTCGGCGTTGTCCACGGCAGTGAAGGCTTCAATGGCATGGGTCAAGGCATCGATGCCGCTATCTGCGGTCACCTTAGGCGGGCAGGAGACAGTCATGAGCGGATCGACGACGGCCACTCGGGGCCGAAGATAATTGCTCAGCACTCCCACCTTGATCTCGTTGTCCGTGTCGGTGAGCACGGAAGCAGCGGATACTTCC
>Ga0137388_10001237_pt1 | contig 15315 bp, 11 predicted proteins | sample 15con2h14AmetaG_FD_104644 | JGI IMG/M metagenome (GOLD analysis project Ga0137388, IMG submission 104644) | Vadose zone soil microbial communities from Angelo Coast Range Reserve, California, USA - 15con2h1.4A metaG | ecosystem: Environmental > Terrestrial > Soil > Vadose zone > Saprolite...
AAAAGCTCCGCGACGGACGGGCTGCCCCCCATCACCCGGGCCTCCAGCCCACCCTCCGGCAGGGCGCGGAGCAGGTTAAGCAGGATAATGTTGTTCCGATCCCAGGAGTCCAGCAGGGCCTCGAGCAGGCTCTGGTCGTGTGTTCTTGACATCATAACCTCCGCTCGCTGCCATCATAAACGCGACGGAGTCTGCGATAGCGCCACGTATAAATCTGAGCATCCAGGCCGAGGAGGCGGTGGAGAGATTGTGAAGGGAGAATGCCGGATCTCGAATTGCGCGAGCCCTGGGCTGCCCACCGCATACGCAAATCACAACCTACAATCTTCATGTGCTCGGATCCTTTCCTCCGAGCCTTGGTTTGCTTGAGCACACCAAGTCTACTCGGCCGTAGGGAGCGACACGGTTGTCTAATCAGCCTGTCAACGAGGTGTAGCATGCACAGCCGGCCAGAACGATGTGAGGAACCATGTGATAAGGATCGCGGCCAGGATGGCGAATAGTAGATGTAGCGTTCCCACCTTGAGGGTGGTCTTTACGGCGGACTTCACTGCAGCTCTCGCTGACTCGGTAAACTCTGTCGTCGCGAAGGCATAATCTTGGACCGGTGCAAAGAAAAGCCCGTAAACCATACCACCTACTAAGATCTTGCCCAGTGCTAGGCCGAGCAGGTAGTCCACTGTCGCTTCAAGCCCCGCGAATACGCTTTGGGATGTGAGAAGAGTGGCAGAGACATGGAGCTGAGCAACCGAATACCAAAGTGCCATCAGAAACAGAACGAAGGACGCTGTTCCGCGCAACCGTAGAAGGAACGCGAAGGCGACCAATGGGGTCGTAAATGCAGAAAACGCATTTGAGGCCGCACCCCAGTTTGTGTTGTGCGGACTAAATGCAAGGTTCCAGCCCGCTAAGAATACGCAGAATCCGACAAACGCATAGAGGGTCCTTTTTCGAGAGAATTCGTCGCCCTGCACGAGGATCCAGGCAAAGGCCATGTCGCAAACGCTCGCGAGGTCGACGAAGCCAAGCATCCTCTTGTCGCTGTCAGGCGACACAATCAAGGTTAGGTATGCGGCAGTTAAAGCACTCCATCTTGCCAACAGAAACCAAAATGCCCACTTCATGTATGGGTGATCGTCAAACCCCGGCGGCCGATACCATCTGTAAAGAACTAGCCCTGCCACGACTGCAGAGAAGGAAACCACAAGGTTCAACACACTCACAAATTCTATCTGTTGTGCAAATTGCATAGGTCGCTGCCCCCCGATGTATCTCCAGGCAGGAGTGCACCACGCTCACAGACAGGTTCCCTGTTACAAGCGGCTTCGAATGGCACTATGAACTCTGAGCCTTCTTACATAGTGACGCTTAAGATGCCATTAGCCTTTTGCGCGAAAAACACTTGCTTTGGTCAAAGTCAGCGGAATTTTGCGCCCTAAAATGTGCCATGTCAAGACAAACCTTTTGTCATGTCAGACCACAATAGAAATGTCCCCTGGTTGGCGGGTGGGCCACTTTAACCGATAAGTAAAATGCGGGTTTGTCTTTTTAACATTCGACCGAATAACTGGGGGTGCGCTCCTTTTCGCACTTTTCGAGAAGGGGCTTTCACCGCCGATTGTCGGGCATAGTCCACAAACCCGCGTTATACTTCCCCGTTAAAGTGGCCCACCCGCCGTTGTGTTCCTCATTGCCTTTTGAACCGCGAGCCAATGTTCGACTTCTCCATCCTTTGGTTCCCGTTTTCCAATCAGAGTTCGCATGAACGGCTTTCGCTCATCTTCCGGTAGGACGTCGCGCAGCCGCCTTCGGTGGCGTTTGGGAAACAGTTGTGTCATCTGCTTTTTGGTAATGCTGCCGTGGTGTCCAACGCGGTCGTGGAAGAATGGGCCGCAGTCGGGACACGTCGCTCGAAATCGTCGGACGACAAAGCCCACGTTGTGGTTTATGACGCCAATTTCGCTGATCTCAGCTTCCATCCTGCCGACATAAGCGGCTTTGTCACACTTCGGACATCGAACCGAATCGCTCAAAAGAGTCTAACTCCGTCAACGCGTACAATAAGGATGGCGGATGGGCCACGTCAACGCTGAGAGTATAACCGGAGTTCCCTCTCTGAACGTCGACTGAAATACTTTTCCGTTAGAGTGACCCACACGCCGTGGTAAGATTTCGCCCTCTCTGGCCAATTATGACTTCACAAAGGCTGTATGAAATTCTCAAGTTTCTGGATGCGCTAGATACCAAACTCAACCTGCAAAAAACTTTGGAATCGATTAACGAGGCGTTGAACAACCTCGTCAACCAGCCAGCGCAACCACAATATCAGACCGCACTAGCGACCGCTTTAGCTTCGTTCGAGGCCGCAGCCAGCAAACTAGATGACTTAATCACTCCGTCCCAGTTCGAGGCAATTGACGACATGGGAGGGTATGAGTTTTTCGATCCAGCGATCGCCGAGAGCGTCAAGAGTTCCATACAGAAGAACGCGATGACGCCAGCGGTCGCGCGGGATTTCGTACAGAATCTTGCAACAAAACGGGCGGCGTTTCTGGCAACGATACGCCAGGCGCGCCAGAGCCTGGAAAAGCTCGGCATTAAAACACCGGCGTTGGAACCTGGCTCGGCTGATCTTGCGTTTCTCATTCCACGGGATATTTTTGACAATCACGTGGCGGCATTTGCGAAGGAACTGACCTTCATAAGCCGGTTGATGGGGCATTTTAGTGAAGCGCTGACTGGCAAGGCCGAGCAGGTCGAGTTGGAGCAGTTGTCATCGTCGGTACCAACGGTGGCCCTAGTTGCAAGCGTGCCCGTGATAAGTGTCCTTGCCACTATCGTGAACAAATTCTTGGACGCTTGGACAAAGGTTGAAAAGATAAGAAAAATGAGAGCCGACCTAAGCGATATGGGCCTTAAGAAAACGGCGCTTGATGAGTTGACCGAAAAAATAACAACAACCGTAGATGAGGTTGTTGAGGAGGCGACCGAGCTCGTCCTCGTCAATTACAAGGGCAATCCTGAACGAAAAAATGAATTGAGCAATGCGGTTAGACAAGATACGCATCGATTGTTCGGTCAAATTGAGCGAGGCTTAGCAGTGGAATTTCGAGCCGTTCCCTCTAAAGAAGAAGAGACTACGGAAGGTAAAGCTTTGGCGAATATCTCCAACCTCAGTCGCGTAATTCAGTTTCCCCAAGTTCCGAAAGAGCCAATGCTTCTGTCCAACGGACAAATTCTTGAGGGCGACATCCAGACAGTGAAGCACACGAAGACGACCACGACCCGCAAGACCACTACTTCAAAGAAAGTAGTCGGCAAAGAGGATAAGCCGGAAGCGAAAGAGGAACAATAGGGGATGAATCCCTCAGCGGGTGGCCCATCCTAACGTTCGTGCTCTTCGACGTTAGGGTGGGATTCCACTGAGGTCGGAGTTGTGGGTGTGTGACAGGGTATCGGGCGATCAAAGTCCCGTGGATTAGACAGTTGTGGAATCCCATCCTTGCGCGCAGAACGCGCAAGGATGGGGCACCCGGCCGTCGCCCTTCAGTGTGAGGGACAGACGGTAGGACATGTACTTTCGATCTGCGCACCATGTTATCGGAATGAGTCAAACTGCCAGCCTGTGGGTTTAAGATTAACTGGGAGGTCCCTATGAAACGCATGATCAACATTTCGTTCTTAGCAGTTGCCGTTGCCTTGTTTCTCGGCACGCCGGCTTTCGCACAGCACGGCCATGGCATGGGCTCGAGCATGAGTCATTCCTCCAGTCACGCGACCAGGTCCGCCAAGGGCGGTCAGCAGAGCTTGACCCAGAAGCTCACGGACAACACGAAATTGGCAGACAAGATCTCGAAGCTTGCTGGAGTGAGTGCTACGTCTGCTTGCCAGGGCTTCAAGAATCTCGGTCAGTGCGTCGCTGCTGCCCACGTGGCCAAGAATCTCGATATCCCCGGCGGATTTACAGCGCTGAAAGACAAGATGCTGGGCATTTCGCCAACTGGGACTTCCACTGCGACGTCGAAACCTATGAGCCTCGGGAAGGCTATCCAGGCACTCGATCCGAGTGCAAGTGTTAAGGCTGAAACCAAAAAGGGTAAGCAGCAGGCTGACCAGGACGTAAAAGACTCGGAAGCCAGCTCGTAACAAGATTCTGATCGACCAACCGGGCCTTGGCAGGTTTCCTCCTGCCGAGGCCGTGTTGTTTTTGACGTGCGCTCAGTTTGGGGCAACGTGATCGGACGTTCTGCAGCGGCAGGCGGGCGGGCCACTTGAACCGGTAAGCAAAACACGGGTTTGTCTTTTAACATTTGACCGAATAACTGGCGGTGGCGCCCCTTCTCGCGCTTTTCGAGAAAGCCTGCCCTGAGCGAGAGCCGAAGGGGGCCTGAGGAACAGCCGACATCGTTCGGCCTCGCTTTGCGCGGAGTGCGCCCAGTCGCCGCTTTATCTCCCGCCGATTTTTTCATCACATTCAACAGTGACCGCCGTCATAGACACGCCAATCGGGCGGGTGGCCCAGCCTCCATCGTCACTTGCACACTATGGGTGCCCCATCCTTCGCGGGTTTTTGCGAAGGGTGGGTGGCAGACTTATCGCACCTTGGGCTTTGCCTAACGTAACTTTTGTGAGAGCCCGCTTGTCTCAACTCTCGTGTTCAGCAACCACGGCAAACTTTACGCCGAGGGCGTGCAGGACGGAGTTGATGGTTTCGAAGCGGGGGTGTGCCCCTGCACTCAGGGTTTTGTACAGGCTCTCCCTGCCCAGTCCTGAATCTTTGGCGATCTGCGCTATGCCTCGTGCTTTGGCCACGTCGCCGAGCGCGGCGACGAATACATCGGGGTTGGGGTCCTCGGCGGCCGCCGAAAGATATTCCGCAATGACAGCATCATTATCGAGATACGCCGCTGCGTCGAATGGTTTGTAAGTTGTCTTCCTTTTCTTCATTGGTCCTCCTCAGGGCTTCGCTCTCTTGAGTTCGCGGGCCATTCTCTTCGCCTTGACAATGTCTTTGGTTTGCGAGGCTTTTACACCGCCAGCCAGCAAAACATAAACGGTCGATCCCGTTCGAGTGTAATAAACTCGATATCCCGCTCCGACATGAATGCGCATCTCCGAGACGCCTTCGCCAACAGGTTCGCAATCGCTGAAATTCCCAAATGTCGCGCTCGTTATGCGAGCCAGGATTCTGGCCTTCGCTTTTTGGTCGGCGAGACGGGACAGCCACGCATCGAAATCGGACGACCGAAGTAGCGTGTTCAAGTCATTTCATTGTATCCGATTGGATACACCTCTGTAAATAAGGCTTATTTCATGGGCTAATCTCGCAATCCCTTTCATCACATTCAACCGTGACCGCCGTCATAGACATGCCAATCGCCATACCCGAAAATGAAGACCGGATAGGCAGCGCGCGCTCGATGCACCTGGTCGAAACCGATCAGACCATTTCGACGTTAAGTCCATTGTTTTGTAGATGATGGAGGTAAGTCTTTATGTTTCAATAGTTTAGCGCAAATCGGGGGGGGTACAAACCATAATTACATCAATTACCTCTTCAACTGCCAAAGCCAAAATAAAAAATGTAAAACATGAAAGCGGTAGCACGGACCTCGTCCTCCGTGCGAAACACGCGCCGGATAATCGGTTCCGAGATCAACGTCAGAGTCAAAGGCAAAGTCAAGGGCAGCGGGCGAGGGCGCCCGCTCTACACGAACAACGCGTTCACTTCGCGCGACGCAGGGCCGGCCCTGTCGCATGTTAGAATCATTATTGTGATGCCCCGGACCGATGCTTCCTGACATCGAAAAATTGCTGGAGCTGCAGGTCGCGGATAAAGAAATCCGCAGGCTGCAGGACGAAGTCGCCGCGCTGCCAAAACGCGTGGCCGTGATCGAACAAAAGCTGGCCGGCACAAAGGCGCAACTGGAACGGGCGCAGTCGGCAGCCAAGGGCGATGAAACCAACCGCAAGAAGTTCGAAGCCGCTATTAAAGATCTGCAAGCCAAGATTTCCAAGTATCGCGACCAATCCCTCGACGTAAAAACCAACGAACAATACAAAGCGCTGCTGCACGAGATCCAGTTTGCCGAGCAGGAGATTCGCCTCAACGAGGACCGCATCCTGGAGGTGATGGTCAACGTCGAGGCGCGCGAAAAGGAAGTCAAAGCGGCGGAAGCCGAGCTCAAGGCGGAGACGGCCGAGATCGAAAAAGAAAAAGAAGACGCGCGAAAAGTTACGGCGGAAGACCAGAAGAAGCTCTCCGAGTGGAACGCCAAGCGCGACGGGCTGCGCCAGGGGATTTCCGAGGATATTCTTCGTCACTATGAGCGCGTGGCGAAGTTTCGCGGCACTGGCCTCGCGGAAGTCCGTGACCACAAGTGCATGGGCTGCCAGGTGATGCTGCGTCCGCAGACGTATAACGAAGTGCGGAATGGCGAGAAGGTCATGGTCTGCGAGTCGTGCTCCAGAGTTTATTATTTCAATCCCGCGAACGAAGTGAAGCCGGAGCAGGAAGTAGTGACGGTTACCGGGAGAAAACGCGCACGTCCCAAGGCCGATGCGCCGCAGGCGTGGTTCTACCGTCCGGATTACGGCGAAGAAGGCGAAGTGCTGCTGGTGTTCACCAATAGCGGCGGCAATTCGACCCGGCGCATCTACGAAATGCACACTGGACGCCAGGTTGGCGGCGTGCTGCTGCGCGAAGGAACTTACCGCCAGGCGTTTCCCGAGGACCTAACCGACGCGGCTCTCCGCCTCAACGGCCATTGGGACGAAAAAGAAATCGACGAGTGGGGTTCCGAGATACCTTCGAATGCGCTCGATCTTCTGCATAAAGATATTCTTGCCATCCGGCGCGAGCACCGCGCGCATAAGGACCATTCCACCTCTCCGGCGGAACAAACGGCTGCCCGCTAGAACATCTGAAGAGGCGCAGTTTGTGAAACCTTAACCACCAAGGGCACGAAGTTCCACGAAGGAAACCTCATTGATTTTGCGGTAAGATTGCGGCCACGAGGTGAGTGATGTCCAACAATAACAATAACGACCCCAGCCTTTCTTTCGCATCCCGCCGTTCGTTTCTCAGCCTGTCTGCCGCCGCGTCCGCTGCGCTGGCGTTTCGCATTGTGACCGAACCGATGCTGGCTCACGCTCGCGTGCACAACGTTCCGAAAGATGCGATCCGGATTGACGCGAACGAGAACCCGCTCGGGCCGAGCGCTTCAGCTCGCGACGCGGCCGCCGCCATCGTCCCGCAAGGCGGCCGTTATTCCGACTGGCTCACTGACGATCTGGTGAAGACGCTGGCGGAAATGGAAGGCCTGAAAGTGGAACAGGTCCGCGTCTATGCCGGATCGAGCGAGCCTCTGCATCACACGGTTGCCGCTTTCGCCTCACCGCAACGCAGCTATGTGACTGCCGATCCCGGATACGAAGCCGGAATGTTCGCCGCCAATGCGGTCGGCGCGAAAGTGGTGAAAGTCCCGTTGACGAAAAGCTATGCCCACGATGTGAAGGCAATGCTAGCCGCGGCTCCCGATGCGGGCGTGTTCTATGTCTGCAGCCCGAACAATCCGACGGGCACGCTGACCAGCCATTCCGACATCGAATACCTGGTCGAGAACAAGCCCAAGGGTTCGATCGTGCTGGTGGATGAAGCCTACATTCATTTTGCCGACGCGGTTTCGGTGATGGATCTGGTGAAAGCCGGCAAGGACGTGATCCTGCTGCGTACGTTCTCGAAGATTTATGGGATGGCTGGCCTGCGCTGTGGCGCCGTCTTCGGCCGGCCAGACCTGCTGGAGAAAATCGAAAACTACGGCGGCTGGAATTTCATGCCGATCACGGCGCTCGTTGCGGCATCGGCCAGCCTGAAAGACGCGCAGCTGGTGCCTGAGCGGAAGCGCATCAACGCCCGCACTCGCGGCGAGGTCTTTGCCTGGCTCGACCGAAACGGATACTCCTACGTTCCTTCGGAATCGAACTGCTTCATGCTCGACACGAAACGGCCGGCGAAGGCAGCGATTGATGCCATGGCAAAGCAAAATATATTTATCGGACGGATCTGGCCGGTGTGGCCGACGTATGCGCGCATCACGATTGGAACCGCACCCGAGATGGAGCAGTTCCAGGCGGCGTGGCAGAAGGTGATGTCGGGCGAGGTGACGGCGAGTGTTGGCGCGATGCCGAACTGGGGAGAACTGGGCCGACGCAAACGGAATTTGGATGGGAACGTGCTCCGCGGTTAAGTTGCTGTGGCAGCTGCCGAGCTGCGCTCGGCTTGGACAGCCGGGGGCGGCTGTCCCTACGCGAGATTGGTTCGCTATAACATCTGTTCATGCCGAAAAAGCCTGGCTTCTCCCCCGAGCACGCGGAGCCTTCCGTCAAACTTTCTGCCCGTGGCGTTGCACGGCTACAAGGGCGGCATCCTTGGGTGTATCGCTCGGATCTTGCCGAGGCCACCGGCGTGCCTCCCGGCTCGCTCGTCCGCGTCATCGATCAGAGCGGGAAATTTCTGGGAACGGCGCTGTACAGTTCTTCGTCGCAGATCGCGATTCGCATGATCTCTCACGGGTCAGTGGCCGATCTGCCTGCGCTGGTCGCGGAACGCATTCGTGCCGGTATCGGCTACCGCAAGGAACTGGTTTCCAATACCGATGCCTACCGCGTCATTTTCAGCGAAGGTGATTTTTTGCCGGGCCTGATTGTCGATCGCTATAACGATGTCCTCTGCCTTCAGATCCTCACCCAGGCAATGGACGCTGCACCTGTGCGCGAAGTCATCCTGCAAACCTTACGCGAAGAACTGCAACCGGCGGGGATTGTCGAGCGCGTGGATGCTCGCATTCGAGAACTCGAGCAACTGCCGCCGCTTGCGTCCCGACTGCTTTGGGGAGAGAAGAGTTCGACTGTCTTTGCCATGAACAGCACCATGAACAGCGGCGTGCGCTTCCTCTACGACGGCCTCGAAGGCCAGAAGACCGGCGCGTTTCTCGATCAGCGGGAGAACTACGCGGCGGCGGCGCAGTACGCGCATGGGGAAGTGCTCGACGTTTTCTGCTATCAGGGCGGATTTGCGCTGCACTTCGCTGTGCAATCGGCCGTGCACTCCGCTCTGCACACCGCAGCAAAATGTTCAAGCGTCACCGGCGTGGATAGCTCGCGTCCGGCGCTTGAAATGGCGGAAAAGAACGCGGCTCTGAACGGGCGCGAACTGGAATGGATCGAGGCGAATGCCTTCGATCTCTTGCGAGAATACTCCGCCTCCGGCCGGCGCTACGACACCATCGTTCTCGATCCGCCCGCGTTTGCCAAGACCAAGCGGGACCTGGAAAAGGCCCTGGGCGGATACAAGGAGCTGAACCTGCGCGCCATGAAGATGCTGCGGCCGGGAGGGATTCTGGTCACCTGCTCCTGCTCGTACCACGTCGGGGTCGCGGACTTCTTCGAAGTCGTGGCCGACGCCGCCCGCGATGCCCACAAATCTTTTCGCGTCATTGAAAACCGCGGAGCGGCGAAGGACCATCCAATGCTCCTCAACGTCCCCGAAACCAGCTACTTGAAGTGTCTAATACTGAGTGTAAGTAATTGAATAATAGGCAGATAATGTACTTGACAATAATACACTAAGATTTCATGCTTGCATCACACTAAATCGAAATCGGGGAGCTTCAGAAAAGCTCCTCGAATGAAGTAGAAGGAGGATTTAAGTTATGACTCTGATTACGCGTTATGACCCTTTCCGTGAGTTCGTCACTCTACAAGACCGCATGAACCGTTTGTTTCGCGACCCCCGTGGGCCGGAAGGGCACGATGAATCGCTAACCACGACCGCATTTGCCCCGCCCGTGGACGTCTACGAGGACGAGCACAACATCACCCTGAAAATCGAAGTGCCGGGAATCGACGAGAAGGACATTGATGTCCGCATCGAAAACAACACGCTGACCGTGCACGGCGAGCGCAAGTTCGAGAAGGAAGAGAAGGAAGAGAACTATCGGCGCGTGGAGCGTCAGTACGGCAGCTTCACCCGCACTTTCACCCTCCCGAATACGGTAGACCATGAAAATGTTCAGGCGGACTATGACAAGGGAGTGTTGAAGGTCAAGCTGGCGAAGAAAGCGGAAGCCAAGCCGAAGCAGATCAAGGTAAACGTCGGCGGCGAGAAGACGCTCGAAAGCAAAGAGCCGAAGAGCGTCACCAAAGCCGCGTAACGGCAACTGCCGGGTTTTGTCCGGCGGGACGGGCGAGTCGCCCGTCCCCACACGAACTGTAAACTTAGCGGGAGGCGGCAGCACCGGCGCCTCCCGCGCTTCATTTGTAATTGGCAATTTGTAACTGGTAAAACTTCTAAAGATTAGGAGTAGAGACCGATGGCCATCCGTTGGGACAAATTTACCGTTAAGGCGCAGGAAGCAGTCCAGCGCGCGAATGAGCTCGCCTCCGAGCATGGCAATCCGGAACTGGCCCCTGTACATCTGCTGGCGGCCCTGGTCGAAGACCGCGAGGACATCGTTCCGCCCGTGCTTGAAAAAATCGGCATCGGGCCGCAGGCCGTGCTCAGCGACGTCTACAAAGAAATTGAGAAGTTGCCCAAAGTCTCGGGCACGAGCGGCGCGAACCAGCCGTCCATGTCGTCGCAGGTCAACCAACTTCTGGAGAAATCTTTTAAAGAAGCGGATGCCTTCAAAGACGAATACGTCTCGACCGAGCACATGCTGCTGGCATTGACCAGTCTGAGGCGCGATCCGGCGCAGGAACTGCTCGCGCGTCATGGCGCGACGCATGATGCGATCTTGAAGGCTCTGACTGCGGTTCGAGGATCGCAGCGTATCACCGACCAGAATCCGGAAGGAAAATACCAGGCGCTGGAGCGCTATGCGCGCGACCTGACGGAACAGGCGCGGCGCGGCAAGCTTGATCCCGTGATCGGCCGCGATGAAGAAATTCGCCGGGTCGTGCAGGTGCTTTCGCGGAGGACCAAGAATAATCCAGTGCTGATCGGCGAGCCGGGCGTAGGTAAGACTGCCATCGTCGAGGGCCTGGCGCAGCGCATCATTTCGGGCGACGTGCCTGAAGTTCTGAAGAACAAGCGCGTCGTCGCCCTCGACTTGGGCGCCATGCTCGCGGGCGCGAAATATCGCGGCGAATTCGAAGACCGTCTGAAGGCTGTACTCAAGGAAATCGAAGACTCGCAGGGCAAGATCATCCTCTTTATCGACGAGTTGCACACGCTCGTTGGCGCCGGAGCCGCCGAAGGCTCGATCGACGCCTCAAACATGCTGAAGCCCGCGCTCGCCCGCGGCGAGTTGCGCGCCATCGGAGCTACCACGCTCAACGAGTATCGCAAATACATCGAGAAAGATGCCGCGCTCGAACGCCGCTTCCAGATTGTGTTCGTGGGCGAGCCGAATGTCGAGGACACGATCGCCATCCTGCGCGGGCTGAAGGAAAAATACGAAGTGCATCATGGCGTGCGCATCAAGGATTCGGCCATCGTCGCGGCCGCGACGCTCTCGCACCGCTACATTTCCGACCGCTTCCTGCCCGACAAAGCTATCGATTTGATCGACGAGGCCGCCGCCTCGCTGCGCATCCAGATCGATTCCATGCCCACGGAAATCGATCAGCTGGAACGGCGGGCCACGCAACTGGAAATCGAAAAGCAGGCGCTGAAGAAGGAAGACGACGCGAATTCCAAAGAACGCCTCGCCCACGTTGAGAAGGAACTGGCCGGCATTCGTGAAAAATCCAATGCGCTCAAAGCCAAGTGGAAACAGGAAAAGGACCTTATTGCGAAAGCTCGCGCGCTGAAGGAAAAACTCGAGCAGCTCAAGATCGAAGAAGCCGCTGAAGAGCGCAAAGGAAATCTAGAGCGCGTGGCGCAGATCCGCTATGGGCTGATTCGCAACACTGAAGAGGAATTGAATAGAGTCACTGCTCAGATCGACAGCAAGTCCGGGCATCGTATGTTGAAAGAGGAAGTCGATGAGGAAGATGTAGCCCGCATCGTTTCCAAGTGGACCGGCATTCCGGTTTCCAAGATGCTTGAGGGCGAAGTTAGGAAGCTCATCAACATGGAAGAGCGGCTGCGCCTGCGCGTCATCGGACAGGACGAGGCGCTTGAGCGCGTAGCGAATGCCATCCGACGTTCGCGCGCCGGGCTGAGCGATCCGAAGCGGCCGATCGGTTCGTTTATTTTCCTGGGGCCGACCGGCGTTGGCAAAACCGAACTGGCGCGCGCACTGGCCGAATTTCTTTTCGATGACGAGCGTGCGATGGTGCGCATCGATATGTCCGAATACATGGAGAAGCACGCTGTGTCGCGTTTGATTGGCGCGCCTCCGGGATATGTCGGCTACGACGAAGGTGGACAGCTCACCGAGCAGGTGCGGCGGCATCCTTACGCGGTCGTGCTGTTCGACGAAATCGAGAAAGCGCACCCCGATGTGTTCAACATCCTGTTGCAGATTATGGATGACGGCCGCCTCACCGACGGCAAGGGCCGCAAGGTGGACTTCAAGAACACGGTCATCATCATGACGTCGAACCTGGGCTCGTCGTATCTGCAGTCGGAAAACATTCGCTCCGCCGATGCCTTCGAGCGCGCCTCGAAGCAGGTGATGGAGACGCTGCATGGGCATTTCAAACCCGAATTCCTGAATCGCGTGGACGACATCATCATCTTCCATCCGCTGGGCAAGGAACAGCTGGTGAAGATCGTCGAGCTGCGCCTTGAAGACCTGCGTCGCCTGCTGGCCGATCGCAAAATCTCTTTGGAGTTGACGGACGCCGCCAAAGAACTGCTCTTCACCGAAGGGTACGATCCAAACTTCGGAGCGCGTCCGCTGAAACGCGCGATTCAGAAGCTGGTGCAGGACCAGCTGGCGCTGAAAATTCTGGATGGTGAGGTGCTGCACGGCGATCATGTGGTGGTGGACGCGGATGGAAAAACAGGGAAGATGACGTTTATTGTTAGTGAGCGGGTGGGGGAGAAAGTGGCGGCGCGGGCGAAGAAGTAATCTCTTACCTATGCGCTCTGCTCAATCTTAACGCAATCTCGTGGATCCGGGCTTCGCTCTGAAGTTGGCTCCGCCACTTTGACGGGATGGCCGCGTATCCGTAAAATGCACCGGCGAGTGCACCGCAGACCGCCGCCACGGTGTCGGCGTCGTCGCCCAGGTTCGCAGCCCGAATCACCGCATCTTCATAGGATTCCGTCGTGAGGAAACTCCAGGCTGCAGCTTCCAGTGTATGGACGGTGTAGCCCGAGCTCATGATGTCGTCTTCTCCGTAGGCATCGATCCCCTCCAGCCGGTGCCAAACTGAGCGTTCTGTCTCGTTTAGCAAAGCAATGGCTTCTGCGCGGGCATCCCGAACGCCGCGACAGATTGCCGCTTGGATCCAGGAGTTGAGAATCACGCACGACGACTGAGCCTGCGGATCATGGTGAGTCACACGGGCACTGGCCCGGGAGACTTCGACCAGTTGCTCAAGAGAGTCCAAGCAGAAAATCGCGACGGGAGCGCAACGCATCACAGCACCGTTGCCAGCACTCGAGTTGGGATGATCCGCGTGGTATCGCAACGAACAGCCCTCGGGATCACTGAGGTACCCAGCCATGTTGACGACGGCCCTAGTCTGGATGCCCACATCTTTAGCTGTCGTCGCCCAAGTCTGGAAGCGCTGGGCGAGATCGGATGGCTCGAAACCCTTCTTATCGAGAAAAGATTCTGCAATCAGGAGAGCCATTTGAGTATCGTCGGTGTATTCACCCGCTCTCCAAAGACGGGAATCGATCATGTCCCGGAGGCCCGCAGGGTAGCGCTTGCGAACCTCGCGGCGACTCAGAAATTCGAGAGGGGCGCCGAGTGCGTCTCCCACCGCAAGCCCAACGAAGCAACCAGCGATCCGGTCGTTTCGCCGTGAGACAGAGCCGAGACTTGAATCATGGCCCAGCAATCATTTGCTCCTCAAAAAGTCATCCTATGTGGTTCTTGGCGGTGCCTTGAATTGGTCGGCGATCTCTCCGCGCGACAAATACCACGCCACCATCACTCGCACGATAATCCCCAGGCCGCCGAACGCCAGCGCTTTTGGTTGAACCATGACGGTTGCGGCTGAAACTGATGGCACTAGCATTACGATTCCTGCGATGGCGATTAGCACTGCTGCGTGGCGGACGATGTTATTGAGTTCGAGGAGACCCCACGCGACTCCGCCGCCTACTACGGCCATGAGCAGGAACATGTAGGGTCCAGATAGTTCAAGTCCGAATAAGAGCGGCGCGCCGGCCGACATTGCTACCGTGCCGGGACGCAGCAGCATCAATGCACCTGCGATTCCCAGATAAATCGCGCAAAGAGCGAACAACGCGGCTATGGCTCGCACTCCGTTCGGGACCGGGTTGGCAGGGTTGACAGTCATCGTTCCTCTATCCAACAGATTTAGATCCTGAGCGAGGGACCTGCAGTGCGCCGCAAGAAGCAGGTCCTTCGCTTCGCTCAGGATGACAATTCATAAAAGACGTAGCGGTTCGTAGAATACAGGCTCGTAGCGGCGCCCTCACAAACAAAACTGATTGTCCTGAACCTTAAGGCGGGGATGCCTACGGTTGCTGTTACCCACCTCGAAGTTGTAACGTACTCGGCCTAGACTCAATTCTCAATGGGGGGACGGAATGAAGCTCAGACGTTATCTGTACGTGTTGATTGTTTCGCTCTTTTGCATCGGCGTGTGCTTGGCGCAGCAGGCCGCGCCCGCGCCGAAGACTATCGTCATCCGTGCGGGGCGCCTGCTTGATGTGAAAACGGGTAAGACGCTTACCAACCAAATCATCGTGATTCAGGGCGACAAGATCGCGAGCGTTGGCTCGGGCACGCAAGGTCCTGACGGAGCGCAGGTGGTCGATCTCTCAAACGCCACCGTGCTCCCCGGATTGATCGACGCGCACACGCACATCACGATGACTACGAATTTCGGCTACTCGCGACTCGCGATTTCAGTGCCGCGCGAGGCCCTGAACGGAGCGCGCAATGCCCGGGTCACGCTTGACGCTGGTTTTACGACGATCCGCAATGTGGGCGCGAGCGGGTTCACGGACGTTGCCTTGCGTGATGCGATTAACGCCGGCGACGTGCCCGGACCGCGCATGCTGGTCAGCGGACCTGCTCTGAGCATTACGGGCGGCCACTGCGACAACAATCTGCTGCCGTTTGAGGCTCACGTGCACAGCGAAGGCGTGGCCGATGGCATCGAAGCCGTCCAGCACAAGACGCGCGAGATCATCAAGTACGGCGCCGACCTCATTAAAAT
>Ga0137388_10001242_pt1 | contig 15299 bp, 13 predicted proteins | sample 15con2h14AmetaG_FD_104644 | JGI IMG/M metagenome (GOLD analysis project Ga0137388, IMG submission 104644) | Vadose zone soil microbial communities from Angelo Coast Range Reserve, California, USA - 15con2h1.4A metaG | ecosystem: Environmental > Terrestrial > Soil > Vadose zone > Saprolite...
ATGGCGCCCGTCCAGTATCCCTCCTCACGCTCGAAACGCCAGCCGCACACCGAACACTTTTCATACATAGTGAAGCCTCTGCGGAAAAGTCTTCCCCGGCCGCAATTAGGGCAACGAAGCAGGAGTCCACGGACCAGGCTGGTGGTTATACTCATCGATTACTCCTGATTGTTTGAGGTTACACGAAAGAAAACTTGTAATCCAATTATAGCAGACAGGAAAGGATAACTAAAAATGTTGCGCATTAGGCACGCCCAGTCTTATACTCCTAGCATGAAAGAGATTTCTATCATTCACCAGGATCACCACCTGCTCATCGTCAATAAACCGGCCGGAGTCGTTATTCATCCAACGTATAAACATGCCGGTGGGACGCTGTGGAATGCGCTTTCAGCGTACCTCGAGGCACAGGGAGGCGACGATTGGCGGCCGCCTGCGTTGCCCGACCAGCCAGAATGGGCGGCTGCACCGGAAGATGTGAAGGTGATGCTGCGGGAGAAGCGCAGCGAACGCATGTGGAAAGAGGAGGGTCTATTGCCACGTCCGTGCCTGCTGCATCGCCTGGACAAGGACACGTCGGGCGTGGTGGCGCTGGCACGCAGCGAACGCGCGCGTCGTCACATTATACGACAGTTCGAGGAACGTACTGTCGTCAAGCGTTACTTCGCTGTTGTGCAGAGCGCTGCCCCTGGCTGGTCCCGGCCTCGTACTACGTTTACCGTAAAACGCTGGAACGAGGGGAGGAACAGCGTAGAACTTGATGTGCCTCTGTCCTTTTTCGTGTCTGGGGATGAGTTTGTGCTTGATGGGCCGCTACAGCGTGACCCGGATGATCGCCGTCGCTGTATTGTTGGGCCGGAGGGGCGGCAGGCCATCACACGCTTGCAAGTCCAGGCAGTCGAAGGAAACTTTGCGCTGCTGGAGGTACGACCTTTGACGGGTCGCACGCACCAGATTCGCGCTCACCTGGCAGCGCTAGGATATGCGATTGTGGGTGATCAGACGTATGCGCCGCAGGCTGAAACAGGGACGCCGCAGGCTGCCTTGAAGCGGCAGTTTCTGCATGCTTATAGCCTGGAACTACGACGCTATCCCGATAATGCCGCATACACGTTTGTCGCGCCCCTGGCGGATGATCTGAGACTGTGGATGGAGCGGTATCTGCCTACTTTATGGCGGGCATGGTGCCAGATAGGATGAGACTTGATACTCCAACTACTTTCTATCGCTTACCTGGCTTCTACCCCACCTGGAATGGCAAAAACAATCATTATTTCCCACGCTGCCTACGCCCTGCCACACTATGTCTGCCGAGCGAGCAGCAGGCGGTGTTAGATGTTATCGATCCTGACGATTTTCCAGTTGCTGCCTTCTTGTTGCAGCTTAAGGTGAACGTCGTATGGCGACCCGTTACGCGTGACACTGACGGTGAAGGAGGCTGTATTGGCCCCATTTGAAGTATTGACATTGGAGCTGGTGATGGAATAGCTCGTCACTTTGCCCTTTTGTGCATCAACTGCCCGGGCACCCTGAGTATATAAATCTTGTGTGATGCTCTGGTTGTTGAATGTAATGTTGCTTGCATCGAGGTATGAGTAGGCAGTAGCATAGTCCTGGTTCTGGATGGCGGTGTAATATTTGTTGGCAACATCGGTGGCAGGATTATGCATGCCAAAGTAGAATAATGCGCCGGCAACCCCTACGCAAGCAAGCACGAGGACGACGAGAATACCAAGGAAGATCCATAGGCCAGTACGGCGTTTTTTGGGTGGTTGCTGCGGTACATAGCCCGGTACGGGTGGAACGCCGTATTGTGGCTGCCCATAGGGTTGCTGTGGTGGCCCATAAGGTGGTTGTCCGTAGGGCGGTTGTTGAGGTGGCCCATAGGGTGGTTGCTGTGGTGGCCCGTAGTAGGGTGGCTGCGGCTGCCCATAAGGTGGTTGCTGTGGTGGCTGGTTCGGATCGTTGTACATTGGGGAAGTACCTCCCTGTGCCCGGAATAATTTTTGACTGTAAATGTCCTTGTTATCATAAACGTAATATGGATCAGTTGCAAGAGTTGATCATCCCGTTTCCAGGGCCTGTGAATTATTGCTGAGAGTTAAAGGCTCCAGAAGTGGAGAGGGTCAACCAGCATTTGCATGGTGGTTGCGATCGTTATATAATCACGAAGTGGATAGCGCCGGGTGCCACCTCTACAATTGAGCAAACTCATAGCTGATCAGATAATGCATATGGAAGGGACATTATGTCTTCCGCGTCAACCAATCTGACGCCTGCTCTCGCTGCTGCGCCCGAAGAAGTGATCCAGCGCGAGGCGGACAAGCGTGAGAGCCGCTTGCGCTTGAGCGTTGCCATAATCATGCTCTTGGGTGTCTTTGAGTTAATCTTTGGCATGGCCTGGGATGGGCAATGGCACGCGGCGGTGGGACGCGACCAGTTTTTTACGCCCCCGCATGTGATGATGTACTCGGCCGTTGCCATCGAAGGTCTCCTGTGCCTGGGAATGGTACTGGCGGAGACGATTCGCTACCGTCGCCGTATGCCAGGGGTGAATGATCAGACGACAAGCAAAGTGCTGCGGATATTTCATGCGCCACTCGGCTTTATTGTCACTGGCTTTGGCATGTTCATGATCCTGCTGGCCGCGCCGCTGGATAACTACTGGCATGTGCTCTATGGCATCGATGTGACGGTATGGTCTCCCTTCCACATCATGGGATTGCTCAGCGGCCTGATTGCTTTCCTGGGCATTGTCTATCTCTTCGGCTCCGAAGCAACCCGCGCTCGCCAGCGCGATATGCACAAAGAGGCTGAAAGGGTAACGACGGGAAGATGGCGTATCACCCTCGTGGATTTCTTGCTTATCGTCAGTCTCACGATCTTATTGCCGATTGCCCTGGTTACAGCGCTGGACGACGTGCAATTCTTCCAGCTTGGTCCCATGCAATTTGCCATCTATCCTCTTGTCGCTACGCTGAGCGCCTTTGTTCTTGTGGCGAGTGTACGCGCCACGGGCCGAATTGGGGCAGCTACCCTGACCGCGCTGATCTTCACTCTGATCCGCCTGGGCCTCAATTTTTCAATCATGCCCGCCGTCTCCATCCTTGCCCAGCAGGAACACCTCTTCTACCGCGCCTCTGCTCCACATCACGTAGTATTTGTGAGTGTCTATCCAGCGTTCCTGATCGTGGGAGGGCTGCTCGTTGATGGCGTTTACCTGCTGTTATCCCGCCTACGCAGCAATCGTTCCTGGCTGACGACAGCGGCGGCAATGCTGGCGGGGGCGCTCGTGGGAATGAGTATTGCTCTGCTAGAGACTCCCTGGAAAGGTGATATCGACCCCGTGTCGTTTACAAGTGTGTGGCTCGCATCTATCCCTCTGGCTATACTGGTTGGGGCCTGCTGGGGCTGGTTGGCGGATCGCTTCGCTATTTCTGTTCGCCTGCTCGATCGCTAGGAGTTATACAGTGCACTCTGTAAAAAATCTGGCCATCATCCCGCTCCTATTATTTCTCGTTGCAGCGTTTACCGCTGCAGGTTCTTCTCCGCTGGCGACCCAGGACGCGCAAGTTGGTCCCTACCACTTGCTGTTGAGCTTTTACAGCTTGCCGCGTGTCGGGCAACAAATCAATATGACGATACAGTCGAAAATCCCGGGCCAGCGGGTGCAATTTTCACAGGTGGTGCTCAATCCCGCGCCGGGCACGGATGCCAATACTGTGCGTGCGAGTATCGGCCCTGATGCCGATAATCCGGGGGTCTACGATGTGAATGTCACGCCGCCTGTGCGCGGCCAGTGGCTGCTCCACCTGACAGTAAAAGGAAGTTCCGGTTCCGTTACCGGAGACATACCGATCAATGTCGCGGGACCGCCTGCTATCCCGACCTGGCTGGGCTGGTTGATCGGCCTGCTGCCCCTGCCCTTGCTCATCGCTTTTATCTGGCTGCAGGTCAACTGGAGCAAGGCGAGGCGCGAACAGGTACGGCAGGAGGCGTTGCAAAAACCGTTGCTAAAACTGTAAACTATCCTAAGCAAGATGCAGCTATCCACACAATCGTAAGAAGACATGCTTCTGGTGAGACGATTGCAGGAAAGCCGAACCAAGCCACCCAGGATAGTAACAGATCTTTCCCGAAACACTCGGGCGGGTATGAGAACCCGTCGGCGGCAACAGCAACGCCGAGCCCATTCCGGTGTACGAAACGGGCTTAACCAGGGGATCAGAGATCGAGCAGGAGCGCGCCCTGCCCGTCTGTTTCATTTGGGTAAGATACGCCACGCCGAGGCGCGCAATGTTGACTGAGGCGCAATAGTCCCGATCGCCATTGTAATGACAGCCATCACAAACCATCCACCGTCCCCACTTCACCGCGACTTTTCGATCGGATGGCGAGCGATAGGTTTTGGCGGGTGTCCCGCATCGCGGGCAGGTATGACTTGTCCCACGGGGACGTTCGGTATGGAACCGCAAACCCAGGAGATGGCATTTGTACCGGAGGAGCCTCCAGATTTCCCCTCGTATGGTCGAGTTATTACGATAATTTCTCCATCTTCCACGGACTCCCCTCCCTCGACCGGTTGTTTTCAGTGTCTTTAAGGATTCCATCGAGAGAAGCGAGCAGCCATGCACTTGACACAACAAGAGCAAGACATTACTTGCCAGGTGGGCCAGGGCGCGATTGCGCTGTTCATACTTGCGCCAACACCGGTCAATTTCCCGCCGATAGAGCCCAAGTCTCTGGTTGAACCATGCTCGTTTTGGATCATCGGAAGGCAAGGTATCCCGCTCTTGTTCGTATCTGACCACCTGCTTCTTGAGTTCATCAATTTGTCGGCGGGTGCGTGCTTGTCTGCCATCAAAACCGCCCGTGTTGAGGAACATTGGCCTGCCCACTTGTTCGTTGTGTTCATCTACAGCGGTTGCCGTCAGTAATGAATGTACGCCCCAGTCTGCTCCAAGCACCCGTTCAACCTGTTCCCAGGTGGGCAGTTCCGCTTTCTCCATCTCAATGATAAAGTCGAGGACTGCGAAACGCTCCCCATCTGCTCTGTGCTCTTCGCGCAGCGTGGGAGCCATCAGATCCCCGTCATCCAGGCGTTCTTTGAGGCAATCTGGCAAAGGAATGATGGTGTCCATTTTGCGCCAGTGCCAGATTCCCGCCGCGTCTGGATAGCGAAACCGAAACCGCGCCACACCCGCATCCACGTCGAGAGCCAGACGATATGCCTGACCTTTTTCGCGTCCGTCGTCGCCTGCATACGTCAGCAGACCAACTTTAAGCAAAGGGAACGGTTGTAGTTCTTCGTAAGAGGAGGGAAAGCGATCGTGCTGGAAGAAAAAGTTGCACGCTTGTTCGACCACATTTTGCAGCGCAACAAAGCTCATCTCATCCTCTTCCAGGCTTTTTTGCAAGGCGGTAATGGCTTCCTTGATCACAGGACGGTTTTTACCTGCGGGGCGCTTTTCCGTTTTCGGACGGATGAAGCCATCAGTCAAAATGGGCATTACCAACTCAAATGCTTTCTTCCGTTCTGCTTGTTGACGGAGCACTCTGCCCACAACTTCGCTTTCGCATCTCCATTGGCGATTTCCGTGATAGTGGGGAGAACCCATATACTTGCCCACTTGTTTCCAGGCTGGCCCGGCACGCTCGCTTCCAAACTCATCGAGATACGGCCAGAGGATCACCAGGGCCTCGTTGACCACCTGTCGTGTGGCATCTAAGAGGCGGAGGGCGTCCGCCTGTGCCTCATCTGGCAAACGTACATCGTAGGTTAGGGGCTGGTGAGTACGGCTGTCGCGCATTGCAGTAGCTCCTTCTGTTTGTGGGAACGCGTACCGTAGAGTCGTCCTGAAAACGAGGCGATAAGTGCGAGGAGATCATTGGTCAATTCCTGCTCGGGCGTCTTCTCCTCCCCTGGCTCCAACACTGTCAAAGTGACATCAAAACACGCAAACAGCGTTTCCAAAAACTCTTGTCCAAAGCGGGTTAACCGATCTTCGTAGGTAATGACCACTTCCGCTACTTTATCTTCACAAACGAGCTTGAGTAAGCGCTGGAGATGTCTGCGGGAGGCGTGCAGGCCGCTGCCAATATCGGAGAGAACCAGCGTCCCTTGCCCTTTGCGCTCGGTCTGAGCCCACGCTTGCAGCCGTTCCAGTTGCGTTTCTAGATCGTCCTTTTGCCCAAGCCCACTGACCCGCCCATAGAGCACTACCAACCGCCCATCGATGCTGCCCACAATCCGTTCGATTTCTGAGCGAGGGACGCGCATCTCACGACCGACCTGCACGACCTGGATACGTCCGGCTTTGATCCAGCGCCGCACCGTCATGGGGTGCAAACCGAGTTCGTGAGCGGCGGCTCCCACCCGTAATAGTTTCTGTCCTTGCTTGGCCATCAGACCTTTCCTATCCTCTCAAAGAGTTAGGGATAATATACGATAGTTAAGACAATTTGGCAATTGCCTGAACCCTCTCTTTTTGAGAGAATGAAAGCTGATGGAGCGTTCTGCATCCTCACTCCCTGTTATGGTCAGGTTGCGAAGCTGAATTGGTGAGCTGATATGGGCAGATGAGGGCAGCTGCCAAAATGGACAAGCGCTTTGCGCCTCCGCGCTAGAAGAGATGAGTTTTAGTAAACCTTTCTGTTTGTCTCACTTACTCGTCAAAAATCGGAAGGTGTGAGTCGTTGTTTTCGAGACGACTTTTGAGATAGCTCAACCATTCGTGCTAGCCTCGCGCTTCTGGTATGAGCCGCCTCTCTCTCAACTGAGCAGTCTGTCGCAAGAGTCGGCCGGTTCTTAGATCGTAAAATGAGAACAACCTTTTTTCTACATATACATCAAAGTCGATCCCGTTTGTGATCCAAAGGAGTCATTTACGACAACGTTCATGCTATAATTCATCCAGAAGAGTGAAAAGAGTGACCACAAGCATCAATAAATATCGTACTCCCATTCATCTTGCCTGTCTCACAGGTAATACTGAGCAAATTATCAACATGCTCAAACAGGATCGTCATCTGGTAGATGCCAGAGATCATGAAGATACCCCTCTCCATTGTGCAGCTATAGAGGCTGTTGCTCGTCTTCTCATTGAATGGAAAGCTGATGTGAATGCGCGTGGTTGGATGGCGCAAACTCCCTTACATGTTGCGGCCTTCCAAGGACACGCTGACATCGTAGATCTCCTCATTCGCCATGGAGCCGATGTCAATGCCCGACGTACACGTGGTGACACACCTTTACATTGGGCTGCGAATGCTGAAATAGCCCAGATATTGATTGAACATGGCGCTGTTTTAGCAGCGCAAGACAGTTTTGGTCAACTCCCATTCCATTGGGCGGCGCGGTATGCCCATGCTGATGTCGTCTCGTTGCTTCTTTCTCACAACGCTGATGTACACGCACGTGATAAGGCGGGAAAAACGCCGCTTTTTTTGGCTGTCGGGAATAGGAAGAGTATGAGTACGATACACCTTCTGCTTCATGCCGGGGCCGATGTGAATGCTCAAACAAGCGAGTTTGGGTCTACGCCTTTACACGAAGCTATCTGGCGAGCACAATCTGTTGAGCGTGAGAACGAAGACATCGTACGGCTTCTGCTTAAGCATGGTGCCAATGTCTACACACGCGACCTTCACGGTAAAACTCCATTCCACGTAGCAAAACACAAACCACAACTGCTTGCCATTCTATCTGAACATAGAGAAAGGATCGGACCCCCGCCTGCACTTGCTCCAGAGCAGTTTGTTGTTGAGGAGATAAGGATGCATCCGCACAAGCGGGAGGCTATCGCACTGGTCAAACATGCGATTCTGGCACGCTGGGCGCTCGATCATTCACCACGTCTACTCACAAGTACACAAACTGCCTATACCCGCTTTAACACGCTCGCGGTCTCACCTGATGGCGAGACCATAGCGCTAGCGCCAGCAGAGGAACCAGTCGAGTTTCGTCGTTGGGCTGATTTCTCACTCCTCCCTACTAGTGGAATTCCCATCTCAAATGAGGCTACGTCCCTGGCATTTTCGCCCAATGGGCGCTGGTTTGCGCTTGCTGATCGACATGAAGCGATCTATTTGATTGATCGTACAAGTGGAAAAGTAACAGCAGAAATTGAAGGGGGCGAATGGACGTCTCCCATTCTTTTCGACCCGACTTCCACCATCCTTGCCAGTGCCTGTTCATTCCAGGGTGGTGGGCATGTACGTCTTGATAAACTGAGCGACGAGGGGCAACTCATCTCTGTGTATGAATTATGGCGCAGCGATATCAACACACCCAGCGATGCCTTTGTCGATCGACTGATCAACCTTGCCTTTAGCCCTGATGGGCATTGGCTGGCGCTCTTCGAGACATCTAGCCTCTACGAGGATCTGCGACCTTCCGGCTGGCGTGGAAATATTGTCCTTTACAATGTAGAGACAGGAACGTTGCAATGGCAAGCATCCATTGATGCACAAGTGACTGGTGATAAGCGTTCGTTGAAGGAGGCTGGATACCCTCTGGCATTCTCCACCGAACTCCTCTTTGTCGGCAATACAGAGATAGCCTGTGGAGCCACTCATGGCAGGGTAGTTTTTTATGATGCGGTCACTGGGAAACTGACTCGGAGTGTTGCCTTGCCTACTGATGCAGCGGTACACGCTCTCGCTCTGGGCAAAGATGACCCTAGGCTTTGGGTTGTGCTCGAAGATGGGAAACTTGCTGTGTTCCCTCTCTTTTAAGAAAATACTATCGCACATGTGATAGTATTTTCTTTGATGCAGCGTCTCTAGTCGCAACAAACCAACGGTTTTGATACACGTTCTCAACCACTGTTTGAAAGACGTTTGTGTAGCTAGAAGCACGCTGCGAGCGCTTGTCCATTTCGGAAGCTGCCCTTATATGCTGTTCCCGGTTTCGAGCTAAACTAGTCGCACACCGAACTCCCGTCCGAGCTTTGCCATCAGCTATCGTATTTTCCAAAAAAAGTTAGTGATAGTATATGATAATTAGTAAAATTGGGCAACTGTCAGCAACCCTCTTTGTGATGTGGCTTTGTTTTACCTCAGCCTTTGCGGCCCTTAAGCAGGATAAAATCGTTGGTGAAGCTGTCCAACTGTCCACCGGCACGCTGCACAACCTCGAAGTAACTCTGGATATGTGGACTGCTCTCCAGGATGAAGCGGGCTAGCCTGGCTTTTTCGTTGGCTGGCATACGGGAGCGCGTTGTCCAATCGTTGTATTCGTGGGTCTTGCGGAAAAACTCGATGTTCTCAACGAGCAGGCCAGCCTGCGTAAAAAACGCGCGCCATTCCTCGGGAGTACACGAGCGTCCATGTGATGGATCGCGCCACTTTTCGACGGTATTATCAAAGGTATCAAGTTCCTGGTCATCCGGCGCCATGCAATCGATCAGCAGGTAGAGTCCGCCTCGTTTCAGCACACGTGCCACCTCTTTGACGGATTGCGCGACGTTGGGAAAGTGGTGGGCAGCGATACGGCAGGTGACGCGGTCGAAGCTGGCACCGGCGAAGGGCAGCTGCTCGGCGTCTGCCACTTGAAACTCGGCATTGGTGACGCCCTGGGCGAGCAGGAATTCGCGCGCCTTTTCGAGCATACGCGGCGTCAAATCGGTGACTACAACCCGGGCTACGTGGGGTGCGACGGCGAGGGCGGTGTGCCCACCACCGGTGGCAATATCGAGCGCTTGCTGCTGGGGGTTCCACTCGCCCAGCTCAATCAGCCGCTGTAAGTCGTCACCTGTACGATGCGAGAAACTGGCGATGTAGCTCTCTGCCGTACGCGCGAAGTAGTCCTGCACCTGCGCTTTCATTTCGTCACCATGCTGGGGTGTCTGTGTCATGGATGATAATGCCCTTCTTTAATCTTAAGTTGGAGGTTTTATCATTGTATCATCGGAGGTGATGGGCTATGTAGAGAAGAGTGTCAACGTCCAAGGGCCTGTGAATTCTTGCTGGCACGCAACAAAAGAGCAACAGTCCAGGGTACTCACAAGTCCATAGCCTCACAGCCGAAGGTCGCGCAGGGGCAGATTCGTCTTCAGCCGCACGTACCCGTACAAACGCTGCAATTGATACTCGTACTCGCCGCGCGTAATCAGCCGGTAGGGCGACTCCGGCGTCTCTCGCGCGAGAAACCTATAACGCGGCCCACCGAGTATACCAAAATCTTTCAGGGTAAACGGCCAGCGCAGCAGCACTTTCGCGCTCGACAACTCGATCCACTCAGGCTGGCGATAAGCTTTGCCGCCGACTGCGAACAAGCGCGACTCCTCCCAGGGAAGAAAACGGTGCAACAGACCCTTCTGTCTCATCAGCCCGTACTCGCTTGCCTCCATACGTTCATACTCACTCAGCGCGATGTACCAAACGATAGGCACAAAGAAGATTCCCAGCCCAACAAAAAAAATGAGCCAGGGAGCAAGCACAATCTGCGCTGTCATGTGCGTGTTACTGGCAATTGCCACGAGAGAAAAGATCACTACCAACACATCGAGAACTACTAATAAAGTCAGTACAATCTGTATGATATCGCGATGAGCCAATGTCTTCTTCAGGGCCGGTGGTATCCCGCCGCCCTGAAGCGCTGGAGCATACGACGGCTGTGGTTCATACAGTGGGAACACCTCGGGCTTCCTACGGGCACGTTCCAGGCGCAGCCAGTTTTTGTGGTAGTGAACAAGCAGATAGAAGCTAACAACGAGAGCGACCAGGAGAAAAAGGAGAGATGAGATAGCAACCAGTTTGAAAAAGAAGCTATTTTGCGCCCAGAATTCTCGGATGCCAAAGATGACTTTGAACAAGCCTAGCGTCCAGATCAAAATATAGAAACCAGCCACACCGTATATTTGCAGCAGGCCGGAAAGATCACGTTTGATCATGAATCCTCTGATACGCTCGTAGAATTGTCCCTGAAGGTAACTTTAGTATATGGGGTTCGCTACACGCTGTCAACTTGCTCCTCTGCGAAGACCGCCCCAACTTGATCGGTACATTACAAATAGCTGTGGTATGTTTGTGATTTTAGAAAGGAGCAGATGGGTACTTCTTTTGCGAAAAATGGGAGGATGGGCCAGAGAAAATGTCCCCATTTTGGAAAATCAGCGTTTTTATTCATGCGTTAGCATGCTAAACTCTTGTGAAGATAAGGGACCCTGGTATGGAAGAACATTCTGGGGAGGAGCAATGGAACAGCCCGTGCATTCACCACTGGCCGGCCAATCTATCATGGATGCCGGCGAGGCCGATCTGATCCGCGCAGCCCAGGCGCATCGTTCTGCCTTTGCTCCCCTTTACCAGCGCTATCTCCCGCTCGTCTACTACTATGTGCGTGCGCGCCTGGCAAGTGACGAAGACGCCGCAGACCTGACCCAGCAGATCTTCCTCCAGGTCCTGGATGCCCTGCCTGGCTATCGGCCGCGCGGTGCTCCCTTTGCGGCCTGGCTATTCCAGATCGCACGCAATGCCGTGACCGATTTCTACCGCCGCCACAAAACAGTTGTTTCCTGGGACTCCCTTCCTGGCGTATTGCAAACGACGGAGCAGGACATGGATGCTTCGCTGGTTCACCAGGAGCGCCTGGCCCATCTCAAAACACTGCTGGCGCAACTCGATCCCACCCAGCGCGAACTCCTGGCCCTGCGTTTCGCCGCGGGACTCAGTGCGCCGCAGATCGCCCTGGTGGTCGGCAAGAGTCACGCCGCTGTGAAGAAACAACTGACTCGCCTGCTGCATACCCTCAAGGAGCAATACCGTGAACAATAAACAACCCCTCTCCGATCGCTATGCTGACCTCCTGACCAGCCAGAACGACCCGGCTCTGCTGGATCTCGTCCAGGATCTAGACATGCTCTATACGTCTCATACCATACCCACGCGTCTTGCTCGGCCTGTTGAGAATACTCTGAATGTTCAAGCAGCGCAGCCTCCCGTCTCATTGCCTCCGCAGCCCGGCACGCTTGCCTCTTTCGCGACTCACCGCTCGCGCTTGTCGCGTCTGAACACCCTGGCCGCCGTGCTCTTTACCGTTATCCTCGTTGGCGCGCTGCTCGGGACGTTTTACCTGGTGTATTCTACTCGCCCGGCGAATCCCAACACTGCACCCGTGTCGCCCGCCTGCGAAGCCGCTACTCCGCCAGCATTTACTCCGCCGCTGCTTGTTGGCTCTATCCAGATGATGAGCGCAACTGAGGGGTGGGGGCTTACCCAATCAGGCGGAAAGAATCAGCAGGTGGAACTGCTGCATACCAGCGATGGCGGGTGTCACTGGAAAATCGTCTCTCCCGGTTTTTATAGCCTCACCCGGGTCATCCGATATATCTCAGGTACAACCGTCTGGGCCATAGTGACTGATAGTGCTTCTGGCGATACCTTCTTTGCTCGTACCGCCGATGGGGGGCAAATGTGGAGCTTCTATCCGAGCGCACCTGCTAAGGGCGGCGCGAACCCGCCGGGCAAAATCGAGGGCACCAGCGTCACGTTTTTAACGCCTGAGATTGGCTGGTTGATTGTGAATCAGTACAATAAAGCGCTTGCTCGTTATGGACTGGCTCTCTATCACACGACCGATGGTGGGATAACCTGGCAGGAAGTCACAAACCATGTGCCTGTTCCGGCTCTCTGGGCCGCCAATATCGAGCTGGGAGGCGCCGATGTCCCTGTTAGTATACGGTTTCTCAACGCCTCTACTGGCTGGATCACAGGCACTGACTTGATCACAGCATCCTCGAATGGGAAAGGTACCTTGCTCTTCGTCACGCACGACGGCGGAGTGAGTTGGCAGAAGCAGGAACTGCCTCTGCATTGTGGGACGACTCTGAACGCTGCCGAAACGGTGACATATCCGCCGCAATTTTTCTCCGAACGCGATGGACTGCTCACGGCCTCGAGCTGGTCTCCGCTTGGCCTGTGCGTGTACGTGACGCATGACGGCGGCACGACCTGGCAGGGCACTTCATTTCTGCCGGTTGCCACGAACAAAAATATCCAGGTGGATAGATTTAGTCCCACACCTGTGCCGCAGTTTGTCGATACGCAGTTTGGCTGGCTGTGGGAGGGGAGCATCTACCAACCGCCTGATATGCTGGTTACAACGCACGATGGTGGTTTGCACTGGACTTCATCGCATCCATCACTGCCTGCGGCCTATGGCATATTTCAGGTGCAGTTTGTTTCCCCATCGGTTGGCTGGCTGCTAGCGAACAAAGACGCTGCTCCACCAGCGCTATTCAGGACGCTCGATGGCGGTAAAACCTGGACCAGGATCAATTACTCTTACTCTCCTTACATTGTTGGTTAAACAAAAGTCGAACATCTTTTTGAGAGGGGAAGCGCTATGTTGTCTCTCTGAACACAAATTGGTATGATAAGCATTGATGTACCATGCTGTCGTGAAAACACTTTTCAGAAACATGCGGCGTAAAGAGGCAAGAGCTGTGCTATGAATTCTACTAAGTTTTGCGATAATTGTGGCGCTACAATTCGCTTTGACGCAAAGTTCTGTTATGCCTGTGGACAACCTCAACTCACGTACCCCAATACGGCGACTGGCCTGCTTGTTGCCTCGCAGCAACTGAAAGGACGCTATCGAATTCTCGAGAAGCTTGGACAGGGTGGTTTTGGAGCGATTTACAAAGTAGAGGATTTGCTCTTTAACGGTGCCATCGAGGCAGTCAAAGAAATGGGCATGCGTGGATTGAATCCCCAGGAGACGCAAAACGCTATTGTCTCCTTCAAGAACGAAGCCGTGTTGCTTGCCAATCTGGCTCATCCTAATCTTCCGCAGATTTACGATCATTTTGAAGACCACGGGCGCTGGTACCTGGTCATGGATTATATCGATGGTGAAACGCTAGCGACTCGCCTGGAGGAAGTGGCAGGGGGAAAGCTCTCTATCACGGACACTGTAAAGATCGGTCTCCAACTCTGTACCGTTTTAGCGTATCTTCATAGTCATCAACCGCCGATTATCTTTCGGGACTTAAAACCGGATAACGTGATGATAACCAATAATGACCATCTCTATTTGATCGATTTTGGAATCGCCCGCTTCTTTAAGCCAGGACAAGCCAGAGATACGGTAAATCTGGGCACTCCTGGTTATGCTGCTCCTGAACAGTATGGGGGCATGCAAACAACTATAAGATCGGATATTTATAGCCTGGGCGCAACTCTCTATCATCTTATCTCAGGCATTTATCCAGGGTTGAACCCATTTAACTTTCAGTCTCTCAACTTGGATCCACAGGAACCGGGGAACAACGCGTTAGAGACGCTCATCATGCAAATGCTCGAGATCAAAGAGGATAGAAGACCGGCAGATACAGACGCCGTCAAACTAGAACTTCAACATATACAGCAAATGTGCCAGGCAGCTTCAGCCAAACCGGTTATCAATCCACCATCACAGCTATCAATGCCTCCCATTAACAACTCGACTCCAATTGCCCCAGATCAACAACAGAGTCTTGTTGTCTCTCAACACGGAGATGGACAATATATTACTATTAGCGAAGCCTTACAAGTCGCCCTGCCTGGGGCTCTTATTCTCGTTAGAACGGGAATCTATACAGAAAGCCTGGTGCTGGATAAAAACATAGAAATCATAGGTAATGGTCCTAAAGAACAGATTATTCTGGAGAGCAATGACAATCATTGTGTTGTGATGCAAACGAGCCATGCCAGCATACGTGGGCTCACTATCCGCTGCCAGGCAGGGCAGGAGAGCAAACAATATCACGCTCTTGATATTCTCCAGGGTCAGCTCTTCATCGAAGATTGTAGTATCACCTCAAACTCATCGGCCTGTATAGCTGTACATAATGCCGCGGCAAATCCCACTATTCGTTATTGCGCCATCTATGGTAGTGTTTCAAATGGAATTGCTGTGTATGATGATGCTCAGTGTACTATTGAATACTGTGATATTTTCGAGTGCAGTGAGTCCGGGATCAGTATAGCGACGGGAGGTAATCCCGTTTTTCGTCATTGCACAATACACCAAAGTCAACAACACGGTATTTTCGCACACAATAATGCTCGAGGAACATTTGAAGATTGCGACATCTATCATAATGGATATTCTGCGGTAGTCATGGCATCACACAGCAATCTCCTGCTTCTTCGTTGTCAACTGCATCATAATCAACAATATGGCGTAAACGTCTATCAAGAAGGAAAAGGCTCTGTACAAGATTGTGATATCTACTCAAATACGTTTGACAACGTAACAGTGACAACGGGGAGCACCCCATACTTCTATCTCTGTAAAATTCGCGACGGGGAAC
>Ga0137388_10001245_pt1 | contig 15288 bp, 17 predicted proteins | sample 15con2h14AmetaG_FD_104644 | JGI IMG/M metagenome (GOLD analysis project Ga0137388, IMG submission 104644) | Vadose zone soil microbial communities from Angelo Coast Range Reserve, California, USA - 15con2h1.4A metaG | ecosystem: Environmental > Terrestrial > Soil > Vadose zone > Saprolite...
CCGACTTCAAAGGCCGGCCTCTCACCGTCAATGAGGCCAAGCCGCGCGAAGAGCGGAGCGGCGGCGGGGGCGGTGGTGGCGGTCGGGGCGGCTATGGCGGCGGCCGCGGCGGCGGCGGGGGCCGAGGCGGCTATGGCGGCGATCGCGGCGATCGCGGCGATCGTGGCAACCGCTACTAAGTTTTGTTAATCGCTCAATCTCCTAAATGGGCCTGAAGCTTCGGCTTGCGAAGCTCCAGGCCCATTCTCTCAGGTCTCGATAAGCCCGATCCCTCCTAAGCTCTCTTCGAGGGATCCTTCGACGGCAGCTGCCCTTGACTTTCCTCACCTCGGATGCCAATTTATCGGTGGCTTTCCCCTTTTCTCACCGACCAAGGAGGGTCCCCAAATGTTTTATCAAACCGAAGCGAAACCGCAGTGCTGGCGCGCTGTCGCGGTGTTTGACGACCGGAGTGATCGGCTGCTGTACCTGGGGCGCTCCTCGACTCAGGTGCGCGCCGGATTTCAGGAGGCCTTTTTCGAGGTGCTCGACGAGGAAGAGCGGGATCACGTGCGCTCAATCTCCTTACAGCGCTGGCACGGGGCGCCCGACGCGGGCCGTTGGCTCCATCAGACCAACCTGAACGTACCCCTGGGTGCCAAGGTTTTGGCTCGGAGCGCCTGATTACTCCCGAGGGCCTATGATGAGGCTCAGCTTATCAGACCTCGAAACCCTCCTGATGGATGGGCCGGGGTCTTTTCGCTTTTGGTCGAAATCTTCCCACAAGACTTGCAATTACCCCTCAAAAATCGAACAATGAGATTGTAGCGCCACCGAGGACAACGACCGCCCTCGGGCGGGTTCTCTGGTTGTCGAGGGACCTTATATGAATCCGTATAGCTCCTTGTGTGACGACTTCGGGGTCTATGTTTACCTGAACACCAAGATGGAGCTGCCCTCCGGCCGAGAGACGGTCCTGCACTTTTTCGACAGCCTGCAAAAGACCTTCCCCCAAATGACGGATTTCGACCGCCGCGAAACCGGCGAGTTCGTCCTGGAGGAAGATCGAGAAAAAGGCAGTTACCGCTGGGTGACTTTGGAGTCGCAACGAATCTGCACCGGCTTTGTCAATCCCCCTAGTCTGGAAGATGCCGACACCCAGCATGAGCGCGTCTTGGAGCTGGCCCCCTATCACTTGGATTTCAGCGCTCTCGACTGCGAAGCCATGGATGTGCTGTTCGCCTTTGACTTCGTCTTCACCGGCAATCACGATGAGGTCGTGGCGGAAGCCTTGGGATTGAACACGACCCTTGAAAGCCTCTTGCAAATGCCCGGCAGCCGTGTGATCAACTATGAGCCCTCGCTCATGCTTGCCTTGGATGAGGCCTGCCGTCTGCAATGCCGGCTCAGTATCGAAACTCGGACGAACGCCTTTCAAGTCCGCACCGGACAATTTCCGGAAGCGCCTATCAGTGTTTACTTTACCGTCCGCCAATATTGGGGTCGGCAGCCATTTAAGACTTTTGCCGAATCGTACCAGAACCAGCGGAAAATTTGTCAGGAGCTGGTGGACAACCATATCATTCCCGCAGTCGTGCGCCCGTTGGCGCAGACGATTGCGGCCAAACAATGAATCCTGCAAAGAGCCAAACACCAAGAACCAAATTCCAAGATCCACTTGTTGCGATTTGGTTCTCGGAATTTGGTTCTTGGAATTTGATCTTCCATGGTTACTCTCAGCGCTTTTGCTCAAGGACTTCACGCCGAAACCGCTTTTGACGTCCTGGCAGTGGCGAAAGCCCTGAAAACCCAGGGCAAGGATGTCGTCGAGCTCCAGATCGGGGACAGTCCGTTTGCGACGCCGACGACTGCAGCTCATGCCGGCGTTCAGGCGATCGAGAATCATCAGACTCACTATTGCTCGTCTTTAGGGCTACCTGCTTTCCGCGAGGCCATCGCGCAGAATTATCGGCAGGAATTTGACCTTCCCATCTCTGCCGAGAATGTCATCGTCGGTCCGGGAGCGAAGCTTTTCGAGCAATTCTTCTGCGAAGCCTTTCTAGACCCCGGGGATGAAGTGCTGGTATTCGGCCCCCACTTTCCCACCTACGACCCGAACATCCAGCGCCGTGGCGCCCGCATGATCGCCAGTCAAGTTCGGCAGGACCACCAGTTTCGCCCCGATGTGAACGACGTGGAATTATTTCTACGGACCAGTCGTCGGGCGCGAGCCATTTTCCTGAACTCGCCGCACAATCCGACAGGAGGGGTCGCCACCGCAGAGGATATCCGTGGCTTAGCGAACCTAATCCGAGGCCGTAACATCGCTGTCTTTAGCGACGAGCCGTACTGCCATATGGTCTGGGAAGGCAAGCATTACACTCTGCTCGCTGAGACGGGGATGCTGGATCAGGTCGTGGCTGCCTATACGTTCAACAAATCGTACAGCATGAGCGGTTGGCGGCTGGGCTACGCGGTAACTTGTTCGCGCTTCGTTGAAGTCATCGGCAAGATGATCAACACGTCCATCTCTTGCGTGACTCCGATAGCTCAATGGGCTGGTCAGGCAGCGCTCCAACAGGCGGCCAGTGAGCGTGATGATACGATGCGCCTTTTTCATCAAAAGGTGAAACTACTGGTTGAAGACCTTCGGCGCGTGAAAGATGTGGAAGTCCTTATGCCCGCCGGCACGTTTTACGTCTTTCCGGACGTTTCTCAGATTTGCCGTCGCTTGGGAATCACCTCACATGGCTTGGCCATGTTCCTGCTGGAAGGCGCTGACGATCACTTCGGCGTCGCCTGCCTGGGAGGGGAATGTTTCGGCCCGGCCGGCCAAGGATTCCTGCGCTTTAGCTGCGCCGAGCCGGATGAGCGCCTTCGGCAGGCAATCAAGTTCTTCGCCGACGCTGTTACTCGAACGGATCGAATCGAGCGCTATCTGAGCTCTCATCGACAATACCGGTTCAAACTGGTCTAGCTACCGCCACAGATTAAGGACATGGAAGTCATCGGCTATTGGCACTCCGGCCGACTGCAGCTTTCGAATAGCCGATACGATCACACCGGGCTTCATCTTTTTGCTTTGGTCCTTTTCTGAGCGAACCGTCATGATACCCGAGTGATGACCTCCGGATCCGATGACTAATCGGTGAAGTTGCTCAAAGTGCTCGTGGTTCCGCGTTAGCAAGACCTGCCCCTGATGAAGAGCGTAGAGAAGATGCTCTGGATCGGATTTGCCGCCCATGCCCACGTCTCGGCAGCGAACAACTTGATGGCCTGCTTTGCTGAGCAAGGCGACCAGCAAGGGACTTAACATATCTTCGTCAAGATAAATCCTCATTCCGGTTTGTAACCCGGAGGCGCATGAGGGGGCTTATCCCATCCATGTGCCCGAATACTTGCTAATTCCATCTCTCGGTCTTGGTCCAGCACGTCTTCGTTTTCCTGGCAGTAGCGGATGGACTCGTAGACCGCCTCGACGGGCACGTCGTAATCTTCGGCAACCTGTTCCGGCGTCCGTGGTTCCGGGGGGAGAGTCTCGTCATACAGCACTTCCGCGCGGATCTTCCTGCCCTTAACAAAATACTGCCGGTAGCTTGACCCGTAACGAGGTCCCAAGTACTTGTATTGTGTTTCGTCTGCCATAATCCACCGCCTTCCCCAGTAAAGCCGCCTCGCCTTCTTCACATTCAGCTTTTCGCGCGCCGCTTGCGTTTCGCTATGCTTTTGTCCTTGTTCTTTTTATCAATGGTTTCCAAGACTTTTTCATTTTTCGCAATAGCCTTCTTCGTGGCAGGTATCATGAAGTTTTTCATCCACAAAGGATGACCGCTCTCGCCTCGCCAATCGTCGAAATGAAGGAAAGACACGCCTTCGACATTCACATTGCGTGCAACGTATTCTTCTCCCTTGGCAAGGCGTTTTTCCTTCATTCTTATTCGTTCTTCGATCTGGTCTTTTTTCATGTTTTCCCCAAAAGGCTGAAACTGATAGCCAGTCAATATCCACTTTCCACGTTGATTGTAACGGAACCAATGAAACATCGCCATTCGATCTACCCCAGCCATTCGCCACCCCACACAGTTGCATTCGTCCCAAAATCTGCGAAAATCTGCAAGCTATGAAAGGGTTCTTCCTTATTCTTGCGGCTTGTATCATGATTTTTTCCATCCCGGCTTGTAGCTTAGCGGCCGAAGATGAGGATGCTCGTCTGGCCGCCTTCTTCAAGGAATACCTCGACGAGTCTTTTCACATGCATCCCATGGACGCGACTCGGCTCGGCGATCATCGCTTCGATCATCTGCTCGACGATCTCTCGCCCGCCGCTCGCGCCGGCTGGAAAAAACAATGGCAAAAAACTCTCAATGATTTACCGAAACGGATGGATTACCCGCATCTCACTCGCGCAGGTCAAATCGATTATGAAATTTGGAAGCACGATTTGGAGCGGACGCTTTGGCTAGTGGAAAACACTCATCCGTTCGAAGAAGACGCGCGGATTTACAACGAATACATCAGCGATAGCATCTATCTGCTCCTGGCCCAATCGTCGCTTCCGAAAGCGACAGCCCTGCAAAGCTGCGTCGCGCGCATGGCGTTCATTCCCCAGGTCGTGGAAGCGGCCAAGGCGAGCTTGCAAAATCCGCCGCGTGTCTTTGTCGAGACGGCCATTCGACAAAACCGCGGCGCCATCGCCTTCTACGAGCATGGCCTGTTTGAAGTAGCCGGTGAGAATCCTCAACTTAGTGAGCTGGGCCCGGCAGCCCGGAAGATTGTCCCCGTTCTGAAGGAATACCAGAAATTCCTCGAAGAAGACCTGTTGCCTCGGGCCAAAGGGGCATGGCGTATAGGTAAGGATAAGTTTTATCGCAAATTGGAGCTGGAGCTGGACGCCGGCCTCAATGCCGATGAAGTCCTGCGCGAGGCTGAGACCGAGTTCGCCCGTGTCGAGCGCGATATGTACGTCATCGCCCGTCAGCTATGGTCCCGAGTGTTTCCGAAAAAGCCTTTGCCGCCCGACGATCCGGAAGGTCGGCGAACGACCATCGCACTGGTCCTCAATGCGCTAAATCAAGAGCACGGCGCCCCAGAAGGACTCGTTGATGATGCCCATCGCGCCGTCGAGCGGATCAAGGCTTTCATCGCCGATCGCGACATCTTGCGATTGCCAAATCCCGATCATTGCCAGGTGATCGAGATGCCGGAGTTTCAGCGCGGCAACAGTGTGGCTTTCTTGAATCCCGCGCCGCCGCTCGATCCCCGCGCTCCCAGCATTTACGCCATCAGCCCGCCTCCCAAAGATTGGGACGCTCGCCGCGTGATCAGCTTTCTGGAAGAATATAACCGCCACATGCTGCAGATTCTCACGATTCACGAAGCTTATCCCGGTCATTATGTGCAATTGGAATATTCCAACCGAAATCCCTCTTTGATCCGCCGGGTTCTTTATTCCGGGGTCTTCGCTGAGGGCTGGGCCGTCTACACCGAGCAGATGATGCTCGACCAGGGTTATGGCGACGGCGACCTGGCTCTGCGCTTAAACCAGCTCAAGTTTTATCTGCGCGCCGTGGCCAACGCCATTTTGGATCACAAGATGCATTGCGACGGCTTGACCGATGAGGAAGCTCAAAAATTTCTGATGGAGCGCGTCTTTCAATCTGAAGGAGAAGCGGTCGGGAAGGTCATTCGCGCCAAGCAAAGCTCTTGCCAGTTATCCACTTACTTTGTCGGACGCACGGCCTTCTATCGCCTGCGACAGCAGATCGAGCGTGAGATGGGCGATCGATTCGATCTGGGCCGGTTTCACGAGGCCGTCCTTGACCACGGAACCTTGCCGGTGAAATACTTGCCCGAATTGGTTCACGAGCGGCTGAAGAAGCCACGATAACCTACCTTCACCCCAAAACCATGCCGGACTCGGACAAACCCCGCGACAAAGAACAACAACTCCTCCGTCACGCTCGCCGCGAGGGACTGCTCATCATGGCCCTTTGGGCCGGGTGTTTGATTTGGAGCATGGCTGTCGGTTATTTCATGGGTTATCGGCGACCGGCAGCGGAAATGAGCTTGATTCTCGGTATGCCCGATTGGGTCTTCTGGAGTGTGGTGCTCCCGTGGGGGTTGTGCCTGACATTTTCAATTTGGTTTTGCTTTGGTTACATGGCCGACGACGACCTCGGCCAAGACCAACCCGAGGGGACCGGCCATGACTAATCTCGCGGCCGGCGCTGCTGCGCTCTTTGCAGTAGAAGGAACCCCTGTTACCCAGGCCTCGCCGTATACCCTGGTCGCTTTCGCCGCTTATATGGTCGGCGTCTTTCTGCTTGGCGCTCTGTCGCATCAGCTCCTCAAGCGCGGCTCCTTCCTCAAGGAGTACTTCCTCGGCGATCGACAGCTCAACGCTTGGGTGTTGAGCCTCACCTACGTGGCTACATCCGTGAGCGCCGGCAGTTTTGTCGGCTTTCCGTCGTATATCTACCGCCACGGTTGGGTGATGGCCTTGTGGATTGGCGGCTACATGATTGCCGGGCTGGTCAGCAAAGGAGTGCTGGCGAAACGGCTCAATCAAGTTTCGCGCTTGTCTGGGGCGATTACGGTGCCGGACGTGTTGCGCGATCGGTTTCAAAGTCCGGCCCTGGGCCTCTTGGGCGGGTGTTTTCTTTTGATTTTTCTCGTTTTCAATTTAGTAGGACAGTTCAAAGCCGGCGGACTTATCATGCGGCAAGCCTGCGGCGGGGTGAAGGAAACCAAACCCTATCAGGGGGCCCGAGACGTCACCGCCCAAGCGCTTAACAGCCTCCGAATCGGAAGCCAGCAATTGGCCGACAAAGAACAAAGCGACGTTTATGGTCCGGAATACCCCGACTATGTCTTGGGCGTTCTTATTTTTGCCCTGACCGTGGTCGTTTACACGACCTATGGAGGTTTCTGGGCGGTCACCTGGAGCGACGTTTTGCAGGGCCTCATGATCGTGGCCGGAGCGATTCTCTTGATGATTTTGGCTCTCCACCAAGTTGGCGGCTTGGAGCGGGCGACCGCTCGACTTCAGGAAATTGATTCCCGACTGATGGAAGGCCCAGGACCCGACAACTTTGTTCCCCTGGGGTTAGCGAGCTCCTATTTCATCCTGTGGACCATCGGCGCCATGGGCCAGCCCGTCGGCATGGTGCGTCTCATGGCCTGCCGAGACACGCCAACTTTGCGGCGCTCGCTCTTCATGATCTCCCTTTACTATGCGCTCATTTATTTTCCTCTAGTGATTACTTTCATTTGCGCCCGTGCGCTTTACCCGACAGAATACGTCGGTCAGGAGGATCGGATCATGCCGGCCATGGCTCTGACGCTCACGCAGGATTGGCCGATGCTGGGCGGCGTTATTTTAGCCGCGCCCTATGCCGCGGCGATGTCGGCGGTAGCCGGTTTCTTGCTGCTCATGAGCTCCAGCCTGGTTCGGGACATCTATCAGAGAAATTGGAATCCTTCGATTTCGCCGCGTGCGGTTAAAATGATCACCTACGGAACCACGGCGGTCGTCGGCATCATTGTCACCTTCGCCGCCTTGCGACCGCCCCGATTCCTTCAGTTCTTGATCATCTTCACGACGGTAGGAATGGCTTGTACCTTCCTGGCCCCGACGGTACTCGCTTTGTACTCGCCGCGCGCCACCAAGGCCGGGGCGCTGGCCGCTATGACTGGCGGTTTCGTGACCGTGATGGGCCTTTATATTCTCGGCTGGTTTGGAATCAGCAAGCAAGGACTAACCGGCCCAGCCAAGGAAGACGTCGCCCCGGTTTATCTGTTCGGTCTCGATCCGCTCGTTTATGGCATGGTGGTTTCCTTAGTATTAGGGATTGTTGTCAGTCGATTCACGGCTCCTCCGTCAAAGTCGCACGTCGGGCGCTACTTTCTAGCTAAGGAGTAGGGAAAAGATTGAAGAAGAACAAACCGCAGAGGACGCGGAGGGAACGCGGAGAAGACAAGTCATCACTTTTCTTGACCTTCGCGTCTCTTTGCTTCTCTGCGTCCCTCGGCGTCCTCCGCGGTTGGTTGGGTAGTGTGGCGAAACCGGGATCGTTCGGCTTGATTCCCCGGACTCGGACGTTATATTGCCCGCTCAGTTAGGACTGGGGGATTGAGTTATGTTGCGATGGATCGCATTTGCCGCCGCGCTGATGACGACGGGCTGTTTCAATGGCCTGCTGCTCAGGCCGACCACCGTGCACGAGCCGGTGGCCGAAACGACCGTGACTGAGCCATGCCACTGGTACTGTCGGAACAAGATTGCCATCATCGACGTGGATGGCCTTATCATGAACGCCCGGTCGAGCGGCCTTCTCAGCGACGGCGACAATCCAGTTTCTCTGTTTCGCGAAAAATTGGATGCGGCCGCCAACGATAAGCACGTCAAGGCAGTCGTCTTGCGCATTAACAGCCCCGGCGGCGCCGTGACCGCCAGCGACATCATGTATCAAGACCTGGTCAACTTTCGCAAAGAAACCGGCAAACCGGTCGTTTCTTGCATGATGGATGTGGCCGCCAGCGGCGCTTATTACCTGGCCATGGGGAGCGACCGGGTTTATGCCCACCCAACTACCATCACCGGCAGCATTGGCGTCATCATGAGCTTGTACAACGCCAGCGGCCTGCTCACGAAAATCGGCCTGTCGAGCGATCCGATCAAGTCCGGGCCCAACAAAGACCTTGGCAACCCGGCCCGGCCCATGACTCCGGAAGAGCGGGCCATTCTCCAGGGCATGGTCGATAGCTTCTACGGGCAATTCGTCCAGATCGTCGCCAAGGGGCGGGCTTTACCCGAAGACCAGGTGCGCAAGCTGGCTGACGGCCGGGTCTACACCGGCGCCGATGCCAAGAAACTCCAGTTGATCGACGAGGTTGGTTATCTGGAAGATGCTATTCAAGCGGCGATGAATATGGCCGGCATCGACGATGCTCGAGTGATCACCTTTGACCGCGGCGAAGGCTTTCGTGGCAGCATCTACGCCGGCATGCCCAAGATTCCTAGCAAGATCAGCGTGAAGCTCGACCTCCCCGGTTTCAACCCCACCCCCGGCGCCACTTTTATGTATCTTTGGGAGCCGGGCCTTCCTCATTGATTGTCTTGCGAATCCCCGCTACAAACTAACCGCAGAGAACTCAAACCAACCGCAGAGAACGCAGAGGGGCGCAGAGAAAAACAAGGGAGAGGATTTCTCTTCTCTGCGTTTCTCTGCGTTCTCTGCGGTTGAATTGAAAGAACGAACATGACATTGAATGAACTGACGCATGCCATCATCGGGGCAGCTATCAAGGTCCATAAGCTCCTAGGTCCCGGACTTCTAGAGTCTGCTTACGAAGCCTGCTTAGCGTACGAACTGGAGAAACTAGGACTGCGAGTTGAACGCCAAAAGCCCGTTCCTCTCATCTATGAAAGCGTTCATCTCGACTGTGGTTTTCGGGCGGACTTATTAGTGGAAGGGCTCGTCATTGTTGAAGTCAAGGCCAGGGAAGCTCTCCATCCCATTGACGAAGCTCAACTTCTCTCTCATCTGCGCTTACTCGATCTTCGCGTCGGACTGTTAATGAACTTCCATGTGCTGGTACTCAAGGATGGAATCAAACGGATGGTAAATAGCTATCAGGGGTGACTCATAACCGCAGAGAGCGCAAAGGAGCGCAGAGAAGACAGCAGATTGGATTTGTTCTCTGCGATTCTCTGCGTTCTCTGCGGTTGGACTGTCCTTTTCTCTTCTCAAAACCCGGGTACAATTAATCAATCATCATGCGCGAGCTTCTGCGAGAATTGACGGCCGCCTTGGATCGGGGACGCGATTGCGTTTATTGCTCGTTAATCGAGACGCGCGGATCGACCCCCCAAAAGGCCGGGGCCGCCATGCTCGTCTTTGCCGATGGCGGTCAATTCGGAACCCTGGGCGGCGGCTGCGTCGAGGCGGAGGTCAAGCAGCGCGCCCTCCGAGTTCTGGCTTCTCCAGAATCTCGTTCGGAGATTTTGACTTTTCACTTGGATGACAATTACGGCTGGGACGACGGCCTGATCTGCGGCGGACGAATGGCCATCCTGGCCGATCCGGTTGCCGCGTCGAATGGCCAAACCAAGCCGGGAGCCAATTACTATCGTCGCTATCGGGAACTGGTGGAGAGGGGCCGCGGCTGTACCGAGGCCATCATCCTAGCCGATCCAAAAATCGGCGTTCCGGCCGGCAGCCGGTTTCTCTTCGACGCCGACGACCAACTGGCCGGACAAACTTTCAATGGCGTGGCGCCACCGGAAGTTTTGGAAAATCTGCGGCCCCTTCAGCGCCGTCCAGAACCGGCAGTTCGCCACGGCATCGCTTACTTGCCGATTCTGCCGCGCATCACTCTGTTGATCGTCGGCGGCGGCCATGTAGGACAGGCGGTTGGCCGACTGGCAGCCGAGGTCGATTTCGACATTTGGGTCCTGGACGATCGCGAAACCTACGCCAGCCGTGAGCGCTTCCCCCGAGCCCAGAAAATCGTCGTCGGCGACATTGGCAGCCGTTTGCAAGAATTGGCGCCAGACATCACCCCTTCCACTTTTTGCATCATCGTAACGCGCGGCCATGCTCACGATGAAGAAGCTCTCTATCACTTGGTCCGATCAGGCGCCGGCTATGTCGGTATGATCGGCAGCAAGCGCAAAATCAAAATAATTTATGAGGACCTCATCGCCAAAGGCATTCCTGCCGAGACGCTGGGCAAGGTGCACGCTCCGTTGGGCTTTGCTATCGGCTCGCAGACGGTGCCCGAGATCGCCGTCAGCATCGTGGCCGAACTGATCGCTTGCCGCAATCTGGGGCAGACGATTCCGTCGGCGCGTCTGCACGTTCCGATCTAGGCGGACGTTTTTTTGGGCAAGCAGGAGCTAACCGCAGAGGACGCAAAGAGACGCAGAGAAGAGTACGATTCTCTGCGTCCCCTGCGCGCTCTCTGCGGTTAGATTGGGAAATGATAATCTCATGCCCTATGCATTGATCCCGGCCGCTGGCAAAAGCCGGCGCATGGGCCGGCCAAAAGTCAGTTTGCCGTTGGGCGGTCGAACAGTCGTGGAACACGTCATCGCCGCCTTACAACAGGCGGGCGTTGAGGAAATCCTGGTCGTCCTCGGTCCTCAAGTGGCCGAGCTTGCCTCGCTGGTGGAACGAACGGGAGCCAGAGTCCTGTTGCCGGCGGAGGCTACGCACACTATGCGAGCTACCGTCGAACAAGGGCTGACCTGGCTGGAGAACCGGTTCCATCCTCGACCCCGAGAGTGCTGGTTCCTGGTTCCCGCCGATTATCCCATCCTGGAGCCCGCCATCGTTCAGAAACTTCTTCGGAAACGTCGGGCGAATCGAAAATACTCCATCTTCATTCCGACCTACCAAGGCCGGCGCGGCCATCCGGCCTTGATCGCTTGGAGGCACGTTAACGCCATTCGAGCCTTGCCTTCGGAAATCGGGCTCAACGTTTTTCTCCGAAGCCATCCCAAGCAGACTTTGGAAGTACCCGTCGAATCGCCAACAATCCTCTGGGACCTGGACACTCCCGAGGACTATCGCCGGATCCTGGCGGTTTGGGAAGAGTGCAAGGAATGAGCCTAATCAGCGGTTGAGCTTGACGTTACGTCGGGAGACGCAGCGCGTAATTTCCGTTGGAGAATCTCGTCGAACAATTTGACATGGAGATTTCTCCGACCTAGAGTCCGATTGAGACCCTTTCAAGGACTCGCAATTTCGCCCGACTACGGAACAGGGAAAAAGGCTTGCCTGACTTCTCAGTGCAAAACCCTTAGTGGATAGGGTGCGCATTTCCCCCTGACATGGATGGGTTATGGATGACCTATTCGATCCCCCCAGCGGTTCGAAAACCGTTTCCCAACATCATTCTCCAGGAAGGATTTTCCCTATGGTCGAGCGAGCGCGCCAAGCAGTCGCGGTCGGATTGGTTTTGTTTCTGGTTCCTGCCCTCTGGGCGAAAGAGCCGGAGACAAAGCCGGAGGCAAAGGTCGACCCGGCTGCTCCAAGCATTCGGCTTGGCATAGTCCGGTCCTTATTCCGAGACATTCCCGAGCCGCTCATCAAGATCACCATGATCCCGTTCCAGGCACTCATGCACGAGCAAACGGGGATGAATTCTGACTTGGTCCCGCCTATGGATCCCTACGACCTGGGGAAAAAGCTGGCCAACCACCAAGTGGAGCTCGGAGTTTTCCAGGGCTTTGAATTTGCCTGGGTCAGAGAAAAATATCCCGAGCTCAAACCGTTGGTCATCGCCGTCAACAAACACCGCCATCGCAAGGCTCATCTCATGGTCCGTGAAGATTATCCGGCCGTCGGAGTAACCGGTCTTAAAGGCAAGGAATTGGCCATCCCGACTCGCAGCCGCGACCATTGCCGCCTGTTTGTGGAACGAGCCTGTAGAGAATGCAGTTCATCTACCGGCGAGTTTTTTTCTAAGGTCAACGAGCGTCTCAATGTGGAAGACGCCCTCGACCGCTTGGTTGATGATGACCTCCAAGCCGTTGTGGTCGATGATGTGGCGCTGGAATGCTACCAAAGTCGAAAGCCCGGCCGGTTTAGTCAACTCAAGGATTTGTGCCACTCCGAATGGTTTCCGGACACGATAGTCGCTTACACTCCGGGCGTCTTTGATAAGACCAACCTCGACCGCCTCCGACGCGGTCTCATGACCGCGGACAAATGCGCCATTGGCCGGCAACTGCTAACCTTGTGGTTGATGACTGCCTTTGAAAACCTTCCGGAAGACTTCGACAAAATGCTCGCGGACATCAGCAAGGCTTATCCGTCGGCCGCATTTGTCGTCAATGATAGCCCGGCCGCCGCTCATTTAAGTAAGGCGAAACCATAGATACCAAACCGAATCAAGCGCCGCCAGCAAAAACAACAAAACGGCGGCATCGAACAGTCTCTAGCATCAACGCCGATGAAACCGCACCAGGACAATTGAGAGGAATGCCATGTCGACGACTGCTGCCATGACCCTAAATTATTGGCCGGATTCGGCCTGTGCTCGTGCTTTTTGGGGTCAGCAAGAACTGCCTCCGTACCGACAATTATTGGCCGACACGAGTGCTTGGCTGGCGCCTCGTGCCGGCGAACGCTGGCTGGATTTGGGCTGCGGCTGCGGCAAGCTGACGGAGGCGCTCTGGCACAACAGCTGCGGAAGCGTGGCGGAGATTGTGGGTTTGGACTGCGCTGCCGACAATGCGTTGGCTTTTCAAGAACTGCGTGGCCGGGCTCGCCTCGCGGACATGGATGAGAGAATTCGCTTTGTCCATGGGGATTTCAGTTCCGGATTGCGGAGTTGGGAGAGCGGCCGCTTTGATGGCATCGTTTCTGGCTTGTCGATTCAATATGCCGAATCCTACTCGCAAAAGCTGGGGCGGTGGACAACCGAGGCCTATGATCGCCTTTTAGTCAACATTCGCCGGCTGTTGCGCGGCGGCGGCTCGTTTGTTTTCTCCGTCAATGTCCCGGAGCCTTCATTTTGCAAGGTGGCCTTGTATTCTTTTTGGGGCGCTTTCGACGCCCGCCGAACCGTTCGCTATGCCGAAAAAGCCTTTCGCATGTGGCGTTACGGCGCCTGGTTGAAACGCGAGGCCCGCCAGGGGCGCTTCCACTATCTTCCTTTGCCTACCGTCGTCGGAAAACTCAAGGACATAGGTTTTGTCGACATCGAGCACCGCATGACGTTTGCCGGCCAAGCGTACCTTATTCGTTGCCGCAAGCCATTGGCAAAAATCGTCGTTCGAGAACGAACGCGACCAGCGGAGCGGAATGGACAATCGCGTTTTGCCGCGATGGGCGCCAGGCGCGAAAACGGCCGGCTGGCGACCAGCGCTTCCTAGGGGCTCGGAGACGCCCCCCCTGATCAATGAGACCCATGGCGATTCACTCCTATACCCTCACCACCTTGTGGCACGACCGACAGCGCTTCTTACCAGGCGTCTTGGCGGTGACGTTTAGCGCTGCGCTCATCAATCTTCAGTGCGGACTCTTGTTGGGACTGTTCTCCACCACCTCCATTCCGATCGACCACAGCGAGGCGGATATTTGGATGAGCGCTCCCGGAGTTTTGAGCGTGGACTTGGGCCGGCCCATTTCTCAAGCGAACTTGTCACGCATGGCTTCCTATGCGGCAGTGGAAGCACCGGAAATTATGCTGCTGGACTATTCCTATTGGCTGAAGCCGGACGGCAGCAAAGAGCTGTGCATCGTCATTGGATCTCGACTCCTTGGCCAACCGCTCGGCGCCGTCCGCGAATTAACCTCGGAGATGCGCGGCCGGCTAACCGAACCGGGCGCTATTGTCGTCGATGAAGCGGAATTGGGCCGCCTCGGCATCAAAGGCGTCGGCGATCGCACCAAGATTGGCGACCAGCGCGTCCGGGTAGTCGGCCTCGTGCATGGACTCAAGAGTCTCACCGGGCCCTACGTTTTTTGCTCGATCGAGACCGCCCGGATGTTATTGCCCGGATCGTTCAACCGGGCGACATATTTGCTGGGCCGCTGCCGAGAACCCGGCACCGCTTCGACCGTGGTCGAGGGCCTCCGGACTCATTCGGATATGTCGGCCTTTACCAAGGAGGAGTTCTCGCGGCGAACGCGCGTCCACTGGTTAACGCAAACGAACGCCGGGATTTCGACCGCCTTTACGGCCGCTTTGGGCTTATTGGTCGGGGCCGTGGTTACCAGTCAATCGCTTTACGCAGCCGTAGCCGCGTCTATGCGAGAATACGCCGTGCTGCGGGCTTTGGGGATTCCCCGCGGCCGCATTATCGCCATGGTCCTGGCCCTTTCCTTTTGGGTCGGCATGGCCGGAATCGTCCTGTCATTGCCGACCACTTTGGGCCTGGCCCACGTCGCGGAGGTCCTGGGCACTCGGATGCTCCTGCCTCATTGGCTATTGGGTTCGGTCACGCTCGTGACAATGGCGATGGCGATGTTTGCCGGCTTGGCGGCTCTCCGGTCATTGCGTTTGACCGAACCCGCAAGCTTGTTGCGTTAACTGAGTTGAGAAACATGATAAGAAGCCCAATTCTTCAAGGCATTCGTTTGGTTCGCGCTTTCGGCGAAGGCGAAAAGAAGACGCTCGCCTTGCGCGAAGTTTCTATCCGGTTGGAGCGCGGTCAAGTCGGCCTTCTCATGGGACCATCGGGGAGCGGCAAGTCGACGCTGTTGGCCGTGCTTTCCGGCCTCTTGAAACCGGATAAGGGCAGAGTCATTGGGTTTGGCGAAGACCTGTGGGCCATGTCGGAGCAAGAACGGGAGA
>Ga0137388_10001248_pt1 | contig 15278 bp, 13 predicted proteins | sample 15con2h14AmetaG_FD_104644 | JGI IMG/M metagenome (GOLD analysis project Ga0137388, IMG submission 104644) | Vadose zone soil microbial communities from Angelo Coast Range Reserve, California, USA - 15con2h1.4A metaG | ecosystem: Environmental > Terrestrial > Soil > Vadose zone > Saprolite...
TACGAGGGGAAAAGAAAGAGGCACAACAGCTTGACATCAAAGGAGCAGCATTCGAAGATGCAAGCCAACTAGAATTGGAGGAGGCACTGGTGTTATCAAATACTGGAGATAAGGTTACATGAAAACGCTAATTATTATACCGACGTATAACGAAATTGATAATCTCCCTCCCCTACTCGAAGAGATATTTTCGTATGCACCCGATGCCGATGTTCTGGTTGTCGATGATAATTCGCCCGATGGTACAGGGAAACTTGCCGACGAGATTCACAACGAGAATGGAAGGGTAGGGGTGCTACACCGTCCGGGTAAGCAAGGACTCGGCACCGCTTATATCGCTGGTTTTAAATACGCAATTGAACACGGCTATGATGTAGCTTTTGAGATGGATGCCGATTTCTCACACGACCCTCATTATCTTCCTGATTTTCTCAAAGCTATCGAGAATGCCGATTTAGTGATTGGGTCGCGTTACATAGCGGGGGGCGGCACGCCAAACTGGTCGTTTTTACGTCGCTTGATCAGTGGCGGCGGTAATATCTTTGCGCGTATCGTGCTAGGTGTCCCTGTACATGATTGCACTGCCGGCTATCGTTGTTACCGGCGCGGGGTTTTAGAGAGTATCGACCTGGATACGATTCAGTCACAGGGCTATGCTTTTCAGATAGAACTGGCCTATCGGGTTATGAAGCATGGCTTCAAGATCATTGAGACGCCTATTATCTTTATGGACCGGCGTGTTGGAAAATCCAAAATGTCCCGCAAGATCGTAATCGAGGGTTTCACTTATGTCTTGAAAGCACGTTTCAGTAAGCAGTCCTACGGTTCCGAAGCGATTGGATTGGGTAGTGAGACAAAACAGTCGCTTGAAGGTGCCAGGTTAGAGGAATTACCCTCGGCTGCAAAGAAGTAAGAGTGTTGTTTGCTACCTCTTGTGTCGGGATACTTTTTTCTTCTTATGATCATGCGAGGAAGGCGATTGATACTCGTCATCATCTTGATCATATTTTCGTACGGGATCAAGACCGTATTGATGACGTACCCGCTGGCGATGGTGCGAAAGACGAGCGAGGTCAGCAGGGGCTTCGTTCAAGTGCTTGGTAAGCTGACCGGTAGGAAGCGCGCTCCCCTCCTGTCGAGCAACAGATCGTTGGACCTCTTGATCATCGCTATATATCTCCACTTCACGTCCTTCCGCACGTGCTGTTGTTGCCAGGCGAGCGATGACACTATCGGCGCTTTCACGAGAGCGTGAAAAGATGATGCGCACACGGCGATCCTGGGTGGTCTGTTCGCTTACACCATCACCATCAAAGACGATGATAACCTGGTGAGGTGTATGGCGATAGCGATTGACGAGTTGATTGATCAGCAGTTGGCGTGCAGCGGCAAGATTCTTCGCTCCTAAAGTTTGAAACGAAGCGTCTCTTTTGATCACGTTATAGCCGTCGACCAGGATATCGCGTCCCACTGTTTATTGGTCCATTCTTGTTCTCATTTGTTCTGCTGAAAAAGTAGCACAGTGTGTACACGAACAAGATAGGCTATTGCGCTACACATGTCAACCTGCAAGTACCTATTGTGCGCAAGCTGTGAAGGGGACATGGTGAGAGAAAAACAAGGGAAGCTGAAAATTGCTGTCAAAGGATACTTGACAGGAGGAGCAATGATCTGGTATCATCCTACCTGCACCTAACAAGGTGCAGCAATCAATGAGGAGCCGTGGTGTAGTGGCCTAACATGTCTGCCTGTCACGCAGAAGATCGCGGGTTCGAATCCCGTCGGTTCCGTCTGAGCAACACCATTGGGACACGCCGACACTCTCGTGAGCGTGTCCTTTGATTATTACGATGCGTGGCGCTTCAGCAGCCGCCGGACCGACTCCGGGTTCACACCGAAGCGCTTGGCGACCCCTCTTAACGACATCCCGCCCTCCAATAAGAGGAACGCTTCTTCCCGCTGTTCTGCTGTCAGCTTCTGACTCGTCTGCAAGATGAGCCCTTCTTGCTGGGCCAGGCGGTGTATCGTCTCCCTCGACGTTCCCAGGATGCCAGCGACCTTGCGCAGGGACATACCCGGTTGCTCCAGCAGCTTGATCGCCTCCTCTCGTTGCGCGGGCGACAGGCTGGGCTGTGGGGGCGGCGGCACGTGCCGCTTGTCCAGGTCCCGCTTGGGAGGCCAGTATTCAGGGCACAGCCAGAGACCGCTGTCGCGCTGCTCCCACACTCCGGTCTTTTCCAATCCCAGGGCCAAGACGGGTAGCACGCTCGGGCGCGGGAGCACTCCCACGATCACCTGCCGTTCCAGATCGTAAATCAACCCCTCGATCATGAGCAGTCCCCCTACCATGTCGCGCCGTTCTTCCGGTGCCGCTTCGCCCCAGTAACCGGCCATGTCCGCCAGCGTTTCTCCCGCCGAAATGGCCGCCCGCGTCATGGTCTCAGCGTCCTGCTTAACAGGAATCGGCAGGGTAAAAAGCTCCGAGCGGATACGCTCCATCTGGGTGTCCAGGTCTCCCTCGGCGAGGTAGCCCTTCGTGAATGCCGTGACCAGTCGCTTTTGCTCTGCGTCAAGCTCAGCGCGGCGACGCTTCACGCGTTCAGCATCCCCATCCTTTTTCACCTCCTGCGAACAGCGCTCTGCAATAGCTTCTCGCCAGCTCTCAGGCAACTCGACACTCCTGAGAATATCTCCGAACTGGTAGATGACGGTCGAGGCTCTAACCGAGAGGGATTCTTGGAGAGGGCAGTCCAGCTTTCTTACTTTGCTGGTATCTTTGTAGTAGGGGATGCCCTTGGGAAGCATCACACGCAGCGGACGACGACAAGCAGCGCACACAATAATACGGCTAAACTCGTGAGGACGCCGCTGCGCGTCCTTCGTTGGGCGGCGGAACTGGCTCATCTTTACCTCGTTCATGCGGTTCCAGAGTTCATACGACCAGGCTGCCGGGTGCTTGCCCTCTACCAACTCACCCTCAGGGGTGTGGATTGTACCATGGCCACAACCTGGAGCGAACTCTCGCGGAAAGTCAAGCCGACGAATAGCGGCGATCGTATCTTTCGTCAGCAGGCGTTCCCCAAAACGGGCTGTCTTCGAGAGATAGCCTTCTAGTTCGTCAGCAATGGCCCTGTCCGTCCACCCCAGAGCCGTTAACTCTCCGATGCGCACCAGCGCGGGGAACGTCACGGGATTGGGGCGGGCAGGCATACGGGGAGGCCGCCAGGTAGAGGGAGCACCATCGGGAGCCTTCGGGTATTGCGGTTCGAGGTAGCCGAAAGGAACATTTCCATTGTGGTATCCTTCGCGAGCACGGTCCTCCTTGCCATCGATGGTACGCCTGGAGAGTTGTCGAATGTACACCTCGTTCATCTGCGTATCGATGAGAAATCCCATCTCAATTCCATCCTGCTGAGTTTTACCGAGATCCCATAACCCATCAGCAGTTGCCCACCAGACATGTGTCTTGCGCAAACGAGAGAGAGATACCAACGTTAAAGTGGTATTACGCGACCACCGATTATTGGCATAACACAGCGCAACTTGAAACTGTCCAGCTTCCGCATCCCTCAGAAGCTGAGCGAAAACAGGGCGTTGCTCAACATCCTCGTACTTTGCGCTTTGTTCTGGCTCTTCGTACCAGCGAACGATTTTCCAGCCCTTCTTTGCGGCAAACTCAGAGATTACTCGTTTCTGCGTTACAATCGTAGCTGGGTCTTGCATCTCGGAACTGTAACGGACATATCCTACAGCGATACTGCCGGGACCAGGTTCACCCATCATCTGATAGATTCGGTTGCGATGATACTTTTGACGAGGCATGCGTCACCATCCTTTCGCGAAGCATCTTCTCTGCTTCTCTATTCTGAACAGCGCTGAACAACGTGGAAGTTGAACTGCTCAACATTGCGCCCTATTTCAGGACTGGCTATAACGACGTCGATCGTGTAAATCGGCCTCTTCCCAATTCAATGATGGCCACATACACATTGGCCAGGCGATATTTATAAGGGGAGCATGTCGGATACCCGCTTTTGAGGGATATCTCACGCAAGACTTAACTTTTCTTCGAAATGGAATAGATATCAATCGATGCACTTCAAGGCCAGTGAATGCCAGAGAACGTACTTTTGGTGAAGAAGCACTTGCCTGTTCGCAGCTAACAAAGACAGCTTTATTTCCCCGCCAAGGAAGAGGAATATCAGCGGAAAGGTCTGTTTGTAGGCTGCTGGAGCCTGAAACCGCACTCCCTGTGCATCTGAGCGCACCTCCTTCCTGCACATGCCTGGCCTCGGTTCGCCCGCATTATCAACAGGTGTAATACCAGTGAGGGCTCATGAGCCCTTCGCGTAAGTTCACGATCACCTCACGAGGTTGCCCGGTCGAGGTAAGCGCCATGCGGGCATCAGAAGGTCAAACCTGAGAGACAAGTTGTTATAGGTAGAGGGCGAACCTGGCGGTAGCACAGCATTCTTGCACCTCTTACCTCAACTCTATATATAAGGATGCGAATCGGCTATTGTTGAGAGATCAAGCAGAGATGTTAGGTGTTCCACGATCTTGAGGCAGAGTGTCCCCTAAAGAGGATCGCGCTGGCTTCGGGGGTCGTTCTCTTTTCTACTCACCTGCTCGATATAGCCCCACTGGAGCAGGCGAACAAGCGTATGGGCGACATCCAGTTCGCTGCGGTGCGTCAGGCGTGCCAGGGTGCGTTTGCCGTCCAAGATCAGCAGCACCCAGCGCTCCTTTCGCCCGGTCCGCGATTTCCGCAGGTCGCGACGCACTGCATGGACGCATTTAAGAACACATACCATGTCAAAGCCCTCCTGCCATACGATATTGATGTCCCATCGTCCATCGGCAGTAGCCCACCAGACCTCCAGTTGACGTAAGAGATCCAGCGAGGCATAGGCACTCCCGACAAACCACGACCAGTACATACTTGCAGAACAGAGCACCACTTGAAAACGTGTGCTTGCATCATTCAACAATCGAGCAAAAACAGGGCGCTGCTGTGGAACATCGTACACCGCACTTTGCTCAGGCTCCTCATACCACTCGGCAAGGTTCCACCCTTTCTTCTCGGCAAATTCAGCAATCAGTCGCTTCTGATCGGAAAGATTGGTTGAATTCTCAAGATCTAGACGAGCACACACGTATCCTGCCGCCAGACTTCCCGGTCCGGGCTCACTCATCACCTTGAACACCCGATTGTAATCACGTCTTTAACTATGCATGTCCATACATACCATCCTTTCAAATCTGCCTCATAACAAGGCTTTCTTCATACAGAAGTAGCACCAGAGTAAACATTGGAAAAGATTTCATGAGAATGTTCTTGCGAACAGATGTCTTTTGGGCCTAAAGCCCCAAGACTGTAGAGAGGAGTTTTATTCGAGAAGCGCCTCGTCAGGAAACCTGGACCTGGATAACTTACATAAAGCACCTTGCTTTCTTTGCGCAGCAAAGCAGTATGGGACCACCGCACCTCACCCATTGGCATTGAACTGATAATAGGTAAACAGCTTGCACTGTTCTCCTGCCGAAGTGTGCGGGCTCAGACAATAGCAACAGCGCTTTTCCCCTTCCCTGCATACCCATGCGTACCCATCAAGCATGATACCAATGGAACCTCACCGGCACATCGAAGCGACTCACGGCGCAGAATCTCATCCTCACGATTTCCTCACGACCACCTCATTGATCTAAACGGCAGGGCATTCAATGGCTTTTTCCACCAGCTATATAGTTCGCTGTCCCCTCAATGCATCTTTGTTTTAGGTCGGAAACGGGGAGCTTTTAACCGCTCGATGACTCGACTTAACAGGATCAGCTGTGCGTTATACGCAGAGTGTTTTCATGTTTTGTCGCGCACCGATTTGACAACCTTCCGTTTGTTCTGCTGCCTGACAGTTACGATCTCGTCAATCTTTGCTTTGCGGTGTGCTCGCCATGAACTGTATTTGTCCCTCGTGCTTCAGAAGTGTCATATACCGTCGCGAATGCATCCTTATGACAGGTAGCACTGGAGTGTTTGACCGAGTATGACTACGGCCTTTCCACCGGGCGTTCTTTTGAGGAACTCCCACTCCCCTTTAGAAGTGTAGTGAGACGATATTGGGGTACCGACGATGGCGCTCGTGCTCGAGAAGCCTATGAATAGCATGTGAGTTACCTTGTTGACGCAAGGTCCTCCGCATCGCAACTGTAGCGGGTTAGACAGGCCTGTAGAGGACCAGGATGCGAATTTTGCCCGGATCCGCTGGTAAGGTTACGCTGCCAGTTCCTGACAAAGTAATAGCAACCTGGCTCACTCCCGGGATGCGCAGTAGCGTATTTGCCGCTTGTTGTTTACTCTTACCCACAATCGTTCCTGCCATGTTTTGTACCTGCTTGTCACTAAATCGGTAGACCCATACCCCCATGGCTTTCAATTTGAGCGCTACAGTCCCCTGCTTTGCATTCATGATGGTGACCTGTTGAATGGTCGCCTGCACCTCACCCGACAGACAGTATCCTGGCCCAAGTTGGTCCTTCGCCTGCTGTGCCAGGCGCCGGACGATTTGCGTGCGTAATGCACTCTTGTCGTAGGCTTCCCCCGTACATACCTCGTCCACGGTAACGGTAACCTGTGTTGCTTCTTCGCCTGTGCGGTGAGTGCTGGTGACGGTCGGTACACAGGGAACAGGAATGACCAGGGCTTCTGCTGGTGTAAGTTGGTACCCGAGAGCTGCTTGCATACTCTGCGCCAGGAAGGATTTGAGCGACGAGGCCGCACCATCAATATCGTGAAGCTTTACCATGGGATAACTTCTCGCATCCTGTCCCCCGGTGAACGCTGTTGTGTTCTGAGCCAGGATATATTCACGGCAACAGGGCCTATTGATATCATGTGCTCCAATGTTTCCGCCTGGTCCCACATGCACCGCACGGGCTGCTACCGTTACCTGCCCATCAATCGGTGGTGTTGCGAGTGTTGCAGCGGGTATGATAGCATCACGGTCGGTCACCACCTGAACCCCATCTGCCCCAGTGAGCAATGTCCCTTTTACAATGGTTTGCATGGAGGGCAAACCATTGTAAAAGGTGATCGTGCCGTGGGCTGAGCTAGCCGCCTGATGACCCGTCCCTGTGGTAGGAACTGTGCGGGTCTGCTCGAGGGTTAAGGACGGCAAGAGGCGCCCTGGTATCTGTAACTGTGCTGCATTGGTGGACCCGGTGGTCGTGGTGAGCATGATGGTCGAAGTGATCGCCATCTGCGCCGGAATGATCGTCACTGATGCCGTGGGGGTGAGCCTTGTGAAGAGCACGAGTGTACTTACGGCGGCAAGGCAGAGCATACACAGCACAGGTAGTAGGGAAAATGCTTTACTCTTGCGGAAAGGGTGCACACGCACGCTCTCATGCTCTATTGCCTGTTCTTCCTTGGGGACAGATTCACCATCAACAATGGTTTCCTCCACATCAGGGATGGGTGCCTCCAGGGCTCCGGAAAGCCTTTCCATCAGCAAAAGGAAAAGGAGCGCCGCTTGCAAGTCGAAAAGAGTGGGAGCTTCCTGCGCATCGGCTGATTCTCCTTCTCGGGCGGCTGAGGACACATTCGCGTCGTCGGTCGGGCTTTGACCTTTTTCGTGGACGTTGCCTTTTCTGCTCAAGGGGATCCTGGAGCGCCTTGCGCGACGTGGTCGATGATAGTGATACATGTGGTACTCCCCTTTGCCTAGAGTTGGATCACTTCGCCAGGACGCGCCGGACGAAAGCTTCCACCGTCGTTGATGAACACGAAATGGCTGTCTTGCACCCACACGATCATATCAGGCTTGCCATCTCCGTTGACATCTTTGAAACTCAGCGTCACGGGGGTGAGATCCTTCCCCTGCCCAAACAGCATGGGGCCACCGTAGATTCTGGCTTTGGAAGGGTCGCCCGCTGGAAGTTCAATGATCTCAATGTGGCCGTTCAGGTTGAGCGCGATGAAGTGACTGGGGTTGGTCCCCGAGTCGTTGTTCTGTCCGACTACAGCGTCGACTTGGAATGTGCGGGGGCGCCCGTAATGCCAGTCATCCTGCGTCGTCTGCCACCAGTTGCCCACGGCGCCCAACGCCACCCAACCGAGGATCATGATGAACATACCCAGGCCCAGAAACACTGACCAGTGAAAGCGGGGCCGCCCCCCTCGCCTGGATGGGGAGAGTGTTTCTCGCTCGAACTCTACTGGTGGTGGCCACCGCTGCAGGGCAGCGGTACGCCGTGGCGGGATGGGAGACCGATGAAGAGGCACACCTCTCATGGGTTGTCCAGCCGTAGTATTGCGTATCAGTGCTGTTCCGTGAGCGCTCTGAGGTGTGAGCTGGTAGCGCCGCGCGCTGCTGGGCAGGCGCGGCGGCCACTCGTCTTCGATCAGCTCATCCTCACCATCATTCGCCTCATATCCCCCCTCCCACTCATCTTCCTGGAGAGGTTGCTGCCTCGGTGGCGGTCGTCGTCGGACGGTCATAACCGTTCACTCCTTACTACTGCCTGCATCGATGCTACATCAGCATGCGCCTGGCATGCCACGACACACGCTCCCCGCGGAGGAATCACCTCGCACCACAGGCAGGCGCCAACCGTGAAGCAATATGGACACACCACAACACCAGGGCTTCGGGTGGCCTGCATGGCATGCTCCCCACGCTCACACCGTCTGACCTGTATAAGGTCCGCCTCGATGCGATGGCGCAAGGCCGTATTTGTACGTGACGATGAAAAGCTTGTGGTGGTTCGCCGCTTATGAGTCATGGAAATAGTCCTTTCAACAGAGGTCACAGGCTGTACTCGCAAATACCAGCACGGCCAGCTCTCCTGCTTATTACTAGATAGTCTTGCCCCCTACGACAAGCGTAGCTTCGTACTCGGTCAACAATCCTTGTTCCACGGCATCGGCGACGGGAGCGATCAGCACCGGGTCTTTATGACACGGGCAAGTGTCATAAAGACAAAAGGGATGTTCATTGGTATGCACAATGACATCCACGGGGACGACGATAGAAGACGTAGGATCCTCCATGCAATGCTCCATTTCTCGACAGTCTGGCTTTTACGTATGCGCAATGTGCACGAGTGTACAGCAGTCGAACAACTTACTCACGCTTGCTTTAGCGTTCAAGATAAGCCAGGTTGATCCCCTACGAGGGAACGCACTATATGCTCCCATTACATCCATGAACCGACTCGTCAGCGTGGGAGGTGCCTTTTTTCACCTCAGTATGAGTGTAGCGGGAATAGACCCGATCATGTCGGTACATATGAGCCAAAAATGGTCACTGCAATGGCACATGCGTGTGCCAGATTGAGCCTTGAGCGAATCAAGGCTTGAGAAGAAGCCAGTGCTTATGTACATTTTTATCCATAGCGTTAGAGTTCGCGGTCGGGGCGCTCTTCCCAGGCTAATCGAAGAGAAAAGGCAAAAATCTGCTATACTACAGGCTGTGGGTGGAATTGGGGATGACAGGCATCTTGAACCGGGGTTTGAACCTGTTTATTAAATCCCGGGAGAGAAGTTCCCAATCGAAAATGGCTTTTTCTCTTCCCTCGTTCCAGGCTGAAAGGGAAGGGATTATTTCGTGGAAAACCTACAAACTATTATATGTTTGGAGAAATAGGTGTATGCAGCAGACAGAAGAAATGCAGCCGGAAGAAGTGCGGTTGCCCAAATTGCATGATGACATGTCTGAAGCGAAGATCGTATTCTGGTTCTTTCAAAAGGGTGAAGTCGTCTATCCCAAGCAACTTTTAGTGCGAGTCGAGACAAACCGGGCGTTCGTTGATATTACGTCTCCGGCTTCGACTCCACGACGGATTTTACGCGTCGAGGCAAAGGTTGGCCAGGTCCTCAACGTAGGTGGTCTCCTGGCCGTTTTAGGATCTGCCGATTCCTGACGCTCTTCCCCATGCAATGCTCTTGTAGTAAGAGTTTCCTGCTTTATCGCAATGCGCTTACAAGTGCTTTTCGCTTATCCCTGTTGATAATCCCAAGGGGGAGGCTTACAACCTCATAGCTCAAGTAAGGGAAGTTACTACCGCTATCGCAATAAACCTGACTTGTCATGTTGTAAGCCCGAGGATCCGTCCATCCGTCTCACCTGCCACGAACCCGCATCACTATGGCCTATGGCAGTGGGGTGTTTGCGAGCAGCGCATATGGGTCAGGACTTATCCTGTCCTTCATCGTCGTCGTCTTCTGTTCCTCTCCCATCGTCATCTTCCCTCTCAATGATAGGGAAAAGTTTCAAGAGGATATCATCAGCACTCTTCATTTTTTCCTCCCGGATTGTCGAATTAGTCAAAACAGCTACTCAACTACGAGGAAGCATACATCAGAACGAACATTTTTTCAACAATACCTGGCACCAAACTCCCTGCTTTTATATTTAAAGACCACGCATGCTCACTCAGCGCATCTCCTGTGAGATGCATTCAAGGCGATTCACTAAATCGTGCCTGAGGGCCAGACGCTGATTGGAAATGAGCGGTGTTTCAATGCCCAGTTGGACCAGATCCGTGAATTGCTCTACCGCACAGGCTCCAATCAACAGCCGTTCGACATCTACTCCTTGTTGCAGTGCACGTAGCACCTTGAGGTAGCCCCGCAAATATATGCTATCTTTCGTCGAGCAGATGCCGGGAGTTTCGAGTTGGGGTACGCCGCGGTAGGTACGCAGGCACCGGGTTAAGGACTTTTGCTTTGCCTCCGCTGCTGCCTTTCCTCGCTCTTTGCCGTCCAGGAGCGCATTGAGGAGAAAGACCGATTCAAAGAAATGGAACGAAGCCCTAAATGTGTGTGCGGGAATAGCGATGCCAGGGGAGAGCTCTACGCCGCAGGCGATTCCTGTTGCGAGTGTCCCTGTCCATGAAGGTTCTCTTTCTGGCCTCTCCTCCAGTTGAGCCACTTCATTGGCAACTTGTTGTGCATAGTACAGGGCCAACCCTTCTTCTGTATCGAGAAAGCGAGCAGTGCCCGAACCAAGCAATGCCAGGGGTGATCGCCTACCATTTGCAGCCCGGAGTACATGGCACTCGATTTCGTGCGCCAGCAACTGCCGAATCTTCCCAAGCGTCATCTGCATCTCAGCGGGTAAAAAGATGGTGCGAAGGTCCAGTTCGACGCGAGCACTGGTCGACATGGTATCAAGCTCTACGCACCAGTCGTCGAGGCCGTATTCTCGCAGAATATCTTCGAAAAATCTTCTCGCTACCTGGGGAGAGAACAGGTGATCACCAGAGACGGGACGTTGGTTAGGGGCTGGCTCCTGACCATTCCCATCCTGCTCGTCTAATTTCAGGTCTTGAGGACCCATGCAGTGCCATTGTTGTAGTCGGTGGAAAAGGGAGAGACTGACCTGTGCGGCTCCCTGTCTTGGCAACCCACGGCGAATCTGCTTCGTCAGCTGCCGCATGGCTATTTCAATTTCCTCTGCGGTTGGTTGCTCGTACAACAGCCGGTTGTATCTCCAGAAGGCATCCAAGTCTTGCCGGTGAATAGCTTTGATGTGGGAGAGAGTGGCAATCTGCTCATCGATGGTATCGATGTACAAACGCCGAACGGTGACGTTCGGTTCACTTTCTCCGATCTCCGCTCTCAGTTGCGAGAGCCCCTGTATACGCCACTCCACATCAACGATGGGTATTTTCGGATAGTGGAGGCGTGGCTCGCGGTTTTCTTCAAGTGCAGCGGTTAGTTCTCTCTTTCTCGAGTGTGTGATGAGCGACGCCTTCGCTGTCAATGCTTCTTCGCTGTCTTGACCGTTAAGCGCATCCCACTCCCGCCTCTCTTCGAGGGTAAAAGGTCCGGCCGCAGCAAGCCACCCGATGGAATCGAACTCGACGAGGTCCTGATAGCGCTTGAACCACTGCCAATCCAACTTGTGATCTGGATTTGCACTGTTCTGTACCTCGATGCGTCGCAGCCCCTGCTGCACCATATCCAAGTGGGCGCGCCGGGATTCATTGAGGTCGGGAAGTGCCTGCTCAAAGAGGGGCTTCGACTCCTTGATACGACCTAACAACAACAATATCTGTGCGCGTTCAGCCAGGAGCATGGCTCGCGTTTTTCTGGCCGAGGGGTAATTGCGGTCACAAAGCTTTTGTATCTCTTCCAGCGCGAGGTCGCTTTGCACCAGCGCGTCCTGGAAACGACCAGAGGCCGCGAGTAGCTGGGCGTACTCCCCTATGCTGACAGCCAGCGACGCAGAGAGTGTGAATCCCTGCCGCTTGATGGCAAGACTCTCCTCTAAAGCGGTTCTGGCCTCCTCCAGGCGACCGAGGGCTCGCTGGTAATAGGCAATGTCATTGAGAAAGCGCGCGAGCCGAAAACGTATCGTACTCTTCTCTACGGGTGAGGCGGGTTGCTCGCCCCCGCGCAAAAGGACAATGCCCTGTCCATACACTTCCACACATGCTTCTTTGAGACGTTTTGCTTCTTCCTCTGGTATAGATGGGCTCTCACTCCATTTACCATAGAGGTATGCGCGAATTGCGAGAACAACTGCATGCATCAGGGGATCAAGTGCATTCGCTTCCACATACTGCTCTTGCGCCCTATCCAGCAGAGCCTGCGCGTCCTCGAAGCGTCGGTGGGCGACGTGGTAACGTACGAGGTGATGAATGAGATGCGCTATAGTCGTCAATTGAAGAGTTATCTGGCCTTTGCTCAAGAGATCGTAGATGCGGTTGTATGCGGCTTCTCTTGCCGGATCATCAAGGTTTTTCCCTAAAAACCTCCCCACGTAGTAATCCAATAGCAAGCCACCTGCTTCACTATCTGGTGCGTTTCGCCAGCCGAAGGTTTTAATGGATTCATCCACTGCTCGCGCAATGCGTAATCCATATCCAAAAGTAAAGCTGAGCCATCCCAGATGGATAAGTAGCTGTGCTGCATCCAGCAAACGCCTGTGCTTGAGCAGTAATATCGCGAGTTCGGCAACCACCGCACCTTTTTCATGCTCGTCTCGAAACGTCCCCGTATCCAGCCAGCACTGGTACGCTGCAATCACATGTTGTTCCACTTCGCCGGTTCGTCCTACCAGGGCCATTTGGTGAAGTGCCGCTTCCTGAACTAACGGTAACAGTTGCAGGCGATTGGACTGAGCAAGAAGTGAGGCATATCGCAACTCGGCGAGGATGAAAGTTGGATACTGGCAGAACGTATGGAGTAATGGCCTTGCTAATGGCACCAGGGCCACTGCTAAAACATCGAGGATGCGCCGGGCTTCTGTTGATATCCTCGTGCTGATAACCTGTCTAAGCAGATCTCGGATATCCCTATCTACGTCGTTAAATAAGCGTGGCTCTGCCAGGAAGCGTTCGAGCGCCCGCAATACTTCATCATCTTCGTTTCCTCTCGGTGGAGGCGCGAGCATCTCTTCTTCCCAGGTGAAGGAAATCACTGGCTTTTGCACTATCCTCGCCCACAATTCAAGAAGGAGCGGATTTCCACCACATTTTAGGGAAACTTTCAGCAGGAGATCATCGGGTACTTTATCAAATCCCAGGCGTTGCAGAACGATCGCGCCAATCTCTGGTGGTAATGGGGGCATGGTGGTTTCTGCAACGTAGCTTCGATCTCTCCCTGACCACGACGGCCACTCGCGAGTAGCGAGGAAAATGGTCGCGCGATGCTGGTTATGGACGAACGCGGTCAAGAAATGCTGCCAGCAGGACGCAAGACTTCCATCGGCTGCTAACATTGACTCGGCGTTATCAATCAGCAGAACGGTCTGCTGCTCTATAGCAGCCAGGTGTGCTAAGACCGTCTCTACCCTCTGTTCCAAAGGTGATGTCCTGGATACTTCGGGTTGCACCATGCCCAGGTTTGAAAGTAGAGCTGCAAGGCATTGGTCAAGGCATTCCTCGGCAGTTACACCCACTCCCGGCGCAGGGCAGGAGAAAACAATCATCTGGAACTTTCCCGTGTCCACAAGCCATCTGAGCAGCAGGCTGAACCCGCTTGACTTCCCAATGCCCATGGGCCCATGCACCACAACCAGCTTTTTCGGGAGGTCGGTCTGGAGATAGGCATGCATGGTTTGAAGCCAACCTTCTCGCCCCATTAGGTGCCGGACATCTCCCGTTAGGAGACGTGGGGACGAGACGCGAACATGACCGGCTAAGCTTTCGTCATGAACCTCAACTTGTTCGTGCGAATCCTCCTCGAACTGAGCAAGTTGCATTTGAAGGAGCTTCCACTCTGTTTCCGTATGAGGTCGGGCTCGCCGGCTCTGCTTGCCGTCAATTTTTTGTCGGGCGAGTTCGAGAAACTGATAGCGTTCTTCTAGTTTAAAATGCACACCCGAGGTCACCAGAGCCTGATAGAGCGGAACCAGTTCCTCAAACCGGGGAGCACGTCTCCCGCTCTCAAGACGGCCATACGTGAAGCGATCCCACCCAACAAGATAGCCTGGCAGATACTCTACCACCTCGAGTATCTGAATGCGCGAGCGACGACGAATGCGTTCGAGGAACGTACCAAAGTCTTCATCTGCGGGCGAGAGCAATTTCGTATTCTCGGCTGGCCAGTCGTGCTGCTTCACCTATGCGCTGTGCGCCCTACTCTTTATGTAGAACGCACACTCCCCTTTCTTATGTATCTTGGACTTTCGTCTACGCCTGTATGTAAGTAACACGATTAGTATACATGTTCTTTGTTGTATATGCCAGTGCATACGCAGAATAGAATGGAGCATTAGGTTCAAAATATGTAGTTGGACTCTCAAGATATTTTGAATCCAGGCTAATCTCTGACAAATGTATTAGACAAGTGCATATTCCTTCCAATCTTTTTAACTGAATGGCAATCTTGCCTGTTTTGAAAGCTCCGTCACTCTCGCTACAACCTGAGCTTCTCAGACACCTCCGCCAGGAACTCGTTCATCTTCATTATCGTTTCCTCCGATACCTGCGAAGCCGGTCCAAGGGTTGTGTTGCAAAAGCTCGTCACGGAATGCAACGGGCGTGGAGGCTTGCATCTTGCTCAGCTTAGGCGACCACTCCAAACAGGCTGGCGATGAATGTCACCTGACACCTGATGTCTCCTTTCTCCACGCCCTGTATTTGCCCTTTCCGCATCATATTTATCGCTTCGTATCCCTGGAGTGTTCGCCATGCCGTTTCAAACGAGAAGAAGCCCAGTCCTGGCTTGACCAGCCGTTTGATGAACCGATGATCTTGTTCGACGATGTTGTTGAGATATTTGATCTACCGCAGTTCCACGCTTTCAGGCAAGACTCAACTCGCTTTGA
>Ga0137388_10001253_pt1 | contig 15266 bp, 13 predicted proteins | sample 15con2h14AmetaG_FD_104644 | JGI IMG/M metagenome (GOLD analysis project Ga0137388, IMG submission 104644) | Vadose zone soil microbial communities from Angelo Coast Range Reserve, California, USA - 15con2h1.4A metaG | ecosystem: Environmental > Terrestrial > Soil > Vadose zone > Saprolite...
CGCTTGTCCTCAGGGGCAAGCCAGATTCCGCAGTCCTGTATTTCCGTGCCGCGCTCGAGCGCGATGCGTTTGCCGATCTCGACCCCGCGCAGTTCACGCCGGCGCAAGAGGCCGCGTTCGCGGTGGCCCGGAGCCGGACGTTCTCCCTGGGCTCACAGCCGATTCCGGAAACACGTCTGGATCCTCGCACGGGACGGTTGACGGTCACCGTGGTGACGACGCATGCCGCGACGCTGCGCGCGACGCTGCGTGCGCTGGGCGGCACGGACTATGTCGTGCTCTATGAAGGACCGAACGACGGGGCACGGGAAATCGGTTGGAACGGGTTGGGGCCGGACGGCCGGCTGGCACCTCCAGGGCGGTACGATTTGACCTTGGTTGGGCGCAGCCAGATCAGGGCGCAAGTCGATTCGCTGCGTCTCTATCTGGATGTACAGCATGACGTCGAGCCGCTCGAGGACACGCTCCCAGCGTTGGGAGACGGCGAGTTGCTCCCGGAACGACACCCGGAGTCCGCCGCCGGGACCGATCTCCTCAAGGGATTGGGCGTCGCGGTCGGTGCGCTCGTGGTCGGAAGCCTGGTCGCGAACGACCGGCTGGGAACGGGACGGGAGGGCCGGATCATGGCCGGGGCGGCCACGGTCGGTGGCATCGCTGCGTTCTCGTATCGCCGGGCACACCGGGCAATTCCGCGGAATGTTGTGCTCAACGATGCCCGCCGTGCCGCCCGGGACGCCGCCAACGCCGCGATCCGTCAACGCAATGCGGACCGTGTCGCCCGCACGATGCTGCTGATTACACCGGCGAGCGCGCCCGCGGTACGGCCGTGAGGGCTCCGGTGCGCCTGGTGGTCGCCGGATTGCTGCTGCCGGCAATTGCCTCGGCGCAAGGCATCGAACTCAGCGCCGTTGCCACCGTTGCGCATGGCGATCACCGCGTCGACGCGGGCTTCGGAACGGAGCGCGCGACCGGGCTCCTGATCGGCGCGGCGACGCGCCTGCGCCTCGGTGGGATCGCGCTCACTCTATCCGGTGACGCCGGACACCTCACTGCGGTGCAGGGCACTGGTGGCATCGATCGGGATCTCTCGCAGCTGGGCGCCGTCGCACAGTTCACGCCACTCCCGTGGCTGGTGCTCGAGAGCGGCGTCACGCTGCGAAGTTATGGGACAATATTGGCACGGCAGCGGTGGACGTTGGTCCGTGCTGGGGTCGAGGCTCAGGTCCCGCTGAGCGGCGAGACCCTCTGGGCCGTTGGACATGCCCACCTGTTGCCGCTGGTCTCCGTCAACGGACTGCCCAACGCGGCGACGGCGTTCGACGCCGGGACGGGACTGGCATATCGGCGCGGCCGGCTCCTCTTTGACCTCACGTACACGTTGGAGCGCTGTGACTTTCCTTCGCAGGGAAGCACCCGTCGCAGCGATCAGCTGGGCACGCTGGCGCTCCGTGGCGGTGTGGCGCTGCGAGTGCGCTGATCCACGTGCAGGTTCGATTCCTGCCCCGAGCATTTCCTAATGGCGCCAGCGCGGCAGGTGCTCCGACACCTGGTTGACCGTGAGCCGCCGCTGCCCGCTTCCGTCCGCCTGCATGACGTAGATCTCCGAATGCAGATCCGGATTCATGTTCCGATCAGAGATAAACATGATCTGCGTGCCGTCGGGGGACCACGCGGCTTCGTAGTCCGAAGCGGAATCCGTCGTGAGTCGAGTGTGCGCGCTACCGTCTGCGTTCATCACATAGACATCGAAACTCAAGCCCACGCTGCTGGCGCTGTCGGATTGGAAGACGATTTTCTGGCCGTCAGGCGACCACGCGGGCCAGTTATTGCTTGCAGTATTGTTGGTGAGGTTGATGGGCGAGCTGCCGTCGACGTTCATCACCCAGATGTTGCGGTTCGCGACCCGCTCCGACGCGAATGCGATCTTGGTTCCATCAGGCGACCACGATGGCTCGAGGTCCATCGCCGCATTGTGTGTGAGATTGGTCGCACCACTCCCGTCGGCGTTCATCGCATAGATCTCGAGATTACCATCGCGCTCCGAGGCGAAGGCGATTCTCCTGCCATCGGGCGACCATGCGGGATTGATATCGGCGCCCGGGCTATTCGTGAGCTGGATGGCCCCGCTCCCATTGGCGTTCATCACCCAAATGTCATAATGATTGCTCGGCGGACGAGTGGAAACGAATGCGATCTTCTTGCCGTCAGGGGACCAAGCCGGATCCACATCATCCCCCAGCCGGTTGGTCAGGTTCACCCAGTGACCGCCGCTCGTATCCATGCCGTAAATGTCCCACTCAGCACCGGCGCTGTAGAACGCGATATCAGGAGGCGACGCGGGCGGAGGAGGCGGCGATGGTGGTATTGGTCCAGAGCCTCCCGGGTTACAGCCCAGGAGGAACAAAGGAAGCAGCAGGGTCAAGCGCTGTTCCACGTCCTACCACCCGAAGAGAGAGCTGAAGAACGTAGTCCGTCGAAGACCATCCGCAACTCCTAAAATCCCTCGGGGGCGACCCCTTGCAGGTTCGATTCCTGCCCCGAGCATTCGCCGTTCCACATCGCACGATCGTCATGCACCGTTTCACTGTGTCGACGCTCACCTGTCCGAAACGCGTCAACTCAAAGTCCCATGCAACCTTTCGCGCACTTGCTGCGTCTTACCCTCTGAAGATTCGCACTCACGTCTCTAGCTTGAGAGGATGCAATGCGCGGCCTGACCCTGTTGACAGCGACGATCCTGACCTTCGGATACGGCTTCGCCGCCCAAGCCGCCATGACCGTTGAGCGCGCGCAGACCTACGCCCGCGTGGCCCGGACGGTCGAAACCGCGAGCCCGGTGTCAGACGCCAACCGCGTCTGGTACGGTGGCATGCTGGATCCCATCACTGTCGAGGCTCCCGCAGCCCCTGCGAAATGCACGGCTGCCTAGGTCCCCGCGCCGCCCGCCGAGTTCCGGCGGGCGGTCGCGCATTCGGGCGAAACTTGTAAGATTGAAGGTGCGTACCACCTCTTAATCATGGACATGCCTTTGGATCAGTCGGCTCCGGCCACACCCGCTCGGCGTATCTGGCGCACGTGGCGTCGCGAAATCATCCGCGGCGGCGTGCTGTTCGGCTTGGTCGTCGGTGCGGGCCTGTTCATTCGCAGCATCAGAATCCACGTCCCGAGCCCCCTCGGTGCCCTGGGCTCGTTCGGCGATTTCAACTGGGGCGACGGCGACGGCGGCAATCTCTTCGGCGGCGGCCGTGAAGTCGGCGATGCCTGGGATTACCGGGCGCTCATCAAGCCGAACCAGCACGTCTGGATCCGCAATACGAACGGTCCGATCGAAGTCGTCTCGGGAACTGGCGACAGCGTCGTGATCCACGTCGAGAAGAGCTGGCGGCAGTCCGACCCGCAGAGCGTGCAAGTCGTCCCCGTGCTCACCGAGCGTGGTCTCACCGTCTGCGCGCTGTGGGAAGCGCGCGAGCAGCGCTGCAACGAAGCCGGCGACTACCGGATGAACGGTGTGAAAAAGAACGACATCGCGGTGCGCTTCACGATTCAGCTGCCCCGCAACGTCCCCATCGATGCCTCGACGGTGAACGGCGGCCTGGAAATCGACGGCGTCAGCGCTCCCGTCGAAGCCGCGACGGTGAACGGCCGCATCGCGGTCAATACCTCGACCGGTCCGGTGCAGGCGACGACGGTCAACGGCAGCATCGAAGCCAACATGCAGTCGCTCGCGAACGGCGATGTCCGGCTCACCACCGTGAACGGTTCGGTGAGCGCCGGGCTCCCGGTGCAGATCAACGCCAACATCGACGCCGAAACCGTGAACGGCCGCGTCGAGACCGAGTTCCCCGTGAAGATCATCGGCAAGATGAGCCCGCGGCACCTGCGCGGCACGATTGGGAGCGGCGGCGCGACGCTGAAGCTCATCACGGTGAACGGGTCCATCACGCTGCACGAAGCGGACGCGAACCCCAACCCCAATCCCCATCCCCATCACCCGGCGCCATACGCACCGCGGCGGCCGCATTCGCACACTCGGCCGGCGGAGCGCCCCTAGATCGTCGTCGTCGCGCCCGCGCTGCGCCCGATACTATAGGGCCACCGGCTGGGATACAGCGTCGCCAATGCGTACAACATGAGACACGCGCCGGCGAGCGTGATGTTCTTCCAGAAGTGCGCCGCCTGATTGGCCGCCATCATCGGATCGGTAATTCCCCAAAACTTGTGGACCGTAAACGCCGCCGGGACGAGAAATGCCGCGATGAGCAGCGATCCCCAGCGCACCTTGAACCCGAGCAGGACGCTGAGGCCGCCCGCGAGCAGCATCAGACCGGATAGAGCGGTCAACACTGTCGGGGCCGGAACGCCCGACGCGCCCGCATACTGCGCATACGTGCTGAGCTTGGTGAGGTGATTGAAGCCGGAGTAGAGAAAGAAGAAGGAAAAGACCACCCGCCCGATTAGCAGCACCATACCGCCCATGAGTCATCCTCCCAGGTAGCGCGCGACTTCCGCAGGGAACGTACGTACATCTATCGGTTTCGTGATATAACCGTCGAATCCGGCAGCGCTGGCTCGCGTGCGGTCTTCCGGCAGCGCATGCGCCGTCAGCGCGACGACCCTCCATGAGCGTTCGGGCAGTCCCTTGAGTTCCTCGAGCAGCTCGTAGCCGTCGCGCCCGGGAAGCTGGACGTCGAGCAACACGAGGTCGGGGGCGGGCTGCTGCGTACGGATGACTTCGGTCAGCCGATCTCCATTGGGCAAGCCGACGACCCGATGTCCCTTAATCGTGAGCAGCGTGGTCAACAGCTTCAGATTGTCGGGCTGATCTTCGACGATGATGATCGTGGCCACGCTCACCGCGCCTGCGGCAGGGTGAACCAGAACGTGCTGCCTTTTCCCATCTCGCTCTCGACGCCGATCGCGCCGCCGTGCAGCTCGATCAGCCGCCGCGACAGTGCCAGCCCCAGGCCCGTCCCTTCGTACTTCCGGCTCGCGGACGCGTCGAGCTGGGAGAATTCCTGAAACAGCTTGGGCTGATCCTCGGCCGCGATCCCGATCCCGGTGTCGGTCACCGCGATCCGGACTTCGGACCCCGCCCCGCCGTTGACCGGCCCCGCGGCGACCGTGATACGGCCGCCGTCGGGCGTGAACTTGATGGCGTTCGAGAGCAGGTTGAGGAGCACCTGGCGCACGCGACCCCGGTCCGCCTGCACCCGCAGGCCGGGTGACGGGGGTGTCACGACCAGCGCGTGCCGATGCTTTTGCACCTGCGCCTGCACGCTCCCCGTCGTCTCGGTGAGCAACGCGGCCAGGTCCACGGCGTCCGGTTTGAGCTCCATTCGTCCCGCGGCGATGCGTTGCAGGTCGAGCAGCTCGTTGATCAGCTCGAGCAGGTGGCGCCCGTTGCGCGCGACCGTTTCGAGGAAATCGCGCTGCTGATCCGACAGGGAGGGACCCATGTCCTCCGTGAGCAGGAGGTCGGTGAATCCGATGATGCTGTTAAGCGGCGTGCGCAGCTCGTGCGAGATGTTCGACAAAAACAGATCTTTGGACTTCATCACCGCATCGAGATCGGCGTTGAGCTGCTCGAGCCGCTTCGCGGTCTGCCGCACCTCGACCGCGAGGCGCCGGGTGTTGTGATGCGCCGCGCCGCGCTCGCACGCAATCGCGAGGTTGGGCGCCGCCTGATCGAGCGCGGCCCGCTCGTCGATGTCGAACCTCGCGCCGGGGATGACGCCCAAGACTCCCACGAGCTTCGTCCCCGCGCGTAGCGGGACGAGCACGAGTCCCTGCGGCATCGGCGCGTCCAACCGAAGCTGATGCCGCACCGGCTGGACCGCTTCGCCGTGATAGTGGATAGCTTGTGCCGCGTCGCCGACGAGGTCGCGCATCGTTGCCCGGGAGACGGGACGCGATTCGACGTCGCGCGAAACCGTCGGCGCCCACTCATTTGCGTCATAGGCGGGCTGGTAGAGGACGATCCCGGTCGCCCTCGTCGCCGCCGCGATCACCCCCAGCGCTTGCGTGAGCCCGGCCGTGGCGTCGTCCGACGCCGTGTTGAGCGCGGCGAGCAGCTGCGACAAATAGGCCTGCAGCTCCTCACGCCACGCCAGCGCCTTCGCCATGTGATTGACGCCGCGGGCGATCGCGCCGAACTCGTCAGCCTGATCTTCGGGGAGCGCCTCGACGAATTGTCCCTCGGCCACGCGCTGCAGCGCCTGCGTGACGCGGGCAAAGGGAGCGGCAAGACGGCGGCGGTTGTACCAGAAGCCGAGCCCGAGAACGCCGACCATCGCGGCGAACAGCACACTGGCGGCGAGCGCGGCCTGGACGGCTTCGTCGCCGGCGTCGGCAGCCAGCTCTGCGGCGGCCGTGGCTTCGGCGGCGATCACGGGGGATGGACCGAGACGCTGGATGCGATCGAGTCGCTGGGCCAGCTCGACCATGGCCATCTGGGTGGCGCGAGCGCTGCGCCAGGTCGCGACCTGCGTGACGAGGCCCACGAGTGCGACCGCGATGAACGTCGCGGCGAAGAGGCGGGTGATGCTCGGCGTCGCCCCCATGGGGCTCCATAATATGCGGGCGACGTGTACCTTCCAAGCCGTGCGGCCCCAAACCCTTGGCCTGATTGGGCTCGGCGCGATTGGCGGCTCGATTGCCCGTCAGGTGAAACAGCCGGGCAGCGGGGACGGGATCGTCGTGGTGGGATGGTCCCCCGAGCCGGCCGAGCGCGCGCTGGCGGCGCAGCAGGGCGCGCTCGATGATGCCCCGGCCCGCGCCATCGATGTGGCCCGCGTCGCCGATCTCGTGATCCTCGCCGCCCCGCCTGCCGCCAACATCGCCCAGCTCGACGCCATCGCCCCGCATCTGAAGCCCGGGGCCGTCGTCACGGACGTCGGCTCGGTCAAGCGGGCGATCGTCGCGCGTGCCGAGAAGATCGGGTTGCGCGGCCGCTTTGCCGGGAGTCATCCCCTGGCCGGGACCCATCGGCACGGGTTCGAAGCATCGCGCCCCGATCTGTTTCGCGGGGCGGTCGTGTATATCACGCCGTGCCAGGACGGGGAGCAGGCGGTGCGCGAGGTCGTGGACTTTTGGCAGACGGTACTGGAGGCGGAGCCGGTGGTGGTCGATGCCGGTCGCCACGACGCGCAGCTCGCCGCCACGAGTCACCTGCCGCAGGTCGTCGCGTCGCTGCTGGGCGATTACCTCGCCCGGCACGCGCCGCCCGGCGCGTCGTTCGGCCTCGGCGCCGCCGATACGACGCGACTCGCCGCGAGCGAGCCCAAGCTGTGGACGGAAATCCTGCTCATGAACCGCGACGAAATCCTGCCGGCGCTGCGCGAGCTGGAAGAGTCGCTGGGAACCGTCGAGCGCGCGCTCGAGGTCGGCGATGCCGCGGCGCTCACGGCCTGGCTCACCCGCGCGGCGACCTGGCGGCGACGCATCGGTGGCTCCTAAGGTGCGACGCGTCGGCGGCGTCGTCCGGCCGCCGGGCGACAAGTCCATCTCGCATCGTGCAGTCATGCTCGCGGCGCTGGCACGCGGGAAGAGCGAGCTCTCGGGTCTGCTCACCGGCGACGACGTCAAGAGCACCGCGCGTGTGCTCCGCCAGCTCGGCGTCGATATTTCCACGATCCGCGACGGAGCGACGGTGCGGATTACCGGCGCACGGCTCACCGCGCGCAGCGCACGCCTCAATTGCGGGAACTCAGGTACCACAGCGCGACTCATGCTTGGGGTGTTAGCCGGCCAGAAGTTCGCGGCCACGCTGACCGGCGATGCGTCACTGCGCCGCCGCCCGATGCGGCGTGTGACGGAGCCTCTCAAACAGATGGGCGCGGATATTAAGGAAAGAGGGGATGGGCTTCCCCTCACGATCCGCGGGGGCAAGCTCCGCGGGCTGACGTATTCGAGTCCGGTCGCGAGCGCGCAAGTGAAGAGCGCGATCTTGTTTGCAGGACTCACCGGCCAGGTCCCGGTCACGATCACCGAACCGTATCGGTCCCGCGACCATACGGAGCGACTGTTCGCGCATCTCGGGCTGGGCATTCACGAACGCGATAGTACAATCAGCTATCAGCCGTCTGGCATCAGCATTCCGTCGTTCACGGTGACTGTTCCGGGTGATATCTCGTCAGCCGCATTCATGGTTGCGGCGGCGGTGCTTGCGGACGGCGGCGAGCTGCTGGTGGAGAATGTCGGTGTGAATCCGACGCGGACGGGCATTCTCGTTGTTCTCGAACGCATGGGCGCGCACGTGGAACGGATCAATCTCCGCGACGCCGGTGGCGAGCCCGTCGCCGACCTCGTTGTGCGACCCGCGGGCTTGAAGGGGACCGAAGTGACCGCCGCCGAGATCCCCACGCTGGTGGATGAAGTGCCGGTGCTGGCGGTGCTCGCGAGTCGGGCGCGCGGCTCGACCGTGTTTCGCGAGGTCGGCGAGCTGCGCGTCAAGGAGAGCAATCGGCTCGAGCTCGTAGCCGCCAACTTGAGGGGACTGGGGGTTCGGGCTGAGGCCCTAGGGAACGACCTGCACGTCGAAGGCACGGAGAAGCCTCCTCGGGGTCGAGTCGATACGGCCTCGGATCACCGCCTCGCGATGGCGTTTGCGGTGCTGGGAACGGTCGAAGGGGCGGACGTAAAGCTGTCGGAACGAAAGTCAGTGGCGATTTCGTATCCCGGGTTCTTCGACGACCTGCGGAAAACCGGCGGACGCTGATGCCAAGAGTCATCGCCATCGACGGACCCGCGGCATCCGGCAAGAGCTCGACCGCCGGCCTGGTCGCGGAGCAGCTGGGCTGGGCGCATCTCGACTCGGGCGCGCTCTATCGGGCGCTGACGCTTGCCGCGCTGGATAATCTCGGGCAGCGGGGAGCGGGGAGCGGCGAGCCGTGGCCCGCGCGGCGCATCGTCGCGCTGGCCGAGGCGCTGCCCGTACGGCTGGTCCTCGTCGGCAACGTGTACCGGCCCGAAGTGGCGGGTGTGGACGTGGAAGAGGCGATCCGCAGCGAACGCGTGACTCGCTCCGTCTCCATGCTGGCCGCCATCCCCGAAGTGCGGACCTGGGTAAACACCCAGCAACGAAGGGCGGTGGAGGCCTGTGAGGGTGGAGTCGTCGTCGATGGCCGGGACATCGGCACTGTCGTCTTTCCCGAAGCCCCGCTGAAGGTCTTTTTGACGGCGACACCGGACGAACGGGCGCGGCGGCGGTTGTCTCAGCGGGGCGAGGTGGTGGATGTGGAGCTCGTGCGGCGCGAGAGCCAGGCGCTGGCGGCCCGGGATGCGGCCGATTCCGACCGGCGGATCGCCCCCCTCAAACCCGCCCCGGACGCTGTGTTACTCGACACGACCACCCTCACGCTGGCGCAGCAGGTGACGCGGGTGGTTGAACTGGCGCGGGGCTTGTTCCCTGGGTAGGTTTCCGCCCGTCCCAGGCTGCAGCCTTGGCTCTGGAGGGGTGAAGATAAACCTCAAACCCACAACCGAACCGGTGCATTGAATGCTCGTAGAAGCACGTGACGTAGAAGAGTTCGAAGAAGATCTACCCGTCCGCAAAGCCCCCAAGTCGCAACTCCGCGTCCGCTCAGGCCTCGACGAGGAATATTCCTCCGACGAGATCGCGAAAATGACCCTGCTGTACGAGGGGACGCTCTCGAATATCGAAGAAGGCGAGATCGTCAAATCGAAAGTGCTGCGCGTGACCGACACCGCCGTCATTCTGGACGTCGGGTTCAAGTCGGAAGGCGCGGTGGCGATCGACGAGTTCAAGGATCCCAAGAGCCTCAAAGAGGGCGACGAGATCGAAGTCTTCCTCGAGCACCTCGAGGACCAGGAAGGCGCCGTCGTCCTGTCGAAGAAGAAGGCCGACTTCATGCGCGTCTGGGAGCGAATCCGCGAAGCGCACGAGAAGGACGAAGGTGTCACCGGCACGCTCGTGAAAAAGATCAAGGGCGGCGTCGTGGTCGACCTGATGGGCGTCGACGCATTTCTCCCCGGCAGCCAGATCGCGCTGCGGCGCGTTCCGAATATCGACGAGCTGCTCGGGCAGAGCTTCGAGTTCAAGATCATCAAGCTCAACAAGCGCCGCCGCAACATCGTCGTCTCGCGCCGCGTGCTGCTCGAGGCCGAGCGCAAGACGAAGCGCGACGTGCTGATGAAGGAGCTGTCGGTCAATCAGGTGCGGAAGGGTGTGGTGAAAAACATCACCGACTTCGGCGCCTTCATCGACCTGGGCGGCGTGGACGGCCTGCTGCACATCACCGACATGAGCTACGGCCGCGTGTCGCATCCGTCCGAGATGGTGCAGATCGGCCAGGAGCTCGAGGTGAAAGTCCTCGACATCGACTGGGAGCGCGAGCGCATCTCCCTCGGCCTGAAGCAGCTGCAGCCCTATCCCTGGCAGAACGTCGCCGCGAAGTATCCGGTTGGAACGCGCGTGCAGGGCAAGGTGGTCTCTATCACGAACTACGGCGCGTTCGTCGAGCTCGAGCCGGGCATCGAAGGGCTGGTCCATATCTCCGAGATGAGCTGGACGCGGAACGTCCGGCACCCCTCGAAGCTCGTGTCGATCGGCGAGTCCATCGAAGCGGTGGTCCTGAAAGTCGACGAGACGGAAGAGAAGGTCTCGCTCGGCATGAAACAGACCGAGCAGGATCCGTGGATGGCGCTGCCGCAGAAGTATCCGGTCGGCACACGGCTCCGCGGCAAGGTGCGTAACCTCACGTCGTTCGGCGCGTTCGTCGAAATCGAACCCGGCATCGACGGGCTGATTCACATCTCCGACATGTCGTGGACCAAGCGGGTCCAGCATCCGTCGGAGGTCGTGAAGAAGGGTGACGAGGTCGACGTGCTGATTCTGAACGTCGACGCCGAGAACAAACGCATCTCCCTCGGCCTGAAGCAGGCGCAGGAAGATCCGTGGCTGCGGATCGGCGAGACCTACCCGGTCGGCACCGAGCTGCGCGGTCGGGTCATGCGGCTCATGGACAAGGGCGTGGTCGTCGACCTCGGCAGCGACATCGAAGGCTTCGTGCCGATGTCGCAGCTTGGAATTCCGGACATCCAGCAGCCGGGCGACGCGGTCAAGGAAGGGCAGGCGGTGGAGCTGAAGGTGCTGGAGGTGGATCCGATCCATCACCGCATCGTGCTGGCGGCAACGGGATTCCCGAAGGATGATATCATCCCGATGCCGGCCCCCGCTCCGGTTATTGAAGAGGCACCGCAGGCAGATTCAGACGCCTAGAAGCCGAGACGCCTAGCGGGTTCGAGGTTTAAGGGGTCAGGAAGTCTTCCTGACCCTTCTTTCTTCCATATCTTCTCCTCCCATGTCCATGCGAGAAAAGCTCGAGCTTCTCCAGCAGAAGCGATCGGAGTCGGAGCAGGGCGGCGGCGCGGACCGCATCGAAACACAACACAAAAAAGGCAAGATGACGGCGCGCGAGCGGCTCGACGTGCTACTCGATCCCGGCTCGTTCGTCGAGCTCGATCGCTTCGTCACCCACCGCGCCACCGATTTCGGCCTCGCCGAGCAGAAGATCCTGGGCGACGGCGTGGTGACCGGATGGGGCCGGGTGGAAGGGCGCCTTGTCTACGTCTTCTCACAGGACTTCACGGTCTTCGGCGGTTCGCTCTCGGAAGCGCACGCGGAAAAGATCTGCAAGGTGATGGACCTCGCCGTGCAGAACGGCGCGCCGGTCGTGGGCTTGAACGACTCGGGCGGCGCGCGCATTCAGGAGGGCGTCGCGTCGCTGGGCGGCTACGCCGATATTTTCTTGCGCAACACGCTCGCGTCGGGCGTCGTGCCGCAGATCAGCGCGATCCTCGGCCCCTGCGCCGGTGGTGCGGTCTACAGTCCCGCGATCACCGATTTCATCTTCATGGTACGCGGTCTCTCGTACATGTTCGTGACGGGCCCGAACGTCGTGAAGACCGTGACGCACGAGGAAGTCGACTTCGAAAAGCTGGGCGGCGCCGACGTGCATGGCGGCACCTCCGGCATCGCGCATTTCGTGCACGATTCCGAGCTCGAGTCGATCGCCGCGATTCGCACGCTGTTGTCGTTCCTCCCCGGCAACAATCTGGACAGCCCCCCGAGCCGCACGCCCGATGATCCTCCCGACCGCCGCGAAGAGGCGCTGCTCGAGGTGGTCCCGGATGAGCCGGCGAAGCCGTACGACATGCACGACGTCCTCCGCCACGTCGTCGACAACGCCGCGTTTCTCGAAGTCCAGCGGGACTACGGCAACAACCTGATCGTCGGGTTCGCGCGGCTCGCGGGCCGACCGGTCGGCGTGATCGCCAATCAGCCGGCCGCCCTCGCCGGCGTGCTCGACATCGCCGCGTCGCTCAAGGGCGCCCGGTTCATCCGCTTCTGCGACGCCTTCAATATTCCGCTCGTGACTTTCGAGGACGTGCCCGGGTTTCTTCCCGGGGTGGCCCAGGAACATGGCGGGATCATCAAGCACGGCGCGAAGCTGTTGTTCGCCTACTGTGAAGCCACCGTTCCGAAGCTCACCGTCATCACGCGCAAGGCGTATGGCGGCGCGTACGACGTCATGAGCTCCAAGCACATCCGCGGCGACTACAACGTGGCCTGGCCCACGGCGGAGATCGCCGTCATGGGTCCCAAGGGAGCGGTCGAGATTCTCTATAAAGGAGAAGCGAGCGAAGAGCGCACCAACGAGTACCGCGAGAAGTTCGCCCATCCCTATCAGGCGGCGGCGCGCGGCTACCTCGACGACATCATCGATCCGCGCGACACGCGGCCGCGCCTGATCGAGGCACTCCTCACGCTGGAGACGAAGCGCGCCAAAAACCCGCCCAAGAAGCATGGGAATATTCCTCTATAACGCGGTGCTGGCGCTGCAGCTCGTGCAGAGTCAGCACCCGGACTCGGTGCGGGCGGGGCTGTGGGCGCGCGTCGCCGCGGACTCGACCGACGGGCCGGCCTGGCTCGAGCTCGGGCGGGCCTATCTGCAGCGCGGCGCCGACTACCACATGCATCGCAAACCGATGATCGTCGATACGGTGTGGGCGCATGCGACGCTCGACACGGCGCAAGTGGCGTTCGAGCGCGCGGCGCGCTGGAGTGCCGGGACCCGGACCGCCGATTCGGCGCGCGTGTTCCGCGTCTACGCGTTTGGCGAACTGGCCTATGTCGACTGGGAGGTGGGCGGGAGCGCCGCGGCAACACTCACCTGGCACACCCTCCCCGATGGGTTGCGGTTGCCGGCCGTGCTGGAAGAGCTGGGCGAAAACCTGCTGCGGGCCTGTCCGCACCGGGGCATCCTGTTTACCGCCGGTGAGACGGATACGCAGGCGGCCTGGTACCTGCGATTTTCGCGCGGGCTGCGGCCGGACCTCATGATCGTGCCGTACAACCGCTGGTACGCCGACACGGTGCTGCGCAATCGCTTGCTGCGGGAAATGAAGACCCGGAATCCTTCGCTGCGCGCGCTCAGCCAGTCTCGCGCGGTCTGCGCCACCATGGGCTTCGAGCGCCCGCCCGACGACCGCGCGGTCAAATGGAACAAGCGGCCGCTGGTGTGGGTGACCGGCAAGGAAACCACGGCCGACCGCGTCCCGCCCCAGGATTTCGTCTTCGCGGCGCTGAAGCTTGCCGTCGATGAGCATGAAACCTGGACGGGACCGGTGACGGCACTGTACCGCCGCGCCGCCGGCAACGCCGGTGGGTTGTGCAAGGCGTTCGAGACCTTCCAGCTCGGGTCTGAGGTCGGGTGTCGTTGAAGCGCGTGCTGGTCGCGAACCGCGGGGAGATCGCGGTTCGCGTCATTCGGGCGTGCCACGAGGAAGGTCTTGCGGCCGTCGCGGTCTACTCCGAGCCCGATCGTCTCGCCCCGCACGTCCGCGATGCCGACGCGGCCGTCCTCCTCGGTCCAGCGCCGTCGTCGGAATCCTATCTCGATATCGGCAAGCTGATCGCGGCAGCGAAAAACACCGGCTGCCAGGCCGTCCATCCCGGCTACGGCTTCCTGTCCGAGCGCGCCGCGTTCGCCGATGCCTGCAAGGAGGCGGGACTCATCTTCGTGGGCCCGCCGGCCTCGGCAATCCGCGCCATGGGGGACAAGACCGAAGCACGTCGCAGGATGCAAGCCGCAGGAGTGCCCGTGGTCCCCGGCACTGCGGCCCAGTTGCGCGATCCCGTCGACGCCCGGCGTGAAGCCAAACGGCTCGGCTATCCGGTGCTCCTGAAAGCCGTCGCGGGCGGGGGCGGCAAGGGCATGCGCCTCGTCGGCAACGACGCGGAGGTCGAGGGCGGATTCGCCGCCGCCCGGCGCGAGGCCCAGAAAGCCTTCGGCGATGGCAGCCTGTACGTCGAGAAGTACCTCGAGCGGCCGCGCCACATCGAGATCCAGATTCTCGCGGACAACCGGGGCCGGGTCGCGGCGCTCGGCGAGCGGGAATGCAGCATCCAGCGGCGCCATCAGAAACTCATCGAAGAGTCGCCGTCGATGGCGGTGTCACCGGCGCCGCGGCGCCGCCTCTCCGAAGCCGCCACCGCAGCGGCCGGTGCCGTCGGCTATGTCAGCGCCGGGACGATCGAGTTCCTGCTGACGCCGGCCGGTGAGTTCTTCTTCCTCGAGATGAACACGCGCATTCAGGTCGAGCATCCGGTCACCGAGCTCGTGTACGGCGTGGACCTCGTCCGTGAGCAGCTCCGCATCGCCGACGGCCAGCCGATGCGAGTGCACGGCGCGTCGGGCCCCGGTGGCCAGCTCCACCCGCGCGGTCACGCGATCGAATGCCGCATCACGGCGGAGGATCCGTTCAACGACTTTCTCCCGCAAACCGGCGTGCTGCAGTATCTCCGCGTTCCCAGCGGTCCGGGCATTCGCTGGGATGCGGGAATCGAGGCGGGGAACGACGTGACGCTGTTTTACGATCCGCTGCTCGCGAAGCTGATTGCGTGGGGCGAGACGCGTGAGATCGCCATTCAGCGCATGCGTCGGGCGCTGAGCGAGCTCGTGATCGTGGGCTTGCCGACGAGTCAGCCGTTTCATCTCCGCGTCATGGACGATGCCGAGTTCTTGAAAGGCGAAATCGACATCAAGTACCTCGAGCGCGCCGGAGCCCGCGTGCTCGCCGCGCCGCCCCGCCCGGGGCTGGAACGCGCGCTGGCAGTGGCGGCCGCGATGGTAGCGGACGAAGCGCGCGACCGACCGCCGCCTACCAGTTTGACCGCCCGACCGCCGCAGTCAAACGCATGGACGCAAGCCGCTCGTCTAGATGCGCTTCGCGACGGCCTCGAG
>Ga0137388_10001258_pt1 | contig 15241 bp, 9 predicted proteins | sample 15con2h14AmetaG_FD_104644 | JGI IMG/M metagenome (GOLD analysis project Ga0137388, IMG submission 104644) | Vadose zone soil microbial communities from Angelo Coast Range Reserve, California, USA - 15con2h1.4A metaG | ecosystem: Environmental > Terrestrial > Soil > Vadose zone > Saprolite...
ACGACTTACGTGACCAGATTTTGGCCTTCATTGCCTATTACAATCGCACGATGGCCAAACCTATCAAGTGGACGTATACGGGACTTGCTTAATCGTGGAGCTTTTTATGCCTCAGTGTACTAGCCATGATTATGCTGGTACCACATCTGGAGCTGCCACACTCGATAATCTCACCTTCCACATCCAGAACTGTTGTCATCTGTGTCAACAGTTCATCGATTCCTCCGGCGCTTCGGAGGTTTGTCTCGTAGCATACGAGCTTTGTTCGATATGGGTATGGGAACCGAAGTAGAAGCGCATTAAGTAGTGCTGGGGGAATCGCATGCTTTACCTTTGCTCTCCATGACTGTTGCAACATATTTCTCCTACTCTCTCTAACTAAAACCCAGATTTTACTCCTCCAGGAACGACCCTTGCGGTCGCCCCTGAACCCCTAGAACATTATGATAAAGCTCAATGAGCCTTTGACGCTCATTTCCCCAATGGAACTCCTGTTGGGCAGCATTGAGGGCATTACAACGCATCGCAGCTAGAGCAACAGGATCCGCCAGCATTGTATTGATCGTTCTGGCGACATCGACTGGTGCCAGCGAGGATACCACCTGCCCAACCTCATAGGTTTTGACAACTTCTACCACAGCATCAAGCTCAGAGGAAAGGATAGGAAGGCCTACCATGAGATATTCAAAGAGTTTGTTTGGCAAACACCACCGAATGCTAAGGGAGTAGTCTGGTGAAAAGACGACCAGGCCGATATCTGCCGAAACTGTCCAATCGAGTAACTCTTCATAAGGAACAGGGGGAAGGATTTTGACTCGCTCGCTCACTCCTTCACTTGCGATGAGTGCGTCAAGCTGAGCCTGGGTCGATCCTTGACTTTGTCCCATCAGGACGATTACTATACCAGGGTCCAGATACCGGGCAGCACGAACTAATCTATCGAGCGAACGATCAGGTTGCAAATATCCTTGGTAGAGGGCAATGCGTGTATCTGGGCTAAGCTCAAGACATTGCCGCAATCGGTCACTTTTCGACACGGCTCGATACGTCGGAACATTGCGCACTAATGACACTTTAGGCAAGCGATATCGGGTCCTCATTTCCTGCGCAATTGGATGTGAGACGGTAATGACCCCGGCACATCGGGGAAGAATGTGCATGAGAAGAAGGGAGAGACATGCAAGAATCGAGCGTGAGCGTATACTCATATAACTCAAAGGTATCTCATGTGCGTCGAAAATGAGTGGTTTTCGCTGCAATCGTGCCGCAATGTAGCAAGGGAGAAGTCCAGATACATCGTGGGCATGATAAATATCTGCTGGCGTCCGCATCACGCATAATGTCACACGCAGGAGTATCTGAATCGCTTTGATGAGAGACCAGCGGGCAAAGCGCGTGGAAAGAAACGATTTGGACACGAAAATATGTTTCAAGAAGACACCCTGAATCTCTTCCTCGACATTCTGACCGCCGTCACTCTCAATATCCACAATAGAGACTGCAAACCCTTCTTCTACCAGAGCCGTCGCCTCACGCATTATTCGAGCATCCGTGCGCGCAGGTCCTAAGACATGCATGCAAATCCTGATAGCCGTAGGGACCCGATTTATCGCGTCTGCGTGGGGAATTGAAGCGCCCAGAACAGTTACAGTTTTCATGATATATATTCCTCCTGTAGGAGCATGAGCTTGCCTCCGCCCTCGCTTGGTCTGTACCTCTATCATTCTTCCGCGCTTACGAGCAACGAGGATCAAACAGCTCTTCACATTCTTCCATTCTATTGCTTCCTTGTACGGGCGTGATTCATCACGCCCCGTGGATACTTTGCATCCTTCGCCTTATACTCTGACAATATTTTTTCATAGAGATGAATCAGTTTTTGGCTTTCCTCTTCCCAGCAGAACTCATGTCGGGCAGCTTCCAAAGCATTATTACGCATACGAGCAAGAGCGGCGGTGTCTGCCAGCATAGCATTGATCGCTGCAGCAATATCGGATGGGGCAAGTGAAGGCACAATCTGCCCAACGTCATAAGTTTTGATCACTTCTACGGCTGCATCCAGATCTGACGTTAGCACTGGTAGACCCGCCATCAGATATTCAAAGAGTTTGTTTGCTAGAGACAGTCGAATGCTCAGTGAGTAATCTGGTGGAAAAACGTATAAGCCGATGTCTGCCGAGGCCGTCCAGACGAGCAACTCCGTGTAGGGTACAGGCGGAATGATTTTGATACGATCGGCAACTCCTTCACTGGCAATGAGCGCTTCAAGCTGAGAGACTATCTCTCTGGGTCCTGTACCCATCATCACAATCACAATGTCTGGGCTCAAGTAAGTTGCGGCCCGCACCAATCTATCAGGTCCACGGCCAGCGTGTAAAGTGCCCTGGTAGAGAGCAATGCGTACATTCGGACTCAGGCCAAGAAATTGCCGCAGCCGATTGCTCTTTTGCACAACCTGGCGGACAGGAACATTGCGAATCAGCGTCACTTCTGGAACGCGATAGCGCTTATGTATCTCTTCTACAATAGGAGATGAAACGGTAATCACTCCCGCACAGCGTGGCAGTATTACAGCAAGAAGACGTATTAATAGGCCTCCTAGTGGACGCCAGAATGAGACGCTTGTTTCAGGCAAAGGCAAATGTAGTTCATATGCCTCAAAGATGAGCGGCTTACGGCACAATAGTGCTGCGATGCAGGCTGCAGGTAATGCCGTTAGCTCACTGGCATGATAAACGTCAGCTTGAGTTTGCAACAAGCAAAACAAACTGAGGAAGAATGTTTGCACAGCTATGACGAAAAACCACGGTTCGAAGCGCCTGGAAGTATGCCAACCAGGTATGATAATATGTTTCATGCAGACGTCGCGAATATTATCCTCGCCCGGTCGTGAGCGTTCAGCCTCAACGTCAACAATGCAGACCGAGAATCCCGCTTTTACTAGTGCTGTTGCTGCACGCATCGCTCGGACATCATTGTGTGCTTCTCTGAGGACATGTATACAAACTTTGAAGGGCACCGGCGTTTGAGCTTGGCCTTTCAACACTTCAATCTGGGATGTCGTTTTCATGATAGCAAATCTGCTCCATTCCAATTCATCTGCAAGTAAGAGGAGGCAGAGTCAGCGGGAGAAACCACTTTGCACTCCTTCTTGCACAGCGGATACCATTAGAAGTTTCTTGTAAAGAAGAATGAGCTCCTGGCTTTCTTTTTCCCAGTAGAACTCATGTTGTGCCGTTTCTAGAGCATTGCGGCGCATACGAGCAAGAGCAGCGGTGTCTGCCAGCATAGCATTGATCGCTGCAGCAATATCGGATGGGGCGAGCGAGGGCACAATCTGCCCAACGTTATAGGTCTTGATGACTTCTGCAATGGCATCAAGTTGAGAACTGAGCACGGGTCGGCCAGCCATCAGGTATTCGAAGAGCTTATTAGGCAGGGTAAACCGAATGCTGAGTGAGTAGTCCGGTGGAAAGATCGTTAAGCCGATATCTGCCGACGCTGTCCACTCTAGGAGTTCTGCATACGGCATAGCGGGCAGCAGCTTGACCCGATCGGTCACTTGCTCACTTGCGATGAGCGCGTCAAGTTGAGAACGCGTGGGCTCTACAGCACTGCCCATCATCACGATCACTGTCTTGGGTTCGAGGAACTTTGCAGCGCGCACTAATCTATCCAGCCCACGGTTGGGCTGCATATAGCCCTGATAGAGAGCGATGCGCACTTCAGGACCAAAGCCCAGATATTGGCGCAGGCGATCACTGAAGGGCACAACCTTATAGGCTGGCACATTGCGAACCACCGTCACATCCGGGGCGTGGTAGAGAGAGCGCAGCTCTGATACGTAGTAGGGTGAGGCGGTAATGACAGTAGCGCACCCAGGCACCATATGCGCAAGAAAACGTATCGCAAGCGACCTCAATCTGTGCCATCGCATAATAGTTGGGTCTGATAATGTCAGATCTGGAGCATCGAAAATAAGAGGCTTTCCCCGTAAACGCGCGACAAGGAAACAAGCCGGTAACGCATATTCCACATGTGCGTGGTAGATATCCGCTTCCGTTCCTAGCAATTGAATTACTCCATGCATAAACATAATTGCGGCTTTCATAAGAAACCAGGGTTTGAAACGCGCTGGGACAAACCAACTGGGCATAAAAATGTGTTTCATGTAAACCCCATCAATTTCTTCTGTAGGGGTGATCCCTTGCAGTCGCCCTCGTAGGTGTTCTCCTTCGACGTCAACAATGGTAACCTCGAACCCTGCTTCTCTAAGCGCTATTGCATCACGCATTACCCTAAAATCGGTTCGCGCCCTATTCGCAAGATGCATGCACACCCGTAGGGGCCGATTTATCGCGCCCACCGCCGATTTATCGGCCTCGTCTGTTAGTGATGTCTCAACAACTGGAATGGTTTCCCTGGAATGGTTTCCATTATTCAAAATATTCAAAATTATCCTCCATTGTACGGGCGTGATTCATCACGCCCCGCCATTCTTTCTAAAGGAGGGCCAACAGCCCATCACCGCTAGCGTACCTCCATACAACAGCAATAGACCGCAATGAATGCCCCAGACGATCAAATGGCTTTGCCCCTGGGTTAACCTACTGTCTGTAAAGTACAACGCGATGCCGATTACCAGAGCAATCAGGAACAAACCCACCTCGAACGGCACGGGGTAAATGAGCTGGTTTAACAGATAGCTTACCAGCGCCAACGCGATATAGGCCGCCAGTGTGGCGATTGCTGCACCCATTGCGCCGTAGAGAGGGATAAGCACAATATTCACACCGACATTGAGCAGCGCAGAGAACAGAAGCGCAATGAAGGCCAGCCAGGTCTTGCGCTGTAATGACATGCCCAGATTGAACACCACGAAAATACTATTGAACACGGTAGAAAGCGCAACGACTGTAATGATCAGCGACTGTCCATGATATGATACTGGGAACAGGAGATCGAGAACGCTCACCCCAAACAGCGACAGGCCAAGAGTCGCGAAAAGCAGAACGAAGCTGTACCAGCGAAAGATCAGTTTGAACACATGCAGCGCATCGTCTCGCCTTGCAATGGGATAAATCAGAACCCACCAGGCTATCGAAAATGGCTTGGTAACGACGAACGCCGTCCCCGTACCCAGACTATACGCGATCGCATAGTTGGCAGCCACAGACAGCGAGGCTAAATGCCCAAGCAGGTAGCGATCCGATAATTGCAGCACCCACATAGTAATGTAGTTCATCGCGTAGGGAACGCCGAGCATTAACATGCTCACCACCAAAGGGGAGCACAGATGAAAACCAGCCCGCAAAAAAACGAGCGGCAACGTGCAGACAGCAACGATAACATTCCCGAGGCCTGCAGCAATCAAAGCCCCCACAACACCCATATGTAGCATTCCCACCAGCACGATAGTTGCTGCGGCAACGAGCAAGAAATTGGCAACAGATATAATCGAGTAGGACATAGCTCGGCTCTCTACTCGCATCCACATCAGACCAGGAATCGTCAGATTCTGCAACAACACCAGCAGGACTGCGACCTGGGTCGCACTACTATATGAGGCGTTGCCCAACACTAGTATGGACAGCCACGGTGCAGCCATCACTCCTATTGCCGTGATCGGGATCATGATCAAAGACAAGAGGCAGGTCAGCGTGGAGATGGCATCGAGCTGTTCCCTATGTGTTTTACACTCATACGAGTACACGCGTGCAAAAACCGCATCCACTCCAAATGTCGTGATGCTCGATACGAAAGCTATCACGGTATCTAACACTGCCAGCGCTCCGTAATCGGTATGAGAAAGCACATGTGTCAGAAATGGCAGCAGCAGCAGCGAAACGAGCGGTGAAGCCAGCGACGAGATAGCATAGACCCCAGAGCTTTTGACAAGGTTGTGGATTAATCCTCCCAACGGAGCCGTGTAGCTCCCCTCAGCGGAGCTTGCGGAGCGCGTATCAATTCCTTCGTGGGAGTCCGTCATCCTCATTTCGTATTTACTCATATCACGAACCCCGTTTTGCCCTGTCTATTCGAGATGCCTCGGTCTCCCTGGTACCCACAAGGGGCACCAGTACATTCTGTTGGGGCAGACGATGTCCAATTAATGGTGAGGCGACTATACCGGCGATCAGGAAACCGAGGTACTCTACACCGCCAGGACCCGTCCAACCATTTATAACCATACTGTTAATGCTGAGCGCAATGAGAGCGATTATCCCTCCTCCGAGAAGAGAACGATAACGAGTATCTATAGCCAGCCAGTTGCGCCACGAAAACCAGAATGCAAAACCCAGAAGTAAAAGGAATACCAGCATGACAGGTATTCCTGCCTTTGCTCCCCACTCCAGGAAGGAATTATCTGGCTCCACTAGAGGCGAAGTCTGTGCAAGCGCACGGAAAGGTTCCGCACGAACCAGGTATGCCTGACTTCCCAGGCCAATGCCAAACAGGGGAAACGCTTCGATGACCCGAACAGCCGTTTGCCAGCTTCCCACGTGCAGCGAGAGATCGCTCTGGTTGTTAGCATGATATAATTCCGTGGCGATCTGTGAAGGAAAAACAGAGAATGCTAACACTGCCAGGGCCGCCATCAACAAAAGTAGCAGCACACTATTACGTATGCGCCCCAGCAAGAACATAAAAACCACTATACCTGCGAGTACAGCTATCCACGCCCCGGTACTATAGGTGAACAGCAGTGCCAGCAGGATCAACAGCGTTTCCAGAAGATAGATCATCTTTGCCCAAAGCTGTTTACTTTCTATAAATAGTCCTAATGAAAGGAAAAAGCAAGTGGCAAGAAAGACTCCGTTGCCGTTCGGATTGCCGAGAAACGAACCGGAGCGAGAGATAGCTGTCCCCACTATTTGATAGTTCGAGTATGTGAAAAGCGTGATTTCAGCTTGCGCAGATTCAAACAAGAACTTGCCCGTGGTTGCCTCAATAATAGTATGTATGGCGATAAGTGCTGCCAGAACCGAGAGCAATTGAAACACACGCCGCACAGCCGAAATATCTTTCGCGATGATGTTGCCCAGCCAGAACATGATGAATGCACTGAGAACGAGATTAAGATAGAAGGCGATAGCGTTGGTCAGACTGAAAGCGCCACCAATAATGGTAGGATAGATATTCAGGATGAGAAACAAAATCCAGAGCCAAATCGAGCGCGGAAGAGTCCAGGGATTATCGGCAGATCGCCCAAAGTAGCAGACAAAGAGCAGGAAGAGCGCCATGAGCATTGCTACCTGGTACACGTCGAGGGCAAGATACGAGTCAACCAATATGTGAACAGCGACGATGAGTGTCACAGTAAGTTCGTCCAGCCTGAGCAGAACGATGATCACCATAATGAAAGTGCCAGCGACGACAGCACTATATACGGGGCCAACTGCACCGATGGCCACTCCCAGGAAAAGCACCGCCGGTAATGCCAGGATCGAGAAAATCGATTGGAAAGAAAACGGCTCTCTTATGGTCTCCCGCCATCTGGGTATCTGTGCTATGTTTTTCATGATCTGTTTCCTTAGCTCCCAGGGCGGGGGCAAGCCCCGCCGCTACTCGATTAGATTCGTCGTATGGTAGGGGCGACCCTCGCGGTCGCCCTGAACCCTAGCAGTTATAGTCAACCCCAACACTCATGTCTTCATTTAAAGATTGGGTGAGTGCCGCAGTCTTGTTACCGGACGCGATAAATCGGGTCCCTACGCCCGTGATCAGCGCACAGGACGGGAGTGTGATAAGCAGGTGTAAATTCCATTGTTCACCCGCTTGTCGCTGTACCAGGTACTGGTAATGCCAACCGCTGCTATCTTTCGTAGCTGCATGAGGCACATGCCAGATAAGCGTGATGATATGGGTTTGGCCATCAAGAAGCGTGAAGCGCCCTGCCCATACCCTGTGACCAAAAGCCTGGGAGGACTGGATAGCGGCAAGCCCAGTCTGCATGTCTAAGGTACTACCAGGTGGAGCATAGATACGTATATAATCTCGATAGGTGGGCCAGCCATAGCGTTGCCCTGGAATGATCCAGGCGTAGGTGAGGGTCGTTACATGAATAGCGGTGCCCTCTGCATCAAGATCTACTTGATCGCGTAGCGTGTTGACGATGAAGTTGTTGGCATTCGTTGCGCCGAGATTTGCGTCCACCACGAAAAGACTATCCTTGTCCGATGGTTGAATGGCAGCATCAAGGTGAGAGAGGTGTAACAGATTTTCCGCGGCGCTGGAGTTGAAATAAATTTGGATATCCTTTGAGCGTAGCGAACTACTGAGTATTTGCGCCAGCTTGGGAAAGGTTGAAGGTGAAAGCTGGCGGACGCGAGCAAGAACGTGCTTTGCCAACACAGCCGTGAAGTGTTTGCGCAGTGATGAATACCCATCGGGTGAAGGATCAGTGGGAGGACCCTCATAGGCTGGTCCCAGTTCGTGGTATTGAATACGCGCAACCAGGTTTTGCGCCGTAACTACCTCGTGATACTCTGTGACATCGATGGGTCCAGTAATTTCAAGAATGTGTTGGACCAGTGCCGGTGTAATCGCGATCACACCCAGAACTGGGACTGGGCCACCGAGTCGTATGTAGTTCTGCTCGCCATAACGTGCAGCGGTTGGAAAGTCTGCGTCGAGGTTGGAGTCGCGAAGACTCCAGCTATGTGTTGACAATGTAAACCAGCGGTAGGCTGGCGGATAAGGAATCACCTCGCCAGCTCTGAGAAAAGGTAGCTCAAGCAGAGCGACATCGGTAATGTGAGCAGCCATGAGCCGTCCTGCTGAAAGGGTAAGAATGCCATAGTTTCCAATGAAGCCACCGCCCGGTCTCAGTTCTGTCGGATCGAGCACTTCTAGCAGATAGTTTGCCTGCTTGTCAACCCCTAGAAGACCAGGGACGACACCCGGCAATTGCCCAAGGTCATTAAGCGCTGCTTGTAGCGCCGGTATGTAACGGTAAAGGGTCGTAAACAGCTTACTCAAACGTGGATCAAACTCTACATCGGTTGGTTGTAGTTGATTCGCCTGATCAAGAACCTGCGTCAGGGCTATCTTCATCTTGTGAAGATTCTGGTCGACGGTGCTGAAGTCATGCATAGTCAGCCCACGTCCTTGAACGTTCAACGGATCATTCCGAGTCTGTCCCCCAGACAGACTGTCTGAAATGAGCGCATTCAGTAGATCACAACCTGATACTCCTGCCAGAGATATCCCAACTGCCAGAAGCGAGAGGTGGAACCCGGCATATAGTCGAGTACCGTATGTGGGGATACCGGACGCGATAAATCGGGTCCCTACGCCCCATGATAACGGCTGCAGGTCATTAGCTAGCTGACTGAAGCTAGTGGATGCTGCTGCAAACTCTTGTTGCGCCTGGGTAATAGTATGGGTGTCAAAGGGCTCATTTGGAAGCCTGGCTACAAGCGTCAGAGCCATGCGCAGGTGTTGAGTCCCATCTTGAGCCAAAAGCAAGTAGCGGGGGTAGTTCGCGGTCAACCTTTGGTACCCAAGCAGCGAGAACACTCCGCCAACCACACCTAGAAGTAGCAAGGCCAAAGTAAAAAGGTACACTCCCACGATAAATCGGGGAGCTACCGTTTGCTTATTGCCTTTTGCAGTACGGACGCGAAGGAATTGATACGCGCTCCGCAAGCTCCGCTGAGGGTCCCTACGCCCCCATCCCCGGACGCGATAAATCGGGTCCCTACTGTCCATGTTGCTTACCTTTCTGACTGTCACGCAGTGTCGGCTCGGCTGCATCGCGGGCACCTGCTGTAGGGACCCGATTTATCGCGTCCGCGGGGTGGGGCGTGGGAGCCGGATGTGCATTGTTCGTGCGATGGTTGTTTTCATCGTGCTGACCATCGGAACGGTAGTAATAGTAAGAGTAGGCAAAGTCTTTGCGACTGCGACGTTGTTTGTTGATGACATAGCCAGGGACATGCGCTCCGGCCTGTTCTAGCAGAGTTTTCACCTGCCCGAGGCTCCCCTTAGTGGCGCGAGTGATGTCGACCACGACCAGCGTCCCATCCACCTTTGATGCCAAAATGCTGGCATCTGACAGGCCCAGGACGGGAGGAGTATCAAAGATAACAATATCCGCACCATAACTTGCAATTGCTGCAAAGAGACGCTCCATAGCTTTTGAGTCAAGTAACTCTGAGGGATTCGGTGGCAGCGGCCCAGAAGGCATAACTCGCAAATTGGGAATATCCACAGCATGAATAAAAGGATCGAGCAGGGTGTTGGCAAGGGCTACCTTCGTGAGTAGCTCATCTGCTGGTGGTTGGCCCGCAGAGAAAATAGCGGAGAGAATCTGGCTTTCAGGAGATACGTTAGTCATAGTGGGCACGCTAAAAGCCATGATGGCATTGCTCAAGCCTTGCTTATCTGGTGAAAGGCCAAATTTCTCATGCAGGGTTGGGCGGCGCAGGTCCCCATCGATGAGCAGCGTACGTTTACCAGCCTTGGCCATAAAAATTGCCAGATTCGCCGCAACGACGCTCTTGCCATCATAAGGCAGAGCACTCGTCACTACCAAAGAATGTAGCGGTTTGTCTACACTTGAGAAGCCAATGCTCGTACGCAAAATGCGATAGGACTCGACATTGGCATCCTTGCCCGTTGGGTGAATGAGGGCTTCTGGGTGATCCGAGCCTGTCCCCCAGACAGGCTGAGGTACACGCCAGACTGTAGCTAGTACGGGTCGTTCCACCAGTTGGGTAACGGCCTCTGGAGTGCGAATCTGTGTGCTTAGCTCTTCAAGTAATATGGCCAGCAATATTCCCAGGAACAAACCTGTCGCCAGGCCGGCACTGGTATTGAGGAGAATATCGGGTTGTACAGGTCTTGTTCCAGGCTGCGCGGCCTGGGCCACTTCCAGGAAATTGCCGTTCTCTGCCTCTGTCAACTCAAGCTGGGTCAGCGACGACTGCAATTGGGTGTTGTGCTGCTGTAAACCATTCTGTTGCGCTGCTAAATCTGCGATCTGGGCATCCGTTCCTTTCTGTGTCCGCAATGCAGTGCTTTTAAGTTCGTCAATCTGGGTTGTGAGAGAGTCTATCTGCGCCTGGGTTGCATCAAGATCTTGTCGAATTTGTTGCTGTGATTGACTATTGTTTTGTTGCATGATTTGTTGCTGCAGGTTGATCAACGTTGCTACAATATCGTTGGCAATATCTGCCGCTCGTTTCGGGTTTGCATCCACCACATTGATCTCAAACAATTGTGTATTCAGTCTGGGCGTCGCTGTCACCTGTTTTGCGAGTCGCTCGACCGTAAGGCCAGGGTAGTGAGAGGCAACCTCACGCAGCACGGGATCACTTACGGCCAACTGTGCCTCTGTCTGAACAAGCTGGTCACTGGCCAGTAAACTATTGATATCTGCTTGATTGCTCTGCGAACGAATAGTGATCTGAATAAGTGCCGTCGATTTATAGAGTGGGGTGCTGAGTATGCTGCCAACATAAGCGCCCAGTCCTAGTACGAAGCAACAGATGACGACAAGCAGCCATCGCTTTACTAAGATGGTGTAAGTGTGTCTAAGTGTCATTTCTTATGACTTCCTTTCTATGTACGGGCGTGATTCATCACGCCCCTCCGCCCCGTTATCTGCCGCGGCAGAGTACCATCTCAACGACGCTCATCAAGATGACACGTATGTCAAGTATGAGTGACTGGTGTTTGATGTAGTAGAGATCGTATTGCAATTTTTCCAGTGCATCTCGGTCGCTACTTCCGTAGGGGTACTTCACCTGAGCCCAGCCCGTCAATCCGGGTTTGATGCTCAAGCGACAGAGGTAAAATGGGATGGTCTTTGCCAGTTGAGAGACGAAGGCTGCTCGCTCTGGCCGTGGGCCTATCAGGCTCATTTCGCCGCGCAAAATATTGAGTACCTGTGGAAGCTCGTCTAAATGCGTGGCACGTAGGAAGTGCCCAACCCGCATCACGCGTGGATCATCTTCACTTGCCCACCTTGGATGCCCTGCACGTTCGGCGTCGGTACACATCGAACGGAACTTATGAATGAAGAATCTCCGCCCCTGGTATCCCAGGCGCTCCTGGCTGTAAAAGACAGGGCCAGGAGACTCAAAATAGATCAGGAGCGCCAGAACAGGCAGGAGCAAGAGCATTACTGCCATGCCAACGAGCGCAAAGGTTATATCTATCACCTTGCACCAGCATAGGTAGAGCGGACGAAAACGGATTTCTGATGGCAGAGCTGCATACCACTGGTCTCCCAGGTGTTCGATCGGGACCTTGCTCCATGTGCGTTCGTAAACCATCGCCATGGGAATTACAGAGATGCCTCGCTGAGTTGCTTCAATAGCTTGCTGAAAGAGTTCAGGATGTGCTTTGTAATCAACAGCCATGATGATGATGTCTATCAGACCATCCTCTATGAGGACACTCAGTACATCTCTACCACCCAGAATAGGGAGACCATTCTTCTGCGATCCTGCTTCTGCACATTCGCCTGCATGCTCACTGATGTAGCCCAGAATGTTTAAAGCGGGTCGTTGGGCACGACGCAACTCTTCAACAATGATCCCTCCTGTGGCGCTCGTTCCAACGACAACCGCGAGAGGACGCCGTCCTGGGCGACCGCAAGGGTCGCTCCTACCATACACGCCTTCGGAGGCCGATCCATCTATAGTAGGGGCGACCCTTGCGGTCGCCCTGCAAGTTGTTTCTCCTGTTCTTCTCAGATCATCTCTACTGTGAGAGTCAGGGGCGTCTGGATGTTCGACTGCGTAGGGGCGTGATTCATCACGCCCTGGGGGCTGCTCTGCAAGGGAATGTGGGGCGTGATTCATCACGCCCCTACGCAAAGCTTCTTCCTGGACCTGATACAGGTTTTGGGATGCCTCCCCAGGTGTATCTCGTTCAAGATCAGATCGCATGATGTACCTTTCTTCTCTTGCTTCTCGCTATTCCATGCTTCTCAACACTTCTCAATATAACCAGGGAGCAAATCGATGAAAATTCAATCATGTTCTGCTAGCGTCCCGTAGGTCCCCTCAGCGAAGCTTGCGGAGCGCGTTTAAACCCCTCGCGGGACTTCTTCGGGATGCCTCTCCGCCGCCTTATCTCTATCGGCAGAGACACTCTTGCCCAGTAGTGTTGCAATGTGTGCATCAAGTTGTGCTGTTAGTTGATCGCAATCAAGGTGTGCTTCAACATAGGCACGTCCACGCTGCCCAAGTAGCTCTGTCTCTTCTGAATGCTCATATAAATAGAGGACTGCAGATGCAAGCGCCTTCCCATTCTCTGGTTCCACATACAATGCTGCACCCGCCTCTTGCTCTGCAGTTCGGCGTGCTTCACCATCCACTGCCAACAAAAGAGGGCGAGCACAAGCCATAGCTTCAAACATCTTTGAGGGCAGTGCACCTTCAAACAATGGCACTTTACGTACAGAGACCAGGCATGCATCAGCAGCGGCTAAGAGTTGTGGCATTTGGTCATGAGGCAGGGGATCAAGAAATGTCACATTTTTGAGATTGCGCCTGTAAGCCCCTGCCACAAGTTCTGCCTTTTCCGCTCCATCACCAATCAGAACAAAACGTGTATCGTCGTTAGCGAGTAAATGTTCGGCTGCGTCGAGCACAGTAGCGAGACCATGAGATAACCCATGCGTACCGGCGTAGAGAACAGTAAATCGATGATCCCAGCCGAACTTGGCGCGAGCTTGGACCCGTGATGATGGACGGAACTTAGTTGTATCGACCCCATTCCAAATGAGGAGGATATGCTCCGGTGAAAGCCCCCGTTGTAGAAGCCTGTCACGTTGTCCTTCCGTTACCACCCAGACGAGACTCGCTCGTAGATAGCTAGACCATTCCAACCACTCAGAGAGTCGGATCAGAGCACGGTTACGCAATACCCCCAACTGAACTGCGGCCTCAGGCCAAAGATCAGCAACCCAGAAGATGAATGGGCAATGCTTGAGCCAGGCAAGTATACGTGCTGCAATGACATTGAAAAGTGGAGGGGATTCAACAATGATGACATCTGGACGACCAATGGATTTTCCTCCAAAGAGAGGCGCGAGACATCCAAAGGAAAGCTGTGCCAGAATGCGATGCAGAAAACCCTTGTTTGCGCTGATATAGCTCCATACTCGTACTACGCGCACTCCATCAAGCTCTTCTTCTTGAAGTACACGACCGCGGTATTGGAAGGGTACGATACCAGTTGGATAGTTTGGGACAGTAGTCAGCACTGTCACCCGGTGTCCCAGTTTCACCAACCGCTTCGCTGTTTCACTGACGCATATGGCTGCTGCCGCCTTCTCCGGCGGATAGTAGCGAGAGATAAAGAGAATATGAGCCATTTATTTCATCCTTCATCGTAGGGACCCGATTTATCGCGTCCGCCCTGGAAACTCCAAACTTTGCACAATGCGTGTTGCCGCATTTCCCGCGCCATATGGATTGTGTTGTGGAGGTTCTGGCTTTGGCAATTGAACGGCCTCAATAATGGCCTGCCAACGACTACCGACCAGCACATTCCACCCGCTTTCGACCGTTTCAGTCCATTCTGTCTCTTCGCGCAGGGTCACACATGGCACACCGAGGAGAAAGGCTTCTTTTTGTATACCGCCAGAGTCCGTGAGAACGCGATACGCCACCTGCTCAAGTGCCAGCATAGCGATATATCCTATCGGTTCAATAAAGCGGACGTGCTTGCCCCAGGTGATGTCGTAGCCTTGCAGGCATTTGCGGGTGCGCGGATGGATGGGGAAAACAACCGGCATCTCCAGCCTATTGAGCGCGTGAGCAATGTTACGCATTGCCACAGGATCATCAGTATTCAGGGGCCGGTGTATCGTCACCAGGAAATAGGCATGTGCTGCAACGTCTAATGCAGGTAAGAGCGCCTGTACCTGTGCCGCAAGCCTTGGCTGAAGGTGCAGCAGGATGTCATAGGTGACATCCCCCACCAGCTCAACGCCCTGCGTAATGCCCTCCCTGCTCAAGTGCCTTTGGGCTGTCTTCGTCGGACAAAACAGGCGCTGCGAGAGATGGTCAGTAACGACACGATTGATCTCTTCCGGCATCGACCAGTTAAAGCTTCTCAGCCCTGCCTCGATATGCGCTATGGGAATTTGCAATTTTGCCGCCGCCAGCGCGCTAGCAAGGGTGGAATTGGTATCGCCAAAGACAATCACCCAATCTGGGTGCTCTTTCATGAGAACTGGCTCAATAGCTTCGAGTATCCGAGCAGTCTGCACTCCATG
>Ga0137388_10001262_pt1 | contig 15217 bp, 15 predicted proteins | sample 15con2h14AmetaG_FD_104644 | JGI IMG/M metagenome (GOLD analysis project Ga0137388, IMG submission 104644) | Vadose zone soil microbial communities from Angelo Coast Range Reserve, California, USA - 15con2h1.4A metaG | ecosystem: Environmental > Terrestrial > Soil > Vadose zone > Saprolite...
CGGGGATAGCCTGTGGAAATCAGACTGACCCACTACCCAGATGCGTTGTTCCGAGATCGGCATGGAGGGCCACAAAGGCCTTATCGCAGAGATCGCGGAGAACTGCCGCAGAGTGCGCGGAGTGCAGCTCGAATGTGGAAGCGAGCCAAACGCGCGATTGTTGGGTCGCAAAGAACGCGACCCTTCGCGCGGCTCGCCCGGATTCCTCTCTGGGCAAAGAACGCTTGTTCGGAATGACAACGCAAACTGACCCATCAACCCAGAGGGCGCGGAGGCACATACAACCCGTCGGCTTGTGCTAGCATTTGGTGTTCAGAGCTTCTAATTTCCTGATGGACCAATCCTGGAGGAATCTATCTATGCGTAAGAGTTCGGTGATGTGTGTAATGTTGGGGGCTCTGGCGTGGGGACAGGCTGCGCCAGCTACGCCGCCCGCGGGGCGGCCCGTGGCTCCGATCCCGGCACCTAGGCCACAGGCACCGGCAGAAGCGCCTGACACCGCGGCATCGGTGCCCGCGGACGCGGCTGTGATTACGGTGAGGGGCGTGTGTCCGGCACAGCCGAAGACGGCGGCCACTAAAGCAGGCACTGCCAAGACGGCTGGAACGGCGGCCAAGACTCCGGCGGCGGATTGCAAGACCGTCATCACGAAAGCTGAGTTTGAGCGGTTGGCCAGCGGCGTGGCGCCAAACTTGACTCCGCAACTCAGGAAGCAGTTAGCGACGGTGCTTCCACGCCTGATCGCGATGTCGGCGGAGGCGCAGAAGAAAGGGTTGGACAAGAATCCGCGGTATCTGGAGACGGTGAAGTTTGCGAAGATGCAGATTCTGACGCAGGAGCTGCAACGCACCACCCAGGAGGAAGCCGCGAAGGTTCCGGAAGCCGAGATAGCGGAGTACTACAAGAAGAATCCGGAAGCTTATGAGCAGTACAATCTCGATCGTTTGTTTGTGCCTCGCACCAAGCAGGCTGAGGCTCCGGAAGCCAAGGACAACGACAAGGACGAGAAGCTGACCGAAGAACAGCAGAAGGCCAAAGACGAGCAGGAAAAGCGCAAGCAAGCGGAAGGTGAGGAGGAGATGACCCAGCTGGCCGAGAAGTTGCGCGCCCGCGCGGCCGCCGGCGAGGACATGGCGAAGCTGCAGAAAGAGGCGTTTGAAGCGGCGGGGATGAAGATTGATTCGCCTACGGTCAACCTGCCCACAGTGAGGCGTACCGGCTTGCCTCCTGGACACATGGCGGTTTTCGAGCTGAAGGAGGGCGAAGTCTCACAACTGATCAACGATACGGGCGGACACTACGTTTACAAGGTCAACAAGAAGGAGGCCTTGCCGCTGGAGAAGGTGAAAGAAGAGATTCACTCGACCATGCAGAACCAGCGAATGCGCGACGCCATGGAAAAGTACCAGAATTCATTCAAGGCGGAGACGAACGAGGCGTACTTCGGACCCGCGGGAGCGCAAGCACCTCCATCTCCGCGTGGAGGCTTGGTGCGTCCAAAGATGCCCCCCTCACCTACGGCGCCTGGGGCTCAACCGCAGGGGCAGGCACCGGCATCGACTCCGGCACAGGCTCCGGCTCCGAAACCGAACTAATGGCGAAACCTGTTGTTGTAGTCACGGGAATAGCGGGCAACCTGGGCTCCAGGCTATTGCCGCTGCTGGGAAGTTTTTCGGTGATCGGGGTGGACGTCGCTCCACCCCGCACCGATTTGCCGCTGCAGTTTGAACGGCTGGACCTGGGCGAAGAATCTTCGACCCGGACATTTTACGAGCTGCTGCGAGATACGCATGCTTATTCGGTGATTCATCTCGCATTTGTCATCGATCCCGTGCGCAGCGGCGTTCTCGACGTCGAGCGCATGTGGCAGATCAATGTGGCAGGTACGGCGCGCGTGATGGAAGCCATCACCGAGGCCAATCGCACCGGCGAAGAGGGCGTCAAGCAGTTTATCTTTCCCAGCAGCGTCTCGGCATATGGGCCGAGTCTGCCCGCACCCGCCACGGAAGAGTCGCCGCTCGACGCTCATACCCTGCCCTACGCCATTCATAAGAAGCAGGCGGACGAGGTGGTGCAGCAGCGATCACCGTCTTTGCGGGGCTGCAGCGTGTACATTTTGCGGCCGCACATTTTTGCCGGCGCCAGCGTGGAGAATTACTTGATGGGATGTTTCCATGGCACGCCGAACGGCAAGAGCGAGCGGGCCAGGAAGATGCGAGAGGCGGGGAAACGGCTTCCTGTCATCTTGCCGCGCGGCCGGCAATACCTGGACAACAAGATTCAATTCGTGCACGTCGACGACATGGCGCGGCTGCTTGTGCACATCCTGCGGCGGGAGCCGGAGACACAGCGTCTGACCGTGCTGAACGTTGCGGGACGCGGCGAGCCTCTGACCTTTGGCCGGTGTGTCCAGGTGGCTCAGGCGAAGCTGGTTCGGGTGCCGGGAAGATGGACCATGCAGCAAATCCTGAAGTTCAGCTGGAAGTGGGAAATCTCGGCGATTCCTCCCGAGGCGGTGCCTTACATGACCGGGGAATACATCATGAATACCGACCGGTTGCGGAAGTTTCTGGGGCCGGAGTATGAGGATGTAATGCGGTATACGATTGTTGACGCCTTTGCCGACAGCTTCAAACTGGTGGCGGCGGCTTCGTCACAGGCGGTTGCCGCGAATTAGGGATCTCCTATTGATTCTGATGTGCGTGTGATGTGCTGGATGAATTGACTTCTCCGCTGTACACCTGAGGTTCTCCCAGACTTCCCTTCGGCGGCAAATGGCGGATGTACAAGACCATCTGCCAGATTTCGTCATCGCGAAATACGTCTTTCGAAGCCGGCATTCCTGATGGAAAAATTCCATTCTGAACAATCCAGTGGAGCTGGCCGTCGGTATAGGCCTGCACGGCTGGCGAATTCAGCGGCGGAACGGGCGGCGCCATCTTCTCGGCGAAAGGGACTCCCGTGTTCTGGCCGTCAAGGCCGTGGCAGACCATGCAATATGAGATGAAGGTCTTTTGGCCGGTGTGAATGTTCTCTTGCGTAGCTTGAATTGGATTGTGGTCGGAGCGGCCGCCGATAGTGAGGCGGCGCTTTGCGCCTTGCAATACGCTGGTTTCGAAGCTGCCGGGCGAGCGCGCTTTGCAGGCAACGAAACCAAGCAGGGACGCCGCCGTGATCGCGACGGCGAATCCCTGCCGGACGCGGTGGAGAGGACCGCGAACTTGCATGGCTACTCGACCACGATGGTCATGTTCATATTGCCGTGATTGGCGCCGCAGAAGTGATCGCAGATGGTGGTGAACGTGCCCTCGGACTCCGGTGTCACGGTAATCTCGGTGGTTTGCCCCGCAGGAATTTCTTCGTCGAGTTTGAGTGGACGGAGAAAGAAGCCGTGGGTTACGTCTTCGCTGTGGAGACGGAGCTTTACGGTTTGTCCTTTCTTCAGTGTGATTTTGTCGGGCGTGAAGGCGAAGCGCTTGGCGGTGATTTCGATGACAGGGATGTCGTCGGCGTGGGCGCGGCTGGTGCCGGATGTCAGCGCCAGCGCAATTAGGCTTAGCGAGAGAAGTGCTGCGAATGTGGTGCTTTGTATTTTGGTTCTGATCATAAATCCTGCCTTTTAATTTTGCTTTCTTTGGTATTCACCTTGATTGGTATGGTTCCGCCTGGCTTCGCTTTGGCGGGACAGCCGAGGCGGCTGTCGCTACATGGTCTGCTTACACATCGGGATCTTTTAGAAACTGATGGACTCCGTTGATGCCGCGGAACTCGCGGGCTGTCAGTTCTACGTCTTCGATCGAGAGGGACTGCGTGCCGGGTGCGGGTTTTCCGTTCACGTTCACCGTCCGGATGCCGAGATTTTTGAAGGGGTGGTCTTTGTCGAACGGAATTGGCTTCCTCGGGCCTTGGACAGTGGTGGGGTCGGGGAAGGCAAAGATCAGCGAGCGGGCCGCGTGGTGGTGGACATTGCCAGTCTGGTGCTCATCGTCACGATGAATGTGGCCGTAGAGTACGGTGACGTTGTCGTATGGGGTAAGTACGTTCATTACGTCGTCGCCGTCGCTGGTGAACCACTCCCAGTCAGGGCGGAGGTCGAAGAGAGGGCGATGAGTAAAGACCACAATGGGGGCGGTCTTGGGGAAACGCGACAGGTCTTTCTTCAGCCACGCGAGTTGCTCGGCGCCGACTTCGGGCTTGGCGCGCGAAACGTTGTCGAGGGCTACGAAGTGCACACCGCGATGGTCGAAGGAATAGTGGCTCTCGCCGAAGAACTCGCGGTATAGTGCGCCGCCGTCTAGTCCCGCGTCATGCTCGCCGGGAACATGCCTGATCACGGGCACCTTCATCCGTTTCGAAATTTCCTGAAACTGCTTCATGCGCTGGGAGTGGACGTCTTTGTCTTCGGGGTCATGCGTCAGGTCTCCGGTAAAAAGCACGAGATCCGGGCGCTGGGGGAGAGCATTGATCAGGTCGACGGCGCGCTCGAATGCCTTGGTGCCCAGCGGGTCGGGAGGACCGTTGAAGCCTACGTGAGCATCGCTGAGCTGAATGAAAGAGAAGGGCGTAGGTTTTTCCCCGTTCTGGCGGCCAAGGGTGTCGAACATGTCACCGACGTGACCTTTGGCGAGGGCTGCGGGATAGGCGGAATAAAGGACTCCGATGCCGAGCGAGGTTCCGGCGATCTTGAGGAATGATCTGCGATCCGGGGGCTTCATGGTTTCTCCTTCGCGGTTGACGTTGCTGTGAGGAAAACCGTTCCGCTGGATTTTTATTCCTCCGGCGTCAGGAAAAATATTTATCGGATACGTGGGAATAAAACTGCTGGTTCGGCGGTTTATGCTATCGAGGTGCCAGACCAGCGCTTGCCTGCCGCGACGTTTGAAGATCTGGCTATGCCTCTGTTCGACCAGCTTTACAACTTCGCTCACTGGCTTACACAAAATACGGCCGAGGCGGAAGACCTGGTGCAGGAAACCTACGCGAAAGCGCTGCGCGGATTCTCTTCCTTTCAGTCCGGGACTAATTTCCGCGCCTGGATGTATCGAATCCTGCGGAATTCATTCTTGAGTTCGCGTACCGGACTGAAGACAAGCGTTGTGCTGGATCCTGAAGATCGGGAAGATGCGCTGCAGAAGGAGACGGCTACGCCGGAGAGCATCCTGATCGAGCAGGCGAATCGCGAGGTGGTGCAGCAGGCGCTGGGAGAACTGCCGCTACATTTTCGCGAGGTTTTGCTGCTGTGCGAGGTAGAAGAGATGTCGTACCAGGAGATTTCGGAGACGCTGATGATTCCGATCGGCACGGTGATGTCGCGGCTTTTTCGCGCGCGGAAGGCGCTTCGGGACGTGCTGAAGCAGAAGTTTGGCGGAGGGCTGCATGGCGTGTGAGCAGTGGCGAGGCAAGCTCGACCTTTACGTCGATGGTGAACTGGAAGCGGCGGAGGCGAATGCCTTGAGCACCCATCTGCGGAGTTGCAGCGCATGTGCGAGCGATGCGCTGGAGCGAGTGCAACTCAAGCGCTCCATTCAGACGGCGGGCAAGCGTTACGAGCCGAGAGCGGAATTACGAAAGAAGATTGCGGGGAGCGCAGCCGCGATCCCGGTTGCCAGGTTTGGCTGGTGGAGATGGGCTGCGGTGGCGGCTTTGGCCTTGATCGTGACGGGGGGGTGGTTGTACACGTCTTTGGGCATCGAGAAAGCTCAGCGACAGCGGGTCTATAGTGAGTTAGCAGATTTGCACGTCTCCACTCTGGCCAGCGCGACACCTGTTGACGTGCTTTCTTCGGACCGGCACACGGTGAAGCCCTGGTTCCAGGGAAAGATTCCCTTTACGTTCAATTTGCCGGAGCTGCAGGGCTCGGAGTTCAGTTTGCTCGGCGGGCGGGTCGCTTATCTGGAGCAGTCGGCTGGGGCACACTTGATCTTTCAGGTGCGGCAGCACAAGATTTCAGTCTTCATTTTTCCGGATCGGGCTGAAATGCCGCGTCTGGCGACCGGTCCGGTGAATGAGGTTTCGTTCAATGTTGAGAGTTGGACGAAGAATGGTCTTAGGTACTTTGTGGTCGGGGATGCCAGCGCGGATGATATTCGGGCGTTGAGCAAGTTGTTGCGGAACTCGGGATAGCCGGCCCGCCGATTTTGGGGCAGTTCCGGCAGGCAAAACGCACCGGGCTTTGCCCGGCGGACAGCCGAGGGAGGCTCTCCCCACACTGTCCCTTCTTACTTTCTTCCTCGATAGAGGCCGGCGATTCCGAATGTGTATGGAGTCCAGGTGGCTTCTGTGAAGCCGGTTCGGCGCATGCGATCCAGCATTTCTTCTGGGTGGGGAAAGCGCTCGACTGAGGCTGGGAGGTAGGCATAGGGGCCGCGGACTCCAGAGATCATGGTGCCTACTCGGGGCAGCACCTTCTTGAAATAAATCCGGTAGAGGGAACCCATGACTCCTTTGGGCTTTCCGAAATCCAGGATGCCGCATTCTCCTCCGGGCTTTAGGACACGGGCGATTTCACGCAGGCCGGCATCATAGTCGGCGAGGTTGCGGAAGCCGAAGGCGGAGGTGACGAGATGGAAGTGCGCGTCGGGGAATGGAAGGTTCAGCGCATCCGCTTCGATCCAGCCGGGCGCGGATTGCGGGCCGTTTTGTGAGGAGCGTCGCGACTTCTCCAGGGCGCGCTGCAGCATGGCGTGGGAGAAGTCGGCGCCGAGGATTCGCGCGGAGTTCCCTGCCTGGCGGCCGAGAGCGAAGGTCATGTCGCCGGTGCCGCAGCAGAGATCGAGCACGCGGGCGTGTGGCTGCGCAAGAATATTGCGAAACGTACGCGCGGTGCGGCGCCACCAGAGGCGGTCCACGTTGAACGACAGGACGTGGTTGAGCAGATCGTAGCGCGGTGCGATCGAGGTGAACATCTCGCGCACGGCATGGGCAGCGGAGGGGGCGTCGCGGGCCCCTTCCGGGGCGGCGCCGATGACCATCGATTTGTTGGGTTCGCTCATTCGAATCGGATCTCGGGGATGGTGCGGCCCTCAGCAGTTAAAGCCCCGGAATAATTTGCGGCCCTTTAACGGCGCGGCTTGAGGTGTGTGCGCGAGAACTCTGGCGTCCCTACGGGACTCGCTCGCACTCCTACTTCTACCCGGCACTTCCGTGCCGGGCTTTCACATATTGCCCCTACGGGGCTTCGTTTCGCCGACCTCGTTCTACATCTTCACCCGGAATTCAGCTCTCGCGCACCCTTGAAGCCGCGCCGTTTCAAAACACAGGCTTACTTTCCTCTCGACCGGCCGACGTGGGAGATGCGGCGGAGTTCTTCCACGGCTTCGAGGACCGCGCCTTCGGGGACATCGTTTGCGATCTCGACTTTGCCGATTTCGCGGGGCAGCACAAAGTGCACCACGCCGTTTTGCGTTTTCTTGTCGGATTGCAGGCGAGCGAGAATCTTGCGTGGGTTGACATTTACCTCGGGCAAGCGGCCCAGACTCAGGACAGCGTCGGCGATGCGACCGGCGGTTACGCTGTCGGTGCGGCGAACGCTCAAGGCGATATTGGTTGCGGCAATCATGCCCCAGGCCACGGCTTCTCCGTGTAGCAAGCGCTGGTAGCCGGTTTCGGCTTCGAGCGCATGGCCGATGGTATGGCCGAGATTGAGGACGCGGCGCAGGCCACCCTCATGCTCGTCGGCGGAAACCACTTCCGCCTTCAGCTTCACCGATTGCGCAATTAGCCACTCCAGTTCTTGCGGATCGCGCTTCAGGATCTTGTCGCGGTTTTGTTCGAAGCGGAGGAAGAGTTCGACGTCTCCGATCACGCCACACTTCAGCGCTTCATAGAGGCCGGCGCGGAATTCGCGGTCGGGCAGCGTCTTGAGGACAGCAGGATCAATCAGCACGACCCTCGGGTGGTGAAAAGTCCCCACCATGTTCTTCCCTGCTACCAGATTTGCAGCGGTCTTGCCACCGATGGAGGCATCGACCTGGGCGAGGACGGTGGTCGGGATCTGCACCAGTTCGACACCGCGCATGTAGAGAGAGGCCAATAAGCCGCTGAGGTCTCCGACTACGCCGCCGCCCAAGGCTACAATCACCGCCTTGCGGTCGGCGCCGAGGCGAGCCAACTTTTCTGCGAGGGCTTCCACCGTCGCAAGACGTTTTGCAGGCTCGCCATCGGGCATGGTGAGCACTTGCGGCTTGAATCCACTGGCCGTTAGCGATCGGACGAGCTTGGCTCCCCAAAGCTTTCGCACGGGCGGAACGGTCACGACAAATATTCGGCTGGCTTGCGGAAGAAGTTCGCTTAGAAGCGCTCCCGCACGCGTGAGCAGGCCGTTTTCGATCCGGGCCTGATATGGCCTCGGCGGCACGTGGATGGTGACTTGCGCCATGCGATTCCATCATAGCGTAAAGCGAAAGCCACAATGAGTTGCGTGCCTCGCAAAGTGGTACCATTCCCCCGTCGATGAAGGGTCTACCAGCCGAGACCGACTTCGTGGTGATTGGCGCCGGTGTCGCGGGCCTGCGGGCCGCGATTGAATTGGCGGAAGCCGGGCGTGTGCTCGTGCTGTCAAAAAGAGAAGTTACCAACACACAAAGCGCCCAAGGCGGAATTGCCGCCGCGCTCAGCGACGAAGATGAAGTCAGCCTGCATCTGCAGGACACGCTCAGTGCCGGCGACGGCTTGTGCAATCCCGATGCGGTGAAAATCCTGGTGGAAGAGGGGCCGCCGCGCATCGAGGAGTTGATCGCATGGGGCACGCAATGCGGTCGCAACGGCACCAAGCTTGTCTTTGGCCGCGAAGGGGCGAACAGCCGGAACCGCATACTGCATGCTCAGGGCGACTCGACGGGAAGAGAAATTCTGCGGGCGTTGTTCGCCAAGGCGCAGACCCTGAAGCATATTTCCGTGGTGGAGTTTGAATTCTCCACCGGCCTACTGACCGACGGTGGACGGGTAACGGGCATCGCTCTGATCAACGACAAAGGAATGCCGGAAGAAGTCGCTTGTTCGGCTGTGCTACTGGCCACGGGTGGCATGGGACAGCTTTATCGCAATACAACCAATCCCGAAGTTGCCACGGGCGACGGTGTGGCTATGGCATTCCGCGCGGGAGCGGAAGTCAGCGACATGGAGTTCATTCAATTCCATCCCACGGCGCTGTATCTGAAGAAGGCTCCGCGCTTCCCGCTGTCGGAGGCGTTGCGTGGTGAGGGAGCGTACCTGCGCAATATCGAACTGACTCGCTTTATGGGGAAGTATCACCCGATGGGAGAACTGGCTCCGCGGGATTTGGTGGCGCGCGCGATTGTTCACGAGATGGAGGTAAGCCACGCCAAAGATCCATTTGTTTATCTGGATCTCACGCACATGAACGCGGCCAAAGTGCAGAAACGTTTCCCGCGGATTTATGCGACTTGCATGGAGCACAACATCGACATCACCGAGGATCTGATTCCGATTCGGCCGGCGGCGCATTGCTCCATGGGCGGCGTAAGGACGGATCTGGAAGGCAGAGCTAGCCTCGCGGGGCTGTATGCGGCGGGCGAAGCGGCAGCGACGGGAGTGCACGGCGCCAACCGACTGGCCAGCAATTCCCTGCTGGAAGGATTGGTGTACGGCGCGCGTGCGGGAAAGGTCATGCGTAACGAGTTGAAGCATCCGCGGCCAAAAGATGTCCGACAGCCCAAGGCAGCGTATTCCAATGGGCCAGTGGATGCCGGCTTGGAGGAAGTGATTGGGCAGATGCAGGATCTGATGTGGAACGACGTTGGCATTGTGCGCACGCGTAAGGGTATGCAGGAAGCGATTAACAAGCTGCAGGAACTGGCTGCCAAGCTGGCAAATCCGCGCACGCGACGGGCTTATGAAGCGGCCAACCTGCATGCGGCTGGGCTGCTGGTGGCGCGGTCGGCGCTGGCTCGGGAAGAGAGCCGTGGGGCTCATTACCGAATGGATTATCCCGATCACGACGACAAGAAGTTCCTGAAGCATTCTGTGGTCCGAGGCGAGACAGTGGCTTTCGTATGAGAGATAGGGATCCTTCGACTACGCCAAGACTTCGCTTTGCGAAGTCTTGGCTCCGCTCAGGATGACAACACTAAAATCCCTTATGGATCGCAGTCCCGGCGGCGAGTCCGCGAAGTCGACCGCCGCCGAAGATCCAAACTCGAAATCCGCCCTCGTCAGGCGCGTAATGTCCGGGCACCTCACCTGGGCCGGCCCATTGATGCTGCTGACCGGACGTAGCGTCCTCGTGATCGCCGCGCAAGCGTTCGTGGTGTTTCTGTACTGGCTCCGCCTTCACACCTGGTCCTGGAAGGCTGGCGCTCCGTGGTGGTCGGTCTACGGAACTCTGGTAGATATTGGGTGCCTGGGGTTGATGGCCGTCTACACGCGAAAAGAAGGCATCAGGATTCGCGACCTGATTGGGCGGCCGAGACTACGACGGGGACGCGACATCCTCCTGGGGTTGGGATGCTTCCTGCTGGTCTTTCCTTTTTTCGGCTTTGCTGCTCCCGTGGCCAGTCGGCTGGTTTACGGCAGCTTTCAACCGCAACTTTATCCGGGATTGCTGGCGGGGCGCGCGCTTCCCTTCTGGGCGATCGTTTACAGCCTTAGCGCATGGTGGCTGCTATGGTCGCCTACAGAGGAGATGGCTTATCAGGGATACGTGCTGCCGCGCATTGAAGCCCTCGCGCGAAGCCGGTGGATCGCGATTTCGATTGTGGGCTTCTGGTGGGCGCTCCAGCATTCGTTTCTTCCTTTGATCCTGGACTGGAAATATGTGGTGTGGCGATTCTTGGCGTTTCTGCCCGGAGTGGTGGTCTTCATGCTGATTTACTTGAAGCTACGGCGGCTGCCGCCTTTGATCCTGGCACACTGGCCAATGGACATCCTCGCAACACTAATAACGCTGCAGTTCTGACATAGCAGGACGGCTTTGCTGGCGGTGGTGGGAATGAAAGATGTGATTTCTGCTCCGGCCATTCGAGGCCAAGTGTCGTAGAATGCTTCCTCTCCCCCGGCGAGTTAGAAAGTTCAGTCAAATCATTAGGTGACGGAGGCACGATGGCCACAGTCGCAGCACGTCCCAGTTCTGCGGAAAAGCTTGTGATCGGTCTGCCGGGGCGCCGGTACGACCACTTCTTTTTTTCGGGCATGGCCTTGCTCATCATGCTCACCGTGTTTGTGGGCTTCGCGCACACGTACTACATGGCCGGGATATTTCACGCGCCGCTGCCGAGTGCGATCATTCACATTCACGGCGCGGCTTTTTCGTGCTGGATTCTGCTGCTGGTCGCTCAAACCTTGCTGGTATCGGCGGGGCGCGTGGACATTCATCGCCGGCTTGGCATTGCAGGCTTTTTGTTGGCGTGCCTGATGGTGATCCTCGGTGTTCTCGCAGCCACCGATTCGCTCGCCCGGCGAGGTGGTCCGCCGGGGCTGGATCCGCAATTTTTCTACATCATCCCACTGACGGACATGCTGAATTTTGCCGTGCTGATTGGATTTGCTTTCCGCGCTCGCTTTAATCCGGCGTCGCACAAACGCCTGATCTTAATCGGAACGGTTGCACTAATGATTGCTGCCCTCGCGCGCTGGCCCATCGCCTTCTTGTACATGCGAGCGCCGGTAGCGACGTTCGTCTCCTACGCATTTCTGCTTATGCTCGTTGCCTACGACCTGTGGTCGACGCGCAAAGTGCATCGTGTCACAATCTGGGCCAGCGTCTTTCTCATCTTCGTGCAGCAGATCAAGATACCAATCGGCAAGACGGCCGCCTGGCACGCCTTCGCCGGTTGGGCCCAACATCTGGGGCGCTAATGCTGTTGACAGAATTGTCGGGGACACCTAAGCCGGTTTCTTTTCTGGGTAGGCTAGCGAGGCCAGGATGGAGATCAGTAATACGCCGGCTACTGCTCCGAGGGTCGCCAGCGTTGAGACCCGGTAGTGATCCGCGATTAACATCTTCAGTCCCACAAACATCAACACGACCGCCAGGCCGTAGTGCAGGAAGCGGAAGATCTTCATCAGGCCGGCGATGGCGAAGTACATGGAGCGCAGGCCGAGGATGGCGAAGACGTTCGACGTGTAGACAATAAAGGCATTCAGCGTGATGGCGAGGACCGCCGGAATGGAGTCTACGGCGAAGAGTACGTCGGTGGTCTCGATGACCAGCAGAACCACCAGCAGCGGAGTGGCGTAAAGGCTGGGAGTCTGGCCTGGGCGGCGGATAAAGAATTTGCCACCGTGATACTCATCGGTCACGGGAATCAGCCGGCGCAGCAGGTTCACCATGGGATTCTTTGCGGGATCGATCTGGTGCTCGCCTGCGACACAGACACGAATGCCGCTGTAAATCAGCAATGCTCCGAAAACGTAGAGAATCCAGTGAAAGCGGTGGATCAGGCCAACCCCGGCGCCGATGAAGATTCCGCGCATGATGAGCGCACCGAGAATCCCCCAAAACAGAACGCTATGCTGATGTTCGTCGGAAACGGAGAAGTAGCGGAAGATCACGAGGAAGACGAAAAGATTATCGACACTCAGGGAGAGTTCGACCACGTAGCCGGTGACGAATTCCAGCGCGGTCTGTTGTCCCTGCCAGAAGTAGACGATGGCGGCGAAGATGGCAGCGAGGGCGATCCAGATCGCGCTCCAGACGAGGGCTTCCCGGAAGCGCACGACACGACCAGGTCGATGGAAGACCCACAGGTCCAGCGTGAGCATTCCGATCGCGAACAGGTTGAAGAGTATCCAGAAATAGAGCAAGGCGTATCCGGTCTCGGGGGGATTTTGGGAATTGTTGATTTGCTGATTGTTGATTGAAAACTCGCCCCATTGCGGCCTTTATTCAACAATCAAGAAATCAAGAATCGACAATTTCGTTCTTACTTCTGTCTTCCCCGCTTTCCGCTTACCCAATCGTCCCACAGGCCAAAAGCTTTGAGCAGTTCGATGCTATTCGTCTCGCGCATGGTCTGTTCGATCTGATCATGGGTCAGGCGGGGGCCGATTTTTTCGGGAAGACTGGCGAGGCCAAAGCTGAGCACCGCGGCTTCGGCGACGTGTTTCTTCAACTGCGCGAAATCCACTTTGTCGTAGGTGTCCGAGACCGCATGATAGTTTTCCAGATAGTTGGCCTCCTCCTGATCCGCAATGAAGGTGGGCACGCCTTCGAGCATGAAATCGAAGTGATCGGAGCCCCATTCCATAGCGAGATTCAAGTCGGTCACGCCGAATGGCTGCAGTGGAGCGACGAGTTGCTTGGCGGTCTCGACTATGTCCCTGCGCCCTCCGATGTCGAAACTGGTTGTCTTGCCGGTACCGGAGTCGTAGATAACGACGCCGGCAGCCTTGTCGAGTTCGCGACGATGCGCCGTCGCGTAGGCGTGGGAGCCGATCAGTCCCTCTTCCTCGCCAGAAAAAAGAATGAAGCGAATGCTGCGGCGGGGCTGGAGGCCCGAGGCTTTAATGGCGCGCAGGGTGTCGATGACGAGGGCGGCGTTGCATCCGTTGTCTAGCGCGCCGGTGCCAAGGTCCCACGAATCCAGATGAGCGCCGACAATTACGAACTCGTCGGGCTTGTCGCTGCCCTTGATCTCCGCGATAACGTTGGAGGCCTTGATGGGAGCACCGATCTGGTTCGGAATCGCAAGGTCTGCCCACACCGGATGGGCGGAGGCCAGGAGGCGGGCGATGCGCTCGCCGTCTTCACGGGCGACGATCACCATGGGGATGCGGTCAATCTCTCCTTCGGAGGAATTCGTGTGGCGGTAGAGGATGTCATGTTCGCGGGTGGCCATGAAGGCGATCGCCTTGGCTTTTCCCTTCACGGCAAGACTGATCACGGGCGGCGCCTGGGTGTACTCGGCGAAAAGATCAGCCCAGGTTTTCAGGACCGTCGTGTGAACCAGGATTACTTTTCCTGAGATGTCTCCGGCCTTCTTGAAGTCGGCTTCCGAACCTTCGCCCACATCCATGATCGGGATGTGCTCCACCGGAGCGAGCGCCGGGGCCCACGCGACCGAGACTGCACGCACGCGAAAGACAGTGGGGAGAAATCCGCCGACCTTGGCATCGCCGGCTTCGTAGAAGGTGGTCGCCTTCATCTCGGTGGCGGCTTCGGACCAGGAATTCGGGATGGTGAAGGCCTCGGTGTGCACACTGTCGGCGCCAGCCACGGTAAAAGCCTGCGTTCCCCACTGAACGGCGCGCTGCATGGCTTGGGTGCCTGGGACACGGCCTCCGATTTCGTCGGTTAACTGCTGCAGGTTGTGTTCGAGGGGGGATGGCTGCAACGCTACTTCGATAATCTGGTTGGCGTTGTCGGGAGGAGTGGCGGCGAGGCAGGTTAGGCTGAAGAGGAGAATCAGCCACAGTTTCACGGAGCGCATACGCAGTGCATTAGAAATGAATTCTTGCAAAAGATCAAAAGGCTGTCGCAGAGAACGCGGAGAAATGCCGCAGAGTGCGCTGAGGAACAGTTCTCGCTACTTGGGTGGGAGTGGGTCCATCTTGTCTAGGATGCGGATGGTTTCGAGAATTACTTTGCCGGTAATTTCAAGACTCTTGGGACTTAGCTTGTCGACGGTGTCCTGCGTCGTATGCCAGAAGACGTTGTTGTAACCGTAGGTGAAGTCGATTAGGTCGGCGGACGGCACGCCCTTCTTCATGAAGGGAAGGTGGTCGTCGATCATCCCGGTAGTGCGTCCGAAGAAATGCGATTGATATCCCATGCGGGTTGCGGCCTCATACACGACGTCTTCGAGCCAGGGTGTGGAGCTTGAATCGCGGTCTATGTTCAGATCGGCGTCTCCGATCATGTCGGCGAGGAGAAACGCCTTAATCTTCTTGAGAGTTCCATCGGCTTCCCACTTCTCGGCCAGATGGCGAATGCCGTACAGGCTGTCGTCGAGAAAAGGCATTTCGGTGTCGGGCTTGATCGACTCCTCTGCGTCGTCCCAGACCAGCCATACGCCGTAGCCGTCACGCGGCTTGCCCCGTAGTTGATTTGCCATTTCGAGAAGCAGTGCGGTGGACGATGCGCCGTCGTTCGCGCCGATAAATGAGGTGTTGCGGAGAGGATAGTTCGTGTCGTAGTGGCTGGCGACGACGATGATTCCATCTTTTGTGCCGGGAAATTTCGCGATGATGTTGTGCACCGGAAATTTGCCTTCGGGAGTGTCGGCATTGAATACGTCGTCCTCGACCGTATCGCCTTTCA
>Ga0137388_10001269_pt1 | contig 15174 bp, 14 predicted proteins | sample 15con2h14AmetaG_FD_104644 | JGI IMG/M metagenome (GOLD analysis project Ga0137388, IMG submission 104644) | Vadose zone soil microbial communities from Angelo Coast Range Reserve, California, USA - 15con2h1.4A metaG | ecosystem: Environmental > Terrestrial > Soil > Vadose zone > Saprolite...
CGACCGCCCGACCGGCCCGGAGCGAGCGCGGCGTCCGCTTCACCGCTTCGGAGTCGTGGACGATCGTCATCCCGATTTCTTCCCGGGTGTGGTTGATATAGGCATCGAAGAGCGGGTTGGCCATCCCGCGCACGATCGCGTCGAGCGGAATTCCGCGCGCGGCTACGTAAGCGCCCGCGAGCTCCCAATTGCCGATGTGGCCGGTGACCATGACGGCGCCCTTCCCCTTCGCCATGACGTCGTCGATCTCCTCCCAGCCCTCGACGGTCTCCACCAGCTCCTGAAGTCCATCCTTACCGAGCTTGTCGAGGAGTGCCGTCTCAATAAAAGTGCGCCCGAGATGCTGGTAGGATTCCCGGGCAAGATTCACCACCGCTTCCGGTCCGAGATCCGGGAATGCCGCGGCGATCTGCCGTTCTACCACGCGCTTCCGAATTCCGAGTGGGCGGTAGCCGAGCGCGCCGAGCCTTTCGCCAAACCTGCAGGCAGCGTCCCAGCTCAGTGCCCGCAGCGCGCCGATCGTCGCGCGCATCGTGTAGTACTCGGCGCGGTGCGCGAGGGTGGGTTTGCGCGAGTGCTTGTCCGGCTTCTTCGGCGCCGGTGTTGCTTTCGCGAGAATACGGTTTTGTTGAGCGGTAGGCGAGGTCACTACCTTATGCTAACGGATTCACGAAGGCTTCGCCGGAAAGCAGATTGTGAATTCGCTGGTCGAACGTGTGGTGTTCGCGCACGAACACCTGCCCCTCGCGTCTGATGCGCTCGCGCGCCGCCGAATTCTCGAGGTAGTAGCCGATCTTGGTGAGGCACGAGTCGATGTCCTTGTACCAGGCGCAGTGATCACCCTCGCGGAGCATCTGGGTGAGGCCGGGCGTTCCGTGTCCGAGGTAAAAGCCACCGGCCAGGATCACCATCCAGGTGCGATCCGACGTGTAGGTGCTACCACCCTTCGCGCGATCGGGATTGATGCCCAGCGAGATACTCGAGCTGGAACAGACCGCCGCGAACTCCGATCCCTCCACGGAGCGTCCCTTCCAGTTGAGGGGCTTGCGCCATTTCTCCCAGCCTTTTCCCCAGACCTTGATGTCGTACTTGTTCGCCACTTTCAGCAGGAACTGAGCGCGAGAGGGATCGTATCCAGTGCCGATAAAACTGACGTCCGAGTGATATTGTTTCTTCGGCGGCACCGGTTTGATCTCACGGTCGGCGGCCGACGGAAGAAACTTCGCCGGGAGTCCGAGCGCCCTCCATTCGGCGTCGAAGCCGGAAACGAAAAAGGTCTGCGTCAGTTTTCCAACGGCCACGATGTGGGCGACTTCGGGGCGGTACGTACTCTTGTACCATTGCGGATCGTGATACCACATCGAGTTCGGCTTGCCGTCGATGATCGTCGCGACCGTATCGAGATCGAGACCGTGGCACTTGCCGAGGAACACAAAATCGGGCTTGAACCGACGCGTCTGTGACAGCGCCCACCTCTGCGTGAGCTTGCGGCCGATGATGCGGTTGGCGCGCTTGTCGTCGATCACGAGCGTCTTGTGACCGGCCCTCTTGAGAGCACGCTCGGTGCACTTCTCCATCCGCCACCGCTGATTGCTGCCGATGATGAGGACTCTCAAGTCTGGTGCGGATCCTCAGCGCTCATTACGAGTCGATCGTTCCCAAAGTCGCGCGTACTTGGCCATTACGCTCGCGGCTGCCAGGCACGCCAGGACGAGGCCGCGAGCGCCATCGCGAAATCCGCCCTTCAGGAGGTACATGCTTGCGAACCTCGCCGGCGGCTTGAAGAGAACAGCGCCGGCCGTGCCCCGTCGTCCCCTGGCAAAATTCTGCTCCGCCCACCACCGGCTATACCGGTCGAATTTCTCAAAATACTGGTCCAGAGAAATGTACGTGTAATGGAGGAGCTTATTTTTGACTTCACCAATCTCCCCACTCGTCACATCGACATGCTCGTGTACGAGATTGGCGTTGTAGCGCAGCTCGCGCTTGAACAGACGGATTGGTTTGTCGTTCCCCCACCCTCCGTGACGTATCTCCTTGCCGAGAAAGAAATTGCGCCGCGGAACGCGATAGGCTGACGCGTTGCCGGGCCGGGAAACGACCCGGCCGATCTCCTCTGCAAGCTCAGGCGTACAGCGCTCGTCCGCATCGAGGACAAGGATCCACGGCGCCTTGGCTCGACCGATCCCGTTATTACGCGCCGCTCCAATTGTCGTGAACTTCGGGCTGATGACCGTCGCGCCGGCGCCGCGCGCGCGATCGACTGTGTCGTCCAGCGAATCGTTCTCGACGACGATCACCTCGCGTGCCCATTCGACGCTCGCGACGCAGGCTTCTATGTTCGCGGATTCATCGTGAGCCGCGATCACCGCCGTTACGTCGGAGGAGCCGCGGTTGGAGGGACTCACCCCTGACGACGGCCCTTTGTGCGCGCGTTGTTGGCCGCGCGGTCGAAACCTTCGATCATCTCACTTTCCGGAAACTCCCTCGCCACCCTCGTGCGCGCGGCTTTCCCCATCGTCTCGCGCGCATCCTCACTCGTCAGCATCCCGGCAACGGTAGCCGCCGTTGATGCGGAATCGTCCGGCGGATAGAGCGCGCCACTGATTCCGTTCGCTATGTATCGCTGCGCGACGCCGTCGTCGCTCGCCACCGTCGGAATGCCGAGCGCCATCAGATCGAGGATGCCGTAGGCAGCGGTATCCGCGTCGGCGACGACCCAGCCCAGATGAGCGTCCTGCATCAGGCTGATCACATCATCGCGCTCGCCCAGGAAGCTCACCAGATGGAGCACCCGCAGTGCGGCGGCCTGCATCCTCAGATCCTCATCGTCCGAGCCCGGGCCCACGATCATCAGCCGCAGATTCGGATGCCGCGGCGATAGCATCGACATCGTGCGGATCGCCGTTGCGGCGCGGCCGCGCGAAGTTGGATCGTAAACGCAGACGATGTACTTGAGCGGCTCCGTCTGCTTCTGATCGCTCGTCGATTCCTGCTCGGCGGCCGGAGCTTTGACGCCATTCGGAGGGTAGGTCGAGACATCGACTCCGATCTCTGCCACCGTCGAGTCGATCGCGTTCTTCGGGATGTCCGCAGCACGACGATCCGTCTCGCTGGCGAAGAGATACGCCGTCCGGGCGAGGCGGGCGGCCCAACGCCCAGAGAGGGTCAGCTCGAGCTTCTTCCCGGCGGGAGTCCAGCGCACTATCGACCCGTTGCTGGCCATCCAGCAGGCAGTCGCCGCGATCAGGTGCTCGCGATCGGTGGTGACGAAGACGGCGTCCGCGTCCCAACGGCGAAAAATACTTTTTAGTCGGCGCGCCGCCGAGAAAAACAGGCCCTCGGTTGAGAACGGAATGATCTCGAACGGCTCGGAAATGGGTGTGTGGCGCGCCTGACCCGGGTCGCGTCGAGGCGACACAGCCAGATGCACGTTGCTGTCGGGCGCCACCAGAAACGTCACCTTCGCGCCACGCTCGGAGATGCCACGGCCGGCTCTCGCGAAGAGACGGGCAGTGCCTGACCATTCGCGGGCAGAATGAAGAAATAGAACGTGCACTCTTTACTTATCCTGCTGAAGGAGCCATCCGGTTGGGAGTGGATTCCGCCGGGTCACCGGCCTCTCCATTTCCTCCACCGAACTGCAATGTATAGAGCCGGGAGTACGCGCCTCGTTGCGCCAGCAGCTCGGCGTGCGTTCCCCGCTCGACGATCTCGCCACGATCGAGAACGATGATCTGATCGGCGTGCGTGACCGTCGAGAGCCTGTGCGCGATCACGAACACCGTCCTTCCCTGTAACAGCCGGTCGACTGCTTCCTGCACCAATCGCTCCGATTCAGTATCGAGAGCGGAGGTGGCTTCATCGAGAATGAGGATTGGCGGGTCGCTGAGCAAGGCCCGTGCAATCGCCAACCTCTGCCTCTGGCCGCCTGAGAGCCGGGTCCCGCGCTCTCCGAGCATCGTGTCGTAGCCCTGCGGGAGCTCGATGATGAAGCTATGCGCGTTAGCTGCCTTTGCCGCCGCCTCGATCTGAGCCTGCGAGTATTTGTTCGGCGCGCCGTAAGCGATGTTGTTGCGCACCGTATCATGGAAGAGAACCGTCTCCTGGCTCACGATTCCTGTCAATGCGCGGAGCGCGGGAAGCTTGATCTCACGTGTGTCGATTCCGTCGAGCAGGATTCTGCCCTTGTCCGGCTCGTAGAATCGCGGAATCAGATCGACGAGCGTGCTCTTCCCCGAGCCGCTCGGACCGACGAGCGCAACCACTTCTCCCTTGCGTGCGACGAGATCGATTCCGGAGAGAACGGGCGCATCTTCGTACGCGAACGTGACGTTCTCGAACCGTAGATCGCGCTCGAACGCCGCTTTATCCCTGGTGCCTGGATCACGCTGAAACTCCGCCGGTGAGTCGAGGATCTCGAACAATCTCTCGGCGGACGCGAGCGACGATTGGGCGGTGGTGCGCATCTGCGAGAGCTGCTTCAACGGCTGAAGGAGGCGAAGAACCAGCGTCAGGAAGGCGAGCAGGGTTGCGCCGGTCATCGTTCCGCTCTGCAACACCTGCCACGCTCCGATCCAGAGCACGAGAACCGCAATCAAGGTTCCAATGATCTCGGTAACGGGCGGTGCCACCAGCGCGAGACGCGTCATCTTGAGACTGCTGCGCGCGTATTTGTTGCTGCCGTCGGCGAATCGCGATTCCTCGTAGCTCTCGGTGCCCGATGCCTTCACCAGGCGGATGCCGCTGATCGTCTCCTGGAGCACGCTCGTCATTTCACCATGAACGTTGCCGCGACGGAGGTTGCCCTTCCTCAGTCTCTTGAGCATCGGCTGCAACGAAACTCCGAGCAGCGGCAGGATGATGAGCGCGATCAGCGTCAGCTTCCACGAGATGCTGAACAGGATCGCGATGTACACGACGACAAGCGATGCGCTCTGGAGCGACTGCGTCACGATCTGCGTGAGAATGAGGCGCGTCTCGAAGGTGTCGTTGATTACGCGCGACAGAATCTGCCCGGCCTTCATCTGCGTGAAATAGCCGAGCGGGAGGTGCGCGAGGTGCCGATAGACGGCGTTGCGCAGGTCGCGCGTCACGTACTCCTGGAGCGTTGCGCCGAACTGCCCCGCGATCCACACCAGCAGGTTTTTGAGCAGCACCGACGCCATGACGAGCAGGATGACGTTGCGCAGCGAGCGCATCTCGTTGCCGGGAATGATCTGGCTCCCGACCGTCGCGTTGAGGAGCTTCGAAACCCAACCCGACTTGAGCGACGTCGACGGCTGGTGAAAGAGGATGTTGAGGAACGGAATCAGCAACGCGATCGCGAAGCCGTCGAGCAGCGCCGCAAGCAGGTTGCACGCGATCGTGATCGCCATGCGCCAGGCGTGGGGGCGCAGGTACGGGAGGAGCCTCCTGTAGATCGGCGTCTTCACTGGATCCTGTTCACCGTTGAGGCCTGCTCGCGATTGCGAAATCGAAGCGCAGTCGCCGCCAAACGATTGTCCAGCGGATTGGGTTTGACCCCCGCAATCGAGTTACCGGCGCGGAGTGAGCAGCGCCAGCGGGAGAATTACTTCCTCCGGCGTCACGCCCCCGTGGAGGAACGATCCGCGATACCGGCTCTGGTACTCGCGCAGTTTCGTCGGATAGACGAAGAAACAATCATTCGTGGCGAGCAGGGTGTTGCCACCGGCGCCGCGCCGCGGCAGCCGCAGCATATCCTCGTTCGGAAAGAGCAGCGCCTGCTCCGGACGCTCGGCGCGCAGGTCCTCACCGAACTTGTACCGCAGATTGGCGCTCGCGTCGCGCTTGGCGTACACCGTCGCCGGAGTGTTGCAGTGGATCGAACCGTGGTCCGTGGTGAGTAGCACGGAGATTTTCCGCCGCGATGCTTCCTTCAAAACGCTGAAAAGCGCCGACCGCTGGAACCATTGCCGCGTGATCTGCCGCAGTGCGATCTCGTCGCGCGCGACTTCATATAGTATTTGCGACTCGCTTCGCCCGTGGGTCAACAGGTCGACGAAGTTGAACACGAACGCGCTCACTCCCTCGGGCCCGATCGCGGTGCCGAGGTGCCGCTCCAGCTCGTCGGAATTGGCGGACGTCGAGATCTTCTGGTAACGAACCGGCGTCTTGCCGCACAGCTCCTCTAGATGCGACTCCAGCAGCTCGCGCTCGTGCGCATTGAGCGACTCGTCTTCGCGATCCGCGTTCCCCCACCAGTCTGGAAGGCGCGCCGCGATCTCGCCCGGAAATAGTCCGCTGAAGAGCGAATTCCGCGAATACGGTGTCGCGGTCGGCAGCACCGCGTAGTAGTGCGTCGTCTCGACATCGAAAAAGGGAGCGAGCAACGGCTCCAGCACGCGCCACTGATCGAGCCGCAGACAGTCGACGACGATGAACACTGCCGCCTTGTCGCGCTCGAGGATCGGCATCAGGAACTCGGCGACGATGTCTATCGAGAGAGGAGGCCTGTTCCCTTGGAGATTCTTCAGCCACTCGGGGTAGTGATCCTTCATGTACGCCGCGAACTCGCGGTGCATGTCCGGATAAAGCCCCTGGAGCGATTCGTAGAGTCCCATCTCCCCGGCGGCGGCCAGGTCCACATCCCAGCGCATCAACTCGTCGTAGCGGTCTATCCAGCCACGCCAGTCGAGATTGTGGTCCCGCTCCAGCTCGATCGCGCGGAACCGCTCGACGAAGCTGCGCGCGATCGCCTGCTGGCGAATGCGCGGGCCTTCGAGAATCCTCGTCACGACGGTCAATACCTGACGCGGATTGATCGGCTTGACCAGGTAATCGCGGACGTTGACGCCGATCGCTTCCTTGAGCGTCGAATCTTCCTCGCTCTTGGTCACCATCACGACCGGCAGAGTCGGCGCTATCTCGCGCACGTCGCGATAGACCTCGAGCCCACGTTTGCCGGGCATCTGCTCGTCGAGGAGCAGGATGTCGAACGGACGACGCCTCAGCAGCTCGATCGCGTCGTCGGCGTTGGACGCCCACTCTACGGTATAGCCTTTGGAGCGAAGGAAGATGCGGTGAGGCTCCAGGAGCTCACCCTCGTCGTCCACCCACAGTATCGATTTTGGGGGGTTCAGGACCGGAACGGCCATACATCGGAATGTAGCCGCGGGTGGAGTCCGTGCCTAGATTCGGAGGGTGCTCGGCCAGCTGCCCCGTTACACTCTCGCCACCCCTGTTTTTCGATTCCGTGCGCTAACCACGCTGTCCGGGCGGGCATCGCTTGGCGGAGATCGGGAGACGCTGGTCGCCTGCCTCCAGCTGGGGCGACTTTGCGCGGGAATCCTGCCTCCTTACGAGCTATCGCGGGAGCTGGTGCTGGAGCGGACCGAGAACACGAAGCAATGGTTATCGTCGCTGGCGATTCCCAGCGGAATCAGGTCGACGGCGTTTGGCATCTTCGGCGCCCTTAGCGGATTGGACAGGGCGCGCTGCGCGATCGCTTTTACGGACCTTGTGAAAGCCGCTTCGGCTCAGTTAGATGAGGCATCACGCGGCGAGCTGGGGGTGCTGCTCCAGGAACTGTCCGCATCGCCGCCGACGCACGCGCGACACACAGTGACGCAAACTCAACCGAGCTGATATGGCCGGCCATAGCAAATGGAAGCAGATCAAGCACTACAAGGCGGCGACCGACGCCAAGCGCGGAGCGCAGTTCACCAAGCTCATTCGCGAGATCACCATGGCCGCGAAGCTTGCCGGGGGCGATCCCGCGCATAACCCGCGGCTCCGAACCGCCATCGATGCGGCCAAGGCCGGGTCGATGCCCAAGGAGAACATCGAGCGCGCGATCAAGAAGGGCACAGGCGAGCTCGAGGGCGTTCATTACGTCGAGGTGACGTACGAGGGTTACGGTCCGGGCGGCGTCGCGATCCTGATCTCCGCCCTGAGCGACAATCCCACGCGAACGGTCGCTGAAATCCGGCACCGGCTCACACGACTCGGCGGCAACCTCGGGCCCCCGCACTCGGTGTCGTATCTGTTCGATCGAAAGGGACAGATCTACATCGACGCCGCCAAATACGAAGAAGACACGGTGCTCGAGATCGCGCTCGACAGCGGCGCCGAGGATTTCAAGGCAGAGGGTGAGCAGTACATCGTGACCACCGATCCGCACGGACTGCACGCGGTGGAGGATGCGATCACGAAAAAGGGAGTGGAGATCGTCGAGGCGGAGGTCGCGTTCATTCCGAAGTCTACGGTGCGCGTCGAGGGAAAGAACGCTGAGTCGCTGATCAAGCTGCTCGACGAGCTCGAGGACCTCGACGACGTGCAAAAGGTATCCGCGAATTTCGACATGGACGTCGAGCAAATGTCCGGTGCGTGATGCCCAACCCGTCGTAATACTCGGGATCGATCCCGGCACGGCGGTCACCGGCTACGGCATAGTTCGGAAGGAAGGGCGCAATCCGCTCACGCTCGTCGAGTGTGGCGTGATCCGCACGAAGCCGCGGGATGAATTGGCGCGGCGCCTGGCCGAGATCCACGATGGGATCCTCGAGCTGATCCGCCGTCATCAGCCTACCGTTCTTGCAATCGAAGACATCTTCTACGCCCGGAACGTGCGAACGACCGTGGTGCTCGGCCACGCGCGCGGGGTGATTCTTCTGGCGGGAGCGCACGCCGGGATGGAGATCCACGAGTATCCGCCGGCGGAGATCAAGAAAGCGGTCGCCGGCACGGGCGCGGCGACCAAGGTTCAGATCCAGTTCATGGTGATGCGTCTGCTGCGATTGAAATCGGCGCCGCAGCCGAGCGATGCGTCGGACGGAGTGGCGGCGGCGCTGGCGTTCGCGCTGATGCCCAATCTGCCGAAGATCGAGTCGATTCGATTCCCCTCGTCGACGGTGCCTCGCTCGCCAGCTGATCTGGGAAGAGCAGAGCGTTGATCGGGCGCGTCGAGGGGAAGCTGGTCGCCAAGGATCTGGATTCGCTCGAGGTGATGACGAGTGGAGGAGTTGCCTACGAGCTGAAGATTCCGCTGGGCGTCTACGAGACGCTCCCACGTGTGGGCGAAATTGTGGCGCTGCACACTTCGCTCGTGGTGAAGGAAGATTCCTGGCAGCTGTTCGGATTCGTCAGCGTGTTCGAGAAGCGGCTGTTCGAGAAGCTGCTCACGGCGAACGGGGTCGGACCTTCTCTCGCGATTGGGATGCTGTCGGCGCTCTCGGCGACGCGGCTCATCAGGGCGATTCGCGAGAAGGACATTCCGACGCTGCAGAGCGTTCCGCGCGTAGGTCGCAAGAAAGCCGAACGTCTGATTCTCGATCTCGCCGACAAGCTCGATGGCCTCGGCGAGACGACCGGTACCTCGGCCGCTCCGGCGAGCGCCGCCGCTGATGATGCTTTGCGAGCTTTGGTCTCACTCGGGTATTCGGCTGCCGACGCGGAACGCGGGGTGCGCGCCGCACTCGATGCTGGCGGAGGCGGCAAGGCAGCGACAGAATTGATCAGGACGGCACTGGCAAAACTTGGAGGCAGATAATGCCGACGTACGGGACGCAGTACAGCTCTGGGGCGATCGACGTCAGGTCCAGGTAGGACTCAGCTGCCGCTCGTGCGCACGGCGACGCGGTTTCTCCCGCTCGTTTTTGCGTTCGCGTGCACTCCGCCGGCCAGCCGGGCGATACGGCGCCTCACGGCCGAGAGCGAGGTGCGGCTCGCTCAGCGCCAGCGGTTCGAGGCGATGATGAAGCAGGACGTCGTCGCGCTCGACACCCTTCTGGATGACGAGCTGGACTACATCCACACCGGCGGCGACCTCCAGACGAGGTCGCAGTTCATCGACATGATCAAGAAGCAGACGCTCGTCTACGAGTCGATCGCCCCGAGTAATGTGAAGGTGCGGGTGTACAACGGGCTGGCCCTGTCGACCGGGAGGTCGCAGATGCGGGTGCGGAGCGCCACCGGAGTTTCCAGCTTCGGGATTCGGTTTACTGAAGTCTATGTGCGCCGAGATGGACGTTGGCTGCTGACTGCCTGGGAGGCAACCAAGCTTCCGGATAACGCGGCGGGCAGATCGCGAGGAGAACTGGCATCTACAAAACCGAAGCTGGGAGCTTTTGGCTTTGCGGCTAATCGCCTTGAGCTTCTGTACAGGCGTAATGCTCGCAGAGTACAAGTGCCGGTGCGGTAGGCATTTACACACCACCCGCCATAAGATGAATTGTTATTCACCTTCGGGTGAACTATAATTCACTTATGAGACAAGCCGAGGCCCTTCCAACCGTCCAGGAACGGGGCCGAAACAGCCTGGAGCGGTTGCTCGCGGCGGCCGAGCAGACTCTCGAATCCGCCGGGCTTGAGGCGGCCACCGTTCCGGCCATCGCCGTCCGGGCAAGCATGTCGGTGGGGAATGTCTACAAACGGTTTCCTGACAAAGATTCTTTGTTTCGCGCGGTTTACGATCGCTTCTTCTCCGACGCGTTCGCTGCCAACGAGTTCGCGCTCGATCCCGCCAAGTGGGAGGGAATTTCGACCGCCGAGGTGGTGTCTACCCTGGTGACGGGAATGATCGAAGGCTATCGGAGCCGCCGCTCTCTGATTCGTGCGCTTCTCTCGTACGCCCAGACTCACCCGGACGCAGAGTTCAGGTTGCATGCGGAGCAGCTCAGGCTTCAGAGCCTCGAGTTGTTCGAGCGGTTGTTGCGCGATCGCCGAGCGGATATTGGGCATCCGCATCCCGAGCGTGCGATCAGGTTCGTGGTGATGCTGCTCGCGCACGCGCTCCAGAACGCTGTGATGTCGGAGGGCGGCGGGCTTTCGGGTGGAGATTTTCTCTCCCATGTTCCGGAAACAGGGGTCGAGCTGTCCCGGATCGTCATCGGCTATCTCCGCATCAGGGGCACGGAGCGTCCCCGTGCGCTCAGCTACACTCGGCGGTGATCGGGCTGATGGCGTGCCTCGGGGGTATTTGATGCTGGCGCTAAGGGAGAATCCGTCGCAGTCTTCATAGAGGAGCGCTGAACAAACTTGGAGGACGCTAATGTCAGGCAGACATGTTTATCTGGTGGCAGTCGCGGCCATTTTCGGCTGCACGTCTGGCGGCCGTACATCCGACAACCCGCCTATACTAGTGGGTTCTCGAATGGCGAGGATTCTGAGTGCCGATGAAATCGCTGCTGCCCACGCCGACGTCAACACTGCATATGACGCTGTATCACGGCTGCGTCCGAACTGGCTTGCCGGGCATGGGGTGACATCGGGCAGTGCGTCAGGAACTGCGTTTGCGGTTGTATTCGTCGATGGGGAGCCGTACGGCGACCTCAGCTCGCTTCGTAACATCCCAGCCTATCACGTGGGCGATATCCACTATTACGACGTTACCGAGGCCGGGGCCAGATTCGGAATACGGGGCGGTAGTAGTGGGGTGATCGAAGTCAGAACGAAGAGCCCGTCCAGTCGTACGTAGCCCGGCACTTCCCAGGAGACAATGACGACCACTCAGAACGTTTCGCGGCGCGCCGCGACGGCGAAGCGCGCCAGCACCTTCACGGAGTCGGTGATCCGCGAGATGACGCGCATCTCGAACCAGTATGGCGCGATCAATCTCGCGCAGGGAATGCCCGATTTCCCGATGCCAGCGCCGATGAAGGACGCGGCGTGCGCGGCGATCCACGGCGACATCAATCAGTACGCGATCACGTGGGGCAGTCCGGCGCTGAGGCTGGCGATCGCCGAGAAGTACCGGAGCTGGTACGGAATGAATGTGGATCCTGAGCGGGAGATCACGGTGTGTTGCGGGGCGACGGAGGCGATGGCCTCCGTTTTTCTCGCGCTCGTCGACCCTGATGATGAAGTGATCGTGTTCGAGCCGTTCTACGAGAATTACGGGCCGGACGCGATTCTCGCGGGAGCGAAACCGGTGTTCGTGCCGCTGGAGGCGCCGGATTGGAAGCTCGATCCGGACAAGTTGCGCGCGGCGTTTTCGAATAAGACTCGGGCGATTGTCGTGAACACGCCGCACAATCCGACGGGACGGGTCTTTACGCGGGAGGAGATCTCACTGATCGCGGAGCTGTGTCAGAAGTGGGATGTGATCGCAATCACGGATGAGATCTACGAGCACATTCGCTATGCCGGCAGCCACCACGTTTTAGCCACATGGCCGGGGATGCGGGAGAGGACGGTCACGATCTCCGGGTTGTCGAAGACGTTCTCGTGCACGGGGTGGAGGCTAGGGTATGCGATCGCGCCGCCCGAGTTCTCGTTACCGATTCGGAAGGTTCACGATTTTCTGACGGTGGGTGCTCCGGCTCCTTTGCAGGCTGCGGGGGCGATCGGGATGGCGTTCGATTCTGACTATTACAACCATCTCGCTCTCGAGTATCGTGCGCGGCGCGACATCATGTGCTCGGCGCTCGATGAGGCTGGGTTCAAGTACGCGGCCCCGGAAGGGGCATACTATATACTGGCGGACTTCTCGGAGATATCGGATCTCGACTCGAGGGAGTTTGCGATTTGGTTGGCGAAGGAGGTTGGGGTCGCCACCGTTCCTGGAATGAGTTTCTACTCGCGGCCAGAACTTGGGCAATCGGTCACAAGGTTCGCGTTCTGTAAGAAGGTAGAGACGCTGGAGAAGGCAGCGGAGAGATTGGTGACGTTGCGCGTACAGGTGTGAACCGAGGATTGCGAACGTCTGCCGGCCGACCGGTCCCGGCCGCAGATTGATTGCTTATGTCCCAAGCCGAAATAACCACTCCTGAAATCATCCCGGACGAGAGCGTCGTCGAGCTCTCGCTCCGCCCTCAGCGCCTGTCCGAGTTCATTGGACAGGACCGCGTGAAGGAGTCCCTGCGCATCTATATTGACGCCGCGCTCGCGCGCCGTGAGCCGCTCGACCACACGCTCTTCTTCGGCCCACCCGGCCTCGGCAAGACTACTCTTGCCGAACTCATTGCGCGCGAGCTCGGCGTCAACATCCGCAACACTTCCGGACCTGCACTCGAGAAACCCGGCGATCTCGTTGGCACGCTCACGAATCTGCGTGAGGGAGACATTCTCTTCATTGACGAAATCCATCGCCTGCGGCCAATCATCGAAGAGTTCCTGTATCCGGCGATGGAGGATTACCGCATCGACATCCGACTATCCGAAGGACCCAAGGCGCAGACGATCAGCATGAACGTTGAGAAGTTCACACTCATCGGCGCGACCACCCGCCTCGGCATGCTCACTCCACCCATGCGCGCGCGGTTCGGGATCGAGATGCGGCTCAACTTCTATCCGCCCGCCGACCTCGAGCAAATCGTCCACCGCACCGCCGAGGTGATGCAGGTGGAGATCGACGAGGACGGGGCGAAGGAGATCGCCAAGAGATCGCGCGGAACTCCGCGCGTCGCCAACCGGCTGCTGCGACGCATTCGCGACTTCGCGCAGGTCCGGGCCGGCGGCAGCATCGATCGCAAGGTCGCCGCCGATGCGCTTCAGCTGCTCGAGGTCGACCAGTTCGGGCTCGACGACATGGACTCGCGCATCCTCAAGACGATCATCGAGAAGTTCGACGGCGGCCCGGTCGGCGTCGGCACCATCGCCGCGGCCGTCGGTGAGGACGTGGGCACGCTCGAGGAGGTCTACGAGCCGTTCCTCGTTCAAAACGGATTCCTCCAGCGCACTCCGCGCGGCCGAGTGGCGACGGCGCAGGCGTACCGGCACTTCGGATTCAATCCGCCGAATGTAACGAATGGCACTCAGCAGCCAACGTTGTTCTAGATTGTAATCGGCGAGGGATCCGCGCACCCGTCGCGGAGGAAGGAGAACCGATGAGACGCTCAGTCAACATCGTGCTCGGCGCAATCAGTAGCGCCTTCGTGGTCACCGCCACGCCGCCACTCGGCCTTCCCGCAGTGCACGCACAAACGAACTGGCGCGAAGTGCGGTCCCTCAAGATGGGAAGATTCCGCACCCGCATCGAAGTCTCGTCCGCGCGCACGATCAGGTTGTACAGCCAGCTCGACACATCGCGCCTCACCGGTCCCGAGCTCGGCGCCGACTCGGTCAGAGCATGGCAGCAGCTTGTCTTCTCCGAGCTCGACAAGCCGACGCGAAGGCAATACGTGCTGGGAAACGCGATTCTCGTCCAGCCGTACGCCGCCGACAGCGCGACGATCGGGTACGTGCTCACCGTTGCCGACACCAATGGCGTGTCTCGCACAGTTGTAACCGACATCGATGGAATGGAAGAATTTCTCGACCTGTTAGCGAAGGGCGCGGCTGCAGCGACGACGCTCACCGAGGCGGAGCTGCAGCGGCTGGGTCCGGTGACGCAGAAGCCGATCGAGCTGGCGAAGCACGTCAACTTCGTCTACCCGCGCACCGCCAAGCTCGCCGGACAAAGTGGATCCGCGGTCGTTCAGTTCGTGGTTGACACTTCGGGTCGCGCCAAGCCCGAGTCCATCGTCTGCACACAGGCGACGTACAAGGACTTCGCGGAGGCGGCAATGGCCGCCGTGAAAACCATGGAGTTCGTCCCGGCGACGCTCGAGGGACACAAGATCGAGCAGCTGGTGCAGTACCCGATCGATTTCAAGTTGAATGCGGTACTACCGGTGAAGCCGTTCGAGATACCGACGCGGAGAGGACGGCGGTAGAACCATTGAGGACATTCCTCGGCGCACTGTCGCACAACAACCAGGTGTAGCGAGATTCCCCTGAACACGATCTCTCTCCCGGAGTAGCGCTGCCCAAAGTTCTATCGGTAAACGTCGGGGGTCCGCGCGAAGTCCAGTGGCGCAAGAGGACCGTAACGACTTCGATCTTCAAGGCTCCCGTATCTGGCCGGATACGCGTCAACCGATTCAACCTGGTTGGCGACCAGCAGTCCGACCTCACCGTGCACGGAGGCGTGGACAAAGCGGTATACGTCTATCCCTCCGAGCATTATGAGTACTGGCGCGAGCAGCTTCCTGATTTTCCGCTCCCATGGGGTGCGTTTGGAGAGAACTTCACCTCTGAAGGTTTGCTCGAGGACGAAATTCGCATCGGGGACCGGTTGCGGATTGGTACCGCGGAGTTCGCGGTCACTCAGCCACGCATGCCATGCTTCAAATTGGGGATCCGCTTCGATCGCGCAGACATGGTCAAGCGGTTTCTGCAGAGCGGGCGATCCGGATTCTATCTAAGCGTGTCGAGCGAAGGAGAGGTGACCGC
>Ga0137388_10001270_pt1 | contig 15163 bp, 7 predicted proteins | sample 15con2h14AmetaG_FD_104644 | JGI IMG/M metagenome (GOLD analysis project Ga0137388, IMG submission 104644) | Vadose zone soil microbial communities from Angelo Coast Range Reserve, California, USA - 15con2h1.4A metaG | ecosystem: Environmental > Terrestrial > Soil > Vadose zone > Saprolite...
GCAATCTTCCCCGCAACCGTGAACCGCGTTGCTCTGGGCGGCGGCGGAGGCAGTGGAACACGGAACAACTCCGGTGGGGATAACCAGGCAAGCGGTGGCGCAGCCGGTGGCGGCATCATCATTATCCGTGCCGGCAGTCTCAGCGGGACCGCGACCCTCACTGCCAACGGCGCTGCCGCCTACAACGGAACACTGAATGATGCGGGGGGCGGTGGGGGCGCGGGCGGCAGCATCGTGGTTCTTTCGGCCGGTGGCGGAGAAGGCGGCCTCACCGTGCAAGCCCAGGGCGGCCGAGGTGGCGACGCATGGGATATCCAGGCATTTACTCTCGCCAATCGCCACGGCCCTGGCGGTGGCGGCGGTAGCGGTGCTGTGATTCTTTCAGGAGCTGCCGCAAGCATCAGCGTCGGCGGAGGACCCAGTGGGACCACATTGAACCCCGGAGTCCCTTACGGAGCGACTGCCGGTAACAGCGGAACGACCATCACCAATGCATCGATCACGCAGACTTCGGGAACCCAGTCCGGCGCTGGTTGTGTGCCTGACATGACGCTGGGCAAGAGCCATGTGGGCAATTTCGTTCGCGGATCGGCGGCGAGCTATACGATTCCGGTTCAGAATGTGAGTCCGTTCGGGCCGAGCAGCGGAATCGTTACGATTAACGACACGCTGCCCACAGGTGTCACTCCGACGAGTGCGACTGGGGCGGGGTGGGCGTGTGGTGTGGCGTCGCAGACCGTGAGTTGTACGCGATCCGACAGTGTGGTGGCGGGGGCCTTTTATCCGTCGATCACGATTAATGTCAACGTGGCGCAGACGGCTCCGGCGACCGTGACGAACACCGCAGTGGTGGGAGGCGGCGGCGAGATTAATCTGGCGAACGATACTGCCACAGATGTGGCGAATGTGGTGTCGAGCGCGGACATGAGCGTGACCGACGCGGGAGCTCCGAACCCGGTTGCCGCAGGCAGCAACATTACTTATACGCAAGTTGTAACCAACAGCGGTCCGAGCGCGGCTGACAATGCGACGCTGGTGGCAACGGTTCCGACGAACACGACGTTTGTATCGATTGCGTCGCCGGCGGGATGGACGTGCGTCACGCCCGGTGTGGGCGGAACCGGGAACGTAGTGTGCAGCATCTCCAACATGCTGGGCTCGACAGCAGGTACCTTCACGCTGGTGGTCAAAGTAAACAATGGCACAGCGAACGGAACGGTCATTACAGAAACCGCTTCGGTGAGTTCCTCGGCGAACGATCCCAATTCCACGAACAATACGGCGACGGTAAACACAATCGTTGGGACCACGGCGGCGGCGGACCTGTCGGTATCGAACGCGGCATCGCCGAATCCGGTGATCGCGGGCAACAACATTACTTACACTCAGGTGGTCACGAACACGGGAGCGATCCCCGCTTCGGCGGCCACGTTCACGGAGGCAACCCCCGCGAACACAACGTTTGTCTCCATCACACCGCCTGCTGGTTGGAGTTGCGCTGGTTTTCCGCCGCAGTGCATCAACCCGAGCGTTGCGGCTGGCGCGAGCGGAACCTTCACCCTTGTGTACAAGGTGAACGCGGGCACAGCAAGCGGAACGGTGATTACCGATACTGTTACCGTCAACGCGACCAACGATTCCTTTGCCGGAGACAATACTGCCACTGCGACCGATGTAGTCGCCACCGCTGTCCAGGCCGATCTGGCGCTCAGCACGGTGGCGTCTCCAGTCGCAGTTTTCGCGGGCAACAACATCACCTACACGCAAACAGTTACGAACAACGGACCTGCGGCGGCCTCGAACGTCAGCTTCACGGAGCCGATCCCTGCCAACACTACATTTGTCTCCGTGGGAGCGCCGGCGGGCTGGTCCTGCACTGTGACCGCCTCGGTGACTTGCACGAATCCAAACATGAACGCTGGTTCGACGGCGGACATTATTGTCGCTGTGAACGTCGGACCGGCGGTGGCAGTGGCGTCGATCACGGCGAACTCTTCGGTCACTTCCGCGACGAGCGATCCTGCCTTGTCGAACAACAGCACGACAGTGGTAACGAACGTCAGCGTTGCGTGCGACCTGACGGTGACGAACAGCGGCGCTCCGAATCCGGTTGCAGCGGGAAGCAATATTAGTTATACGCAGACGGTTACCAATGGCGGGCCCAGCAACTGCAGCACGGCGACGTTCAGCGAGCCCACGCCAGCGAATACGACGTTTGTGTCGGTCTCGGTGGTAACGAGCGGAGGCGGGACATGGACTTGTCCGAACTCCGCTCCGGTGAGTTGCACGAATCCGAGTGTGCCCCCGGGGTCGACAGGAACAATCACAGCCGTCTATGCGGTGAACGCAGGGACTGCCGCGGGGACGATCATCACCGACACGGCAACGGCGGCAACGACCTCGCGCGATACGAATCTGAACGACAATTCCGCGACGGTCAATATAGCGGTGGCGGGCGCTGCCCAGGCTGATTTGCGGGTCACGAACTCGGGCAGCCCGAATCCGGTGACTGCCGGCAACAACATTACTTATACGCAGTCGGTGACGAATGGCGGACCCGCTACGGCCAACACGATTACTTTCAGTGATCCAGTCCCGGCAAATACAACTGTCGTCTCGTTAACGGGCCCGGCAGGGTGGACGTGCAGCGTCGTTAGCGTGCCACCTGCGTGTACGATTGCCAGCCTGGCAGCGAATGCTACGGCGAATTTCACTTTTGTTGTGAAGGTGAATAACAACGTGGCGTCGGGGACGACTATCACGCAGACGGACTCGGTTTCGGCGACGACCGGTGACCCGACCTTGGGAAACAACAGCGCGTCGGCCAGTGTCGTAGTCGGGAATTCGGCAGATCTTTCTATTACGAACTCAGCCAGTCCGGTTCCGGTGCAGGCGAATAACAACATTACGTACACACAAGTTGTAACCAACCCGGGACCGAGCGCGGCAAGCAGTGTCACAGTGACGGAAACCCTGCCCGCGAATACGACAGCACAATCGCTAACCGGGCCGGCAGGATGGACTTGCGTCCTGGGAACCCTGACCTGCACGAACCCGAGCCTGGCCGTTGGTAGTGCGACGATCACTTTCGTCGTCAACGTGAATGCCGGGACTGCCGCGGGGACTGCGATCAACGATACGGTAACGGTGAGTTCCTCGACCACCGATCCGAACGCGGGGAACAACACCGCGACAGCGGCCGACGTTGTAGCTACAGCCACGCAGGCAGATCTGATCACCACAAACTCGGCTGCTCCGACATCGGTGGCCGCGGGAAGCAATGTCACCTATACGCAGAGCGTCACCAATAACGGTCCGGCTGCAACGACGGCGCCGACCACGCTTACGCAGAGCACTCCGCCGAATACGAACTTCCAATCCATTACGTTCCCGGCGGGATGGTCGTGCGTTACGCCTGCCGTTGGGGGTACTGGGACCATCACCTGCACGGACGCAGGCAGCCTGGGAGTAAATGCCACGGCGAACTTCACCCTCGTGCTACAAGTGAATGCGGGGACGCCTACGGCCACGAATATCGCCGAAACGGCGACGGCGAGTGCTGGCAACATCGTCCCGGGCTTGACGACCAACAGCGCTACCGCAACGGTGGTCGTCGCCAATGCCAACAGTACGGATATGGCGATCACGAAGACGGCGACGCCGAATCCGGTACTGCAGGGCGATACTTTGACCTACACGCTGACGGTGGTGAACAACGGGCCTGCGTCGGCAACGAATGTCACAGTCACGGATACGTTGCCCGCCGCGGTAACTTTCCTTTCTGCCATCACAACCACGGGGACGTGCTCAGAAGCCGCCGGAACCGTAACTTGTCTGCTGGGGACAATGGCAAATGCAGCGACAGCCACGGTAACAATTCTGACGATTGCGGGGACGCCGGGCGTCGTCTTCAACACGGCGAGGGTGACCGCGGATCAGACCGATCCGATCCCGGGCAATAACTCATCGACGCAGACCGAGACCATCACTGCGGCGACCATGGTTCACTTGCACTTATTCACGGCACAGGCTGGGCAAGACAAGAATGGCGCGAATCGCGTGGTGCTGACATGGAAAACAGGCGGTGAGGCGCACAATCTGGGCTTCAATGTGTATCGCGAGGTGAATGGGAACCGGGTGCGACTGAATCCGTCGTTGATTGCGGGATCGGCGTTGCTGATGCGCGGATCGCTGCCGCAACACGCAGCCAAGACGTATGCGTGGATTGATCCATCGGCGGGTGTGGCCGCGGGTGAGTATTGGCTCGAAGATGTGGATGTGAACGGGAGTCGGACGATACACGGGCCCGCTTCAGTACACGGCGCCCCTGCGGGAACGACCGCCGAACCCGCGGCTTATGCAGCGACATTTGCCCAGTTGAGCCAGGCGCAGCCTGCGGCATCGTCAGGCGAGAGTCGCGCGGTCGAGACGGTGGCGCCAGAATTAGTTCGGACGAGTGATCAGATCCAGCGGCAGTTTGAGCTGGCGGCTCATCCAGCGGTCAAGATTCTGGTCCGGCACCAGGGCTGGTATCGAGTGACGCAGCCGGATTTGCTCAAGGCCGGGTTGGATCCGGATGTGGATCCGGATTCGCTGCGGCTGTTTGCGGAGGCGGCTGAACAGTCCATTGAGGTCATGGGCGCAACCCCAGGACGGGGTGGATTCGGGCCACAGGCTGCGATCAATTTCTACGGAACTGGCATCGATACGCTCTACTCGGGAACGCGAGTTTATTGGCTGGTAGCGCGGGAAGGGAGCGGCGCGCGGATTCGACACTTGCCGGCGTCTTCCGGATCGAACCTGCCGCCGGCGAGCTTCCCCTACGTCGTTGAATTGCGGCCGCGCACGACTTACTTTGCAGCGCTAATTACGCCGAATGGCGACAACTTTTTCGGCGCCTTTATCTCGTCAGTCCCCGTGGATCAGGTGCTGCACGCGCCGCATCTGGATAAGACGTCGACAGAGCCGATGTATCTGGAAATCTCGCTCCAAGGGATAATTGCCGGGATTCCGCACGACGTATCGGTCGTGTTGAATGGAACCCCAGTCGGGGACGTTACATTTACCGGACAGGCCAAGGGAACGTTGCGCGTGAGCGTGCCTCCTGGATTGCTCCTCGAGGGCGCCAACACGGTCACGCTGACGGCACAGAATGGGTTGTACGACACCAGCCTTGTTGATTACATACGGATCGAATATCCGCATTTGTACGTGGCGGATTCGGACCAGTTAAAGTTCAGGGCACGCGCAGGAGAGGAAATACGCGTGGGCGGCTTCGCGACGTTGCCTACAGCGGTGCTGGATATTACGGATCCGGAGCGGCCGGTACAGCTTACGCCTCAGGTTGTATCGAAGAATGGCGCGTATATGCTTGAAGTGCAGACGCCCTGGACGACATCAAAAGACTCGGATTCGAAGACGCACACGCTGCTGGCGGTAGGCGAGGCGAGAATAGCGTCGGCGGCAGGCGTGAGGGCGAATCATCCCTCGCACTGGCACAGTGTGCAGGCCGGGGCGGACATCGCCATGGTGGCATACGAGGGATTCGCCTCAGCACTGCCGCCGTTGGTACGATCGCATGAGGCGCAGGGAAAATCGTCTGCAGTGGTGCTGATCGGCGACTTGCATGACGAGTTCAACTTCGGGGAACGGAGCCCGTATGCGCTTCGCCAGTTCCTGCTGTACGCGAACAAGAACTGGAAGACGGCGCCGAGGTATCTGTTACTCGATGGGCGTGCGTCGATCGATCCTCGCAACTTCCTGGGTTTTGGTCATTTGGATTTCGTGCCAACAAAGATTGTCCCGACTGGCAGCTTGATGACGTCGTCGGACGACTGGTTCTCGGATTTCAAGGACAATGGCATGCCGACGATTGCGACGGGGAGGCTACCAGTGAGCACGGCGGATGAGGCCGACACGGTCGTCGGGAAGATCACGGCTTACGAAGAGAATTCTACGAACGGACCGTGGGCCGGTAGGGCGATGATGGTGGCGGATCAGAACGATATTGAGAACTTTACACAGGACGCACAGAAGGTGCAGTCGCAATTGCCTGGGTCAATACACGTAAGTGACGTGTTCACGAGCACCGTAGGAGCTCCGACGGCGCGGCAGCAGATTCTGGACGGCATCAACTCGGGACAGGTGCTGGTGAACTACCTGGGGCACGGGTCGGAGGAGGAGTGGTCAGGGACGAATCTGTTCGATACGAACTCCGTGCCGTCGCTGAGCAATGGCACGAAGCTGCCGGTGTTTCTCATCATGGATTGCCTGAATGGATTCTTCCAGGACGTTTACGCGCAGCCCCTTGGGGTGACGCTGATGTTGGCTCCGAATGGGGGCGCGGTGGCGGTGCTGGCATCGTCGGGATTGAACCAGGCGTCGCCGCAGACGCAGCTAGATCTGCGCGTGGTGCAGAGTGCCTTCAGCACGCCCCGGCCCGCGCTCGGTGACGCGATTGTGGAGGCAAAGTCACATATCGCCGACATCGATGTGCGCAAGACGTACGTGCTGTTTGGCGATCCCGCGATGCAGATTAAGACCGCGGGGAGCGCCGCAGGACACTGAACCATTCCAAACAGATCCAGCCGGGGCCGCTAACAGTTTGCTCAAAAACTCGATTGCCGATCTGTTTTGAAAGGGCGCGGCTTCTAGCCGCGCCGTAAGTGCCGACAAATCAACCGTGGCTTCAGCCACTGAGGTCACTCCGGCGTGCGAAGTAAGTTTTTCAGCAATATGTACAGCCGCGCAGGCTGAGAAGCCGTCCTTTTTCAAAGCTCACGCCAACTTCCGAACCGTACCTGACTGGACAGCCGAGGCGGCTGTCGCCACGTGGGTGCTGACCGCCCGCAGCGGTTCGGCCAAGCCGCGCATTACCTTCTCGAATCCTGCGAAGTCTAGAGATTGGGGACCGTCTGAAAGGGCGCGCTCGGGGCAGGGGTGGACTTCAATGATCAGGCCATCAGCTCCAACGGCCACTGCGGCGCGGGAGACGGCGGCGATCAGGCTCTGCTTGCCGGTGCCATGCGATGGGTCGGCGATCACTGGGAGATGCGATAGATCGCGAGCCAGGGCTACGGCAGCGAGGTCGATAGTGTTGCGAGTTTCGGTCTCGAAGGTCTTGATGCCCCGTTCGCAGAGAACAACCTGGCGATTGCCTCCGGAGAGCAGGTACTCGGCGGCGAGCAGCCATTCTTTTACGGTTGCAGATGGGCCCCGTTTGAGCAGGATAGGCTTGTTGATCACGGCCAGACGGCGCAGGAGTGCGAAGTTCTGCATGTTGCGAGCGCCTACCTGGAGCATGTCGGCGTATTCGCAGATGATGTCAATGTCCTCAGTGCTCATCACTTCCGTGACCACGGGCAGTCCGGTCTCTTCGCGAGCTTCGCGCAGAATCTTCAGGGCTTCGAGGCCTAGGCCCTGGAAGTCGTAAGGAGACGTGCGCGGCTTGTAAGCTCCGCCGCGAAGGATGGTAGCGCCGGCACGCTTGATGGCGTGAGCTGTCTCAAGCAGCTGTTCGCGGGATTCGACAGAGCATGGGCCGGCGATGACAACCACTTCCGGACCGCCAATGTCTACGCCGTTGACGTGAACCACGGAACGTTCGGGCTGCACCTGGCGGCTGACCAGCTTGAAAGGCTGGGCGATGGCGACGACGTTATCGACGCCGGGCGCGACCTGCAAGGCTTCGATTTCGTGGCGGCGGCCGCTGCCGACGGCCGCCACGATGGTGCGCTCGGTGCCGCGCGTGACGTGAGGCTGGTACCCAGCTTCCCGGATGCGCTCGATGACGTGGTCGATCTCGGCTTGGGTGGCCTTCTCAGACATGTTGACGATCATGACGTTGTCTCCCTGAGGTTGATTTGCGCGCTAAAAAACAAGAGCCGCGATTCTGCATCGCGGCTCCGACTGAAACTTGGTGAATCCAGGTGTCCTTAGTGACCCGATGCTCCAAGCTTCGCCGCAGCCGCCGCCCCACTAAACCAGTAGTGGCGGAAGAATGCGATGTTGGAAGTAAATCGTGTCATCTATGTCACTCAATACAGCTCAGACTTGCGTAGACGAAGTGATCTGCAAAACGACTTCAACCGCGTGATTACTGAATCGAGCTGGCCGCGCTGGAGAACACATTATTTGCGTTCGAACCGATGAGGCGAATCGTCCCCACAACCAGCACCAGAATGACGGCCAGCATCACGGCGTATTCGGCGATGTCTTGTCCGGCATCGTCCGACCACAGCTTGCGAATCAACTTGTGCATTCACTCTCCTCTAGGCCGCTGTCCGTTTCCCCGTTGAGGGGAACCGGTTTCAAGTCCACCCATGATGCATGCGGTCTAAGCACCTTGTCAATTGCGGGTTTTGGAAATTTCCACAGAAAACTCACTGCTAGAAGGTATCTGGTTTGCGCAAGGATTCCGTGTCTGCTTGTGCGGGCACAGGATGCAAAATCAGCGCCTGCGCGGAATCCAGCGTGTAACGCAAGACCCGGTTGGGAAGCATGCCGAGATAAATCGTGGCGATCACACTGATAGCGAGTGCGACCCCCAGCGCAGCCGGGATGCGGGTGACAGGTACTTCTTTGCGCGGCTCGCGCATGTACATCATGACGACCACTCGGAGGTAGTAGTAGGCACCGACGGCGCTGTTGACGACGCCGATCAACGTGAGCCAGATCAGGTTCGCCTTTAGGGCGGCGCTGAAAACGTAGAACTTGGCGAAGAAGCCGCCGGTCATCGGAATTCCGATCAGTGACAGCAAAAAAATGGTTAACGTCGCGGCCAGCAGAGGCGATGTGCGCCCTAGGCCTTCATAGTCTTCTAGGGTGACATAGCGTTCGCCGGCGTTGGCGAAGTGGCTTACCACAGCGAAGGCGCCGACGTTCATCGCAGCGTAGGCGGCGGTGTAGAACATCGCCGCAGAAATTCCGGTGACGGAATCCTGCGGCGTCAGCATCGCGAACGCTACCAGCAGATATCCGGCGTGGGCGATCGAAGAGTAGGCGAGCAGGCGCTTCACGTTGGACTGGACTAGGGCTCCGACATTGCCAAGGGTCATCGAAAGAGCTGCGGAAACCCAGACCAGCCAGAAGCGTCCGGGAGCATTGATGGCGAAGACGATTCGCAGCAAAACCGCGAACGCTGCGGCTTTGGGGGCGGTAGACATGAATCCGACGATGGGAGCAGGGGCGCCTTCGTAAACGTCCGGGGTCCAGATGTGGAAGGGGGCGGCAGCGACTTTGAAGCCGAGACCGACGAACATCAAGGCGACAGCCACGTAGACGAGGACTTCGACCGGGCCGGTTTGAAGCTTACCGCTGATGATATCGATGTTGGTGGAGCCGGTGGCGCCGAACATCATCGCCACGCCATAGAGAAAGAAGGCGGTCGCAAACGAGCCCAGCAGGAAATACTTCAGCGAGGATTCGCTGCTGGAGGCGTCGTGGCGGCGGAATCCAGCGAGGATGTAAGACGAGATGGAAGAGATTTCAAGGGCGATAAAAATCAGGACAAGTTCGACGGCCGACGTCATCAGGCCCATGCCCACTGCGCCGAAGAGGATCAGGCCGTAGTACTCTCCGGCGCGGATCTTCTGGACCGTCATGTATTCGTAGGAAGTAAGGATGACGATCGCCGCGATGGCGATGACAAGGACGTGGAAGAAGACACTGAATCCATCGATGCGGACCATGTTAGAAAACGCCAAGCCCGGAAATTCAGACATGTACCAGGTTGAAGCGAGGCCAGCGAGGGCACCGACGAGGGCGATCAGGCCGAGGGTCTTCTGACTCGTTTCTTCATCGAGCACGGGGTCGAGCAGCATGATCGCGACGCCGAAGGCAGAGAGGACCAGTTCAGGCAGGATGCGGATGTATTCCGTGCCGGTGGGGATCGTCTGCAAAAGCGCGGCGGCTAGCATTACGGTCATTGGCCGACCACCTTGCTCGCGAGCTGGGTGAAGGGAATAAGTGCGGATTGCACCGCGGGGTCAATTGCACCCAGCCAGAGGATAGGTGCAACGCCCATGACTAAAGCAGCCACGGCGCATGGCCAGATTGCTGCTTTCTCAAAAGCAACAAGATCGCGCATCGAGGTGTTGACGGAATGCGTCACTTTTCCGAAGAAGACCCGCTGGTACATCCACAAAAGATACGCGGCGCTCCAGATCACACCGGTGGCGGCGAGGACTCCATAGAGCGCTTTGGCCTGGAAGGCTCCGCTCAGCACAAGGAATTCGCCGATGAATCCGTTGAGCATGGGCAGTCCGACTGACGCAAGCACGATGAATAAGAAAGAAGCTGCGTACACCGGCGCGATAGAGGCGAGGCCGCCAAACTCGCTGATTTCGTAGGTGTGGCGGCGTTCGTGCACTACGCCGGCGAGCATGAAGAGCGCGCCGGTAGCGACTCCGTGGGCGAGCATCACGAAGACGGCTCCGTTCAGGCCCGCTTGCGTGAAGCTGAAAATTCCGAGCACGACGAAGCCGAGATGGCTGACCGAGGAGTAGGCGATCAGCTTCTTCATGTTGGGCTGGACCATCGCAACCAGGGCGCCGTAAATGATTCCGATCAGCGCGAGGGTGACAATCCAGGGCGCATTGTGGCGCGACTGCTCGGGGAACAGGCCCAGGTTGAAGCGCAGCATGCCGTAGGTGCCCATCTTCAGTAGAACCCCGGCCAGCAGCACTGATCCGGCCGTCGGCGCTTCGACGTGGGCGTCAGGCAACCAAGTGTGGAAAGGGAACAGAGGCACTTTGACGGCGAATGCCAGGAAGAAGCCGAGGAAGAGCCACTGTGCCGCGGCTGGGAAGTTCGGTACCGCGCCGTGTGTGATCTGGTTGCGAAGAATGACGAAGTCGAACGTGCCAGTTTGCGCGTATAGCCAGAGGATCGCGGCCAGCATGAAGACAGAGGCGATCATCGTGTACAGAAAAAACTTCACAGCAGCGTAGACCTTGCGTTCGTGGCCGAACATGCCGATCAGCAAGGTCATGGGGATCAGCGTAGCTTCCCAGAAGAAGTAGAAGAGGAACAGGTCGAGCGAAGTGAAGACGCCAATGAGCGCGGTTTCGAGGATGAGAAGGATGATGAAGAATTCCTTCACGCGTTCGTGAACTGATTTCCAGGAAATCAGGACGCAGAGCGGGGTCAAGAAAGTGGTCAGTACGATCAGCCACAGGGAGATGCCATCGATTCCCATGTGGTAATGGATGTTGGGACTCGAGATCCATTGTTTATCGACCGAGTACTGAAAGCCGTCCTGACCTCGATGGAAATAAACCGGCAGGTGCAGCGATAGCACGAACGTAAGCAGCGAGATGACGAGAGAAAAAATGCGTATGTCGCGATCGCGTCGGGGCAACAGAACCAACAATAGTCCGCCTGCGAGCGGCGCAAAGGTGACCAGTGTGAGAATGATGGGGTCGAGATAGTTCGTATTCATCGTCCCACCCCCAGCCACACCATATAGGCAATGACGAGAGCGGCCCCCGCGGCGATCCATCCAGCGTAGGAGCGTACATTTCCGGACTGCATGTGGCGGACTTCGTCGGAAACATGCCGGGCGCCGTCGGCGGCATTGTTGACGGTGTCGTCGATCGCCTTGCGATCGACACCCTGCCAGAGGATATGAGTTGAACCGTCAACCAGCGGCTTCACGAAGAGCCGGGCGTAAAGTTCATCCACGTAGTACTTGTTTATCACCGCTTCGTAGAGGCCATTCAAGCGATCGGCAATTCTCTGGGGAAGATACGGTTTGCTCACATACAGCACATAGGCAAGCCACAGGCCGAGAAATGCGACCACAACGGAAATACCCATGAGCAATAGCTCGGTGCTGCGGCTTGCGGATTCTCCGGCACCTTCTGCGACCGCTGCCGAACCAAACACTGGTGCAAGGAAATGCTCGAAATGGTTGTGCCAGCCGACTAGGCCACCGACCAGCGAAAGAACCGCAAGGATCATTAGCGGGACGAGCATCACCATCGGGCTCTCATGCGGTTCGCCATGGGCATGATTATCGTGGCCATGTCCGTGTGAGACGCGACCGTGGGCATCAACTTGGGATCCGTGATATTCCCCGAAAAACGTCATGAACAAGAGGCGGAACATGTAGAACGACGTTATGAAGGCAGTGACGATGCCGACCAGCCAGATAACCCAATTCGCCTGATAGGCTTTCCAGAGAATTTCGTCCTTGCTCCAAAAGCCCGCCAAGGGCGGGATTCCAGCGATGGCGAGGGTGGCGATGCCCATGGTCGCAAACGTCACCGGGATATAGGACTTAAGTCCCCCCATCTTGCGCATGTCCTGCTCACCGCCGACGGCGTGAATGACGGATCCGGCCGCGAGGAAGAGGAGGCCTTTGAAGAAAGCGTGAGTCATCAGGTGGAAGATTCCGGCAGAGAAGGCTCCGACGCCGCAGGCCATGAACATGTAACCGAGCTGCGAGACGGTGGAGTAGGCGAGGACTTTCTTGATGTCGGTTTGTGCGATACCGATAGTAGCAGCGAACAATGCGGTCAGAGTTCCGACGATCGCGACCACGGTTAAGGCAGAGGGTGCGCGTTCAAAAATGACGTGCGACCGGGCGACCATATAGACGCCGGCGGTAACCATGGTCGCGGCATGGATGAGGGCGGAGACTGGAGTGGGGCCCTCCATGGCGTCGGGAAGCCAAACGTAGAGTGGGATTTGGGCGGATTTGCCGCAGGCGCCGACCATCAGCAGAATTCCGATCGTGGTCAGCAAAGTTTCAGTTCTGGGTCCTGCAGACAGATGCGTGACCGAATCGAATACCTTTGCGAAATCCAGCGAGTTGAAGTGCTGGATCAGCAGAAACAAGCCGATTAGGAATCCGAAGTCGCCGATTCGGTTAACGATGAATGCTTTTTTCCCGGCGGACGCGGCGGAATCCTTGGTGAACCAGAATCCGATTAACAGATACGACGCGAGGCCTACGCCCTCCCAGCCGATGAACATCAGCAGATAGTTATTCGCCAGCACCAGCGTGAGCATGAAGAACATGAACAGGTTCAGGTAGGCGAAGAAGCGGTAGTAACTGGGATCGTCCCACATGTAGCCGACGGAGTAGATGTGGATTAGGAAACCAACTCCCGTAACAACCAGCAGCATCACGAGGGAAAGCTGGTCGAGGTAGAGCGCGAAATCGGCGGTGAAGCTGCCGGAACGAATCCAGTGAGCGACGAACTCCTGGTAGGGAAGTGATAGCGAAGAAAAGAGCGCGGCGACCCAGAGCGCCCAGGCGAACGCTGCTCCGGAGAAGAACAGCCCGACGACGCTGACGGTTCGCTTTGAAGACTTCTTCCCGAAGAAGCCGTTGATCGCGGCACCCGCCAGCGGTAGTACCGGGATCAGCCAGAGATTGAGGAACGGGTTCATAGTTTGAGCAGGTTCAATTGATCGATGTTGAGAGTCTCACGCGTGCAATAGACAGCAAAGATGATTGCCAGACCCACCGCGGCTTCCGCCGCCGCGACCATCATTACGAAGAACACGAATACCTGACCGGCAAGCGAGTGCCAGTGCGCCGCGAAGGCAACGAAAGAGAGATTCACGCCGTTGAGCATGAGCTCGATCGACATGAAAATGGTGATGATGTTGCGCTTGATGAGAAATCCAACCACTCCACAGGAAAACAGGATTCCGCTGAGCATGAGGTAGTAGGAAAGAGGCACCATCAGTGTTCTCTCCTCTTCTGCACGGCTTGCGGCTTGCTGGCCAGCACTACTGCGCCCATGATGGCGATCAGGATCAGGACGGAAGTGATTTCAAAAGGCAGCAGGAAGTCGTGAAACAGCAGCTGGCCGATGGTCTTTGGATCGCCGGGGAGCGCGCCAATGGCCACGGAACCCGTTCCGGAGTGTTTCAGCACTACCCACGCGACCAGGACGCTACCCAGCAGGATCCCGGGGACGCCCAGCAGGATCGCGACACGGCTGCCTTTGGTGCGTTCCTCTTCTCCTGCGTTTAACAGCATGATGGTGAAAACGAACAGCACCATGATGGCGCCGGCGTAGACGATGACTTGCACGGCGGCCACGAACTCGGCTCCGAGCAACAAGTACTCTCCGGCAAGCGCGGCCATGACCGCGATCAGCGAGAGGGCGCTGTTGATGGGATGAGTCTGGGCCAGCAAGTTGATTGCGCCAGCGACGCAGACAGCTCCGAAGGCCAGAAATAAAATCAGATGCAGACTCATGAAGTCAGTTCTCAGTTGTGAGTTGTCAGTTCTCAGTAAACCCCGCTGTACAAGCGGCTTCTCACCTGGCTGACAACCGACCTTCCGTTCCCTACCACGCCACCGCAATCGCAGTGGCGATCAGATTCACCAGCGAGAGCGGCAGCAGGAATTTCCAGCCAAACGCCATCAACTGGTCGTAACGGAAGCGCGGCAGCGTACCGCGCACCCAGATGTAGATAAAGAGAAACACGAAAACTTTGGCAACGAACCAGAACACAGGCAGTAATACTTGCAACGCACGTGGGCCGAAGATGGGGCCGTGCCATCCGCCGAAGAACAAGAGCGTCGCCAGACAGGCGACGGTGATCATGTTCGCGTATTCGGCCATGAAGAACATGGCGAACTTCATGGCGCTGTACTCGGTGTGATATCCGGCGACCAGCTCGGTTTCGGCTTCGGGCAGGTCAAATGGGATGCGATTCGTCTCCGCGTAGGCCGCCATCAGGTAGCAGAAGAAGCCGATAATCTGGCCGTGGAAAATATTCCATCGCGGTATGAATCCCCAGAAGTGACCAGCCTGGGAATCGACGATCTCGCGCAGGCTGAAGCTGCCGGCCATGATGAGGACTCCGACCAGCGATAGGCCGAGAGAAATCTCGTAGCTGACCATCTGCGCGCTGGCGCGAAGCCCGCCGAGCAATGAATATTTATTGTTCGAAGACCACCCGGCGAGCGCTACTCCATAGACGCCCATCGAGGTTACGCCTAGGATCAAAAGCAGTCCGATGTTAACGTCGGTGATCTGCAACGGGATGGGATGATCGCCAATCCAGAAAGAATTCCCGATGGGAATTACGGAAATCGACGTCAGCGCGAAGATGACTGCCATCATGGGAGCCGCGATGAACAGCGGCTTGTAGACGTGTGGAGGGGTCAGATCTTCCTTGAACAAAAACTTGATAC